>WNFY01001045.1_pt1 | contig 34328 bp, 36 predicted proteins | sample 5400091 | NCBI WGS metagenome assembly WNFY01 (sample SAMN13153364, study PRJNA577476) | soil metagenome | isolation source: 60 cm soil or saprolite under grassland replicate 1 | place: USA:California | collected 2016-06-15 | reverse complement strand
CGCTCCGCCTTCCCCGGTAGGGCTCTGCGGGGAGGGCCCGGGCCTTGCCGTTCATTGCAAGGCCCGGAGCCTTCCCCGCAAAGTGCTGCGGAGCAGACAGATGAGGAACTGGTTCAGAACTTCTGCGGAGCAGCACTAGCGTGGGGGATGCGGGGTACAACGCCTGGCGGCTCACCTCGCTGTCGCCATGGCCGCGCTGGGCCGTCGTCGCGCTCGTCCTCGCCGCGGCCCTCGCGGTCGGTCTCGCGTGGCGCGGGCTCCGCGACGAGCCGCGGCGCAGCCGGCGAGCCGCGCTCCTCGCCCTCCGCGCGGGGTCGGCCGTGCTGGCGATCTTCCTGCTCCTCGAGCCCGCGGTGCGCCTGCTTCAGACCGCGCGGGTGAAGAACCGGCTCGCCGTGCTGGTGGACGCGTCGCGCTCGATGCGCTTCCCCGTCGAGCCGGGCGGTCCCTCCCGCGCCGACGCCGCCTCGAGCTTCCTCCGGCAGCACCGCGGCGAGCTGGAGGCGCTCGGGGAGCGCGTGTCGCTCGAGTGGCACACCTTCGAGCGCGACGTCGCGCCGGCCGACCCGTCGTCGCTCGCGCGCGGCGTCCCCGCGCGCGGCGGCCGCACCGACCTGCTCGGCGCGCTCAAGGCGGTCGCGGCGGGCGGCGGCGCGGGCCGCAAGCTCGCCGGGGCGGTGGTCGTCTCGGACGGCGCCGACAACGCGGCGCTCTCGGAGGGGCTCACCCCCGCCGCGCGCGCGGAGCTGCGCGCGCTGGGCGTCCCGGTGACCGCCGTCGCGGTCGGGACCGGAGCGCCGAAGGACCTCGCCGTCGAGCGCGTCGCGGTCGACGACTTCGCCTTCGTCCGCAACACGGTGACGGTCGAGGTCGGCCTCGCCGCGCGCGGCTTCGGGCGCGAGGAGGTGCCGATCGTCTTGCGCCGCGAGGGCGCCGTGGTCGCGCGCGCCACCGTGAGGCTCGAGCCGGGGAAGGAGCGCTACACCGTCCCGCTCTCGTTCGCGCCGGACACGACCGGCACGTTCGTCTTCACGGTGGCCGCGCCGGTCTACCCCGGCGAGGCGGTGGCGGAGAACAACTCGCGCTCGTTCGTCCTGCGGGTGATCCGCGACCGCGTCCGCGTGCTGCTCGTCGCGGGCCGGCCGAGCTGGGACGAGCGCTTCCTCCGGTCGCTCCTGAAGCAGGACCCGAACGTCGACCTCATCAGCTTCTTCATCCTCCGGACCAGCACCGATCTCCCGGGCCCGCAGGAGGAGCTCTCGCTCATCCCCTTCCCCGTCTCGGAGATCTTCGGCGAGCAGCTCCGCACCTTCGACGCCGTCGTCTTCGTGAACTTCGCGTACCAGCCCTACCGGTCGCTCGACATCGAGCGCTACTTGCCGGCGCTGCGCGACTACGTCCGGAACGGCGGCGCGTTCGCGATGCTCGGGGGTGAGCAGAGCTTCGGAGAGGCGCGCTACGGCCAGACGCCGCTCTCCGAGGTCCTGGCGGTCGAGGCGCTCGACGGCCTCGGGATCGCGAGCGAGGCGATGCGGCCACGCCTGACGGTGGAGGGGCGGCGGCACCCGGTCACGAGCCTCGCGGCCGGCGAGGGTCCGAACGAGGCCGCCTGGAGCGCGCTCCCGCCGCTCCCCGACGTGAACCGGACCCGCGCGCTCACCGCCAGCGCCGGCGCGCGGGTGCTGCTCGAGTCGCCGACCGTCCTCGTCGAGGGCAAGCCCGCCCCGGTCGTCGCCGTGCGCGAGGTCGGCTCGGGACGCTCGCTCGCCGTCACGACCGACTCGTCCTGGTACTGGGGGTTCGTCGCGGCGGAGGAGGCCGGCGCGAACCGCGCCTACCAGCGGTTCTGGAACAACGCGCTGCGGTGGCTGGTCCGGGATCCGGCGCTCACGCCGGTGCAGGTCGAGCCCGATCGACCGGCGGTCGAGCCCGGCGAGCCCGTGGGCCTCTCGGTCTCGGTGCGCGCGCCCGACTACGGCCCCGGCGCGGGCGCGCCGGTTTCGGCCGAGCTCGTCTCCGAGGACGGCAAGGTGGTGGCGCGAGGCGAGGCCGTCGCCGGACCGGACGGCGTCGCCCACCTCGAGCTCGCGACGCCAGGCCCCGGCGCGTACAAGGTGGTCGCGAAGGCTCGCCCGCGCTGTGGCGCCGGCCCGTGCCCGCCCGACGCGCCGGTCGAGCAGGCCGCCGGCGCGGTCGCGGTGCGCGCCTCGGGGCTGGAGGACGCGGACGCGGCGCCGAGGCCCGAGCTCCTGCGCGCCGTCGCCGAGGCGACCGGCGGAACGTTCTCGAGCGCGGAGCGCGGCCTGCCCGAGGTCCGGCTCACCGACCCCGAGGTGGTGGAGGTCGGGCGCCGCAAGGACGTGCCGATCTGGGATCGCGGCTGGTTCCTCGCGGGGCTCGTCCTCACGCTCGCCGGCGAGTGGATCCTGCGCCGGCGCTGGGGCTACTGGTAGCCGCCTTCACCTGCGCGAGCAGACACCTTGACGGCGCGCACGCCGGGCGCCGGGGCGGACTCGCGCTCGCCCGCACGCGGTCGCGACGCCGCGCGTGCACGAGGCGCGGGCGCGAGGGCCAGATCGTCCCCGGCCTCGAGCGCGCGCTCGAGGGTCTCGGCGCCGGCGACGCGAAGCAGGTGGTCGTCTCGCCCGCCGACGGCTACGGCGAGCACGACGCGCGCGGCCTGCAGGAGGTGCCGCGGAGCGCCTTCCCGGCCGACATGCAGCCGCAGGTGGGGCAGGAGCTCGTGGCGCAAGGACCGAACGGCGAGGCGGTGCCGTTCGTCATCCGAGAGGTGAAGCTGGAGTCGGTCGTCATCGACCTGAACCACCCGCTCGCGGGCAAGACGCTCCATTTCGCGGTGACGGTGCGCGACGTCCGCGCCGCCACCGAGGAAGAGCTGCAGCACGGTCACGTGCACGGCCCCGAGGGCCACGCGCACGACCACGGCCACGAGTAGCCGAGGGGGACGCGCACCGCCGCGGCGCTGGAGGGACCGCTCACCGCCGCCTGCGCGCGGGACGGCGTGCGGCGCGCAGCGGCGGCGCCGCGGCCGGAGCGGACCGGATCCAGCGTGCGCCGTCCAGGATCTCCAGCACCTGCGTGAAGGACGAGATGGCGAGCGGCCAGCGGGGGGCGCCCTCCTCCGCGACGTGGCGGCGCGTCACCGCGGGCGCGGAGATGACCGACAGGCGGTCGCGGTACTCCTCCGACACGTACGTGCCGTACTCGGCCCACACGCCGAGCGCCCCGCAGGCATCGGCGAGCGGCATGTCCTTCCTTGGGTTGTCGCCGACGTACATCACCTCGTGCCCCGCGAGGCCGAAGTCGGCGAGCACGCGGCGGAGCCCGGCCGGGCTCGGCTTCTCGGCCTTCCTCGGGAGCTCCACGACGAGCGTCTTCTCCGACCGGTAGTGCCCGGCGGCGTCGCGCCGGCGGATCTCGGGGTCGACGTTCTCCGGCAGGTCGTAGCCGCGCAGCGTGTAGACGGCGTCGAAGGCGGCGTCGAGCTCCAGGATCTTGAGCCGGAGCTCGACCGCGTTCCGCGGCGCGTCGGTGAGCGCGACGAGCTTCACACCGCGCTCACGCAACCGCCCCAGCGTGTCGCGCACGCCGGGGTACGGCCGGAGGTAGCGCTTGCGCGCCTCCTTGAAGGCGCGGCGCGCCGGGCCGATGACGAGCGCGTCGAAGGAGGCGAAGTCGCGGTCGTAGGGCTGGAAGAGGTCCGACTCCTGGATCGCGAAGGGGTACTCGTTCGACTCGTGCTTCGCGTAGACGGCCTTCAGCGACTGCACGATGCGGATGCGCGGGAGCCCGGTGGTGGCGACGAGCGAGGCCACCATCGCCTCGAGGCTCGGGACGATGTAGTCGACCCACGGGTAGAGCGTGTTGTCGAGGTCGGTGACGACGGCTCGGAGCGGCACGCGCCGATTCTACTCGGTGGTCTCGCAGGTCGCGAAGCCGCATGCCTGGCACGTCTCGCAGCCGCCGCTGCGGACGAGGAGCCCCCCGCACTGCGGGCACGCCGCCCCGGCCGCCGGGACGCCGCGCGTCAGCACCTGCCCCTCGCGCGTGCCGTCGCGGTACACCGTCATCCCCTTGCACCCGAGCTCGAAGGCGAGCTGGTACGCGTCGCGGACGGTCGCCTCGGTGGCGTCGCGCGGCAGGTTGATCGTCTTCGAGACGCCGTTGTCGACGTGACGCTGGAAGGCCGCCTGCATCCGCACGTGGACCTCCGGCGCGACGTCGTGCGCGGTCGCGAAGAGGCGCTGGATACCGGCGGGCACGCCCGGGACGCCGCGGGCGCGCCCGTTGGCGAGGAGGCGCGGGAGCGTCGCCTCGGCGCCGAGCGCGCGCAGGCTCGCCACGAGATCGGGGTTCTCCTCCTCGAGGTTCACGTCCCCGAGCGCGCGCCGCACGTAGGCCACCGCGAAGAGCGGCTCGATGCCGGAGGAGCAGCCCGCGATGACCGACAGCGTGCCGGTGGGCGCGATCGTCGTCACCGTCGCGTTGCGGCGCGGCTGCCCGCCCGCCGCGGCGAGCGCGCTCGTCGCCCATCCGGGGAAGGGGCCGCGCTTGGACGCCAGCGCCTCGCTCGCGGCGTGCGCCTCGCGCTGCACGAAGCGCATCACGTCGTCGGCGAGCGCGAGGGCGGACGGATCGTCGTACGGCACGCCCAGGCGGACGAGGAGGTCGGCCCAGCCCATGACGCCCAGCCCGATCTTGCGGTTCCGGCGCGACACGGCCTCGATCTGCGGCAGCGGCCAGCCGTTCACGGCGAGGACGTCGTCGAGCATCCGGACGCCGTCCCGCACGCACGCGCCGAGCGCGTCCCAGTCGACCGCGCCGCCGTGCGCGAAGAGCCCCAGGTTCACCGAGCCGAGGGTGCACGCCTCGAAGGGCAGGAGCGGCTGCTCGCCGCACGGGTTCACCGCCTCGAAGCGCGCCAGGTCGGGGGTGGGATTCCTCGCCTCGACCCGGTCGAGGAAGACGAGACCCGGCTCGCCGGAAGCCCAGGCCGCCGCGGCGATGCGGTCGAGCAGCTCGCGCGCGTCCACCTCGCGCACGGCCGCGCCGGTCTTGGGGTGGCGCAGCGGGAACGCGCCGCCGCGCCGGGCGGCCGCCATGAACGCGTCCGTCGCCGCCACGGAGATGTTGAAGTTCTCGAGCCCCGGGCCGCGCTTCGCGTCGACGAGCTCGAGGATGTCCGGGTGCTCGACCCCGAGGACGGCCATGTTGGCTCCGCGCCGCACCCCACCCTGCTTGATCGTCTCGGTCGCCGCGTCGAAGACGCGGATGAACGAGACGGGCCCGCTCGCGACGCCGTGCGTGGTGCGGACGAGGTCGCCCTTCGGCCGCAGGCGCGAGAAGGAGAAGCCGGTGCCGCCTCCGGACTGGTGGATGAGCGCAGCCCACTTCAGGGCGTCGAAGATGGACGCGAGATCGTCGTCGACCGGGAGGACGAAACAGGCGGCGAGCTGACCGCGCTCGCGGCCGGCGTTCATGAGCGTGGGGGAGTTCGGGAGGAGCTCGAGGGAGGCCATGCGGGCCTCGAAGCGCTCGGCCCACCGCCCGCGCTCCTCGCGCTCCTCCGCCTGGGCGAGGGCGGTCGCGACGCGGCGCCACAGCTCGGCGGGCGTCTCGAGCACGGCGCCCGCCTCGTCGCGCAGGAGGTAGCGCCGCTGCAGCACCGCGCGGGCGTTGTCGGTGAGCGTCGCCACGCCTGGATTGTAGCCGTCCGTGGCTCCGTTCGCCCTGGCGCTGCGGCGGGCATGGGCGCGCGGCCGACCGAGCGGCATGCCCGCCTCCCCGCTCCACCGGCGCCCGTCGCCTCGCACGCGACCGGGCCAGCGTGGCGCACGGCGGCAGAGTGCGCCCTTGCTTCACGAGGGGGTCGCCCCCAGGTTAGCCCCGGGAAGGGACAAGGAGATTCCAGATGCCGCACCGTGAGAAGGGTCGCAGCAACATGACGGTCCGGGAGGCCGGCCGGCTGGGTGGCGAGGCGCGCAAGCAGCAGCTGGGCAGCGAGGGGTACTCGGAGCTCGGCCACAAGGGCGGACAGCGCGTGCGCGAGCTGATCGAGGAAGGCAAGAACGCGGGCCGGAACGCCGGCACCACGCGGCCTCCCGAGACCAAGCGCGAGTAGGGAAGGCGTCAGCGTCGCGCCTGCTGCTGCCGGTGAACGGGCAGCGGCTCGAGCGTCCGGAGGTAGGCCATGACGGCCCCGATCTCGTCGGGCGTGAGCCGCGTCCGCATCGCCGGCATGCCGCTGTGCTTGCCGAAGTAGAGCGGCGCGCCCGGGTCCTCGAGGAGCGCGCGCAGGTACCGATCCGACCCGTAGTCGTGCAGGTTCGGGCCGTCCTTCGCCTCACCTGCGCCCAGGCCGTGGCACTCCGCGCACCCGACGCGCGCGAACGTGCGGCGCCCCTCCTCGAGCGAGGGGTCCGCCTCGGCGCGCGCGGGGTCGCGTCGCGCGTGGACGAAGCGCGCCAGCGCGTCGATGCGCTCCGGGGCGAGGCGCTTGCCGAAGGTGTCCATCTTGCCCCTGAGCTTCGTGGCGCCGAAGCGCTGGGGCTGGTCGGGGTCGCGGATCTGCTCCTTCACCCACTCGAGCGAGAAGAGCCCGGCGAGGTCCGGCGCCTTGTACGCGCGCCCGCCGCCGACGGTGTGGCAGCCCGCGCACTCGCTCGCGAAGAGCCGCCGGCCGCGCTCGGGCGGGTCGTTCGCGACCATGAACGCCGGCCCCTCCGGCGGGATCCCGCGCGCGGCCAGCTCCTTCGCCCGCGCCGCGCCGCGCGCCGACTCGCGCCGCGCCGACGACACCGAAGGATCGCGCGCGTCGCCCACGGCGGCCGCGGCGGTGAGGCCGCCGTAGGAGAGCGCGCCGAGCGTGGCGACGGCGAGCACCGCGCGGCGCTCGCGGAAGCTCCGCCCGCGCGCTCGGTCGAGGAACGGCAGGAGCAGGAGCGCCGCCGTCGCGAGCCCCGGGACGACGAACGTGCCGACGGGCTCGAGTGGCCCCTGGAAGAGCTTCTGGAGCTGGAACAGGCCGAGGAAATACCACTCCGGCCGCGGGAGCGGCGCGATCGAGGGATCGGCGGGCGCCTCGAGGGGCGCGCCGTGGTCCTTCAGGGAGAGCGCCAGGACGGCGAGCACGGCCGCGGTCGCGACCAGCGCGTCCAGGACCGCCTGGCGAGGCCAGAAGCGGTCCACGCGCGGCGCGGCGCCCGCCCGCTGCGCGGCCTCGACGGCGGGGGGTGGCGTGATGCCGCGGCGCCGGAAGAGCGCCAGGTGGACGCCCACCAGCCCGAGGAAGACGAGCGGCAGCAGCACCGCGTGGATCGCGTAGAAGCGCGTCAACGTGAGCGTCCCGTAGCCCTCGCCCCCCTGCGCCAGACGCTCGAGGTGCCCTCCCACGATCGGCACCGTCGCGGCCATCGACATCGCGACCCGCGTCGCCCAGTAGCCGCGCTGGTCCCACGGGAGCAGGTACCCCGTGAGCGCGAACGCGAGGAGCAGGAACAGGAGCAGGACGCCGATCATCCACGTGAGCTCGCGCGGCTTGCGGTAGGCGCCGAAGAGGAGCGTCTGGCCGAGGTGCAGCGCCGCGACCACCACCGCGACCGACGCGCCGTGGTGATGCAGCCCGCGCAAGAGCCATCCGAGCGTGACCTGCGTCTCGATCCAGAAGACGCTCGACCACGCGCTCGCCTCGGACGGGCTGTAGTAGAGCGCGAGGCCGAACCCGGTCGCGATCTGCGCCAGGACGAGGGCGAGCAGGGCGGATCCGAAGACGTAGGTGAGGCGGGCGCCGCCGGGCACCGGCTCCCCGAGCGCCCAGCGCGCGGCGCTGCGCGTTCCGGCGCGATCCTCGAGCCAGTCGCCGGCGCGCGACCGCAGGCTCACGCTTCCCTCCGCGCCGCCGTGCCGATCGCGAAGCGGCGGTAGCGCACCTCGACGACGCGCTCTTCACCAGCCGTGATGCGTACCTCGAGCGGATCGAGGCCGCGCGGCGCGGGGCCGCCGCGGACGCGCCCCGCCAGGTCGAACGCGCTGCCGTGACACGGGCACGCGAAGCCGTCGCGAGCGGCGTCGACGCCGCACCCGAGATGCGGGCAGACCGAGGAGAAGGCGGTCACCTCGTCGCCCCGTCGGACGAGCCACACCGTGCCGATCGGCATGGGGGGCTGCCTCGTCCAGGCGTCCAGGCGCGGCGCGACGACCGCGGCGCGTACCGGGCGCCCCTCCGGCACGGCGTCGAGCCGCGCCACGCGGACGAAGGCGACCTGCTCGGCCCTGCGGCGAAGCGGCGAGAGGAGCGCGCCGGCGATGGGGACACCCGCCACGGCCGCCGCCAGCGCGGCGAGGACGGTCGCGGCGACGCCCAGGAACCCGCGCCGGCCGGGGCCGCCGTCCGGCCCCGCCATGGCAGCGGCGCCGCCGGGACGGGGGTCGTGGGCTGGGAGATAGAGACCCTCCATGCGACGCGCCATCGTTCTGATGATCATCGCCGGCGCGGGGTGCTTCCCGCGCTCCTCCGTCCCGGACACCGAGCGGCAACGCGCCTCCCACGAGCTGGCGGGGCAGCGCCGCTTCGCGCGGGTCGCGCTCTACGTCGGCCCCTTCTTTGGAGACGCGTCGAAGCGGCTCGTGTCCGACCAGCCCTTCCAGGAGCTCGACCTGCTCCAGACGACCGAGGGCAACCCCATCGCGCCGCCGCGCCCCGACCGCGTGCTCGTGCCCGGGACGCCCCTGCGGATCGAGAGGGTGGAGTTCCCCACGGGATGGCTCATCGCGAAGCGCGTCGTCATGACGCCACGCTATCACCCGTGGGTGTACCTCGCGCTCGACGGCGAGCCGCGGCCGCTCGTCCTCGTGCTCCCGCAGACGCTCGCGAGCGCCGACGACGTGCGCCTCGAGCTCGACCGCGCGCTCGGCACGAGCGATCCCGCCCCCGCGTACCAGGCGCTGCCCGATCCGGAGCGCCGCGCCATCGCGAAGAAGGAGCTCGTCGAGGGCATGGCGCCCCAGACGGTCGAGATGGCGTGGGGCTATCCGGAGAAGAAGGTCATCGATCGGCCGGCCGGAACGGAGGAGTGGACCTGGCCGGCGGGCCGGCGCAAGGCGTCGTTCCAGGACGGGAAGCTGGCGCGCTGGGAGCCGCGGTAGCGGCAGCGGAGGGCGACCGCTCAGCGGCGATCGCGGTCTCGCCCGCCGCGGCCGCCTCGCGGGCGGTCCCCGCGGTGCCCGCCGCCGTGCCGCTCCCCGCCGCCGCCCCGGCGCTCGCCTCCGCCACCCCGACGCTCTCCGCCGTGGCGGTCGCCGCGCCCGGCGGCCTGCGGCGTGACGCCGATCGCGACGCAGAAGACCTGCCCGGAGAGGACGAGCCGGACGAGATCGGCCTCGCTCGCCACGGGTTCGCGGAAGAGCGTCGCCGCCTTCCCGATGTCGTCGAGCGTCGGGTGCGCGCCCGACGAGCCGACGCAGGGGAGGTTCATGTGGTCCGCCGCCTCGATGGCGAGGTCGTTCGCGGGGCCCTTCCGCCGCGCGTTCAGGCCCTCCAGCGCCGCGAGCCCCTCCAGCGTGAAGATGAAGTCGCCGCTCGGCCGCTCCACCGACTTGTCGTAGGGGTGCGCGGCGACCACCGCGCCGCCGAGCTCGCGGACGCGCTGCACCACGTCGCGCACCGGCCATGGCGTGGTCCCGAACATCTGCGGAGGCGCCGGCGCCTTCGCCGGATCCGGGAAGTAGCACAGGTAGTGACCGTGGTCCGTCACCAGCTCGACGCCGCACAGCGCGAGGAAGCCCTCCTCGCGCCCCGCCGCCCTGATCTCCTCCAGGCCGTCGAGCGTGTTCGTGTCGGTGATGACGACGCCGTCGAGCCCCACCTCCTTGGCGCGCCGGACGATGTCGCGCGGGGCGAGTGAGCAGCCGGGCGAGTGGTGGCTGTGGACGTGGACGTCGATGAGCATGGCGTCGCCGATAGCATGCCACGCGGCGCGTGGAAAGCCATCAGGCCATCAAGCGTGGACCGTCCGGCGCCGCTCCATCTCCTCCTCCGCCGCGCGGATGAGGTACCCCATCAGCATCAGGCTCGAGGTGTTCTCGAGGACCCGCTCGGGATCGCGCGAGATGAGGCGGGCGCTGTACGAGAGGAAGAACTGCGCGAGCTCCTCGCCGGCCTCGCGCTGGATGAGGGCGTTCAGGACCGCCGAGTCCATCGTCCTGATGCGGTTGATGAACTCGACCGCGAAGCCCTTCTTGCCCCCGCTGCCCGTCACGCTCGTGTGGCCCGTCTGCATCGCGCCTCCGCCGGCGGCCCGGCTCGTGGGAGCAATGTAGGGAGCGCCGCTCCGCGGCGAAGCCCCCTTGCGCGGCGGGCGGAGACGGCCGTTTTCTCGTGGCGATATCGGGAGTTGGCGCTGCGAACTTTTGACAGCTCGAAAACCTGCGTGCCATACTCGGCCGGTCTCGCTCTCGGGGTGGTCGCGTGAGCGGGAGTGAGGGAGGCGGCGGCGTGCGGCTCACCGGGGTGAAGGTCTTCTCGGCCACGAAGGCAAAGGAGCGCGAGGAGCTCGGCGAGAGCGTCACGCGCTGGCTGCGCTCGAATGCCGACCTCGAGGTCGTGGAACGCGTCGTGACGCAGTCCTCCGACAACGAGTTCCACTGCCTGACGATCGTGCTCTTCTACCGCGAGAAGAGCGCCACCGCCTGAGCCACGCCGGGTGCGCCGCATCCGCGCGCGTTACCCTTCCACCAGGATTCATCCATGAAGCTCAAGCAGCGGCCGGAGGACTTCTCCGTCACCGAGTCGTGGCGGTTCGACGAGGACCCTCGCGGCCCATGGTTCGTCTACCTCATGGACAAGCAGAAGCTCTCGACCTTCGAGGCGGTCGAGCGCATCTGCGCCAAGGCGGGCGTGCAGCCGGCCGAGGTCTCGTACTGCGGGCTCAAGGACAAGCAGGGCCGGACGACGCAGCTCGTGGCCGTGCGCCGCAAGCCCGTCGAGCTGCAGGACGCGGACCTCAGGCTGAAGCCGCTCGGCCGCACCGCGGCGCCGCTGTCGGCGGCGAACACCACCTCGAACCGCTTCGCGGTCACGGTGCGCGATCTCGGCGAGGACGACCTCGGGCGGCTGCCCGCCGCCGTCGCGGAGGTGCAGCGCATCGGCGTCGTGAACTACTTCGACTCCCAGCGCTTCGGCTCGCTCAAGCACGGCCAGGGCTTCCTCGTGAAGGACCTCATGCGCGGCGACGCCGAGATGGCGCTGCGCAACCACCTGGCGCGCCCGAGCGAGCTCGACCGCACCGACGACGCGCGCGTGAAGGGCTTCTGGAAGGAGCACTGGGGGGAGTGGCACCTCAAGAACCCCTACCCCGGCGCCGAGCGCTATGCGCCCGTGCTGCGCTGGCTCCGGCTCCACCCGAAGGACTACCTCGGCGCGTTCCTGCGGACCGAGCCCCGCTGGCGCGGGCTCCAGGTCTTCGCCTACCAGAGCTGGCTCTGGAACGAGGGCGTGAAGCAGTACCTGCGCGACGTGGTCGGCGTCGAGAAGCTCGTCTCGCTCAAGTACCAGGCCGGCACGCTCCTCTTCCCGCGCGCGCTCGACGGACGGCAGGCGCGGCTCCTCCACGCGCGCACCTTCCCGCTCCTCGGGCCGGCCTCCCGCTTCGACGACCCCGTCGTGGAGAAGGCCGCGCTCTCCGTGCTCGGGCGCGAGGACATGACGCTCGAGAGCCTGCGCGTGCCCGGCGCGCCGCAGATCCACTTCGACCCGGAGGAGCGGCCGCTGCTCGTCGTCCCCGGCAAGCTCGTCGTGAGCGAGCCCTCCCACGACGAGCTCAACCGCGAGCGGCTGCGCGTGAACGTCGCCTTCACGCTCCCGCCCGGCGCCTACGCCACCCTGGTCGTGAAGCGCCTCTTCTGGTGGACGCTCGAGCCGAAGGCGAAGCAGAAGCCCGTCCCCAAGCGGCGGCCGACCGCGGAGGAGATCCACACCCAGCGGAAGAAGACGGGATTCCTCGCGAAGAAGCGCGAGCGCAAGGCGGCGCGCGCGAAGACGAGCGCGAAGCAGGGGTGATCACGACGGCCGCGGGTCGGCCCACTCCCACACCAGCACGCCGTCCCCGGACTGGACCTGGAGCCGCGCGATCACGGCGGCGACGTCCACCTCCGGTGGGACGTCGAGCCCGACGATCTTCGGCGGCATGGCCTCGTAGGTGCAGCCCATCGCGAGCAGGTCGTCGAGGAACCGGTGGACCTCGACGCGGTCGAGGTCCCACGCCGCGTCGAGCGCGATCCGCAGCGTCCGGTGGCCGCTCTTCCGCTCGACCTCCGCGAGGCGCGGCATGTCGGGCGCCTCGTCCGCGCGGACGACGTCGCCGTGCGAGAGCCCGTACGCGAAGAAGGGGGTGCTCTCCAGCCGGTACCGCCCCGACCCGAGGGGCTCCGCCCAGAGCCATTCGTCCTCGGGCCCGTCGCCGGCGCCCTCCCGCTCCAGCGAGACGAGCAGGCGGACATAGCCGCCCGGAGCCTCGTCCTCGGTCATGCGCTCTGGCCTCCCCCGGTTGAAGTTGGACGCCGGGCGGCGGCGGTAACAAATCCCCACCCGGGACGGCGCTCCCTCCCTCGATCTACCCCGTCGCGCTCGCCTGGGCCCTCCGCGGTACCGGCAGCGCGAACGAGAACGCGCTCCCCTCACCCTCCTTGCTGTCGGCCCAGATGCGGCCCCGGTGCGCGTCCACGATGGCTCGCGCGATCGCGAGGCCGAGGCCCGACCCAGGGTAGCGCGCGCGCCGGCCGCGGTACCAGCGCTCGAAGAGGTGTGCGAGGTCCTCGGCCGGGATGCCCGGGCCGGTGTCGCTCACCGTGAAGACCGCCTCGGCCTCGGCGGCGAGCACGGCCACCCCGACGCGGCCGCCGGCCTCGGTGACCTGGATCGCGTTCGAGAGCAGGTTCGAGAGCACCTGCAGGACGCGGTCCTTGTCGCACGACACCGGGACCTCGGCGCCGCCCTCGATCGCCAGGGCCACGCCGCGATCGGCCGCGATCCCCTGGACCGCCTCGATCGCCTCGCGCGCGATCGCGGCGCCGTCGCACTCCGCGAGGCGCACCGAGAACCGGCCCGCCTCGATGCTCGCCACGTCCACCAGGTCGTGGATGAGCCGCCCCATGCGCTCGGCGGTCCGGCGGACCGAGGCTGCGGCGCGCCGCAGGTCGTCCCCTGCCGGTCCGCCAGGCGAGAGCCGCTCGACCATCTGCGCCCCCATGAGCAGCGCGCCGAGCGGCGTCTTGAGGTCGTGTGAGACGACCGCCAGCACCTCCTCGCGGACGCGTGTCGCGTCCTGCGCCGCGCGGTAGAGGCTCGCGTTCTCGAGCGCGACGGCGCAGCGCTGCGCGAGCGCCTGCGCCACGGCCAGGTCCTCCGGCCCGAAGCGCCGCGGCCCGACCGAGATGCCGAAGGCGACCGCGCCCAGCACGCGCTCGCCGATCGCGAGCGGCGCGCCGATGTAGGAGCGCATGCCCAGCCGGCGCAGGATCTCGCGGCGCACCTCGCTGCCGTGGCCGCCGTCATCGCCGACGAACGCCTCGGGCCCGATCTCCGTCATCAGCTCGGGCGCGCCGGTGCGCAGGATGCGCCCCACGCCGTGCGAGGCGGAGAGGTCGATGGGATAGCGGTCGAGCAGCTCGCGCGCCGCGGCGGCGCGCGCCGGCTCGGCCGCCTCCGCGACGATGCTCCGCGGCTGGCCATCCGGGCCGATCACCACCACGAGCGCCCAGTCCCCGAGGAAGGGCACGGCCAGCTTCGCGACGCGCGCGACCGTCTGCTGCCAGTCGATCGAGAGCGCCAGCTGCCGGCTCGCGTCCGCGAGGAACCGCTCCGAGGCGAGCGCGCGCCGGACCCGCTCCTCCGAGCGCAGCCGCACCACCGCCGTGCCGACCACGTTCGCCGCGGTCTGCAGGAAGGAGGTCTCGTCGGCGGTGAAGCGCCGCCGCACCGTGGTGTGGGCACCGAGCACGCCGAACGACCGCCCTCCGGGGCCCGGCGCGACGATGGGCGCGACCACGCTCGAGACGGCGCCTCTCTCGACGAGCACCGGCGACGCGAGCGGGCCTCCGGCCGTGAGGTCGTGGACGACCACCGGCTCGCGCGCGACGAGGGCGGCGAAGGCGAGCGGCGCCTCGGCGGGGCCGAAGAGGCGTCCGACGAGATCGCGCCCCAAGCCCGCGACGTCGCGCAGGCGCAGGGCGTTCCCGTCGGGCTGCAGCTCGAGCAGCGTCACGGCGTCACAGCGGAGCGCCTGCTTCACCGCCGCCAGCGTCTCCCCGAGCAGCGCGTCCACGTCGCTCTCGGCCAGCGCCCGGACCCCGAGCTCGGCCGCGATCCGCTGGGCGTCCGCGCGCGCCTCGGCGGTCTTCCGGCGCACCAGCATGTGGCGGTAGCCCTGGCGCAGCGAGCTCGCGACCCATACGCCGAGCGCCGCGAACGCGACGAAGAAGAGCAGGCGGTGGATGGGATCGGGCTCCTCGAGCCAGGCCGAGGAGCCGAAAGCGCCGGTCGACGCCCGGTAGGCGAGCGCGCACGTGGCGAGCGCCGCCAGGCCCGGGCCCACGCCGCCGCGGAGCGCCGCCAGGCACACCGCCGCGCTGTAGAGCAGCACGCGGTACCCGTGGAGGTTCCCGCGCAGGAACAGCCCGCCCGCGAGGGCGGCGAGCGCGAGGGCCGCGGCGATGCCGTACCGCACCGCGAGCGGCGCATCGGCGCGACCCAGGAGCAGACGCCACGCCCTTCCGGCGCGGCCAACCGCGTCGTCTTCCGCCATGCCGACGGCGTCGTTCACGGGACCTCTCGGACGCGGCGCTGGTCCGAACGACCGGCCCGGCAGGCGCCGCGCTCAAGTGGAGAGCGTCGCTGCAAGCATACGCCGTGCTTTCGGGTAGGTCACTACGCCACACCCTGTCGTGGCGGGTACGGACGAGACGGCTCCCGTACCGCACCGCGTCACGCGGAGCGGAAGCCCTGCGGATCCGCGAGGTACGCCGCGAGCGCCTCCGCGAGCGCCGCCCCGGAGGACCTCGCCGGCTGCACCGCGACGGCGAGACCGCGGGTGCGAAGCTCCGCCGCCGTGGTGGGGCCGATCGCGGCCAGCGCGGCGCGCCCGAGGAGCCCCGCGCGCGGCCCCAGCGCCGCGACGACGCTGCGGACCGCGGAGGGAGAGGCGAACGCGACGGCGTCGACGGCGCCCGCCTCGAGCGCGTCGCCGAGCGGCGCCAGCGCCTCGGGCGGCGCCGCCGCCGTGCGGTAGGCAACGGGCGCGACCACCTCGGCGCCGGCGGCCACGAGCCCCTCCACGAGCTCGGGGCGGCCCTCCTCGGCCCGCGGCACGAGCACCCGGCGCCCACGCACCTGATCGCGCAGGGAGGCCGCGAGCGCCGCGCCGTGCGCCTCCGCCGGCACGAGGTCGGGCGCGCGCAGCAGCGCCTCGACCTTCGCGCCCGTCGCGGCGCCCACCGCCGCGAGGCGCGGGCGCGCGAGCGCGGCGCGCGCGAGCCCGAGGTCGATCGCGCGCGCGACCGTCCGCTCCACGGCGTTCGCGCTCGCGAAGGCGATCCAGTCCGTCCGCGCGAGGTCGCGCAGGGCGCGGTCGAGCGCCTCGAACGAGGCGGGCGGCACGACGACGATGGCGGGCGCCTCCAGCACCTCCGCGCCCAGCTCGACGAGGCGAGCCGTGAGCGCGTCGTCGCCGCTCTTCGCGCGCGTGACGGCGACGCGGCGGCCGGCGAGCGACGGCGCCATCAGGGTCACGTCAGGTCTCGCGGACGTCGGGCCCCACGTCCTCGAGCTCCCTCAGGATCTCGGCGGCGCCCTTCGAGAGCAGCTCCTCGCCGAGCGCCTCCCCGAGCGCGCGCGCCTCCGCGCCCGGGCCGCTCCGCTCACCGCGGATGACGCGCGCGCCGTCGAGCGAGGCGACGAGCGCGCGCAGCTCCACCCGTCCGTCCTTCACGGTGGCGTGCGCCGCGATGGGCACCTGGCACCCGCCCTCGAGGCGGCGCAGCAGTCCGCGCTCGGCGTCGACGCGCTGGCGTGTCGGCGCGTGGTCGAGCGGCGCGAGGCGCGCCAGCGTGGCGGCGTCGGCGCCGCGCGCCTCGAGCGCGAGCGCGCCCTGGGCGACGGCGGGCAGCATCTCGGAGGGGTCGAAGACCTGGGTCGCGTGTCCGGCGAGGCCGAGGCGGCGCAACCCGGCGTAGGCGAGCACCACGGCGTCGAGCCCCTCCGATGCCTTGCGCAGCCGCGTCTCGACGTTCCCGCGGACCATCTCGATCTGGAGGTCGGGCCGGAGCGCCTTCAGCTGCGCGGCGCGGCGGAGGCTGGAGGTGCCGACCCTCGCGCCGCGGGGCAGCGCCGCGAGCGTCCCGTGCTTCGGCGAGCAGAGCGCATCGCGTGGGTCCTCGCGCTCGGGCACGGCGCCCACCACGAGCCCCTCCGCCAGGATGGCCGGCAGGTCCTTCATGGAGTGGACGGCGATCTCGGCGTCGCCGGCGAGGAGCGCGTCCTCGATCTCCTTCACGAAGAGCCCCTTGCCGCCGACGCGCGCGAGCGCGACGTCGAGGATCTTGTCGCCCTTCGTGACGAGCTCGTGCAGGCGGACCTCGACCCCCGGCTCGCGCGCGCGGAGCAGGTCCGCGACGTGGTTCGCCTGCCACTTGGCGAGGGGGCTGCGGCGGGTCGCGATGCGGATCATCTCTTCTCCGAAAGCGCCACGATGGGCGCGGGGGTCCCGGCCGGCGCCTCGTCGGCGCGCTCGGGCGGGTCGTTCTCGATGCCGAAGAGCTCCGCGGCGGCGCCGGGCAGCGCGCTGTCGCCCGAGGACGCCGCCTCCTTCAGGCGGGCGGTCGGTCGGTGGAGGAGCTTGTTCACGATCGCGCGCGCCATGGCCTCGACGCTCTTCCGGCCCTTCTCGTCGAGCTTGCCGCCCACCTGCGCGAGCGTCCTCTCCGCCTCGGCGAGGGCGATCTCCTCGGCGCGGCGCCGCAGCGCGGCCAGCACCGGCAGGGCGGCGCGCGCCTCACGCTCGGCGAAGAAGGCCATCATCTCGGCCTCCACGATGGCCTCGGCGCGGATGGCCTCCTCGGCGCGCGCGCTCTTCGTCTGGTGGACGACGCGCTGGAGGTCGTCCATGTCGTACGCGAAGACGTTCTCGAGGTCCGCGCAGCGGGGATCGACGTTGCGCGGCACCGCCAGGTCGATGAAGCACGCCGAGCGCTGCCGGCGCGCCTTCATGGTCGCGTGCAGGATCTCGGGGGTCACGACGTAGGTCGGCGCGCCCGTCGAGACGATGACGACGTCCGCCTCCACGAGCAGCTGCGCGAGCTCGCTCCAGTCGCGCGAGTGGCCGCCGGTCTGCTCTGCGAGCGCGCGGGCGCGCTCCGGCGAGCGGTTCGTGACGAGGATGCGGTCCGCGCCGAGCGAGGCGAGCGCCTTCGCGGAGAGCGCGCCCATCTTGCCGGCGCCGACGAGGAGGACGGCGCGGCCCTTCAGATCGCCGAAGATCTTCGCGACGAGCTCGACCGCCACCTGCGAGACCGAGCTCGCGCCGCGGCCGATGTCCGTCTCGTTGCGGACGCGCTTGGCGGTCGCGAAGGCGCGGTTGCACAGGCGCGAGATGAACGCGCCCGCCGCCTGGGCGGAGCTGGCGAGGCCATACGCCTCCTTCACCTGCCCCAGGATCTGCTGCTCGCCGAGGACCATCGAGTCGAGGCTCGACGCGACGCGGAAGAGGTGCCGCACCGCCTCCGGCCCGTGCCGCTCGTACAGGTGGCCGTCCGCGTCGCGAGCCCGATCGAGGAAGAAGCGGCGCGCCGGGTCGGCGGTCGCGGCGAGCACGACGACCTCGACGCGGTTGCAGGTGGAGATCACCATCGCCTCCTGCACGCCGTCGCGGGCGCGCAGCTCGGCGAGCGCGCCCTTCAGGACCTCGCCCGCGAGCGCGACCTGCTCGCGCACGGCGATGGGCGCGGAGTGGTGCGACAGGCCGACGAGGAAGACCTCGCTCACTGGAAGGTGCCTCCGTGGCGGGTCACGTTGGGCACCGCGCCCATCGCGATCATCGAGGTGAGGACGAGCGCGAACCCGGCGAGCGTGAGGAGCGCGTACCTGCGCCCGTGCACGCCGATGTGCCGGAGCTGGACCATGGCGCCGTAGAGGAGCCAGACGACGAGCGACGCGATCTGCTGCGGATCCCAGCTCCAGGAGCTGCCCCAGGCCTTCTTCGCCACGAGCGCCCCGGTCACGAGCGCGACGCTGTAGATCACGAACCCGGAGCGGACGAGGCGCTGGTTGAGCCGGTCGAGCGCGTCCAGCGAGGGGAGCCGCGAGAAGAGCGCGCCGAAGTGCTTCCCCTTCACCTCGCGCTCCTGCAGGAGGTACATGAGCGCGACGCCGAAGGCGAACCCGAACAGCGCGACGCCGCCGGTGGCCGACGCGATGTGCACCGTGAGCGAAGGACCGCGGATGGACTGGGGGATCGCCCAGCGCGCGTTCGGGCCCACCCAGAAGATCCCGGGCAGCACCGAGACGAGGACGAGCGGCAGGACGAAGGCGCCCACCGACGGGAGCTTGTAGAAGCGCTGCAGCAGCAGGAACGCCCCGGCGGCGATCCAGGCGAGCATCCCGAAGCCGCCGCGCAGGTTGAAGAACTCCGTCCCGCCGAACTCGGCGCACGCGACGCCGATCGAGACGGCGTGCACGAGGAAGGCGGCGAGCACGAGGCCCTGCCCGACGCTCGCGGCGCGGACGTGCCGCGGCCGCGCGAAGTACAGGATGTAGGCGCCGGCGCCGATCGCGTACAGCGCCGCCGCGAGCCTCAGGATGGTGACGCTCATGAACGTGTGGTTCTCCCGCGTGGCCTCGCCGCGCCCGACGTCCCTACGCCAGCTCCCCCGCCAGGCGCAACCTTTCCGTTCGCCTCGACGCGCGCCCCCATCGAACAATCGGGGATCATGACAGATTCTCCAGCAGGAATCGGGCGAGCGCCTCCGCCTCCTGCCGCTTGTCCTCGAGCTGCCGTGGCAGCGGCGTCGCGTGCGCCCGCGGACCCGCGGCAGGGGATGTCACGGGCGGCGCCGGCTCCCGCGGCGCCTGGGCGCGCGAGGCGGCCGCCTGGAGGGCCGCCACCTCGGCGAGGAACCCGGGCTGCACCTCGTAGGCGACGTCCCCGACGATGACGGAGTCGTCGAGGTGCTCGGCGCCGAGCTCGCGCAGCTGCCGGGCCGACTTCACCTTCGCGAGCAGCGCGTTCGGGTCCTGCTCCGCGCCGAGGAGCTTCAGGAAACGGACGGCCGGCTCGAGCGCATAGCTCCTCCCGTGCCCGTCTCCCGAGAGCAGGGTCATCACGTCGCCCTGGAACTCGATCTTTCCCTGCTCGGCCCAGGTCTCGAGCATCGCCTGGGAGACGAACAAGAGCCCCGACATCGCGGCCTCGTTTCGACGGCGCGACGAAAGTGCGCGCGAAGCCGGGACGTTAGCATGCTTGCCGCGCCGCTTGCCAGGGCTGCGCACGTGGATTAAACAACGCGGATGGCATCCAGCGACGTCGTCACCCTCGAGGACGGGACCTTCGATCAGGAGGTCCTGAAGAGCGACACCCCGGTGCTGGTGGACTTCTGGGCAACGTGGTGCGGCCCCTGCAAGGCCATCGCGCCCCACGTGGACGAGATCGCCCGCGAGTACAAGGGGAAGATCAAGGTCGGCAAGCTCGACATCGACAACCACCAGCAGGTCCCGCAGAAGTACGGCATCCGCTCGATCCCCACCCTGCTCGTCTTCAAGGGCGGCCGCGTGGTCGACACCATCATCGGCGCGGTCCCGAAGTCGAAGCTCGTCGACGCGGTGAAGAAGGTCGTCGTCTAGCCCACTCGCCACCCACTCTTCGACGCGGCCGGGGCACGCGAGTGTCCCGGCCGCCGTGTTTCTTGCCTCTAGTTCACGAACCGTCGCATCGCGACGTTGTTCAGGAGGCCGATGCCGATCATGACGGCCATCACCGACGACCCGCCGTAGCTCATGAGCGGGAGGGTCACGCCGACCACCGGGACGAGCCCGGTGACCATCCCCATGTTGATGAAGGCGTGCCAGAAGAGCATCCCCGTCACGCCGATCGCCAGGAAGTGGCCGAAGCGATCGCGCGCGTCGCCCGCGATCCCGAGGGCCGAGACGATGAGCGCGTAGTAGAGCGCGAGCAGCAGGAGGCAGCCCACGAACCCGTGCTCCTCCGCCCAGACGGAGAAGATGAAGTCCGTGTGCTGCTCGGGCAGGAACGACAGGAGCGTCTGCGTTCCCTGTCCCCACCCCTTCCCGAGCCCCTGCCCCGAGCCCACCGCGATCATGGACTGCGTGGCGTGGTACCCCGCGCCGAGCACGTCGCCCTCGGGGTTGAGGAAGGTCTCGACGCGCTTCCGCTGGTACGGCTTGAGGTGCGGGTACGCGAAGACGGCGCCCGCCACGACGACCACCCCCACCGCCACGAGCGCCTGCCAGCGCACGCGCGCGAAGAGGATCATGGTCGCGCCGACGGCGACGACGATGAGCGCGGTGCCGAGGTCGGGCTGCTTCAGCACGAGCAGGGCCGGGACGAGCGTCATCGCGGCGGGCACCGCCAGCCCGAGGAGGCCGTAGCCGTCCTTGCGCTTCCCGGCGTCCATGTGGAACCAGCGCGCGAGCGCGAGGGCGACCGCGATCTTGGCGAGCTCCGACGGCTGGAAGTTCACGGGCCCGAAGGTCAGCCAGCGCCGGGCGCCCATGATGACGCGGCCCTTCAGGAGCACGGCCACGAGGAGCACGAGGACGACGGCGTAGAAGACGTACGCGCCGCGCATGAAGCGGCGGTAGTCGACGAGCCCGATCCCGAGCGCGATCGCCGCGCCCGCGCCCATCCAGGAGAGCTGGGACATCGAGAGCTGGGACATCCACAGCGGCGCCTGCGCGCTGCGCGACGCCGAGGCGAGGTTCCACACGCCGAGGGCGGCGATGCCCGCCACCAGGAAGGCGACGTGCCACGGGTAGTGGCTGAAGGCGCGCCGCTGCGAGGAGGGCAGCCCCGCGCGCGGCAAGGACAGGTCAAGCGCCACGCTTCTCTCCTTCGGCCCCGGGCACCGGCGCGGGCTGGTCGAGCGTGCGCGGCACCGCGCGTACCGGCGGCGCCTTGTCGCCGTGCGGCACGCCCGGCGGCGGCGGCGGGCCGACCGGCACGCCGGCGCGCTCGAGCGCGTCGGCGCGCTTGAGCTCGAAGAAGTACCGCACGACGGCGGCCGCCGTCGGCGCGGCGTTGGACGAGCCGAACCCCGAGTGCTCGTTCAGCACGAGGACCACGATCTCTGGATCCTCGGCCGGCGCGAACGACGCGAACCACGCGTGGTCCCGCTCGAAGTAGGACACCTGCGCGGCCTTGAGGCGCTTGGCGCCGAGCTTCACCACCTGCGCCGTGCCGGTCTTCCCCGCCATCTTCACCGGCTCGCCGTCGACGACGATGTCCTTCAGCCGCGAGCCGTACGCCGTCCCGAAGGGCTCGTTCACCGCCGCCATGAGCCCCTTCATCACCTGCTCGCGCGTCTCCTTCTTGATGGGCAGCCGCCCGCGCTCGATCGGGCCGAACTCCTGCACCGTCTCACCGTTCGGGTCCTCGATCCGCTGCACCACCTGCGGCCTCCACACGATGCCCGACGCGAGCGCGCCGTACAGCACGACCTGCTGCATGGGCGTCACGTTCACGTCGCCCTGCCCGATGGCGAGGTTGAGCGACATGCCATGCTGGAAGCCGCCCGGGATGTGCTTGTCGTGCCAGGCCTCGTCGGGGTTCACGCCCGAGATCTCGCCGCCCAGATCGAAGCCGGTCGGCTTGCCGAGCCCGAGCAGGGAGGCCCACTTCGAGATCCGGTCCGCGCCGAGCCGGTCGCCGAGCGAGTAGTAGAAGACGTCGCAGGAGGCACCGAGCGCGTGCTCGAGATCGACCGAGCCGTGCCCCCGCTCCTTGTCGCACCGCCAGCGGTGCCGGCCGAGCGTGTAGTGACCGGGGCAGTAGATGGTGCCGCCAGGCTTCAGCACGCCCTCCTCGAGGGCCGCGATCGAGGTCACGACCTTGAACGTCGAGCCCGGGTGGTAGTGCTCCTGGATGGCGCGGAAGAGCTCCGGGCGGAGCGGATCGGTGCGGATCGCCTGAAGCTCCGCGCGCGTGATGCGGCCGGACAGCTTGTTGGGATCGGGCGCCGGGCGATCGACGAGCGCGAGCAGGAAGCCCGTCTTCGCGTCCATCGCGAGGACCGAGCCGGCGGTGGCGGGGAACATCTTCTCGGCGAACTCCTGGAGCCGCCAGTCGATGGAGAGGACGAGGTTCTGGCCGGGACGCGACGGCTCGAAGCGCTGTCCCTCCGGGATGAGGTCCTCGAGCTCGCCGCCCTTCGCGTTGCCCTTCGCGTCCACCACCACGCGCCGGCGCCCGTCGACGCCGCGCAGCCGCGACTCCCATCGCTTCTCGAGACCGCGCCGGCCGATGTAGTCGCCGAGCTGGTATGGCAGCTGCCCGTCCGAGCGCTGCTCGATCTCCTCGTTCGCCTTCTTGAGCTCGTCGGCGCCGACCTCGTTCATGTAGCCGAAGAGGTGGCTGCCCCACGAGCCGTAGCGGTAGCTCCGGTGCGGGGCCGGGATGACGTCCACGCCCGAGAGCGCGCCCGGCACGCGGTTCGCCTCGACGATGTCGAGCTCCTCCCGCGCGATGTCCACCTTGACGGTGAACGGGCGGAAGCGCTCGAGGCCGCGCGCGTCGTGGAGCCGGTCCTCGGCGCGCTCCACCTCGTCCTGCGAGAGCGAGAGCAGCGTGGCGAGCTGCGACAGGATGTCGTCGCACTGCTTCCCGCAGAAGTACGGCGTGAGCGTCACGTCGTAGGAGGGCCGCGAGTCGACGAGGATGCGGTGGTTCCGGTCGAGGATGAAGCCGCGGTCGGCCGGGACGCGCAGCTCCTTCACGAAGTTCTCGTCGGCGCGCTCCTTGTACTCGTCGCCGCGCAGGATCTGGAGCTGGTAGAGCCGGACCGCCAGCACGAGGAAGGCGAGCGACGCGACGGCCGCCATCCAGTAGGTGCGCGGCCGGAGGTCCTTCTGCGAGGCGCCGGGCGCCGCAGGCGGGGAGACGCCGATCAAGCTCATCGCAGGAGCCCCGGCTCCTCGCGCGACGCGAAGAGGCCGTCCACGCGCCGGATCGCGATGAGCACGAGCGGCGAGACCGCGCCGGTGAGGAGCGCCTCGACCAGCATCCGACCGAGGAGGGCGAACCCGGGCGCGCTCTCCGCCGGCGAGACCGCGCGCGTGAGGAGGAGCGCCGCGAAGCCGTAGAGGAACGTCCCGGCGCCGGAGAGCACGGCGAACCCGGTCTTGCCCTGCACCGAGAGCGCCGCGCCCGCGAGGCGGCTGGAGAGGAAGAGCGCCACCGCGAGGAAGGTCATGAGCCCCTTCGGACCGCCGGCCATGAGGTCGAGGACGTACCCCACCGCCGCCGCGCCGACCGCGCCGTCCACGTTCCCGGCGTGGAGCCCGAGGTACACGACCACCGGCAGCGCCAGCGCGAGCGAGACGGCGCCGCCGCCGAGGTGGTGCAGGAGCGCCGCCTGCATCGCCGACAGCACGAGCGCGAACGCGAACGCGATGACCGGCCTCACGGCTTCGCTCCGGCCTCCGCCGCGGGCGCGACCGCCGCGGCCTGCGGCGCCACCTCCGGGCGGCGCTCGCCGCTCGTCACCACCAGCACCTCCTCGATCTTGGTGGCGTCGACGGCCGGGGTGACGTCCGCGCGCTGGTAGAGGCCCTGCCCGCTGCGCTTCAGCCCCGTCAGCTTCCCCACCGCGAGCCCGCGCGGGAAGACGCCGTCGGTGCCGGAGGTGACCAGGAGATCGCCCTCCATCATGTCGTCCGAGCGCAGCGCGTACTCGAGCCGGCACAGGTCGGGGGAGCCCGTGCCGCGGACGTTCGCGCGCGCGCGGGTGCGGTCGACGCGCACGGCGACCGAGCTGTTGCGGTCCGAGAGCAGGAGGACGTCCGCCGTGGAGCCGGTCACCGCGTGGACGCGCCCCACGACGCCATGGCCGACGACGACCGGCATCATCCGCGCGACGCCGGCGCTCGAGCCGCGGTCGATCGTGACGAGCTGGAGGCCCTTCGGATCGAGCCGCGCGCCGATGACGCGCGCGCCGAGGACGCGCCGCTCCGGGCCCTCCTCTGCGAACGCGAGGAGCTGCCGGAGGCGCTCGTTCTCCTCCCTCGTCTTCCTCAGATCGGCGCGGTCGAGCTCGAGGAGGTCCACGTCGTGCTGCAGCGCCACGGCGCGCTCGTGCGCGTGACGGAGGGCGACGTACCCGTACCAGAGGTCGAGCGAGCCGGTGATGGTCCAGGAGAGCGCCTTCTGGAGGGGAAACGTGACCGCCAGGATCACCCGATCCAGGCGCGATCGCTCACTCGGGTGCTTGGCGTGGGCGAAGTAGACGCCCAGCGGCAGCACGAGCAGCACGGCGACGAGGATGAGCTCGCGGTAGCGCTTCAGCAGTCCGACCACACCGGCTCCAGCCCGAGGCCGTCCGCGCCCCGCATTCCCAAAAACCCTTGCATTTTAGCCCATCTCGGCTAGGGTACACAACCTTTCAGACGGGCGACGCCCACCGTGTCGCCGCGTTCAACAATCCGGAGCACCGTTCCATGCTCGACACCTTGAGGGCGAACTCCCGCAGCGTCCTCACCTATGTCCTCTTTGGCATCATCATCGTCGTCTTCGTCGTCTCCTTCGGGCCTGGCTCGAAGGGCTGCACCGGCGGTGGCGGCGCGACGGAGACGTGGGCGGCGAAGGTGAACGGCGAGGCGGTGCCGCCCTCCGACTTCGACCAGCAGTATGGGCAGCTCCTCAAGATCTACCAGCAGCAGGGCGCCGGCGACACCTCGGGCCTGCTCCAGCTCCGGCTCCGGCAGATGGCGATGGACCAGATCGTCCAGCGGGAGCTCGTCGAGCAGGAGTCGCGCCGTCAGGGCATCGTCGTGACGGACGACGAGGTCGCCGCCGCCATCAAGGCGCTGCCGAGCTTCCAGACCGACGGCCACTTCGACATGGAGCTCTACAAGCGCGCCGTCACGAACGCGTACGGCACGCCGGGCAAGTTCGAGGAGCGGATGCGCCGCGACCTCGCCTACCAGAAGATGATGGCGCTCCTGCGCGACACCGCGAAGGTGTCCGACGACGAGGTGCGCGACGCCTGGCTCGCGGACAACGACAAGGTCTCGCTCGAGCTCGCGCGCTTCCCCTTCTCGCTCGCGCGCGCCGAGGTGAAGGCGAGCGACGCCGAGGTGAAGGACTTCATCTCGAAGAACGGACCCCGCATCGAGCAGTACTACAAGGACAACCAGGCGCGGTTCGACAAGAAGAAGCGCGTCCACGCCCGCCACATCCTCGTCAAGGCGGACGACAAGGCCGCCAGCGCGGCGCAGGACTCGGCGCGCCAGCGGATCGAGGCTCTCGCGGAGCGCATCAAGAAGGGCGAGGACTTCGCGCGCGTCGCCGACGAGGCGTCGGACGACCCCGGCTCGAAGGGCCGCGGCGGCGATCTCGGCCTCTTCGGCCCGGGCGTCATGGCGAAGCAGTTCGAGGAGGCGGCGTTCAAGCTGAAGCCGGGCGAGCTGTCGGGCCCGGTGAAGACGCAGTTCGGCTGGCACCTCATCAAGGTCGAGGCCGTCCAGGAGCCCGAGGTCGTCCCGCTCGAGAAGGCCAAGCCCGAGATCGCCCGCGACCTGCTCGAGGGCGATCTCGCGAAGCAGCTCGCCACCCGCAAGGCGCAGGACGCGCTGAAGCGGCTCCAGGCCGGCAAGGGTTTCGCCGAGGCGCTCTCGGCGGACGACGCGAAGGCCAAGAAGAAGGGCGGCGAGCCGGTGAAGCTCGGCGGACAGCCGGTCAAGCCGGACGACACGGGGTCGTTCACCGCCGCGGGCACGCCCAACGTGCCGCGCCTCGGGCCCGCCCCGGACCTCTTCGCCGATGCGCTCCAGGCGAGCGCCGGGCAGGTGCTGCCGAAGGTCTACGAGACGCCCGCAGCCGCCGTCGTGGTCCGCGTGAAGGAGCGGACGCGCGCCGACCCGGCCAGGTTCGCCGAGAAGAAGGGCGACGTCGAGACGCGCCTCAGGCTGCGGCGAGAGGCCGAGCTGGAGCGCGGCTGGGTCGAGGACCTGCGCAAGAAGTCGAAGGTGCAGACGAACGACGCCTACGTGCAGGGCAACGTGCGCGCGTCGAGCGTCGATCTCGACTAGAGCGAATGCACTCCCGGTCCGCGGACCCCACGGCGCCGATCGCGGCGATGACGCTCACCCTCGCCTCCCGGAGCCCGCGCCGGCGCGAGCTGCTCGAGCAGCTCGGGATCCGCCTCGAGGTGCGCCCCGCGGACGCGGACGAGACCCCGCTCGCGGGCGAGCCCGCGGACGACTACGTGCGGCGCGTCGCGCGCGAGAAGGCGCGCGCGGTGGCCGGCGAGACGGTGCTCGGCGCGGACACGGCGGTCGTGCTCGACGGCGCCATCCTGGGGAAGCCCGCGGACGGCGACGACGCGCGTCGCATGCTGCGCGCGCTCTCCGGCCGCCCGCACCAGGTGGTGACCGGCGTATGCGCGCGGCGCGACGGCCGCGAGGAGGTGCTGGCCGCGACCACCGCCGTGCGCTTCGCCCGCCTCACCGAGGCGCAGATCGCGTGGTACGTCGCGACGGGTGAGCCCCTCGACAAGGCGGGCGCGTACGCCGTCCAGGGCGCGGGCGGCGCGTTCGTCGAGGAGCTGCGCGGCAGCGTCTCGAACGTGGTCGGGCTGCCCCTCGCCGAGGCGCTGGCGCTGCTCGATCGCCTGGGCTTCGCGCTGCCGTGGAGGGCGCGCCCGTGAGCGCGATCGGGGAGCGCCTCGCCGCCGTGCGCGCGCGCATCCCGGCGCGCGTCACGCTCGTCGCCGTCTCCAAGACGCAGCCGGCGGAGGCCATCCGCGAGGCGTACGCGGCTGGGCAGCGCGACTTCGGGGAGAACTACGCGCAAGAATGGCGCGACAAGGCGGCGGCGCTCCCGGATCTGCGCGAGCTCGTGTGGCACTTCATCGGCGCCCTCCAGACGAACAAGGTGAAGTACCTGGCGGGCCAGGTGGGGTGGGTGCACACCGTCGACCGGCTCGCGCTCGCGCAGGAGATCTCGCGACGATCGACCGCGCGGGGCGCGACGACGCGCGTGCTGCTCGAGGTGAACGTCGGGGGCGAGGCGTCGAAGTCGGGGTGCGCCCCGGCGGAGGTCCCGGCGCTCGCGCAGGCCGTGGCGCAGCTGCCCGGGATCGCGCTGCGGGGGCTCATGTGCATTCCGCCTGCCGAGGGCGATCCGCGCCCACACTTCGCCGCGCTGCGCGGGCTGCGCGACGGGCTCGGCCTCGACCTGCCCGAGCTCTCGATGGGCATGAGCGGCGACTACGAGGCCGCCATCGCGGAGGGCTCGACGATGGTGCGGGTCGGGACGGCGATCTTCGGGCCGCGCCCAACGAAAACCTAGGTCTCGCGGAGCTTCAGGCGGCCGCCGTCGGTCACGCTGACCTCGAGCTCCTGGCCGCAGTAGAAGCAGCGGATCTCGTCGCCGTCGCCGAACGCGTCGTCGTACGGGTTGTTCGCGTTGCAGACGGGGCAGTCGAAGTCCTTGAAGCGGCGTTCGCGCCCGCCGACGTCCTTCGGATCGAGATCGTCCTCGTCGGCCCCATGCGGATCGAACGGCATGGTCACCTCCCGCGCATCGCCGTCGACTCTACGCCAGCCGCGCCCCTGCGCGCACGGGGTGCGTACTCGGGCGCACATGTAGGCGGGCGTGCGCACCGCATGGCGGGGAACAGGCAAGCCCGCGCCCGCGTTGCCTGAATGCGACAGGTGTCGCCGACGTGAGCCACTTGCGCCCCGCGAGGCGCGATCACGTGCGGCGAGCGGCCGGGGCGCGCGGTGGCACCCGACTTGCTGTGCTGGTACAACGGAACGGCGGCCGCGGTCGCCCTTGGAGGTCTCGCTCGGCATGTCGCTCCGTCCGGTCGCGCTCGCGGTCACCCTCGTCGCCAGCCCATGGGTGGCGTCCGCCGACGCCCCTCCCTCACCACAGGACCCCCCTCCCGCGACCACCGGGATGGCGGCCGCCACCGAGATGGCGACCGCGCCGCAAGCGTCAGCCGCCGCCGTCGTCGCCCCCGCGGCGTCCGTGCCGTTCGCGCCGGGCGAGCAGATCGACGTCACGATCGACTACCTCCACATGCGGACCGGGCAGGCGCGACTGGTCGTCGGGCGGCCGGAGGGCGCGGTGTGGCCCGTCATCTGCCAGGCGAAGACGGAGGGCGTCGCGACGCTGCTCGACATCCGCGAGCACTACGTCTCGTACTGGGACGCGGACGCCCGGATGACGCGCGGCTCGGACCTGAACGCCATCGAGGTCGGCGATCGCCACACCGATCGCGCTCGCTTCGACCGCGAGAACGGCAAGGCCATGGTGCAGGTGATCCGCAAGGGCAAGGCGCACGAGAGCACGCACGACGTGCCGCGCGACGTCCACGACCTCGCGAGCGCGCTCATGTTCCTGCGGATGCAGACGCTCGCGCCGGGCGCGCACTTCGAGTTCCCCGTCTTCTCGGGCACCGACATCTTCACGCTGCGCGCCGACGTCGAGGGGAACGAGGCCGTCGACACGCCCGCCGGCCACTTCGACACGCTGCGGATCAAGGTCCGGCTCGGCTTCAAGAACAAGTTCAAGACGAACCGCGACTCGCACATGTGGCTCTCGAACGACCTCCGCCACATCCCGGTCCGGATGAGCGCGGACTTCGCGGTCGGCAGCGTGACGGTCACCTTGACCGGGTATCGCCCGGGCGGGCAGTTCGCCGCTCGCTGACGGCTGGCCCGTGATCGCGCTCGCGCCACTCGCGGCCCTCGCGATCTCCGCCGCGCCCGCGTGCGGCCTCCCCCCGCTGCGCGACGAGCCGCCGCCTTTCCGGCCGGGCGAGACGCTCGCGTTCGACGTCGAGGTGATGGGCGTCGTCAAGGCGGGCTCGCTCACGCTCGCCGTCGAGCCACCCATCTCGCGCGGCACCCTGCTGCCCCTGCGGGCGCGCCTGCGCAACACGTCCGTGTTCGCGAAGGTGCGTCGCGTGAAGGGGTACGCGCTCTCCTGGGTCGACGCGCGCACGCTCCGCCCGCAGCGCTACCGGGACGACGCCGAGGAGGACGGCGTCCGGAAGACCACCGACAGCCGCCTCGACCGGCCGGGGCCGATCGCGATGGCCTGGAGCCTCGGCGACAAGAAGGGCACCACCACGTTCACCCGGCAGCGCGACGTGCTGGACCTCCTCTCGCTGGTCTTCTACCTGCGCGCGGCCCGGCTGGAGCCGGGCAAGCCCATCTGCGTCGACCTCGTCGCGAACCGCCGTTTCTGGCGCTTGCGCGGGAGCGTCGCCGCGGGCAGCGAGCGCGTCGAGTCCGCCGCGGGCATCTTCGACACGGTGCGGGTGGACGCGGTCGTGACGCGCGCCGACTCCGGCGGAAAGCCGCGCGACGTTCACTTGTGGTTCAGCAAGGACGAGCGCCGATTGCCCGTCGCCGCGGTCGGCGAGATCGACCTCGGGCCGGTGAGCGCGAAGCTGGCGCGCGCGGGCGAGCCGACCGTCCAGCCGGCGGACTAGACCGCGTCCGAAGCACCCTAAACTAGAGCGTGGCCCCGGGTAGGCGCACCGCGATCTGCGCCAGACGGCGGCGCAGGCTCGCGAGCGTCGTCGAGAGGTACTCGATCTGCTCCACGGGGCCGCCCCCGAGCGCGAGCGCGAGGAGGTCGCGGCGCCCCGCGCGCGGGTCGCGGAGCGCGTTCTCGATGCTTCCTACGTAGTCGGTGACGATCCCAAGGGCCCCCTCCGCCTCGCGCAGGTCGTCCTCGAGGAAGTCGACGAGCACGGCCTCCTGGGCGCTCGCGCCAGCGCCGGCGAGGCGCCCCCGGAGACCGTCGAGGTCCTGGGTGGTGGCGAGCGGCAGGTCCATGGGGACCTCCGCCACGGCGACGGCGAGTCGCTTCACGATGCGGCTCCTTTCTCGAGCGGCGCAGCGGCCGCGGCGCGTCGCGCGGTGGCTGCCACGCACGCGGCGATCTGGCGAGGGCTCGCGCCGTCCGCCGCGAGCGCCGCGATCTCTGCGGCGGCCGCATCGACCTCGGCGGGAGCGCCACGCGCCTCAGCGAGCTGGCGGGCGAGACCGGCGAGCTGCGCCGATCCAGCGGGCGGCGGATGCAGCTTCACGACGGGCGCTTCGGGCGCGCCCTCGCTCGCCGCCGGCGCCGCAGACACGCGGCCGAGCAGGACGTCGTCGCCGACGCGCTCCCCGAACGCCTCCTGCGGAAGGTAGACGCGCCAGAGGGTCCCGTGGTTGTCGCGGTGGAGTGGCCGCAGGAAGCGCTTCGCCACGAGCGCGTCGAGGACGCGGTGGAGGCGGCGCTCGGAGAGCCCGAGCCGCGCCAGGAGGTCCTTCTTCCCCACGCGGCAGAAGTTCCGGCCGTCTCCGTAGGCGAGCCGGAGGAGCTGGAAGTAGGCGCCCTGCTCGTCGGCGGCGAGCACCTCGCCCGCGCGGTCGAAGGCGTCGAGCGGCAGCGCGGCGTAGCGGGCCCGGACGCGGGCGGCGCCGAGCAGCTCGCCGCGGAAGGAGACGCGCCGCATCTCGCCGGGCGCGAGCGCCTCGGCGCGCGCGATCTCGGGGACGCCGGCGACGGGCGCGGTCCCGAGCGCGGCCGAGCCTCGGATGCTCCGATAGTCGCGCGCAGACGCCTTCACCGCACCTCCGTTGCGGCGAGCGTAAGCGACCGATATCGGACGTCAAGAAAACGGCCGGCAAGCCGGCGAAGCCGGGGAGGGCGGAGCCCTCCGAGGCGGGGCGCCCGAGCGGACGCGGCGAAGCCGCGCGCGAGGGCGCATGGGACCCGCCTGCGGGGTGGGGCGGTCGATCGGGAGCGCGGTCGCTTTCGCGCCCGCACGGCTTTGCCGGCGGGGCGGGGGCGCAGCCCCCGTTACGATCAGATGAGACCGCGCGACCGGCGGAGCAGATCGATCGTCTTGTTGTACTCCACCTCCCAGGCGCTCGTGCCTTCCTGGAGGTGCTTGAGGCGCGCGCGCGCCTCGCGGTCGATCTCCTCGTCGACGTCGAGGTGCTTCTTGAAGATGCCGAAGATCTTCTTCCGGAGGCTGTTGTCCTCCGTGTAGACCTCCTCGACATTGCGCGAGATGAGGAGGAACTCGATCATCTGGCCGATGACGTACTCGATCCCCTCGTCGCCCATCTTGAAGCCGCGGACGTCGGCCATCTCGCGCTTCACCTGGTTGAACCGGGAGTGATCGTACCCGCGCCGCTCGAGCGCCTCGCGGGTCGCGGCGTTCACGCGCTCCTCGGCGGCGAGGTACTCCTTCATGATCGCGGCCATGTCCATCTCGGCGTCCGAGATGCGGAGCGTCTCGATCTCGACATCCTGGTCCTGCATCAAGGTCTGGATGACCTCGCGAGCGATGGTCGGGATCACCTTCGGGTAGAGGCGCATTTCCGGTTTTCCTCGGCCCGGTTGCGGGCCTCAGGCGGCCGCGGCGCGAGCGTCAGGACGCACGCAAGATCCGCGATTCAAAAGGTAAATCCGTATAAACCTCGCCTGCCAGGGGTGGCAAGGGAAAAAGGCCGCAGCAGCGCGAAAAAAAAGCGGCGGCGAGCGCGTTGACGCTCGGTCCCGGTACGCTCCGCGCCGCGCTGCGCGGGCGTGGGGCGCTCCCGAGCAGGACACGCGGTCGTCCCCACGGCGGGTCACTCGTTTGCCCCAGGCGCCGGCGCGGCCACGTTCACGAGCGCGTCGTCGGGGGGCGTCGGGCATCGCGGCGAATGTGCTCAGCGCCCGAAATGCGGGACGGCTGCCCTTTGGGGCAGCCGTCCATTTGAGATCCCGGATGGCTCGGGCGTACGCGCCCGCGAACCCTCGCTCAGGACGCGTAGATCTTCATGACGTCCGCGAGCAGCTTCAGCGCCTCTTGCTTCGGACGCTGGAAGGCGTTGCGCCCCATGATGGACCCGAAGGCGCCGCCGTCCTTGATCCCCTGGACCTCCTTCAGGACGTCCTCCGTGCCCTTCGCCTCGCCGCCCGAGAAGATCACGATGCGGCGGCCGCCGAACGCGCTCTGCACCACGTGGCGGACGCGGTCGGGCAGCGTCTTGATCGGGATGTTGTGCTTCTCGTAGACCTTCTTGGCCTCCGGGTGCTCGACGAGCTCCTTCGGCGGCTTGACCTTGATGACGTGCGCCCCCATTTGCGCCGCGATCTGCGCGGCGTAGGCGCAAATGTCGACGGCGGTCTCGCCTTCCTTCGAGATGCCGCCGCCGCGCGGATAGCTCCACACGACGACCGCGAGCCCGGCCTCCTTCGCCTCGAGCGTGAGCTCACGGAGCTCCTGGAGCTGCGTGTTCCGGGCGTCGGAGCCGGGGTAGATCGTGTAGCCGATCGCGACGCAGCCGAGGCGGACCGCGTCCTTCACGGACGCCGTCACGGCGGAGATCGGCGCGCCACCGAGCTTCGACAGCGAGTCCGAGTTGTTGAGCTTGAGGATGAGCGGCACCTGCCCCGCGAACTCGGCCGCGCCCGCCTCGAGGAAGCCGAGCGGCGCAGCGTACGCGTTGCAGCCCGCGTCGATCGCGAGCTGGAAGTGGTAGCGCGGATCGTAGCCGTCCGGGTTCGGGGCGAACGAGCGCGCGGGGCCGTGCTCGAAGCCCTGGTCGACGGGCAAGATGACGAGCTTGCCAGTGCCCGCCAGGCGACCGTGCGTGAGCAGGCGCGCGATGTTGGTGAGCGTGCCTGGGCTGTCGGAGGAATACCAAGACAGGATCTGCTTCACGCGGTCGGTCACTTTGGTTTCCATCGTGTCTCCGTGGGCGAGGGCGTCGGAACGACGCGGCGCGACCGTCGAACGAGCTCGACGCGGCGAATGTATATCCTCACGACGAACCCGCCCTCAAGGGAGGTTTTCATGGCGCGTGGCACCGGCGAACCCCTCGAGAGGAGCCCCTCGGCGCTCCTCTCGCAGGTCGAGTATCCGATCTCACGAGACGAGCTCGCGACGGCGGCAGCGGAGGCGGGCTTCGAGCTCGACGCGATCAACTTCCTGAAATCGCTCCCCGATCGCGTCTATCAGAGCCCGACCGACGTCCTGCGCGAGTTCGCCGAGGCGGACGCGCGCTTCGGGATGGGAACGAAGGACGTCCACCACCGTGAGAACCTCGGCAAGGACGCCGTCGAGACGGGCGGCAACCCGACCCGTCACCCGTGAGCCCCGCGCGGGCCGTCGCCGTCATGGCCAGGCGGCGCGCTGGACCAGCCAGAAGAGCCCGAGGCAGCCGATCGCGAGCGACCCGGCGCGGACGCCGTGCGGCACGAACCCCACGCTGCGCCGCGCGAGCGCGAGCAGCGGGAACGCGACCGCGACGATCGCGATCTGACCCGTCTCGACGCCGAGGTTGAAGGCGACGAGGCTCGCCGCGAGGCCGCCGCGAGGCAGGTGCAGCTCGCGCAGCACGCTCGCGAACCCGACCCCGTGGACGAGGCCGAACGCGAACGCCACGGCCCACCGCCGCCGCCGGCGCCGGCGCGCGCGCTCTCTCCCGCGCCGCGGCGGAGCGCCCAGAGGTTCTCGCCCGCGACGAAGACGATCGAGGCGGCGATGAGCGGCGATCGCCACCCGGAGCCGCCCGTCGACGGCGCTGCCCGCGATGGTGAGCTCCGAGTACGAGACGCCCGCCTGGTGCGCCGACGCAGCCGCAGGCGCGAGCGCCGCGGCGGCGGCGAGGGCCATGGGCGTGAGCGCGCGGCGCACGGCGCCGATCATAGGGCTGCGATGGGGGCGACGCCTCGCGCGCCGAAGCACCGGCCGAGGTACCCGCACCCCTCCGCGCGGCAGCGCGCCTCGGAGCGGCCGAGCTGCGCGGGCGTGCGCGACAGGTCCGCGCCCGCGTGGGCGGCCGCCGCGAGGCGGGGCGCCTCGCGCTCGAAGGTCCGCAGCTCGGCCGCGCGGGGCGTCAGGTCGACCGCCGCGCAGCCGCCCCGCAGGAACTGGAGGGTCGCCGTCACGCGGCGGCCCGGCAGCGCCCGCGACGCGGCGAGCGCGTAGGCGAGGAGCTGCAGCCGGTACCGCTCGGCGGCGCCCGGGCGCGCCATGGCGTACTTGAAGTCGATGACCGCCACGTCGCGCTTCTCCTCGACGAG
>WNFY01003820.1_pt1 | contig 34337 bp, 28 predicted proteins | sample 5400091 | NCBI WGS metagenome assembly WNFY01 (sample SAMN13153364, study PRJNA577476) | soil metagenome | isolation source: 60 cm soil or saprolite under grassland replicate 1 | place: USA:California | collected 2016-06-15 | reverse complement strand
CGGTTCTGCTTTGCGCATTGGAATCCAGGCAGGCGACGTGCTGCTGGCCACTTCCCACCCGGATGGCATCAGCGCGCGAAACATTGTTCCGGGAACGATGGTCTCTCTTAAGCAGCGTGACGTCATGGTGATCGGCAAAGTAGATTGTGGAGTTGAGGTGGAGGTCCATCTCACCCTGGCCGCGCGCGATGCGCTGCATTTACAGTCGGGGCAACCCGTGTGGCTGATCGTGAAGACACACTCCTGTCATTTAATGCGCGGTTAGCGTTGGGCTTCCATGACTTCACGCATCTCGATCACCGCGACCCATTCTCCTTGCCGGGCCTCGCTGAAGACAATCTCTCCGTCCAGGATCCGCGCCGCCACCGCCGGCGGAATATCGCGGTGATCGTCGAAGAACCTTACCTTGAGGCGTTCCCAAGCGGGCCAGCGAGGCAGTAGAAGATGTGGCGGGTCGTACTTGGTTGAAAAGACCAGCGCAACATCAAATTGGGAACGTGCATCGGACGCGGATAGCATTTGTTCCAGGCGGAAATCCTCGATGCGGATGGTTCGCATGGGACGAGACACATAGCCAAGCATGGGGCTGGTCAATTCGTCGCTGGCCGGCCACGCGGTAAGCACGCGAGCCATGGGGTGACGTGCTTCCAGAAAATGCTCTGCGTCCTGGTGCAACTGGATGTAGTCACGGTAGGCAAGATTGTCTTCCGGAGAAAATACATAGGGCGGATTCACCAAGAGTGCAAACCCGAAGCCGCCCACGACCATGGCGATGATCCAGCGCCACATCTTGACCCGCCGCCACAGCGTGGAAATAGAAACTAGGATGACCAGGGGAACTGCCGGGAGCATGTACCGCGCCAACACGGCTCCACCGATTACCGCCATGGAAATGACATAAGCAATCACCACGGCGAGAATGGCAAATTGCACATCCAGCGATATGCGTGGGCGCTCCTTGCCTTGATCCTGCAATGCGGGCAGCCCCATCGCCAGCATTCCGGAAACAGTCAGCAAGAACAAATTCATATAGCCAAACGTCTGCCACAGGCGCAATAGCAGCGCGAGCAGAATGCGCAGGGGATGCAGCGTGGCTTGCACGTTATACCGCAAGAACTCCGGGTTGCCGAAGGCGAAGCCGGTGCGGAGGTAGTGATAGCCGTACCACGCCGTCAACGGCAGAACCGGGATCAGCGAAAACAGAATGAACTTAAAGCGCGCGGTTGGGGTGGAATCGGCGCTTGATTTTCGGTCGCGCAAAATTTGCAGAGTCTCCCACGCCGCCAAGGCAGCGGGAGCAAAAACCGCGGTTTCTTTGGTCAGCACTGCGCAACAGAACCACGCCGCCATCGCCGTGGCGCGCCTCTCAACGTAGGCTTTCAATCCCCAAAGAGTCAGGCCGGCCGCTGCCAGGTCCAAATGAGCCAGCGAGCCTTGCGCAAAAAATACCGGGTAGATCGCGGTGCAGGTAGTGGTGGCCACCGCGACCTCAAGGTTGGCCACGCGCCGGGCCAATTGAAATAATCCCAGCAGGGCAAATGACGACATCGCCAACATGGCAACCCGGGTGACCAGCGGGGTGAAGCCAGCCAGCTTCCACCACAGTGCCAGATAAGCCATCACGATGGGCGGATGAGCGTTGGAAATACTGTGGGGGATGGGCGAGCCGGTGACCAGGAAATCGTGAGCAGCGGGAACATAGTATCCGGCCTCATCCCAAAAATACGGCAATTTCAAAACAGGCGCATGCAGGGCCAGCGAGACCAGAAAAATCAAAGCGAAAACTGTTACTGACTCGAAAACCCAACGCCTGTTGTCTTGGGCGAACACGGTGGTCAGTTGATCTGTCCCGGCGTTGCCATGCGGGGATCGAGTTTGATCTCGCCAAACGCATTCTCGTAGCTGGTGACATTTTGTTGCAGGATCGACACCAGCGCCTTGGCCTGCTGCGGGCTCAGGTAAATTCCCTGGAAATTGCGCATCTCCACCTGGTTCTCGCTTTGTTGCTCAATCGTACCGAACACCAGAAAGAAGTCCCAAACGCTGACCCGGACCTGCACACTGTTGGAATAATTTTCGCGATAGGCTTCGGTTTGAACCAATTTAATGTTGGGCTGATTTGGATTGATCATGGCCTATGTAGTGTAGCGGCATCCTCAGAAAGAAGGGAAGTCTGTCGGAAGGAGGCGAGCGTAAAGTGAAGTCTCTGTTCACGCGCCGCTACGCGAAAGTGGACGAACAATTGCCGGGTTGCCCGGGATTGCCTTGCGGGACAGGATCACCACCATCGCCGTCATCGCGATGACGGAAAACTGCACGTGGACTACCCGAACAATCGGTCCCAGTAGAAACAGCCCAAAGCAGGAATAAATCAGCAGTTGCAGTTGGCGGCTTTGCTTCTCGCTGACACGAGCGGCCGTCCAATCCGCAAGAAGAAGAAATGCGGGTGCGAGGATGACAAGGTCGTAAACCGTCAAATGTGGCGAGACCAGAACCGTGGCCATCAACAGGGCGGGAAACTGGACTTCCAACCCAGGCTCGGCTCTCCAGCACCGCACCACCAGGATGAGCACAATGGCCGCACTTGCCAGATAAAAGCCGAAGGCGGCTCCCGGCCACGGCATGATCATGCTCCAGAAGGTCCGCAGCGAATGCGTCTGGTAGAGTCGCGGCTCCAGCAAGGCCATGAGGTGACCGCTTCGCGCGAGCGCATCTACATAGTCGCGCATAACGGAGGAGCCGTAATGTAGCCATGCGATCATCAGCTGCAAGCTCCCCGACAGAAGCGCGCCGGACAAGATCTTCCACCTTTGCGTGCAAAGAAAAACTACCGAAGCGGCCAGTCCTAACTGGGGTTTGAAAATCAAGCAGCCAATGGCTAAGCCCGCAAGGAAATCCCGTTTGTTTCGTAGCGCCAAATAGGCAAGCGCAAAGAACAGTAGCGCCAACCCGGAAGTCTGTCCCCAGACCAGTAGCTGAGAAATCCCCGGAAAAGCGCAAGCCGCGAGCAACACGGTCCAACCGTGGCCGCCAAGGTTCGCACAACATTTCCACACGGCATAACAGCATGCTGCATAGATCAGGACGTTCAACAGCGACCAAGCCACCCAGGCGCGGGAATAGGGCAGGTACGCGAAGGGACAAAAAAACAGCGAGACTTGCGGACCGTACAGCGGGACATAAATATAGCCGCGCGCTTCAGGGACAATTTTCTGCAACAAGTCCGTTTGCTCGGGAATGTTGTAAAGCAGGTCTCCCCGGTTCTGGTGAGCCAAGGTCCCCAGGGTGTAGAAATGCAAAAAATCTGAGCCTTTGATCTGGCCTCCGCGGTCGCGAAGGCCAGGGGTATTGAGGTTTACCGCGTAGGCCGTCCAAATGCCCACCGCCAGCAGAAGAGCGTGAACCTGTATGCGGCGGACGGTCAGCCAACTTCCAACATGGATGCGAATCATCGCCGAGTCATGATACCGGGACTCGCTCCCCCAACGCTGCTAAAATGCCCACCCATGCTCAGCGTTCGATATTTTCAGAGAATGGCCCGATGGGTATCTTCGCCTGTGGTTGTTTTTATTGTGGCGCTGGCAATTCGCATCGCCGTTCTGACCCAACTCCTTCCAGAGCAGGCTGACCGCGGCTTCTATGCAAAAAACGAACCCGCCCGCATTGCCTGGGCTGTCGTCTCAGGACACGGTTTCAGTTCACCGTGGCCCAACACTCCGCTGTTGCCGACGGCTCAGCAACCTCCCGTTTATCCGTATATTCTCGCTGGGATTTTTAAACTGGCGGGGCCCTACTCGTCCCCTTCCCTCTGGATTGCGGTCCTTCTCAATGCGCTGTTTTCCGCTCTCACCTCGGTCGTAGTTCTGTTTCTTGGCAAACGTGTTTTCGGCTCGCCGGTTGGAATTCTCGCCGCTTGGGTCTGGGCTTGCTGGTTATATGAGGCTGTGGTTTCCATACGGCTATGGGAGAGCAGTCTGTCAACCCTCCTGTTGGCCTTGAGCCTCCTCGTGCTCGCAAATTCAGTTGATTCCCTCCATACGCTGCATTCGATCTTACTTGGCGTGCTCGCAGGCGCGGCGGCTCTGACGAACACAACTCTCCTGATAGCATTTCCTTTCTTCTGGTTTTGGTTGTGGTTCAGGCATCGACGGCGAGGATGCCACCACACTCGCCAGGTACTGCTTACGGCCTCCGTTTGTTGCTTGATACTGCTTCCCTGGATGGTGCGCAATTATGCGGTGTTTGGAAGGGTCATTCCCGTCCGCGACAACTTCGGCATGGAATTATGGATCGGCAATCACGAGGGAGTAACCAACCTTTATGATTTCTCGTCGGATTTTCCCTTGAACGATCCAACCGAATATAACCGTCTAGGAGAGATCCGGTTCATGGAAGACAAGGGCCGGGCCGCATTGCATTTTATTCAAGCGCATCCACAACAATTTCTGTGGTTCTGCGGACAACGGTTTTTCTTTTTCTGGACAGCGCCACATCCAGGTCTCTGGTTACCGCTCAGCCTGGCATCGTGGGCCGGCGCTGCACTGGCGATAGCCCAGAAAGGGACCTTCGCCTTACCTTTTGCGATTGTGTTGGCCTTATTTCCCGTGGCGTACTACATCACTCATCCGTGGAGTACCTACCGTCATCCGGTGGAACCGGTCATGATCCTTCTAACGGCAAATTCAGCGGTCTCCGCGGTGAAGCGGGTCGCCGCCAGGTTTTCTAGCTATTCGACCGCGGGTAGCATGTAGGGAGCCAACTTAAGAGTTGGTTCCTCCACTTCGAGAAGCCAGACCTTGCGGTTGCTGAAATACCGCAACAGCTCGAGATTATCCTTTTCGCCCATATCACGCGCCCAAACGATTTGGGAATTATCGATATCCGCAGCGTTGTACACCCATTCCAATCTAGGGTCATGTTTGGCGCCATATCGCACCAATATAAGGTGCTTCCCCGCGGAGGCTTCGAGGCGATGCACGATTGCCACTCGCTCAAGGTTTCCTCGCGGCCATGTCCTCTCGCGGGTGGGATGGATCGCAGCATCTGCCGTGTGCAAAACAAGCGTGCCAGAAAGAAATACCGGAACTGCCAATACGAGGATCCAACCCAGTCTCCAGCGCCGCCACTTCCATAGCGCAAGATGACGACTGCATTGCACGACAACCAGAAATACCAGGCCAGCCGTTGGCGCAGCATAGTGGGGCATGCTCCATGTTTCGGCCATTAGAGCGATCATGAACACCCCGCAGGCCCATAGCGAAAAACGGAAGCGACGATTAGCCAAAGTCCACGGCAACGCGAGCAGTGGGACGGTCAGCACCGCACCCAAGTAAAAAGACCAAAAATCTTTGGTCTGAGTTCTCCAATGGTGAATGAGGCCTTTCAGAGTGCCGTGTTCTAAAAAGCGAGCCAATTCCCCTGCATAAAATTCCTGCATCACTCGATGGTGATAGACGGGCTCGGCGAGAGGCTTTTGCCACAGAAAATACGGAACTGGGTTGTAGATTTGGGAGTCCATCTGGTAAGCCATGCGGAATGGACTTCCCGTGACCCGGTAATAATAGATGCCGGTCGCGATAGCGGCCACAGTCAGGAGAGTCGCCAAGGGAAAGACGATGTGTGACTGGATTGCTTTCCAGTTTGGGCGCTGCGAGCTTGCAATCCACCGGCATAGTGATAGGGCGACCATGATGGCCAATACAAGGCCTTCATAGGGACGGCTGTTGGCCAAAATTGCCAGGCCGACTGCCATACAGATGGCGTCGGTGATCCGCGGACGCCTCTTAAGGCGTGGCAAGGCTCCCAGAATCAGTGCGCCGCCAAGAGCCACCACAGAAGAACTCCAGTATCCATTCATCCAATAGCGCAAAACCCCAATTCGCAAAACGACGAGTAGCCCGCCATACAGCGCCCAAGGGGGCGGGAGCCATCCTTGAAGCATCCAGCAGATTGCAGAGCACATGAGCCCCGTGATGAGCCACTGTCCAATCCAGGGATGTCCGAGAAGTTCGCCCGTCGCCAAAACCAGCCCCTGCGCGGGCGCATACATTGATGAATAGGTGGGCTGTTGGATTACGTGGAAGGTTTCAAAGTGAATCCACATAGGGTGAGTGGGGTTCGCCATTCGTCCATGAGCAAATGTGTCCGCGGCCAACAGGTAACTGAATTCGTCGTGATGCTGGGGCGCCGGAATTCCGACCGCTGGAATCAAGCAAGCTCTTACGGTTAGGGCAAAGAGTCCGATCGAAACTAGAGACCACGTCTTTCGCCTTGCGAGGCGAAAGAACATTTTCTGCAATGGTACCGGCCCCGAGATTTTGAAGCGACCTCGCGATGGAGGCAATGTTGGCCTTTCGGGTCGATCTTGTTTATGTTCGACAACCTGCCTTGCTTCAATTCCCGGACATTGCCGCTGAATAGGATACAAATCGTACCGGAGTGCCGTTTCCAACTTCGAGTAGCCATGATTGCCGGTTGTGGAAATAACGCAACAGTTCCTCGTTCCTGTCGCGGCCCATATCTCGAGCCCAAATCACTTTGGCGTCATCGATGTCTGGTTCGTTGTAGACCCATTCTTTGTCAATATCCACAGAGGTTTGCTGGACAATGATCAAATGTTTTCCCGCACTATGTTCCAGCCGTTTTTGTATACCCGCGCGTTCCAGGTTTCCTCGAGGCCAAGCTCCTTCGATGGGTGTATGGGTTGCAATCGCGGTAATACGTAGGATCAGCATCAGCACGCATATGGCAGGAACGGCGCGGACCAACGCCAGCCCGCTCTTACTTCCGTGCCATCGCCAAAGGCGCAAGTGTCGCATGCATTGCACCAACAGGATGTAAAGCAGCCCAGCGGCGGGAGTGACATAGTGCGGCATGGTCCAAGTCTCCATGATCATCGCTAGGAAGAAAAACAAGCAAGCCGCCAGTGCAAATCGCATCTTCTTATCCCATAAAATGCAGGGAAAAGCGAGTAGAGGGATCGTATAGACAGGACCGACGTAAAATAGCCACAAAGATTTCAGTTTGCCCAAAGTGTGCATTATCAATCCACGCGCAGATTGGGTCTCAAGAAATTCGTCGCGCTCCCATCCCATGTAGAAGTCGCGCATCTCTGGATGGTGGTAGATGGGCTCCGGCCGTAGCGTTTCCCAGATGAAATACGGAGCCACGGCGTAAGTCTCGCGATTTACTTGATAGGGCATCCGAATTGGATTGCCGGTAACGCGCCAAAAATAATAGCCCATGGCTCCGCCCGCCACCGAGAACGCCACCACCATGGGCAGGATGATCTTGGTTAGCTGAATTCTCCATGGCGGCCTCTTCTTTCCGATCATCCAGGACAGCAGAGCAAAGCCAACGGTGAAACTGAAAATAAATCCTTCGTAAGGACGGCTGTTGGCCAGAATAACCACCCCGATGGCCATCAACATCGCATATCGCAAGCGGGGATTCTTCTTTAAGCGAGGAAGTGCGCCGAGCACCAGCGCTCCGCCCAGAGCGGCCACGGAGGTCGAAAAGTAACTGTTCATCCAATAACCGAGGATGCCGAAGCGCGCCGCCAGCATACCTCCGAACAATGCCCAACCTGGCGGAAACCACCCTTGCAACATCCAGCACAACGCCGCACAAGCGGCCGCGGTCACCAGCCATACTCCAATCCAGGGATGCCCCGCGAGCTTGATGCCAGCCGCCAAGACCAGACCCTGCGCAGGCGGATACATAGACATGTATGTCGGTTGCAAAATGATGTGGAACGACTCGAAATGGATCCACAGTGGATGCGTGGGGTTGGTTAACCGGCCAAGTGCATAAGTTTTGCCTGCCAGAATGTAGCTGTATTCATCGTCCCACCGCGGTTCCGGGACGCCAAGAATGGGTATCAGAATCGCCCTCAGGGTGAGTACGAACATCGCGACTACAACGACGGACAAGGTGGTGCGGTGTGCCAGAGCTTTCCAGGCCCGCTCTATCCTCGTGAACCCGGAAGGGCGGTCGTTTAATTCGCCCTCCCTCAGTTTGCCAAACAATGCCAGCACTCCCGCAATCAGGACGGGGACCATTTCGATTAGGGCTATAGACCAATCGGCCAAGAAGCTCGTACGATTTGACATATGTTCGCGAGATTGTCAGTGGCCGGGTGATGCCATGTCAAGCCAAGTGGGCTGAGGCAGAGTCGTGTCCGTCCTCCGCACTGGAGTTGCGCCATTCGGGGAGTTCCGCGAAAATACTCACGGATTTTAATTGCTGCTACTCGATGCCAAGGCTTCTGCATAACGCGACGTGGTTTGCGCTCACGGCCGTCGGCGCCCTGGCCGTGGCAACGATCGCCCTTCATCGCGGGGAGCAGATCAATGCCATGTGGCTGGTGGTGGCGGCGGTTTGTGTTTACGCCATCGGCTATCGTTTCTACAGCAAATTTATCGCTGTCAAGGTATTGGCGCTCGATCCGATCCGCGCCACTCCGGCCGAGCGCTTGGAAAACGGCCGGGACTTTGTTGCCACCAACAAATGGGTGGTGTTCGGACATCATTTTGCTGCGATTGCCGGGCCGGGGCCACTGGTCGGTCCGGTGCTGGCCGCGCAATTCGGCTACTTGCCGGGAACCTTGTGGGTGCTGGCCGGCGCTGTGCTGGGCGGATGCGTGCAGGATTTCGTCATTCTTCTATTTTCGGTTCGCCGCGACGGAAAATCTCTCACCGAGATGGCCCGCGAGGAAATTGGGCGGGTCGGAGGATTTGTCACTTACGCCGCGGTCATCAGCATTGTTGTGATCCTGCTTGGAGTCGTGGCGTTGGTGGTGGTCAATGCGCTGAAATCGAGTCCGTGGGGGACCTTTACCATCGCCATGACGATTCCTATTGCTCTATTGATGGGAATCTATTTGCGCCACATTCGCCCCGGTAAGGTGCTGGAATCCTCGGTGCTCGGATTTCTGCTGGTGATGCTGGCAATTTTCGGCGGGCAGTGGGTGGCGCACAACCCCTCTCTCGCCAAGGTGTTCACTCTGAGTGCACCGATGCTGGCGATTCTGATCGTTCTGTATGGGTTTGCAGCCTCGGCATTACCGGTGTGGTTGTTGCTCGCTCCGCGCGATTATCTGAGTACGTTCGTGAAGTTGGGGACGATTGGACTGCTGGCAGTGGGAATTGTTGTCTTTCACCCCACCCTGCACATGCCTCCGCTCACTCGCTTTGTTGATGGAAGCGGCCCCATCTTCGCCGGAAATATCTTTCCCTTTGCCTTCATCACCATTGCTTGCGGAGCGGTCAGCGGCTTTCATGCGCTGATCTCCAGCGGGACCACTCCGAAGCTGATCCGCCGTGAAACCGAAACCCGCATGGTCGGCTACGGCGCCATGCTCGCGGAGTCCATGGTGGCCATCATGGCGACGGTTGCGGCCTGCGTACTTCAGCCGGGGGTGTATTTCGCGATCAACAGTCCGGCGGGGGTGGTTGGAACCACCGTCGACGCGGCCGCGGCCACAATTAGCGGCTGGGGATTTCCGGTCGATGCGGCGCAGATGCAATCGCTGGCGCAAGCGGTGGGTGAGCAAACGCTATTCAATCGCACTGGGGGTGCGCCGGCATTTGCTGTCGGTATGGCGCATATTTTTTCCCACAGCCTGGGCGGACAGGCGGTCATGGCCATCTGGTACCACTTCGCCATCATGTTTGAAGCGCTGTTTATCCTCACCATTCTGGATGCCGGCACGCGCGTCGGCCGGTTTATGGTGCAGGACGCTCTCGGTCATATCTGGGAGCCTCTGGGACGCACCAGTTGGTATCCGTCGATCATTTTTACCAGCGCTCTCATCGCCGGCGCCTGGGGATATTTCCTGTGGCAGGGGGTAAAGGACCCGTTGGGTGGGATTAACTCCCTGTGGCCGTTGTTCGGGATTTCCAACCAGTTGTTGGCTACGGTTGCCTTTTGCGTGGCCACAACCATCATCGTGAAGATGGGCAAGCCGCGATACGCCTTTGTCACCCTGATCCCCCTGGTATGGCTTGTGTCCGTCACCTTTACGGCGTCCTGGCAGAAGATGTTTGACGCCAATCCGCGCATCGGTTTTCTGGCCCACGCCCGCCAGCTTGCCGTCAGCGGAGGAAATGCCCGGCTCATCTTCAATGATCGGCTGGACGCGGTGGTGACCGGCGTCCTGATTGTCATGGTGGCGCTAGTGTTGTTGGAGTCGGTGCTGGAGTGGGTCCGCGTGCTTACTGGCCGGAAGGCGGCAAGCGTTAAGGAAGCGCCGTTTGTGGCATCTCGTTTTGCCGAGGAGCAAGGATGAATCGGCTCAGATCATTGCAGACCGTCTTGTTGGCCGTGCTCCGCGAAATCTTCGACGAGTCCGCCTACGCGCGCTACCTGGAACAACACCAACTCGCTTCCTCTCCCAAGGCGTATGCCGGTTTTTGGCGCGAATATGAACTTGTAAAGTCACGCCGCCCGCGCTGTTGCTGAGTTACACTTTGTCCATGCGGGTTCTGGGTATCGACTGTGGCACCGAGTACACGGGCTACGGCGTGGTTAAGTTACATGAGGATGGAAGGCTGCAATGCCTGGACTGTGGCGCCATCAAACTCTCTCCACGCGATTCCATGGCGGCACGGTTGGCCACGATCTTTCACCGACTAAGCCAATTGATTGCCGAGCACCAACCCAGCCAGGTTGCCATTGAAGACGTGTTTTATGCGCTCAACGTAAAGTCTGCGCTCAAGCTGGGGCAAGTCCGCGGAGTGGCCATGCTGGCGGCTTCCGCGGTTGGGCTGGCCGTGGTTGAATATTCGCCGCTCTCCATCAAGTCGGCCGTCGTTGGATACGGGAGAGCAGAGAAAGTCCAGGTCCAGCACATGGTCGCTCGCCTATTGAACCTGGCAGAAATTCCCGAACCGCCCGATGTCGCCGACGCGCTGGCGATTGCCATCTGTCATTTGCACACTTCAACAACGCTGGAACGCCAGCGCGCCATGGCATGATGAGACCCGGATTGTTCCAACGAAATTGTTTCTGGTCGGCTGCTCTATGGGCGGCGGTCTCGCTGCCGGCTTTTTCCCAGCAGGCCGCCACCATTACCTATACCCAGGATTTTCCCGGGTCCGATCCCAGCCACTTTGCGATTTCGATCAGTGAAGACAGACCCGCGCGCTACGAGGGGAACGGCAGACTCATCACCAACTCCAGGTATTCGAATGACGACTCGGTGCCGGACACCGAGCAGATGGAATTTACCGCTTCATCTTCGTTGATTGCCAAGATTTTTGACCTGACCAAGCGAGCAAACCATTTTAAGGGACAGGTCGACAGCAATAAGCGCAATCTGGCATTTACTGGCAAGAAGACACTTACCTATTCCGATGGGGCTCAGAAGACGAGTGCTACCTACAATTACTCGACCATCCCAGAAATCTTTGAACTGACCCGCATCTTTCAGAACCTTTCCAACACCCTGGAGTTCGGACGCCGGCTTGATTATTTCCATCGTCACCAAAAACTTGCTCTCGATCAAGAAAGCAAGCAGATGGAGTCCTCGGCAAAGGGTGGGGGATTGGAAGATGTGCCAGCCATCGCTCCCATCATGCAGAAGATCATTGATGACCGCTCGGTGATCAATGTGGTCCGGGCACGCTTGCAAAGGCTACTGGCTTCTTCCGCTGGGCCAAAGCCGAACTAGATTTCAAACTGCATTTGGAGTTGGCCTGGATGGGCACGGGCTTCCAGCCGTGCCGCAAGGAATGCAAACATGAAACTCGCGCCGTCCCGCCACTACTCAGAGACTATCCCCTCAGGGGCTAAAGCCCGCCCAGTAACTGCTGGGGCGATAGGGCTAAAGCCACTATCCTGATACGAATCTGTTGCGCTTTCGCGCTCTTGCCAGATCTCCATAGTTATCTGAAGGTTCGTATCAGGGCAGCGCCTTCAGGCCTGCCGCAAAACGTCACGACTAATTGGGGTTCGCGTCCATGGGGCGCAACTATCCGAGCCGTCGATGCCAGCTGGGCACTCTGGTCGCAACTCAGCGTCTTCCACGCAGAAAAACCGCAGGGGTAAAGCCTGACTGGCGCCATTCATAATGGCACGGCTGAAGGCCATGCCCTTCCACGATGGGGGAGCACTTAAGCGAGCCCTCATTATCCATGAAGAGGATTTGTTGGACGAGCCAACCAAAGCCCTTTCGCACTCGAATTAGGGCAACAAATACTCTGAATCGGTGTTCTAATTGAACAACGGCTCTTTGCGGAGGTGCATCATGATGCGCACGTCCCCGTTCATTCGACTTCTGGTAGCCACTCTCTTCTTAACCACTCTGTCTTTCGCCGATTCCCAGGTGCGGATCGTACGCCTGAGCAGCGTGGATGGCGATGTCCGGATTGATCGCAATACTGGGGCTGGATGGGAGAAAGCTTTCCTGAACTTACCCATTACCCAAGGGGTGAAACTTCAGACCGGCAACGAGGGCCGCGCGGAAGTGGAATTCGAAGACGGCAGTGCAGTGAGGCTTGCTCCCAATTCCATGCTTGAGTTTCCACAACTGGAACTGCGGGATTCCGGTGTCAGGCTTTCAAAGGTCGATGTCAAGCAGGGCACAGTCTATGTGAATTTCCGCGCGGGCAAGAATGATGAGCTCCGGTTGAGCTTCGTCCGCGAAACCGTCGAGTTCAAAGATGCTGTGCACTGTCGCGTCCAGGTAAGGGAGGCTGATGCCACGTTCGCAGTATTCAAAGGCTCGAGCACGGTAGACGGAGCATCAGGCAGTGTGGAAGTGGGCAAGAACCAATCCGTTACCTTCGACCTGGCCAATCACGATCAATCCGAAACCGCCAAATTGGATGCGGAGCCGTTCGACACCTGGGACAAAGAGCAAGAGAAGTATCACAATACCTATCTCAGCAAAAGTCACGACTACTCGCCCAATGCCTACGGTGTGAGCGATCTCAACTATTACGGAAATTACTTTGACGCCCCCGGATATGGAACGTTATGGCAACCCTACTTTGTCAGTGCGGGATGGGACCCGTTCATGAATGGCGGTTGGGCCTGGTTTCCTGGCGCGGGCTACACCTGGGTTTCTGCCTATCCCTGGGGATGGACCCCGTACCACTGCGGGTCCTGGCTGTATGGCCCGTCGTTCGCCTCGCGGGCAGCCCGGACGTGGCACCATCGTCATGGCTCCCCGGCCGATTATTGCCAACTCACTGACTTCATCCCATCGGATGGTGATTGAAAACAACTCCGCCGGATTAGGAATTCCGCGGGGTAGCATTAAAGACCTGCCGCGACTTTCCACTACCGTGCGGCAGACTGGGTCCGTGACCACGAATTTTCACCCGCAACCTCCACCCAGGCCAATGACACCGCGCCCGATGATCAACGCTCCTGGGACGTCGCGTCCTGGCGCACCCAGCGGTGTTTCGCGACCCAACCCCATGGGAGGCGCATCACCACGGTCAACAGCGCCACCGCGGTCTTCGCCAACCCCGCGTGGTACAACTAGAAAATAGTAGGGCGCAGTCCAACGGACGGCAGCAAAACAGACGGCAACAGACTCAGGAGGCGGAAATGTGCAGCATAAGAACTTACCTGAATTTTGGTTTCATTGTGGCTGTGATTTGCGCGCTGGCGCCGCTTAGCTCCGCGCAAAACGTCAATTGCTCCTCGGAAGACGGACGCCGGCACTATTGCCCAGTTGACACGCGCGGCGGCGTGCAGATGGTCAAACAACGCAGCGATGCCGCATGTACCCAGGGCCGGACCTGGGGTTATGACCGCGGGGGGATCTGGGTCGACCGCGGTTGCCGTGCAGACTTTTTTGTGGGTCAGGGCGGTTACGGCGATCGGGGTTACGGTGGCGGCAGCAATGGCGGCGGATCCCAACTGGTGAATTGTTCTTCCGAGGATGGCGGCCGGCATGTCTGCCCGATCGACAGCAATGGTCGTGTGCGCCTGCAAAGACAGCGTAGTGGATCTGCTTGCATCGAAGGAAGCACCTGGGGATACGGCAACGGCCAGATTTGGGTGGACCGCGGCTGCCGTGCGGACTTCACCGTTGAGGCGCGGGATGGGGATGATTGGCACAGAGGCCGAGACTGGGACCGCGATAGAGACCGAGATAGAGACCGAGACTGGGACCGTGACCGTGACAGAGACCGTCGCGGTGGATCCGAGGCAGATCAGTTCGTCAATTGTTCATCCGAAGATGGGCATCGCAAATATTGCCCCATTGACACTCGGCACGGCCGCGTACAGATGGTGAAACAGCGCAGTGACAGCGCATGCATCCAAGGCCGGACCTGGGGTTATGACCGGGGAGGGATTTGGGTTGACAGGGGCTGCCGCGCGGATTTTCAAGTGGTCCGCTAACCATGGATAGGGCAAAGGCGGAACTCTTGCTCCGCCTTTTTAGTTTACGGTGACCCCGGCATATCCCACGACCATGTTGCGGTCGCCCGATACATCTCCTGAGGTTGCGTATTTCACCAATTCCGCATGGGTTGCGCGCAATTGCCGGGCAGCCGTCAGCATCGCCACAACCGGACCAAACCCGCACATGCTGATGTTTTCCTTTGCGACTACATCGAACAACCCGCGAGCATCGAGCGCGAGAATTTGATCGATCGCCTTCCGGTCTTTCAGACGGGTAATCTGGTCGCTCTCATAGTGATTCATATCGCTGGAAGCGATCATGAGAACAGGCTTGCTTTCTTGAACCAGAACTTCGGCCATGGCGAAACCCAACGCCTCCAACATTTCAAACTGACCCGTACCGACAGTAATGGGCACGATTGAGAATTGAGGGTTGAGCACCTGGAGAAACGGGATTTGAACTTCAGTTGCATGCTCGGCACGATGGGCTTCCGGGTCTTCGGCTAAAAACGCCAACTTCTCTTTCAGCGCGGAAGCCAATGCGGAATCGATCGGCACATGGCCCAACGGCGTCTCCCATTCCCCGGAGCTCATAATGGAAAGTGGCTGGCCCCGTCCGGTGTGATTGGGGCACAGCACAATGCAACGATTGGGAATTGCAATCTTCGAGTAGACTGCGCCGGCGACATGTCCTGAGTACACGTATCCAGCGTGGGGTACAATGCACCCCAAAGCCGGGATCTTATGGTTTGTCGGGGAAATGTACGAACTCACTTCTTCCCGTAGAACCCGGGCTTCCTCCGGATAGAAGCGCCCAGCGACTACCGGGTGGCGAACGATAGCAGCCATACCTCCTCCTATGAGTTGCCGTGATGCAGGGCGCGAAACACCGCGGCACTCTGTTCTAGAGATAAAGCTTCTGCACGTAGAGCGGGTTTGATCCCAGCCGTCCTCAAGGCCAATTCTAATTCTTCCGGCCGATAATGCGACTTCAAATTGTTCCAAAGCGTCTTCCGCTTCTGCGCAAATGACACCTTCAGGAAGTTGATGAACTCCTGCTCTGGAACCTGCAGCTCCTCCAACCGAGGTTCGATGGTAAGCCGTACCACCGCCGAGTGCACTTTTGGTGGGGGCGAGAACGCGCCTGGGGGAAGAGTAAACAGCCTGTCCACGCGGGAATAGAGTTGCGCGGTGGCCGAGAGCAAACCGTATTCGCTGCCCCCCGGCGTAGCGGCCAGCCGCTCTGCTACTTCGCGCTGCACCATGAGCAACATAGATTCCAGATACTTCCGATGCTCAAACAGGCGCAAGAGTAGCTCCGAGGTGATGTAGTAAGGAATATTGCCGATAGCGGCCACCCGCTCGGTGGTCTGATTTTCGGTCCGCGTGATTCCCGGCCGTGGCCCGAATACCGTATGGAAGTCAATGGCCAGCACATCGCCTTCGATAATCTCCACATTGCGCGACTGGTTGAATTGCATGCGCAATTGCGCCGCCAGCACGCGATCTAACTCAACCGCGATCAGCCGCCGCGCGCGCCTGGCCAGCAGGGAAGTAAGCATTCCGCGTCCCGGCCCGATCTCGAAAACCGTTCTCTGCGAAATATCACCCAACGCCTCCACGATCTCCACCGCTGCACTTTCATCCACCAGAAAGTGCTGTCCCAATTTTGGTTTCCGCTTTTCAATGGATGGGCTGGGGGTGACTCTGGGCACGTTGACCCTCTTTCTGATCGCCATTTAGACTCTAATGGCGCCCTGGTTCAATGCCAACGCTTCCATCATAGCTTGCGTTCAGACGGCACGCCCACCGCCAGGAGGAACGACGCTCTCATGCACATCGCCTTTGCTGCTTCGGAATGCGTTCCGTTCTCCAAAACCGGAGGCCTGGCGGACGTTGTCGGCGCGTTGCCGCGAGCCCTGGCCGCGCTGGGGCATCAGGTGACGGTATTTCTTCCCAAATATCGCCAGACAAAATTGTTCGGTGCGCAGACTCTGATTCGCAGCCTTACCATTCCTTTCGATGACCAGTACCGCTTCTGCTCGGTAGTCACCGACGGCAATCATTCCGGCGTGAGCTTTTGTTTTGTCGACTACCCTCCATTTTTCGATCGCGAAGCTTTGTACGGAACTTCCGCCGGCGACTACCCGGACAATGCGGAGCGGTTCGCGTTGTTCTCGCGCGCGGTTCTGGAAGCGTCAAAGATATTAGGCGTGCCGGACATTTTCCACTGCCACGATTGGCAGACTGCCCTGATGCCTGTACTTTTGTCCACGCAGTATGCCGAGGACCCCGCATTCCGCGATGTGGCCACGGTCTTCACGATTCATAACATGGGCTACCAGGGCCTGTTCCCCCCCGATACGTTGCCCCTGCTGATGCTGCCCTGGGACCTGTTCACCATCTCCAAGATGGAGTTTTTCGGGCAGGTGAACTTTCTCAAAGGCGCGCTGATGTTTTCTGACTTCGTCACCACGGTAAGCAGGAAATACAGTCAGGAAATCCAGACAACCGAGTACGGTTTTGGCCTGGAAGGCGTGCTGCACAATCGGGCATCCACGGTGACGGGAATTCTGAACGGGGTTGACTACGAAGAATGGAGTCCGGAAAAGGACAAGTACATCACCGCGCGTTACTCCCCGCAGGACCTGGGCCCCAAAGCGCAATGCAAACAGGATCTGCTGGCTGCGTTTGCCATGACGGCCGCCAATCCGAACCTCCCGGTGCTGGGCATCGTGTCCCGCTTCGCCGCGCAGAAAGGGTTTGATCTGACGGCCCAGATCATGGACCGGCTGGCGCGCGAGGAAATGATCGTCGTCGGCATTGGCAGTGGCGACAAGGTGTACGAAGAAATGTTCATGCGCATGAGCCGGCAATTCCCCCACAAGATCGCGATGAAGATCGGTTACGACAATCCCCTCGCCCACAAGATCGAGGCCGGCAGCGATATGTTCCTCATGCCTTCGCGATATGAACCCTGCGGCCTGAATCAGATTTACAGCCTCAAATATGGAACAGTGCCCATCGTACGCGCCACCGGCGGCCTCGACGACACGATCGAGCCCTGGGATGCCCGCACTGGCCGGGGCACCGGCTTCAAATTCACCGACTACACCGGCGAAGCCTTGCTGCTGACCATCAAGGAAGCGCTGCGTGCCTACCGTGACACGACTTCATGGCAGACCCTTATGCGCAATGGAATGAGCCGGGACTTCTCCTGGAGTGCGTCGGCGAAAGAGTATGTCCGCGTGTACGAGCGGGTGACACAGGGACAGAAACCGCCCGCGACGCTGGCTACGGTTTCGTGAGGATTCCCCGCTCTCTCCTCAGCACTCGGTGCGGTCCCTACTGTTATGCGTAAAAAGCAGCGTTCTTGTCCAGAAATTCTTTCTTGTCGGCCGGAAGATCGTCTGCCGTAAAGATCGAATCCGAGGTACAAGCTGGGATGCAGGCGCCACAGTCGATACAGCCATTCGGGTCAATGTAAAGCTGGGTGGCGGTCTCGAAGGCCGGCTCGTCCTTCTTGGGGTGAATACAATCAACCGGGCAGGCGTCCACACAAAGCTCGTCTTTGATGCAGGTGTCGGTAATTACGTAGGCCATTGGCTCCTCTAGGAAAGATGGTGTCCGCGCCCTGAACCTGCCCTTAGTGACTTGCCCTCGTGGCTAGGCTGAGGGTGGCGTCTTCGTGTTCTATTGTCCTTTTTCCTGACCAACCCGAATGTGACGGGAATCACTGGCGGATGTGAAATAAATTGAGAGACATAAATCCGATTGCGGGTGGCCTAAGGTTAACGGGGGCGACCGACTGGATAACCAAAAGTTCAGATACCACTTGGATCGCCAGGTGGGAAAGGAAGGCACGCAAAGCAAAAGCGGGCGGCCGAAGGCCGCCCGCTTCCACAACCGCGTCTAGTTCATTTCGGCCGCGGTGCTCTGGGATTCATCTCCCGGCTGCACCACGACTCCATCAAACGGAGTAGTGGCCAGCAGCTTTCCATGGACCACACTGATTCCACGCAGGGGATAGCCAGCGTCCGGCCCGCGCTTCCAGTTGCGGCCGCCGTCCTGGCTCTCGAACACCACGCCCGTCACGGAGCTGGTCGCCAGCAAACGCCGCTTGCTGGAGTCATAACTCACCGAGCTGATGTTTTTGTCCGGGAGGCCGTTGACCACGTGCTCCCAGGTCGCTCCGGAGTCAGCGCTGTGGTACGCGCCCTGCAATGACGACACCAGAATATGGGCGTCGGGTGTAACCGTCACGCTGCGCACGATCAGGTAGGAAGGCAGCGGGGCAATCTTCCAGGTCGCCCCGTTGTCCGCCGAAGTTAGTACTTGCGAACGCGTCGCGGCGGCGATCAGGCTCCGGCTGGATTGTACGGAGACGAAATCGCTCTTACCCATCACCGGTCCGCCGCTCCAGCTCTTGCCCTGGTTGGAGCTGGTGAACAATCCGGAGGAAGTCGCGGCAAACCAGGTGGTTGCCGAAGTCTCCACATCGCTGATCCGGGCATCCAACGTAGACTTGGTCGCAATCTTGCTTTCGACCCGGACTTTCTTTTTGCCCTTCAGCACTGTGCGATAAGAAACCTTCTCATTGACGATCGAGTTAATGGGCTGCCAGTCACCGCTATTGTGGGCAAGCTGGAACATGCCCTTGTTGGTTCCGGCAATCAGGTCGCCGTTGGCGGCCTGTTGCAGAGTCAACACGTCGCGTCCCCCCAGGCCTGCGCTTTTCTGCTGCCAGCTCTGTCCGCCATCGTGGGAAGCGAATACGCCGCCAAACTCCCGGTCATTTACTACGCCAACATAAACCGTTTTTGGGTCCTTGTTGTCTGCCACAATGGAGGTGACATAGCGGTGCGTGTAGCCATGGTTCGAGGCCGCCCAGGTGGCTGCGCCATTGTCGCTGGCCAGCACGCCACTCCGGTCGGTCGCGAGCAGCACGCGGTTGGAGTTACGTGGATCAATCATGACGTCATTGACCACGACTTCCGGATTGCTGACTCGCTTCCAGGTCTTTCCTAAATCTGAAGTCTTCCAAAGGCCTTCCGTTGTACCTGCGTAAACAATCGACGGATTGCTCGGGTCCTGCTTCAACACACGGGTACGGCGCGCGGTAAATGGGATCCCTTGAATCTTGCTGAACGAAGATCCGGCATTCTCGCTCTTGTAAATCCCCGAGCAGGCGCTGGCAAACATCACCGAAGGATTTTCCGAATTCACGATGATGGAAAACACATCGGAATCTTCGATCATGCCCTTGTTGATGCGGTTCCAGGTCGCGCCATTGTCGGCGGTCTTCCAGGGAAGATGCCATGTTCCGGCAAAAACCACGCTGGGATCTTTCGGGTCGAGAGCCACGGATTCAATGTTGTGAATATCGGCATGGCCGGCAGGAGAAATCTGCTTCCAGCTCTCGCCGCCGTCCTGGCTGCGGAACACCCCATCCAGGGCCCCCACGACCAAAGTCTTTGAATCGTAGTCCGCTATCGCCATAGCCCGTACAGACTTGCCATGCATCCCGGACAGCGGTTCCCAGCTCTTGCCACCGTTCTTTGAGCGGAACAGGTCGCCGGCTTGCTGATTGGCCACACTCCAGGCGGCGACATAAATGATTTCCGGGTTCTTCGTATCCACTGCAATGTGGTCGAGTACGTAGTCATCTCCGGCGCCGAGGTGAGCAAAGCGCGACCAGTTGTGGCCACCGTCTTTCGACATGAAAATCGTGCCCGTGCTGGTGCCGAGGTAGAGCTGGTCAGGGTTCTTAGGGTTGTAACTCAGGCTGCGAACGTCGCCGCCATCAGGGCCCAGGACCGGCCACGGAGCAGCCCATGCGGCGGTCGCAAAGACTACCAACAATCCTAATGTAATCAATGACTTAGAAGAAAATCGAGAAACCATAGGTGCGACTCTCCCTCAGGGCGGACGAATTCCGCCCAAGGAAGCAGGTTGCCAGCGTACCACGCGGGGAACAAGTTACGTTAGGGAAGCCAGGAAAAGGCCGGTGCCAGCCTAGGCATTCTCGTTCGGGTATTAGGCTTCGCTCTTTTGACTCAATTGTTTACAATGTGGCTTGTCTAGCCCTGATCGGTGACCTAGGGCTCCCGCGACTCCAGGGACGAGAACACTTTTGGAAAAGTCCAACCCAGAAAACGGACACGGTCCGTTCGTATATTGGCGCGTGGAAGGCACGCTGCTGGAACTGACTACGGTCCGGCCGATCGCGTTCTTCACCACTCACGCCCAAAGCTTCCTGGGCCGCACCATGCGCCGGGGAATGGTCCTGGCGATGGCGGTCCTGCGTCCATTCCTTTATGTACTGCACCGGGGCTTTGCCACCCGCATGGTGCATGCGGTCCTGCGCGGTGTGAGCCGTGACCGGCTCGACATGCTAGGCGAGGAATTCTTCCATTACAAGTGGGAGCCGCATCTGGACCAGGAACTGGTGGGACGGCTTAAGTCGCTGGTCGCGTCGGGAGCCAACGTAGTTTTAGTCAGCCACAGTCTGGATCATCTGGTACGGCCATTGGCGCAGCACGTTGGAGTGAAGTGGATTGTGGCGAACCGGCTGGAGTTCCGCGATGGCTTTGCCACCGGCAGATTGCTTGAGCCAGTGATTCGGCCGAAGAGGACGCTTGAGCGTCTTTTTGGCGGCAAGCCCAAAGTGAGCCGCGATGCCGAGTTGCTGGTACAGGACTTGGGGCTGCGTGATGTCGCGGCGCTGGAATCAGCGATCGTGCCAGCGGTGCGGCAGCTGCCTGTATTCAAGCGTCCCATCGTTCGTTTCGATGCCAATCACCGGCCTGGCCCATTCTCGGTGCGGCGCGCCATGGCTGGGAAACACCTCATGCTGGTCGGGGTGACCGGATTCATCGGCAAGGTGTGGTTAACCAATACTCTCTCGGATTTGCCGGAGATCGGAAAGATTTATCTGCTCATCCGGCGGCAGAAATCGAACCCGGCGGTCCGCCGCTTTGAAAAGATGATGGAGGAGTCTCCCGTCTTCGATCCGTTGTTTGAGCGCCATGGCGCGGAACTGCCGCGGTTTCTCCTGGAGAAGGTGGAAGTGATTGAGGGTGACCTGACGGCTCCGGGGCTTGGGCTTGATTCTGAGACTCTGGGATTCTTACAGCAGAAATTGGACCTGGTCATTAACAGTTCAGGGCTGACGGATTTCAATCCCGATCTGCGTGACGCGCTGATCACCAATGTGGATGCGGCTGTCAACCTGGTTGAGTTTATCCGGCAGTGCGATCATGCGGGTTTGCTGCACCTTTCCACCTGTTACGTGGCCGGAGCTCGCGACGGTCGAGTGAGTGAAAGGGTGCGTCCCAATTACACGCCGGTCGGACTTAAGGATTTTGACGCCGAAAAAGAATGGCACGGACTGCGCGAGCTGATCAAGACTGCTGAGATCGACGCGGAAGGGCCGGCGGTCACCGCCGAATTGGCCAAGCAGGCGCTGGGCAAGGAACATGCCTCCAAAAACCTGCAAGGCGCCGCCCTGGAAAATCAGATTCGTAAGAACCGCATTCGCTGGTTGAAGACCTATCTTACGGAAGCGGGAATGAATCGGGCCAAAGACTTGGGCTGGCCGAATACTTACACCCTGACCAAGAGCCTGGCGGAGTCGTTGATTTACAAATATGGCGCGGGACTGCCCATCGCCATGGTTCGTCCCGCGATTGTCGAGACTTCCGTCGAAAAGCCATTTCGGGGGTGGAACGAAGGCATCAACACGTCCGCGGCCCTGTCCTATCTTTTGGGAACCTACTTCCGCCAGTTGCCATCGAACGAGCACAAGCGGCTGGACATTATCCCAGTGGATTCCGTTTGCCAGGGGATGACTCTGATCGCGGCGGCAGTGATGGAGCGGCGGCATGAGCCGATGTACCAGTTGGCCACTTCGGTCACGAATCCCTGCGATATGGGACGATGCATTGAGCTGACCTCGCTGGCGCACCGCAAACATTACCGCGCGCAGGAAGGAATGGAGCACTGGCTGCGTCTGCGCTTTGATGCGATTCCGGTTTCGAAAATGCGCTACAAGCGGATGTCTGCCCCGGCACAGCGGGCGATTATTCAATCCATCCAGAAGATCATGTCGCCACTGCCGCTGCGCAAGACTCCGCTGGCTAGAACCGAGAGAAGCCTGGAGCGCGTGGAGAAGCTGGTGGAGTTGTTTGAGCCATTTATCTTGCTGAATGAACACGATTTTGCCGCCGACAACGTCGAGAAACTCTCCTACGCGCTGGTTCCAGACGAGAAGGAGGATTTTGGCTACGACACCGTATCCATTGACTGGTGGGAATACTGGATCAACATTCATATTCCCGCGCTACGGAAGTGGACGTATCCTTTAATTGAGGGCAGGCCGCTGGAGGCGCGTCCGGCGCGTGAATTTCACATGGCGTCCGGCGACAAGATGACTGCCAGGACCGGCACTAACGGAGCAACGTGGCGATATTCCTGACCGGAGCTACCGGATACATCGGCGCGCACATTGCCGCCAACTTACTGGAAGGATTCCGGGACAACCTCAACCTGCTGGTGCGGGCGAAGGATGCTCATGAAGCGGAGGTCCGCTTATGGCAGTCCATGCAACTGCATTTCGATTTTCCCCGTTTTCATAATCACCTGCATGGCCGAATCAAGATTTTTCGTGGCGATTTGACTGCTCCGGGATTTGGTTTGCCCGATAGCGATTATGCGAATTTGGTGCAGTCGACCGATTCCGTCATTCATTGCGCGGCTTCGTTGAACCGCAAATCCGAAAAGAGCTGCTTGAATGTCAACCTGCGCGGGACGCTGGAAGTTGTGCAAATGGCAATGCGAGCGCGCAACGATCATGGCTTGCGGCGATTCAGCCACGTGAGCACCGTAGCCGTCGCAGGGATGCGCAGCAATGAGGTGGTCACGGAGGACAAGTCCATCGAATGGGACCGTTCCGACTACGATCCTTACGCGCGCACCAAGAAATTCTGCGAGCACATGATCCGTCAGTTGTTGCGCGATACGCCGAAGACATTTTTCCGTCCCAGCATTGTGCTCGGTGACAGTCGCTATCCGCAGACCACGCAGTTCGATATGGTGAAGGCGTTTGTGTTTCTTGCGGGCCTGCCGGTGCTGCCCTTCCGCCCCCAGGACAAGATTGACATCGTGAATGTGGATTTTGTAGCGGATGCCATTGCCACCCTGCATCAAAAAGAAAATCCGCTGTACGATACCTATCATCTTTCTTCAGGGACAGCTTCGCAGACGTTTCGCGAGCTGACTACCGCTCTCGCGGCTTCGCAAAACAAAAAGGGCCCAATTTTCATGCCGAGTATAGAGCGGCCGTTTGGCGGAACCGTGAACTGGCTGGCCAAACGGAAAGGGAAGCTGGGCTATAGCGGATCGCTGATGAAGGTGTTTATGCCTTACCTGGTTTGGAACACGGTGTTCGATAACGTTCGCGTGACGACGGAATTGGGCCGCAAGCCGGCGCCATTTTCGCAATACAGTTTTCCGCTGCTTAAGTTCAGCCGGGAAAGTAACTTCTCCTACAAATTTCAGGAATGGCCTGCCGCGGTGGGAGGTTCAGCCGCATGATGGACATTATTTTAGAAGCCTGGGTCAGCGGCCTGATCGAGGCTTCGAAGGCCGGGTGGGTATTGGGCAAGGGCCGGCGCTGGCAGCCGGGCGAGAAACTGAAGTTGCTGTTTGCCGGCTACAACGGCACGCGCAATACCGGGTCGGATGTTCGCGTGGAAGAAATGTTGCGGCAGATACGGCGCATCCTCGGTCGGGACCAGGTGGATTTCAGCGTGATGTCGCAAAATTTCGATTTCTCCAAAGGCTATTTCAACGACACGCGGCAAGTGCGCCTGCCGGATATTTTCCCCCCGTTCCTGGCGAATGAAGTTCCCCAGCATCATGGCGTGGTCGCCTGTGAAGGCTCGATGTTCAAAAGCAAGTTTGCCAATGCCCTGACCACCATGATGATTGGCTCGCTGGGAATCGCAGCCGCGCAGAACAAGCTTTCGGTCGGCTATGGCGCCGAAGCCGGACACATGGACCCGATGGTGCGGAAAATGTGCGCACGCTACTGCCAGAACTCATTTGTCATCACCCGGAACGAAGAGTCGCGTACGCTTTTGCGGGAGCTCAATGTCCCCACCGAGTTGGGTACGGACACAGCATGGACCTTCGAGCCCGAACCGCCGGAGTACGGCCGCAAGGTGTTGCGGGATGCAGGATGGGATGGAAGTTCGACCGTGCTGGTGGTTTGTCCGATTAATCCCTTTGAATGGCCGGTAAGAGCTTCCGTCGGCAAGCTGGTGGCGCATGGTTTGACCGGTGCCTACAAAGAAAGTCACTACCGGTCGGTTTATTTCCATAATTCCGGACCCGCGGCTGATCGCGCGTACAACCAGTATTTGACCGCCATCGCCAATGCGGTGGATGCGTTCCGCAAACAGAGCAAGGTTTTCGTCGTCCTGGCGGCGATGGAGCGGCTCGATGCTCGTCCGGCGCGCAAGATTTCCGAGAAATTGGGGGGCGTGCCGGTGTTCACCTCCGACGAACACAATATGTATCAGTTAGTGAGCATCCTGCGCGCCTGCCACATGATGGCGTCATCGCGTTATCACGGGATTGTGACTTCCATGCCAGCGCTGGTGCCATCATGCGGCATCACTATGGACGAGCGTATACGCAATCTCATGCGCGAGCGCGGACACCAGGACTTGCTGATGAATGTTGACGACGCCGATCTCGAACCTAAGCTTTTCAGCGCATTGGAAAAGCTCTGCAAGGAAAGAGAGGCTGTCGTCAACGGAATTGCCAAGACTGTGGTGCGCAATCTTAAAGTGATGGCCCGCATGGGGGTGTACTTTGAGGAGCAGGTGCAGCGCAACTATCCTGATTTCCCTACACGCCAGGGCGAATGGAGTTGGGAAGACTACTTACCGCCGATGAGCGCTGGGCTTCATCAGTTGGTGGAAGCCCATGCCTGAGCGTCGCCTCATCCCTGCATGAATTTCCTGGAAAATATCTTTAAGCAACTGGAAGCGGCTCCGCAGACGAATTTCCTGCAAGCGATGCCCGACGGCAAGCCTGTGTCCGTCACCGGCGGGGAACTGCTGGAAATGATTGGGCGAGCGCGTGCCTTTATCAGCCAGAAAGGCCTGAAAAAAGGAGACCGCTGCGCGCTGCTGGCGCACAATAGCATCCGCTGGGTGGCCGTGGATTTGGCGCTGATGGCGGAAGGGATGATTGTGGTGCCGCTGTATGCGCGTCAAGCTCCCGCAGAACTAGTTGCCATGATGAAGGACTGCTCGCCGGCGCTGATTTGTTGCAGCGATGCCGATCTGCAAAAAGCCGTCAAGCAGGACTGGCCTGACGCTCCTGAGAGGGTTTTGTTCGATGAGATATTCGCCACTCGAGCCAATAAGGCAGGCAAGCCTCAAATTGCGGAGAACGATCCAGTCGCGATCATTTATACCTCCGGCACATCCGGCGAAGCCAAGGGCGTGGTGATCATTGCGGCGAATGTAGGATTCATTCTGGAGCGGACGGCTGGACGGCTGGATGTACTGATGAGCGGTTCGACGGCCCAGGAACGTGTGTATCACTATCTGCCCTTCTGTTTTTGCGCGTCATGGATTGCGTTGCTCAGCTATCTTTCGCGGCGCAGCCTGGTTACGCTGAATCTGGATTTGACCAGACTGGCGGGTGAAATGCGGGTTGCGGCTCCGGACTATTTTCTCAATGTTCCTGCGCTACTGGAGCGCATGAGAAAAGGAATCGACGAGCAGTTGTGGAAGACGGGCGGAATCGTGCTTTCGATTTATACTCGCGCCAAGACGGCGTGGATGCGGAAACAGGAGGGGAAAGCGAAAGCCTTCGATGGCTTGTGGCTGGGATTAGCCAATGCCTTGGTCTTTCCCGCGATCCGCAAGAAAATGATTGGCCCCAACCTGAAGGGGCTTATCAGCGGCTCGGCTCCTCTTAACATGGATACCCAGCATTACTTTATGATGCTGGGCATTCCCGTGCTACAGGTCTATGGCCTGACTGAAACCACGGGCATCTGTACCATGGATGATCCCCGACGCGTGAATCCCGGACGGGTTGGTCCCGCGGTGGACGGGTTGGAAATGAAATTGGGGGAGAACGACGAGATCATGGTGCGCGGCTTGAATGTTTTCTCTGGCTACTGGAACCGGCCGCAGGAAACCGCCAAAGTTTTGCGCGATGGCTGGTTTCACACTGGAGATCAGGGCGAAGTGGATGCGGCAGGCAACTGGCGCATCGCGGGACGGATCAAGAACCTGATCATTCTAGGTTCCGGACACAACCTTGCTCCCGAGCCGATCGAAGAAAAGATATTGCAGCATCTGCCAGGAGCGCAGCAGGTGGTCCTGGTGGGAAATGGCCGCGGATATCTTACGTCGATCATCACCGGAGGCGTTACGCGCGAGCAGGCGCAGGCCGCTTTGGACGCCGTGAACCCTGGCCTTCCTCATTACAAACAGGTCAGGGCATTTCATCTTCAGCCGGACGCGTTCTCGATAGAAGATGGAATGCTGACAGCGAATGGAAAACTCAAGCGGGATGCGATTGCCGCTCGACTTAAGAACGAGATTGAAGAGATGTATCGGGTGAAGGCATCTTGATGAACTCATTCCAGGGAAAGGCGCTTTCATGGGAATTCAGTGCAGGTGTTATTGAACTCGCCCTGCACCGCGATCCCTGCAATGAGATAGGCTCTCTTACTTTGGAGGAGCTGGAGAAATTCACTCGATCACTGGAACAATTACAGTCGGACGCACATACCTTGATTCTTTACAGTACGCAGAAGGCAGGCTTCTGTGCCGGTGCGGATCTGCGGGAACTCTACCATCGTTCGCAAGAAATGAAAAAGCATGACGCGGTCGCCGGGGTGCGTGAATTCCTGGAGCGCATTCATGCCGTCATGAACACAATTGACGCTGCCCCGCTCACGACGATTGCGGCGGTGCATGGGGTCACTTTCGGTGGCGGATTCGAACTGGCCTTAGTTTGCGATCTAATCATTGCCGACAAGATGGCCCGCTTTTGTTTTCCCGAACTGCGCCTGGGCCTGGTTCCTGGATTCGGCGGAATCCCACGTCTGAAGCGCGATCTGGGCAATGGAGTGGTTCGCGACCTCCTGTTAACCGGAAGAAGTTTTAATGCTACGAAAGCCCAACAGGTTGGATTGGTGAGCCAGGTGGTCGGCGAGGGGGAAGCCTTGCGTGTGGCCCGTGCGACCGCCACGCAGTTAGGGAAATTTGACCGTCACACGGCAATCGCGGCAAAGAAGTTCATCAAGCCGATTCCCTACGATGAACTGAAAAAGGAAATCGATATCTTTTGTGAGCTGTTCGCCGAACCAGCAGTTGAAGCCGGTCTCCGCAAGTTTGTGGAGAGCACCGACGCGCAACCCTACTTGCCGTGAATCGAGATAGACTAGAATCCATGCGCACCTCGGACCAGACACTGGAGGAGATCATGAATCTTGCCGCCGCGCACTTCAAAGTCGGCCGCGAGAAACTGACTCCTGACGATGATTTCTTTAAGACGCTGGGCATCGACAGCCTGCAAGCCCTCGATTTGCTCACCAAACTCGAGCATCACTTTCAGGTCGAGTTGCCGGATTACGAGATGCAGGGAGTCTCCGATTTCCGGACTCTGGCCGAACGGATTCAGGCCCGGTTGTAGATTCACAGTTTGTGAGTGGGTTGACAGAAAGGCTGGAGGAATACCAGGTCTCAGTTCCCGGTTCTTAATGAGTGCCTCCGGGTTTCCGTGGTGAACCGTTCTCTGAATGCGTGATCTTGATCAATACACCTGCCTCGGTTCCGCACTGCGCGCCGCTTTGGACCGTTGGCCGAATGAAATCTGCTTAGTTGAAGCCGACCGCGACCGGGAAAAGGTCCGGATGACGTACTCCGACTTCAAGGAAGTAGCCCTGCCTTTTGCCCGCGCGCTTCAGGACGCTGAGTTCAAGCCCGGCGATCGCGCCGCCATCATCATGACCAATCAGTCCAAGTGGCTGATTTCGGCTTACGCGGTGTTTTTTGGCGGCGGCGTTCTGGTGCCCCTGGATTACAAGCTCACATCCGCCGAACATTTGCAGCTCCTGGCACACAGCAAGGCGCGTTTTCTGATCGTTGAGTTCCATATCTGGCGCGCCATCATGCGGACCGATGGTTTCAAAGACCATAAGGTCGCAAGAGTGTTGGTCACAGAAGCCCCGCCCAGCGCGGATTTGGGCGGCGCTTTCCGCTGGGAAGACTTCAAGCGGAAAGGCGAACCTACCTTCGTTTCACGTGAGCGCGACCAGGCTGCTTGCATCGTCTATTCGTCCGGGACCGGCGGACGGCCCAAGGGTTGCGTCCTCACTCACGAAAATTATCTGGAGCAATGCAAGGCGCTGACCGCCTGGTATCCCTTCTGGCCCGGCGTGCGCTATCTCAGTATTCTTCCCACCAATCACGCCATCGATTTCATGGTTGGATTCATTGGGCCGTTTGTGTGCGGAGCATGCGTCGTGCATCTGCGCACCTTGCGTCCGGAATTTGTGCGCGATGCCATGATCCGCTATCGCATTACCTATATGGCATTGGTGCCCATGGTCCTCAAGAATCTGGAGCGCGGCCTGAAGGCAAAGTTTGACGAACTCCCGGCATTCAAGCGCTTCATGCTGAACCGCATGATTGGAATCAATAAGAGGATGACTCGCAAGCGTCCGAACGTCGAGAAGAGCCGCAAGCTGCTGGCGCAAGTGCACCAGGCATTCGGAGGCGAGCTATTGGCTATGTTCACGGGCGGCGCATTCATGGAGCCTTCGACCCTCCAGTTTTTTTATGATCTGGGGATTCCCGTCGCCAACGGTTATGGCCTGACCGAAGCTGGCACCGTTCTGACGGTGAACGACCTGAAACCATTCCGGCCGGATACGGTGGGCAAGCCGTTGCCGGGGGTCGAGTTGCGCTTGCTGAATCCGGATTCGGAAGGGATCGGCGAGGTGGCCGCGCACAGCAAAACCGTGATGTCGCACTATCTGGATGATCCTGAATTAACGGCCGAGACCATTGTCGATGGTTGGCTGCTTACCGGCGATCTCGGGCGTTTTGACGACTCCGGACACCTGCAACTGTTCGGGCGCAAGAAAAACATGATTGTCACCGAGGGCGGCAAGAATATTTATCCCGAGGACATTGAAAATGCCTTCGATGGCCTGCCGGTCAAAGAATTCTGCATTTTCGCCGCGAATTATGTCTGGAAGGAAAAGAACCTCGGGAACGAGCTGCTGGTCCTGATTCTACGGCTTGAACAAAATCAGGAATTCAACCAGGCCCTGGAGCAGGAGATCCAAGCGCGTAACCGCCGTCTTCCTGATTTCAAACGCGTGGGTGGATACCTGATTTGGGACCATGATTTTCCCCGCACCGCATCGATGAAAATCAAACGCACGATTCTGGCCGAGGAGATCGGCAAAGCCAGGCAGCGCTCGGCGGTCACCCCCCTGTGAAAGAACAGTTTCTGGCCATCGTAAATCCGGCAGCCGGCGGGGGACGCTGCCGCAAACTGGTTGGGCCGGCGCTGGAAAAATTGCGGGCCGGCGGCATCAACCTGGATGTAGCCGAAACCTCTGCAAGGGGAGAAGGCATCTCCATTGCCCGGGCCGCTTACGCTAACGGCTACCGCAAATTTATTGCGGTCGGTGGCGATGGAACCTCCTACGAGGTGATCAACGGATTATTTCCCGAGGCAGAAGCAGGAGGAGAGAAGCCCACTCTGGCGTTTCTTCCGTTGGGCACAGGGAATTCCTTCTTGCGCGACTTCAGCGACAAGGGCGTAGAGTATGCACTCGATGCCTTGCTGAATGGCAAGTCGCAATCCTGCGATGTATTGCGCCTGCGGCACAGCGATGGAGTCATCCATTACATCAATCTGCTGAGCATGGGATTTTCCGCCGACGTGGCAACGCTGCGTGCTCGCCGGTTTAACAGCTGGGGAGAGCTTGGCTACCAGACCTCCATTTTTATTTGCCTGGCGCGTTTCCGGCGTAGGCCGTTCCCCTTGCAGGTCGATGGCGGGGAGAAGATTGATCGCCGCCCCTGCCTGTTTCTGACCTTCAGCAACAGCAAATTTACCGGCGGGACCATGATGATTGCTCCCCGCGCGGAAGTGAACGATGGATTGATCGAATTCGTCCGTTGGGGGCCGATTGGCCGGGTTGGGCTGATTCGCAACCTGCCGACGCTTTATGACGGTACCCACATTCACCATCCCCTGGCGGAAGCACGCCAGGCCATGCGCATCGATTTTCACCTCGACGCTCCGGTGGATGTCATGGTGGACGGCGAAGTCCTCACTCTCCATTGCCAGACGCTCGATGTATTGCCTTCCGCCATCCATGTCGTGGTATAAGACTGCTCATGCTTAGCCGGTGTACAAGAGTCCTCTGGATCGGGCTGACGGTCGCGCTTTTCTCTCTTCCGGCCTGCGAACGTAAGGTCTCCCACGACGCTTTCGCCAAATGTCTTGCCTCCAGGCAAGTTACGATGTACGGCCTCTACTGGTGCGAGCATTGCGCCGACCAGAAAGAAATGTTCGGTTCGTCGTTCCAATACATTCCGTATGTGGAATGCGGGATTCAGGGGTCACGGGCGGAGGCGCCAGCCTGTATCGCGGCCGGTGTAAAAAACTTTCCTGCGTGGAAGTTTGCGGATGGCTCGGTGATCGAAGGAACCAGGCCGCTCAAGTTTCTGAGTGAGAAATCCGGGTGCAGCCTGCAATGACGCGCGGCCCGCGCTGGGTTCTCAATGCAATTACGTGGTTGGCTTTGGCTGGAATGGCTGTGTCGTCGGTTTCTCTTTACCACCACTACAACACCTCTGGCGCCTCCTTTTGCGACTTCGGCGGCAACTTCAATTGCGACATCGTAAACCGGAGCATCTACGCGAAAGTGTTCGGGTTTCCGGTAGCGTTGATCGGGATTCTCGGGTATCTCGTCCTGCTTGGGCTGGCACAACTCAACCGCAAGCGACCCGAAAGAACATTTTTGTTGTTGAGCGCGCTAGTCGGGCTTGCTTTTGCCCTGCGGCTCACCTACATCGAAGGCTTCGTCCTGGCTGCATGGTGCGTGCTGTGTTTATCCTCGCTGGCGATCATTTCTCTCATCACAATTCTGGCGGCAACCTTCGTGGCCGGCACGAGACAACACGGTTGATCCTGTTAGAATCTCTTCCTGACAATCTTAATTTCATGAAGGGGACAAGCGATGTCACTGCAAGCTGCGGGAACCGTCAAACTGGGTGCTGATCTCACCGTCTTCCGGCTGGGCTATGGAGCCATGCGCCTCACTGGCGATGGCATTTGGGGGCCACCCAAAGACCACGCGCAGGCTCTGGCAGTTCTGCGCCGCGCCGTCGAACTCGGCGTGAACTTTATTGATACCGCCGACTCCTACGGGCCCAATGTGAACGAAGAGTTGATTGCCGAAGCGCTATCGCCGTATCCCAAAGGGCTGGTGATCGGGACCAAAGCGGGCTGGACGCGCGGCGGTCCGGGCATGTGGGGGCACAACGCCACGCCGCCGTACTTGAAACAATCGGTGGAAGGTAGTCTGAAGCGGCTCAAACTCGAGCGCATCGATCTTTTCCAGCTCCATATTCCGGATCCCATGGTGGCCATCGAAGATTCTCTCGAGGCCCTGGTGGACATGCAGAAGCAGGGTAAAATCCGGCACATTGGCTTGTCCAACGTTACCCGAGAGCACATCGAGCGGGCGCGTAAAGTGTGCCCGATCGTTTCCGTGCAGAATCGCTACAGCTTTGCGGATCGTGAGTGGGATTACGTGGTGGATTACTGCGAGAAGAACGACATTGTTTTTATTCCGTGGTTCCCGCTGGCAGCCGGGCAAGCGGGAATGGAAATGGTCCACAAAGTGGCCAACGCACACAAGGCGACGCCCATGCAAGTTGCCCTTGCGTGGCTCTTGCAGCGCTCGCCCAAAATGCTGACTATCCCGGGGACATCGTCGGTGAAGCACCTGAACGAGAATCTGGGCGCGCCAGACCTGCGGTTGTCGAAAGAAGAGTACGACGAACTGGCAAACGCGCAGGAGCTAACTTTCTCGCGATAGCCGAAGGTCTTCAGACTGACGGTCGCAGCTCGGCTTTTTTAGTTGTGACCGTCAGCGACGTGGATGGCAGCTTGGGGCCTGGCCATGGCTCCGTATACGCTTCAATCACAATCGTCCCCGGATTCTTGCTTGCCTGCACGATCACTTGTGCAAGTCCGTTGAACAAGCTGCGTTTCGGTTGCTTGTCGGATTCCGGGCAGTTGGGGTCGCCGTTGCCCACGCCTAAGAACGTTCCCTCGCCAGAAATCTTGAAGCTGATTTGATTGTCGGCGGTAGGCACTTGGCGGCCTTGTCCGTCGAGCACCTCCACCCGGATTACCGCGACATCTTCGCCATTCGCGTCAATCTCCATTCGATCGGCACTAAGCTTGATGGTTTCGGCCTTGCCGGTGGTTTCACGTTTCTCTGTCAATACCACTTTCCCATTCTTGCTTCCTCGCGCTTCGATCACGCCGGGTTCGTACTTTACTTTCCACACCAGGTGCGTCAGGGGTTGGACCTTCTGGCTGCCTTGACTCTTGCCGTTCAGGAAAAGTTCGACTTCTTCGAGGTTCGAGTGCACCCAAACCTCGATGGTTTCGCCGGTACGCTCCTCCCAATTCCAGTGCGGAAACAAATGCAGAACGGGTTCCTGGCCCCACCAGCTCTTGTAATAGTAAAAATTGTCCTTGGGGAAGCCGCACATGTCGATGATTCCGAATTGCGAGTTGATGGAAGGCCAACCGTAAGGCGTGGGTTCGCCGCGGTAGTCGAAGCCAGTCCAGGCAAAGCCCCCAGCCAACCATTCGCGGTCAGCATAGAATTTCCACCACTCCTCGGCCAATTCAGACCATGAAGTATGGTTCACGTCGTAGGCGCTGACCCAATTGCGCAGCTTATCGGTTTCGTAGATGCCACGGGTTGAAACTGTGCTGGCTGTTTCCGATCCTACGCACGGAATCGTGGGATGAGCTTTGTGCCAGCCATCGACGTCTTTGAGGTTGTAGTTAAAGCCCATGACATCCAACTGTTCGGGAAAATGGGTCTCGTAGGAACCGTTCACGGCCGCCGTGCATTGGCGGGTCGGATCCAGTTCATGGGACCTGGCAATCATGGAGTCAATCACGCGCACCCCCTGAGGCTGCGGCATCATGGTCCACTCCTCATTTCCCATGGACCACAGGATGATGCACGGAGAGTTGCGGTAGCGCTTGATCATCACCTCCAACTGCGCCATGCCCTCTGGGTTCGAACTCATCATGCGGGTTTCGCACATCATCATCATTCCCAGCCGGTCACAGGCTTCGACCCACTCCGGAGTGGGCATGTTGTGGGAGGTGCGGACCGCATTGGATGCCATGTCCTTGAGCACGCCAACCCGGTACCACTGCAACCGGTCCGGCAGGGCTGCGCCGACTCCGGCGTGGTCATGATGGTTGCAGGTGCCTTTGAGCTTGAGTGGCTTGCCATTCAGGAAGAAGCCTTTGTCCACATCGAAGGCTACCGTGCGCACGCCAAAACTGACGCGTTCCGCGTCCCGCGCTTTGCCGTTGGATTCGACGCTGACGATCGCAGAGTACAAATTCGGGGTCTCCGGCGACCAAAGTGCCGGGCTGGCTAACTTGGTTGTGGCCACAAATGTTGCCGACCCGTCTGCGGCAATCGGCTGTGGTGTGGCATCCGCGGTGGCCACGGTTTTTCCGGCGGCATCCAGAATTTGCCAACGCACGCGGCAAGTCTCCGGCTTCCCGCCTGCGTTTTGCACTACGCTGCCAAGACTCAGCGTGGTGGTGTTTCCCTTAACCTCGGTGCGGACGTAACTCTCCCATTGCGC
>WNFY01003436.1_pt1 | contig 34344 bp, 27 predicted proteins | sample 5400091 | NCBI WGS metagenome assembly WNFY01 (sample SAMN13153364, study PRJNA577476) | soil metagenome | isolation source: 60 cm soil or saprolite under grassland replicate 1 | place: USA:California | collected 2016-06-15 | reverse complement strand
TGGCAAAGACCGCGTGTTCGTTGCTATTTCGGTCGGGGCTGTGGATAGCAGCACGCGGTCGAAATTGGATGCGCTTGTCGCCGCCGGCCATCCTGTTGTTTGTCGAGAGTTGACCGGCCTGTACGATCTGGGCGGCGAGTTTTTCCTCTGGGAATTTGCTACTGCCTGTGCGGGATGGCGTCTGGGCATCAACCCTTTCGATCAGCCAAACGTGCAGGAATCGAAGGATGCGACAAAAGAACTCCTGGCTACGTTTGTCAGCCGGGGAAGGTTACCGGAGCAAAGTCCATTAGTAGCCGACGATATGTTCACAGTCTATGCTGAGGGAAAAATTCGCGAGGCGCTGCCATCAGCGTCAGTTCTGGCTGCTCTGCGTGCCTATCTTGGGGCAGTGAAGGAGGGCGACTACCTCGCGCTCTTGAACTACGTTGAAGAGACTCCTGAGATTGAAGCCAGACTACAGCAGATAAGGACGATTCTGCGCGACGCTACGAAATGTGCGACTACGACAGGGTATGGTTCGCGCTTTCTCCACTCAACCGGACAAATGCACAAGGGTGGTCCAGACACAGGTGTGTTCTTTCAAATCACCGCAAGAGATGAAAGCGATTTTCCTGTTCCAGGTGAGCCGTACGGTTTCAGCATTTTGAAGCAAGCGCAGGCGCTGGGAGACTTTCGCGCATTGTCTGCCCATGGGCGACGAGTGCTTCGAGTAGATCTTGACAAAGGTGTGCCGGCAGGTTTGCAGAAACTAATGGAGCTGATGGTTGAAGCTGTTGCCGGCGTCAGAAGCGCAGGAAAGTAGCGAATGACTTTATGATGCCTGAAAACAAGAATACGACGGCCAAAATAGGGCTCATCGGACTCGGCGTTATGGGCCAGAACCTGGCACTCAATATCGAGCGAAATGGCTATCCGATAGCCGTTTATGATCGCGAGCCTCCGGTTCTGTCCGCCTTTGTTTCTCGTCAAAGCGGCAAACATATTATTGGCGCCCATTCGCCAGAGGAATTTGTCAATGCTCTCGAACGCCCGCGAAGGATCATTTTACTTGTAAAAGCCGGTGATCCGGTCGATTGGACCATCGATTTGGTCAAACCCTTTCTCGACGAAGGCGATATCATCATCGACGGGGGCAATTCTCACTTCACTGATACTGAACGCCGCGAGAAGGCTCTGAAAGCTGAGGGTCTTTTCTTCATTGGCTCGGGCACGTCGGGTGGTGAGAAAGGTGCCATGTGGGGACCGAGCCTGATGCCCGGCGGCGACAAGAACGCCTACGAACAGATTCGCCCTATCTGGGAAGCGATTGCCGCTAAAGTGGATGATGGACCGTGCGTGACTTATATCGGCCCCGGCGGCTCAGGGCATTTCGTCAAGATGGTTCACAACGGCATCGAATATGGCGACATGCAGTTGATCGCTGAAACCTACGGTGTCATGCGGAATGGATTCGGCCTCAAAGCCGACGAAATGGCGGACGTGTTCGAGGAGTGGAACGAAGGAGAATTGGAGTCGTACCTGATCGAGATAACGGCAAAGATCCTGCGCGTGAAAGATCCGGAGACAGGAAAGCCGTTGGTTGACTTGGTGCTCGACGAAGCAGGCCAGAAGGGCACCGGCAAATGGGCGAGCCAACTTGCGCTCGATCTTGGCATTCCTATTCCAACGATTGATGCAGCAATTACCGCACGGAATATTTCTGCCAGGAAAAGCGAGCGTGTAGACGCCAGCAAAATAATTAGCGTACGCACAACAGGAAAATACAGCGGTTTAACCAATCAATTCAAAGATTTCCTGCGAGATGCGCTCTATGCGTCAAAGATCTGTTCTTATGCGCAGGGCATGAACCTGATCAAGGCCGGCTCAGAATCCTCCAACTGGAATATCAATCTCAGCGAGGTCGCGCGCATTTGGCAAGGCGGCTGCATCATTCGCGCCAGGTTTTTGAAGAAGATTAAAGAAGCATATCTTCGCAATCCGAACCTGCAGAACCTCCTTCTCGACCAGGAGTTCAACAGCCGGATAGAGCAAGCTCAATCAAACTGGCGGATTGTTGTCAGCACGGCGATGCAACAGGGATTGCCGGTGCTCGCGATGGCGGCGAGCTTAGCTTATTTCGACATGTATCGAACATCGAATCTTCCCCTCAACCTGACGCAGGCTCAGCGCGACTTCTTCGGATCCCATACCTACAAGCGGGTCGACAAACCTGAATTGGGTGCGGTGCATTCTGAGTGGGAAGAGTTGCTGGAAAAGCAAAGGGGTCAGTAGTCAGTTGTCCATGGTCCTCGTCAAATATCCGCCCGGGCGACGCATGTGCAGTAACGTGTTCGTTGCTAACAAACCATCATGTATTACCCATCAAATTTCGCAGTATTCGAAGATCCGGAACGGGTTGCCGTTGCGGCGGCGGATCGCTTCGTGAAGTACGCCCAGGCTGCAATAGAGGATCACGTTCGCTTTAGTGTGTCACTCGCCGGTGGCAACACACCAAAGCGAGTTTATCAGCTACTAGCATCTGCGCAATACAGAGACCGAATCGACTGGTCGAAGATACACGTTTTTTTCGGCGACGAGCGTTCGGTACCACCTGACCATCCTGAGAGTAACTATCGTATGGCATGCGAGACACTGATCTCCCATGTCTCAATTCCGCAGGCAAATGTTCATCAGATCGCGGGAGAAGAGGAGCCCGGCATCAGTGCCCGCCACTATGAGGATGATTTGCGAGCGTTCTTTCCTGGTATTCAATGGCCCAGGTTCGACCTGGTTTTATTGGGTATGGGTGAAGACGGACACACGGCCTCACTCTTTCCGGGCACTACTGCAGTCGCGGAAACGAAAGCCTGGGTTGTAGCTAACTGGGTTGAGGGGCTTAAGACGTTTCGAATCACACTCACCCCACCGGCCATAAATCATGCGGCGCACATAATGTTTCTTGTCATCGGCGAAACGAAAGCGCAACCGCTGGCGGAAGTGGTTAACGACAGTCGCAGAGTCGAACACCTTCCCGCGCAGTTAATTCAACCCGTGAATGGTTCGCTTGAGTGGCTGACAGATAAAGCGGCGGTTGCCCGACTGGGATTACCGAACGAATGATGCTGAGAAAAGGCAGGGCCTTTTCAATGCTTTCGACCGCGGCAATCCTGGAAGTCAGGAAAATCATCACGATTCTGAGATGATCATCAACAGTGCAGGTGACCAAGCAGCCAGAACACAATGATGAAAATCACAATTGTTGAGATGCATCCGCCACCAAACTTCCAAGCGGCTGCACCCGCTAAAATTCCTCGTAATGGACCTTGCATTCTTAGACTCCCACGTCGCTATCGCAGCATATTCGAACAGTATTTGGCTTCGGATATTCCCGGGCAAGATTGATGCCAGGTGACTCAACTCTTCCGTTTGCTGTTACGCACATCGCCCCACGGTTACTTTTTTTCCGACCGTTTGAGAAACTTCAGCAACGCGTTTTCAGCTGAGTGCAACGTCCGGCCGCGGTAGGCGATGAAGTCTTCCAACCCTTCAAAGTGGCTACCAATGGTCTTGCCATTTTCAAAGCCCTCTATGATTTCAGGACAGACGTAGGATCTGCGACAGACTGCCGGCGTGTTTCCCAGAGTTTGAGCTGTCTCTTTTAGGGCTGCGACTATCTTTCGTTTTCTGGCCGTCAACTTTTCGTCGCTCTTCGTTCCGGCACGTGCGAGCGCGCAGGCGCAGATGAGGGTGCCCGCCCAGGTTCGGAAGTCCTTGGCGCTAAAACGCTCGCCCATGACTTCCTTGATATACTCATTGATATGGCGCCTCTTCACGTCGACGAACTCACCGCACCCGTTCTGATACTTAAAGACTTCAACGCCACGCTGTTTGAGCATGCCGCGTATGACCGCGGCTACTTGTCGATCGCGGATCTGCCTTACTTGTCGCACTCCTGATTTGCCCGGAAAATCAAATTCGACGACATCCCGTTTAACCTTCAGGTGTCTTGGTCGCAGGGTTGCGATGCCATAACTACCGTTTTCACTCGCGTACACCTCGCTTCCAGGTCGCAAGAAACAGGTCGAGAGAATTCGGAGCACGCAGGCAAGCACGCGTTCTCTTTCCAATCCTGGACGGCGCAAGTCTTGCGCGACAGCGGTACGCATAGCCGGGACTGCTTGCGCAAACTTGATCAGGCGCTGAAATTTCTGAGTCTCCTGCTTCCGTGTGTGGTTCTCATGATAAAGATATTGCCACCTCCCGGCAGCGTCTTTGCCGATTACTTGCAATCTCCCCCTTGCCGCAGAGTTGATTCCTACATCAGTCCATGCCGGAGGGATACGCAGAGTTTGTATTCTCTCGAACTCTGCCGCTGACAGCTTCTTGCCATCCGCCCGTCGGAAACGGAATCCGCTTTCGGGTGTTCCTACTCGCCGTATTCCATTGCTTTGCAGCTGTTCAACGTGTGTCATGAATGTCAGCGGTCACGCTGGAACGGGAATTGTCTGCGGAAGGGCAATAACTTGGACGAAAAGGATCATCGACTTTGTTTCCAATCAGAAGCCATTTCTCCTGGAACGCAGACTTGAAAGCAGGGATAAATCCGAAGCGAAACTTTCCGGAAACTGAGATCAGCGTTCCACGGGTCTCTAAAGTAGCGTGCTCGTTGTGTGGCGCGCTGATCAGGCTGGATGCGACAGCTGCTTCTGAGCGGATGTGTTTGATTTGCCAGGCGCGCATGCTGAATGCTCATTTTCAAGAACTACGCAAACGAAACTCAGGAAGAAATCGCCGCGTTTCAAAGCGACATGTCGAAAAAGAATGATTAGCTGCTACTTTCTTTTCTGATCGCCACGATCGCCTTGCCCTGAAGGTACCTTACGTTTGGCTGCTTGCCTTCTGTCTTGCGCAAGCGAGCGGCCTACATCGGAAACTTCTTCAAATTAACCCCTCTCCACTCGCCTGACGAAGCGTTTGTCTTTTCCTGTATCAATCAATTCGCGGCGGTTCCTTATAGACTTGTCGGCCATATCGTCCTCCTTAGAAGTGTAGGCTTCTTGTACAGCGGAGGTACGGGGTTGTTTAGATCCAGAGCACTAGCCACGTGCCTCATCACCAGTTTCTTATCGGCGGCAAGCAGGGTGCCATCCATTTTGTGAATATTTGCCGACAAGAACAAGTGAGATCGGGAATTTGTTTGTGAGTGAGGCCCGGGCGCGCTTGCATCGCGGGCGATCTAACCCGCGTTTCATTGGAAACATGTTTGACCAAAGAAAGGAGATGAAGAAATGCCTCAAGGAGACAAGTCCAAATATACCGACAAGCAGAAACGTCAAGCGGAACACATCGAAGAAGGCTACGAGGATAGCGGTGTTTCAAGGAAAGAAGCTAAGAGCCGAGCCTGGGCAACAGTTAACAAGGAATCGGGTTGGGGCAAAAAAAGCGGGAGCGGACAAGGCCAAGCGGAAAATCACAGTTCCTCTCGTAAGGGCGGCAAGAAAGAAGTAGACGCGAGCACGCGGAATAGTTTTATCCAAACGTCACCCCGATTATCGTGCCGCACGGAGCGAAGTTGCGCGCGGGCACGCCGCGGGGCTGGCTTGGCCGAGGAAGTTGCCGGCCTAACCACACTGCGGCAAGGGCAACGAATCGTTCCTGACGTTTTTAACTTCGCTCGGTACAACTCAACACAGCGCAAGAGACCAGTCGAACCGAGCTTTACCCACAGGAGAGGAACTCATGGCAGACAACGATGGTGGAAGCAACGCAGGAGTAGTCGCGGTGCTTGTAATTTTCGTGATAGTGATCGTGGCTGCACTTTTCATGTTCGGCGGTTGAATGATCAACGGTAATAAGAAGATTGACATAAACATATCGACGCCTTCCAAGTAGAAACCTGAGCACTCAGTTATTGCCGGAGCTTTGTGCTGACTACAAAGCGGCGACAGACCCTATTCTTTCGGGCCTCGGTTGTGTATGCATGGAGAGCGAGGCACTCTCGGACTCCGCCGTACAACCGATTTCTGAAAATGCGTATACAGTCTTAGAAAAAAGGCATTTCAGCGAAGATGCTCCCAAAGCTCGTTGTGTACCGAACCGAACATATCTGCTATAGTCTGTCGGCAGTCAGCAGGTCGTTTCTATTTAATAATATTTCCATCCTTCTTCCGAAGCGCTTTCGCCCCCTGTCGCTTTTCTTTTAACGGCTACGACTGTAGAGATAAGATGTAATGCGAATTCTCCTTTATAATCCTGATAATGGCGTAACGCGCAATTTCATGCCTCACCTTTGGATGTTCCTGCTACAAACGCTGACTCCGGCTGGACACGAAGTCTTTCTGGTGGATGGGAATGCAAAGGCGATGAGTAACGAAGAGTTGGTGGGCTTTATCCGTCGTGAAAACATTGGGCTGGTCGGAATCGGCGCAATGACCCGGATGATCGCTAAAGCCTACAGTGTGGCTGATGCTGTCCGAGCAGCCGGTGTTCGTGTGGTTATGGGCGGGCCTCATGTTACAGAGGTACCGGATGAACCACTTGGTCGTAACGGCGGTCCGCGGCACGCTGACGCAATAGCCCTCGGTGAGGCTGACGAAACGTGGCCGAGGATTGTGGAGGATGCGGCGTGTGGTGAACTGAAAGAAGTTTACGAGCCGGTCGATGAGACGGGCAAAGAGCGAAAGCCCTGTCTCGCAAATTATCCGATGATTCCCTGGGAGTCTTTGGATCTCAAACAGTTCAACGTCGTTCCAGGCGTGATGCGCTCGTTATTGTCACGCGTAGGTCCTGGGTGGGGAACCTTTCGCATAATTCCAATTGAGTCTGGCCGTGGTTGTCCTTATGGTTGTGAGTTTTGCACCGTAACTGGTTTCTTTGGCGACTCCGTTCGCTTTCGCACCAACGAAAGCATCGTGGAAGAGATGCTGAAATTGAAGGCGCGGGCGCAAAGCGAGGGTGGTCAGATTGCGGTCTTTTTTGTAGACGACAATTTCGCGATCAACATCAAGCGCACGAAATCACTATTGCGCGACATCATCGCTGCCGGGGCGCAGTTGCCCTGGACGGCCCAGATCAGCGCGAACCTTTTGCGCGACGAGGAGCTCGTTGATTTAATAAAAGAAGCCGGTGGAATGCTGGTCTTCATCGGGATGGAGTCGATTGACCCGGCAAACCTTGCTGATGTCAACAAGAGCTTCAACAAGCCTCATGAGTATGCCGCGGTACTTAAGCGTTTAGCCGATCGGGATCTTTTTGCCATCACGTCATTTATTTTCGGCATGGATAACGATACGCCGGGCGTAGCCGAACGCACCTTGGAACAGATTCGTAGCTGGCCGCCGGGTTTGCCGGTCTTCGGGCAACTTACACCTTTTCCTGCTACACCTCTCTACGAGCGTTTGAAAAAGGAAGGCAGGTTAACACGACCTACACACTGGCTGGATTTTGCTCCTTACCAGATGGCTCACACACCATTGAAGATGTCGATTGCCCAGGCGCAGGAAGAACTCGAGTATGCCTGGCAGTCGTCTTACAGCGCGAGCCGAAACGCTGAAGCGATGGCGGCCATGGCCGACAAGTCAGTAGGCTGGAAGATTTATCATTTCATCATGCGGATCTCTTTCCGTGGTATTTACTTCCCGCAGATGGGCTGGGGTTCCTGGCTAAAAGTACTGAGCCAGAATCGAGGAGCAATCTTCAAGTTAACGAGGGAAGCGGTTGGCGAGATTCGCGTCCGTAGAAAAGCCTCAAACAGTGCTGAGCAGAGCGAGCCTGCGCGCCTGATCAATCTGACAACAACTTCTGAAGATGGCCGCCCGCAAGAAGCAACGCCCCTCCATCGCTGAAGAAGGCGCTGCTCGTTGTGGACGATGCTCTGGCGATTTCACCAGGGCTCCGTTGGAGACCGATTCTGTACCAGATCGATCTGCAAAATCCGTCGCACCAGGCATGTTGAACTCCAACAGGCGAAGACATTCCATCCTTCTCTTGAGCGCTTATTCCCAGCTTAGACTGCTCGTCGACCGGACAAAAGATTTATTACCAAAACGACTGCTGCTACGACCAGCAGTAAGTGAATTAGTCCACCGCCAATGTGACCGAGTAGTCCGATTAACCACAGCACCAGCAATATCACGAGAATTGTCCACAACATATTCTTACCTCCTTTGAAGGTTTCCGGCTGGATTATGCGCCTCGCTCAAACCTACCACAATCCGATTTCAGACTTACCGGACTCGGAGCAACGTCCATGCCAGCCGAGCTTTCTGGTCGAAGGCCGTCGCCATAAGTGAACTTCCGCGGAAATTATCAAGGCGTTGCGTTGAATACCGGCGGGGGATCCCTCGCTTTGCCCCTAATGGCCTCTGCATGACAATAATTCGCTTCCGCGGTTCGACATTATGTTGTGTTTGGATTTCGACCAACCCGTTGAGAGCTGTTCAACTACAGCGATTCTCGCGACATCTCTCGGTTTTTCTCAGGGAATTACCATAATCTCGGTAGGTTTTAATCTGTTTGATCATTGCGTGGTTAAGTAGTTCATTTCAGGATTTGACAAAATCAAAACTGTAACTATAATTGTTACAAAAAGAGCTACTCAGAAGAGCTACCTGTTTCTTAATTGCAAGCATCTTATGTCCACGAATAGCCGATTTGCCGTCGCGGTCCACGTCCTAACTTTAATGGCCTGGTCTGGCGACGAATCGTTAAAGTCTGAGCAAGTAGCCGAGAGCGTAAACACTAACCCGGTGGTAATCAGACGAATGTTGTGCGAATTGGCGGAGGCGGGCCTGGTGATTTCGCAAACTGGATCGATGGGCGGTTCGAGGCTGGCTAGCGACCCAGCGGAAATGACCTTGCTTGACGTCTATCAGGCTTTGGAATACCGGGGAGTCTTCTCGTTGCACCGGCAACCTCCGAGTCCGGATTGTCCGGTTGGCGTGAATATCGAAACAGTTCTGGGCCAGGTCCTGGAAGAAGTCGATTCGGCGGTCGAGCATGTGCTAGCAAAAATCACAATAAAGGATGTTGTGCAGCGCTTGCGGCCTTGCATTAGCACGGCGCAAAACAGAGAGAAACATTACAGCAGAGATCAAGTTGCTTTGCCCCACTTGCGCGCAGGAGCAAAGAACCGGAGAGCTAAGGCTCTTCGAACTACGTAATATACGCAAGAAAGGACTACCTTATTTTGTCAAGGCTTGAGAAAGATCAAACTGGTATTGAACTCATGAATTCGGGCAAAGGTGAATTTGTCAACCTGAGTGAGGACCTTACCGACGATGCCGTCTCTATAGAAGACATCGACGAAGTTCTCCGATCGCGCGTTCCCCGGTTGCGGTGGTCGAATTATTCAAGATTGGCGACGATCTGGCAGCCGGTAAGCTCAACATCCGTGACGTAGTGGCTTTCTCGGACCAGATGGAAACCGAAGAGCACGAGGATCGGAGTGAAGAGTACCTCCAGTGGACCATTGAGGGCCTGCAGAATATACGTCTGCTCTATAAGCGAGGTTTGAAGGAGTTGGAGCGATACACAGCTGAAGTAAAAGTTTCGCGCGGTAAACGCTCAAAGAAGCTGCTTCGCTACCGGCGCAAACTGGGTAGGACAAGGTTGGAAATAGCGCAGGAGATCAGAGGGCTCCATCTGAAAGAAGCGGCGAGGCAGCGGCTCATTGCGGCAATAGCAGCCGTGCATAAAGAGACGCGCACGCTCGAACGCGAGGTCGAAGGCTTCTCTGAGAAACTGCGGCGGAAGGGCACAAAGCCGGATAAGCAAAAGGAGTTTAGACGTCATATTGCGGTATCCAAGCGACGTCTCAAGGAGATCGAGGCCGAACATTACATTTCTCCACTGGAGATTAAGCGTTCGCACCAGATGATTGTGGTGAGCGAAGCCCAGACCGCCCAGGCAAAACATGAACTGACAGAAGCGAATTTGCGGTTGGTCGTATCCATTGCGAAGAAGTATCAGAATCGCGGGTTGCAGTTCCTGGATCTGATCCAGGAAGGAAACCTCGGACTGATGAAGGGCGTGGATAAATTTGACTGGCGACGCGGCTACAAGTTTTCAACTTATGCGACGTGGTGGATCCGACAGGCAATTACCAGAGCGATTGCCGATCAGGCGCGCACCATCCGCATTCCCGTGCACATGATCGAAGTGATCAACAAACTCAAAAATACTTCTCGTGAGTTGGTACGCGAGCTGGGGCGTGAGCCGACGACTGAAGAGATTGCGAAAAAGATGGACACCTCCGTGGAGAAGGTACGGAAGGCCCGGAAGCTGATGCAAGATCCTATCTCGCTCGAGACGCCAATCGGCGAGAATGGCGACTCACAGCTCGGAGACTTGATCGAAGACAAGTCGAGTGAGAGTCCGGCGGCTCGCGTGATCACTTCAAACCTGCGAGAGATCGCGGGCGATGTGCTGCAGACTCTCAGCCCGCGCGAGGAGAGAGTGATCCGTCTCCGTTTTGGCCTCGATAACGGCGGCCATGAAAGAACACTGGAAGAGGTAGGGCAGAACTTTAATGTCACGCGCGAGCGCATCCGACAAATAGAAGCGAAGGCGCTGAGGAAACTGCGGCATCCTTCGCGAGCGCGTCTGCTCAAGAATTTCCTCGAGGGCGAGCAATAAATCGAGCAATAGCTTTTAAGATATTAACTAACTACCAGGAGCAACAAGATGGATGAATTGGTAAGAGAAGTGAGCGACAGCTCTTTTGAGAAAGACGTTTTGCAAGCGGGCAAGCCTGTGCTGGTGGATTTTTGGGCGGAATGGTGTGCGCCCTGTCGCATGCTGGCGCCCACTGTTGCAGCGGTGGCTGAACGGTACGTTGAAACCGCCGGCGTTGTGAAATTGAATGTTGATGATAATCCGTCTACGGCGCAGCGCTACGGCATCAAGGGAATTCCTACTTTGATTCTGTTCAGAGAAGGTAAGGAAGTTGAACGCGTGGTCGGCGCGACTAGTAAAGAGTCAATCTCACGCATGATTGAAAAATATGTGACCGTGGCAAAGGCGTAACAGCCTTCCAATAACGAGGGCTATTAACCTCTATCGAAGACCGAGTGGGAAACACGCTCTGTCTTTTTTTTCAAGAACACATGACAATCCTCACTGACCTAAATGTGTGTGGATCATCGTCGCCAAGATTGAGCGGTCCGATGGAGTAGTCAGCACCACTTCGCTTTCAGAGACTTTGGAAAAAAACTGAAAAATCCGCTCGAAAGATGCCACTCCTTGGAGTGGCATCTTCGGATGGGATTCTCGGTTTTGCACAGTCTCTTTAACGACTGTGTACGATCGCAGCATCATGCTTTGCATCTGACGCCATAGTTCGCGAAAATAGGGCTGCTCATCAACTGTGGTTTCAGTGTGAATCGTTTTCACTTGAAAGGTTTCTTCATGCACGAAACAAAACCAGCGCGTCTGATAGTTGGTATCACGGGCGCGACGGGCACGATCTTTGGAGTCCGACTGCTGCAGATGTTGCATGGCTCGGGAGTTGAGACGCACCTGGTCATGAGCAGATGGGCTGCGCGCACGCTAACGCATGAAACGCCACATACCGTGAAGGAGGTTCAGGCCCTTGCTACATACAACTACGGACTCGGCGATCAGGGTGCGGCAATCTCGAGTGGCTCCTTTATCACTCTGGGAATGGTGATCGCCCCTTGCAGCATGCGGACTCTCGCTGCTATCGCTCACGGTCTCGGTGACAATCTAATACATCGCGCGGCCGACGTCATTCTAAAAGAGCGACGGAAGTTGGTGCTGGTAGTTCGTGAGTCGCCGTTTAATGAGATTCATCTTGAAAACATGTTGAAGCTTTCACGCATGGGCGTGGTCATCCTGCCCCCGGTGCCGGCGTTTTATAACCAACCGCAGAACCTGGACGACATGATCAATCACATCACAATGCGGATCATTGATCAATTTGACATTCATCTCGATGTGATGAACCGGTGGGACGGTGTACTCTCTGCTGACAGACGGTCACTAAGAGAAGAAGAGTAACTTCAGCAAACTGTCGGTGATTTGCCGGCTGGAGTTGGTGAGGTCCTTATCATGGGCGAAATAGTGAAGTTTTCAGATAACGGTGCACAGGCTGGTGGGTACCTGGCGGTGCCTGAGAAAGGCCATGGGGCCGGTGTGATCGTGATTCAGGAATGGTGGGGTCTTGTCGAGCACATCAAGAACACTTGTGATCGCTTCGCAGCGGCAGGCTATGTTGCCCTCGCGCCCGATCTCTATCACGGCAAAACTGCTAAATCGCCAGATGAAGCGGGCAAGTTGATGATGGCGCTCCGCATTGATGAAGCGGAAAAGGATTTGCGCGGCGCGATCCGATTTTTACTTGACCATGACGCTACCACTGGCAACAAGGTCGGCACCATCGGATTCTGCATGGGAGGTGCTCTGTCCCTTTACGCCGCTACAAGGAATCCGCAGGTCGGAGCCTGCGTCGTCTTTTACGGCGGGCATCCGAACGTCAAGCCAGATTTGCCAAATTTATACGCACCGGTGCTCGGGATCTACGCTGGCCGTGACAGGTCTGTTACTCCCGAGTATGTACATGAACTCGAACGTCAACTCAAAGAGCTCGGTAAATCCATCGAAGTTCATATTTATCCGGACGTCGATCACGCGTTCTTCAATGACGAGCGTCCTGAGGTCTACGACGAGAAGGCTGCCGCCGAGGCCTGGCAACGAGTTCTTGAATTCTTCGCCAGGTATCTTCGGTGAGAATATTCTGGGATCTTCGCCGCAAGGATGTCTCATTCTCAGTAGATGGGGAACTCCGTTAGAAGTGTCAGACCCAATTCTCGCAGCTCAAAAACCTTTCAGGCTTTGCCCACGTATGCAACTAGTGATAGTTTAGGCATCCATTTCGGTTCAGCTCTTCCTGGTACCCGAAAAAAAGTAAGTCGCTTATTATGAAAATCCTGCGAAGCCGGTTCCCCGGACTCGTCTCTTCGCCGCGCTAAGGCATGATCATCTCTCTCCAACGCTTCGATCCAAACAGAAGGAAGTCTCACTTATGTCTACTCGAGTAGTTTTGAAATCAGCTTGTCTCCTCCTCCTACTATTATTATTTGCACTAATAATTATGCCGCCCCTTTCCGGCTTTGCTCAGGAGGAGAAGGCCAAGGAAAAGACAGGGACGCAAAGGACCAAAGACGAGACGCCGGCGAAACAGCAGCCGTCTCCTCAACCGTCTCAATCAAGTGCCGCGCAAGAGACTGGAAAGAAGCCCGAGGACGAGAAGAAACCTGAGGAAGAAAACAAACCGAGGGATCCGATGTCGGCGCCCACATTCAACGGGTTGAAGTTGCGCTCCATTGGTCCGGCGTTCACTTCCGGACGCGTCATAGGTTTTGCCGTCGATCCTACCAATTCTGCGCATTACTTCGTGGCTGCAGCGTCGGGTGGCGTATGGAAGACAATCAACAATGGCACCACCTGGACTCCCGTTTTCGATAACGAGGGATCCTATTCCATTGGTGCGATTGTCCTTGATCCAAAAAACCCTTTGACTGTCTGGGTCGGTACGGGTGAGAACAACAGTCAACGCAGTGTCTCCTATGGCAATGGTGTTTACAAGTCGGATGATGGTGGCAAGACGTGGAAGAACGTTGGCCTGAAAACATCCGAGCACATTGGAAGGATTGCAATTGATCCGAAGGATTCAAACGTCGTTTATGTTGCCGCGCAGGGACCGTTGTGGGGGCCCGGCGGAGATCGCGGACTCTTCAAGACAAGCGATGGTGGTAAGACGTGGAAAAATGTTCTCTCGATCAGCGAGAACACAGGCGTTACCGAGATTGTCATCGATAGCCAGAACACGGAGACACTCTATGCGGCTTCTTATCAACGCCGCCGTCATATGTGGACGCTGATTGATGGTGGGCCCGAAAGTGCCATTTACAAATCAACCGACGCGGGCGCGACCTGGAATAAGTTGCGAGCCGGCCTGCCGATCTCCGAGCTGGGACGAATTGGGCTGGCGATCTCACCGGTCGATTCGAATGTTGTTTACGCCACGATTGAAGCGGCCGACCGCAAGGGTGGAATCTTTCGTTCCAGCGATCGCGGCGGTAGTTGGGAGAGACGCAACGAGTTCGATACCGCCGCAATGTACTATGCGCGCATCGTCGCGGATCCAAAAGATGTCGATCGGATTTACGTGATGAATGTCTTCCTGATGGTGTCCGACGATGGTGGTCGCACTGTGCGCCGTCTGGGAGAAAAATCCAAGCATGTCGACAATCACGATATCGTGATCGATCCGAATAACACTGACCACTATCTGGTGGGCTGCGATGGTGGCGTTTACGAGAGCAATGATCGCGGTGTGAATTGGGAGTTCAAACGTAATCTTCCGGTAACCCAGTTTTATGATGTAACCACCGACAACGCTACGCCTTTCTACAATATCTATGGAGGGGCCCAGGATAATTTTAGCTTCGGTGGGCCGTCTCGCACGCGCAGTGCTTCCGGAATAACGAATGCCGACTGGTTTGTTACCAATGGCGGTGACGGTTTCCGCAGCCAAGTAGATCCAGAAGACCCGAACATAGTTTATGCTGAACTGCAAAACGGCACGCTCGCGCGTTTCGACAAACGTACTGGCGAACGGATAGGCATTCAACCGCAGGTTGGCAAGGACGAAGATTCCCTCAGATGGAATTGGGACTCGCCTTTCATTATCAGCCCACACTTGCACACCAGACTCTATTTCGCCGCCGACAAGTTATTTCGCAGCGATGACCGTGGTGACAGTTGGCAGGTTGTCAGCGGCCAGCTATCCCGCAATCTCGATCGCGACAAGTTGCCGGTGATGGGAAAAGTGTGGGGTATTGATGCCGTTGCCAAGAATGCTTCCACGGCGTTTTTCGGAAACGCATCGGCGCTCGCGGAGTCGCCCAGGAAGGAAGGATTGCTCTATGTCGGCACCGACGATGGTCTGATCCAGGTTACCGAAGATGGGGGCAAAAACTGGCGTCGCATCGAGAAGTTTCCTGGTGTTGCAACCATGGCCTATGTAAGTCGGATCGTCGCCTCGAATCATGAGCCAAATACGGTGTATGCAGCATTCGATAATCATCAAAATGCCGACTTCAAGCCTTACCTGTTGAAAAGCGTGGACGCCGGACGCAACTGGATTTCGCTTGGCAGCAACCTGCCAAAGAACGGTCCGGTCCTGGCCATCGCCGAAGATCATGTCAATCCTAATCTCCTTTTTGTAGGTACTGAGTTTGGGCTTTTCTTTTCGGTGGACGGCGGCCAAAAATGGATTCAACTCAAAGGCGGACTGCCAACGATTGCGGTGCGCGATCTCAGTATTCAGAAACGCGAGAACGATCTCGTGGTGGGTACCTTTGGACGCGGCATCTACATTTTGGATAACTACACACCGCTGCAAACGATCAAACCCGAAGCATTGAAAGAAGCAGCGCTCGTTTTTCCGGTCAAGGACGCCTTGCTGTACATACAGGCGCAACCGCTTGGCGGGCGCGGAAAGAGTTTTCAAGGCGAATCATTCTTCACAGCGGACAACCCGCCGTTCGGTGCAACTGTTACCTATTACCTAAAAGAGGCAATCAAGACCCGAAAAGAAAAACGTCAGGAGACGGAAAAAGAAGCGGATAAGAAAGGCGCGCCCGTCGGGTGGCCCAGCCCGACTGAACTGCGAGCGGAAGAAGAAGAGGAGACACCGGCGGTTGTTGTTACCATCACCGACTCGAACAATAACGTTGTGCGTCGTCTTACCGGCCCCATCAGTGCCGGAATACAGCGCGTGAATTGGGATCTTCGCTATCCGGCGGCGAATCTTCAAGGTCCGCCACCCCCGGACGCCGATCCTGACTTTGAACCACCGGCAGGTCCACTTGTTATGCCCGGAACTTACAAAGTTGTACTGGCACGAAGAGTAGATGGTGTCATTACGCCGTTTGGCCAGACGCAGGAGTTTCAGGTGGTAGTTGAAGGTCACGAGAATATGTCTGCCTCCGACCGCGCTGCGCTGCTGCAGTTTCAGCAGAAAGCCGTGCGTTTGCAGAGGGCAGTCAGCGGCGCGCTGGAAGCTGCCAACGCCTTGAAGCCGAGGATTGCTGCGATCAAACGCGCGATCGCGGAGACGCCGTCAGTGCCGCAGACACTACAGGATGAAGCGACAGTTTTAGACAAGCGCACAAACGAAGTCTTGCGCATGTTGCGAGGCGACAGCACGGCACGTCAACGCAACATCAACACACGGCCATCGATTGGCGAACGCGTCGGCTATGTCGTCGGCTCGCAACGCACTTCTACGGCACGCCCAACGCACACGCAGATGAATCAATACACGGCGGCCGCGCAGGAGTTCGAGCAAGCTCTTGGCCAACTGCGTCAACTCATCGAAGGGGATTTGGTAAAACTGGAGAAGCAGTTGGAAGCAGCAGGCGCGCCCTGGACGCCTGGTCGGATTCCTGAATGGAAAGATCAGCCTTAGGTTGGAGGAAGGCATGAAACGTCTCGGCATATTGGTTAACCTCTTGTTGCTTCTGAACTCGGCTGTTTGCGCACAGCCTCGCTCCAGCGGCGATTCGTCACGAACTCCGACCATTGCTGAGAAGGTGGTGGGAATGGAGAAGTTTCCCGGTTACTTCCCCTTCTACTGGGACGCGAAAGCGGGAAAGGTTTGGCTCGAAATTGACAAGTGGAATGCCGAGTTTCTCTACGCTGAATCATTACCGGCAGGGATTGGCTCAAACGATATCGGACTGGACCGCGGCCAGCTTGGTACCAGCCACATTGTGCGCTTCGAACGCAGCGGCCCTCGCGTGCTGTTGATCGCTTCAAATTATGGTTTCCGGGCAACTAGTAATAATCAGGATGAGCGGCAGGCAGTAAGAGACGCTTTTGCCGAATCGACGCTGTGGGGTTTTGAAGTGGCGGCCGAAGAAGGTGGCCGGGCGCTAGTCGATGCTACCAGTTTTTATCTACGCGACGTTCACCAAATTCCCGGTACGCTGCAGCGCGCTCAACAGGGAACTTTCCGTTTGGATCCGACACGTTGCGCCTTTTACCTGGCGAACACAAGAAACTTTCCCAGGAATAGTGAAATCGAAACCACGCTGACCTTTACCGGAGAAGAACCTGGACAATACGTGAGGCAAGTTGTGCCGATACCGCAAGCCATCACTGTTCGTGAGCACCATTCTTTTGTCGAGTTGCCGTCACCCGGTTTCAAGCCGCGTGCCTTCGATCCGCGCGCGAGTTATTTCGGTATCAACTACATGGACTTCGCCACTCCAATTGAAGAGGATGGACGTGCGCTATAACGTGATCCAGTGGGTTCACTGTGCGACACGTGGCTGGTCCTATGGAAATGCGCTTACCGACCCGCGCACTGGCGAGATCATTCAAGGTCGCGTCTCTCTTGGCTCTCTTCGCGACCGACAGGACTTTCTGATCGCTGAAGGTTTGTTGGCCCCCTATGAGAAAGGCAAGACGTTGTCTCCGAAACTGATGGAGATGGTGCTTGCTCGTCTCCGTCAATTGGCTGCACATGAAGTGGGCCATACGCTTGGCCTGCAACATAACTACGCGGCCAGCGTCGTTGGTCGCTCTTCGGTTATGGATTATCCGGCGCCACTGGCGAAGCTCGGCGCCGATGGCACTCCCGATCTTTCGGAGGCTTATGCGCGCGGTATCGGTGAGTGGGACAAAGTCTCGATTGCCTACGGCTATCAGGATTTTCCTGCGGGGACTGATGAAAGCCGGGCGCTCGATGAGATCCTCGGTCAAGCCTTTGCTCGCGGTTTGATGTATCTGACAGATCAGGATGCCCGACCCGCGAGTAGTTCGAGTTCAGTCTCCCATCTTTGGGACAACGGCAGCAACGCAGTGGATGAGCTGGCAAGCGTAATGAAAGTACGCGCTGCCGCGCTGAAACGTTTTGGTGAAAACAATATTCGCGAAGGCGCGCCTATGGCGACGCTCGAGGATGTTCTGGTGCCAATCTACCTCTATCACCGTTATCAGGTGGAAGCGGTGACGAAGCTGATCGGTGGCGAAGACTACACCTTCAGCCTCCGTGGCAGGGGAGATCGCAATCCGCAGATCGTTTCACCCGAGGAACAGCGACGCGCGCTCTCAGCCGTTCTTGATGCTCTTAAACCCGAGTCGCTTGCTTTACCGGAATCGTTGTTGCGCCTGATTCCTCCGCGGCCCTCCGGTTTTCCTCGGACGCGAGAAGACTTTCGCATTCGCACGCAACCAACTTTTGACGCGCTCGCGCCCGCGGAAGCGGTGACCGATCACGTCAGTGGCTTCTTGCTTAACCAGGAACGGGCTGCACGTCTGGTTGAGTTTCATGCGCGCGATGCTCACTATCCGGGTCTTATAGAAGTAGTCGACAAGGTCCTTGCTGCAACCTGGAAGGCGCCCGTCGCGGCCGGGTATCACGGCGAGATTCAGCATGTCGTTAATATGGTCGTGCTGGGACACCTGATGGCGCTGGCGGGCAGTGAGCGAGCTTCAAACCAGGCGCGTGCCGTCGCCGAGTTGAAGATTGAGGAGCTGAAAAACTGGCTGACATCGCAACGCGGTCTAACCCGCGATGAGAATCAGAGAGCGTTTTTGTTCTATGCCGCGGCACAGATCAAACGTTTCCAGGAGGATCCGAAAAAGATAAATCTGACGCGCTCGGCGGATCCCCCGGATGGTCAGCCGATTGGCATGGATTGGTGGAGTCAGGATGAATTCGAATCGCGCTGCGATTGGCAGTGAGGGTTACGATTGGTCAAATATCTCCTTCAACATTTTGAGTCAACCATTCAACCTCACCAAAAATTGCTGTAGCATTGTCGCCTGATGCCGGGATTAGAACATTACGTCGGTCAGGTGCTTGACGATAAGTACCGCTTGGAGCGGCTGCTCGGACAAGGCGGTATGGGGGCGGTCTATCTCGCAACCCACCTCGGCACCGAACGTTATGTTGCGCTCAAGTTGATCGCGCCACAGTTCATGCGCAATGAGGAGTTCGTTGAACGCTTCAAACGCGAGGCCCGAGCGGCAGGCCGTTTGCGCCACCCAAATGTAGTAGACGTGACGGACTTTGGTTTCTCGCAAGTGGTCGGTGGCCAGGTCGCCTATCTCGTAATGGAATATCTCGACGGCTGCACCCTCAGCGATGTTTTATCGGAAGAGAAAATGTTACCCCTCGAGTGGGTAGTGGACATCCTCGAACAAGTCTGTTCGGCAGTACATGAAGCGCATCAACAGGGAATCGTGCATCGCGATCTCAAGCCCGAGAATATCTGGCTCGAGCCGAATCGCCTCGGCAGTTATCGCGTCAAGGTATTAGATTTTGGGATCGCAAAACTTGGGGGCTTGGCTGCGCCTGTCGCAGACGATACTCTCTTGAACCCAACTCTCATTGACGAACCCGAGAAGCCGTTGACCGCCGTTGCCAGTGAAGGGGCGCAAACAATGCGGTTTCCAGGCGCAGCCGAATTGGAGACTCCGACTCTCCCGCAACAAAGCCGCCACCAATTGACCTTTCCTCTGAAGCGAATGAGACGAAACTTTTTGCGGCCCAGACTTCACACCGCAAGCCCGCGCGAGCGACGGAGGCTGGACGCTCCCGTTCGGAGTCAGATGACGGAGAGGGTACACTACTTTTTGATCAAGCTACACGCTCCGGGCTACAGAGGACGCACATTGCTACCACATCTGAAAATTCAGCGTTGACTCGTGTGGGAGCGATCATGGGCACTCCGCTCTACATGTCGCCCGAGCAGTGTGCGGGTGAACGTCTCGACGCCCGTTCGGATATTTACAGTCTTGGAGTCATTGCTTACCAGATGCTTGCCGGTGAGCCACCATTTGCCGGTGTCACATTGACAGTTATGCGGGCGCACCGCGAAACGGTTCCACCGCCGCTGCGCGAAAAAAACCACAAAGTGCGAAAGCGTGCGGCCCAGATTGTCATGTCGGCTTTGGCGAAGAATCCGGCAGAGCGTCCGCAAACAGCGGCCGCCTTTGCAAGTTCGCTCGGAGTGCAGGCTGAAGGCATCGGCTCGCTCTATCGTCGAGCGTTTGCCCTATATAGCGAATACTTTCCCAAGTTTCTCAAGTTGTCTTTAATCGCACACGTGCCAGTGATTCTACTCACAATACTCATAGTCGGTCTTGACCTCTCGGAGAAAAGATTGCGCAGCTCTGGTCCCTTTGCAAATGTCGCTGTGATCGTACTTATCGTCCTTATCGGGTTGCTGCAGGTTACCGCTTACTTTTTTGCCGCGTCCTCCATTTCAGGGATGACCGCTATCATAGTCACGCAGTTATCAGTGGCGCCACTGCGACCGGTGCACTTGAGTACAGCGTTGGCGGTCCTGAAGAAGCGCTGGAGGCCTTTCCTGAATACGAGTATTCGCGTGACCCTCCGCATCATGCTGGGTTTCATTCTTCTGATAATACCTGGAATCGTAATGTCGATACGCTATGCGCTTTATGCTCCGGTAGTCTTGCTCGAGGGGTTAGAGAAGAAGGCTGCAAGAGTTCGGGCCCGGCAACTGGCGGCGCGTTCATGGCGCACCATGATCATCGTCGCGTTGCTCCAGTTTGCGATTCCCATGGTATTGAGCGCTTTGCTGGGTAGATTTTCAGTTGGCGCGAAATCGACAACTCCGGGAATGCGAATTACCCATTCGATCTGGCAGAACGTCTCGGGTCTCGCGAACATTTTTGTGGTCCCGTTGATTTCAATTGTCCCAGCCCTTCTCTACCTGCGCATGCGGCAACTGGGCGGCGAACCGCTTAGCGACTTGCTCGCGCAGATCGAAGATGTGGATGCCGGGCGCAGCATGTGGCAACAGCGCATGCGCTCGCGCGTGAGTTTGTCCTCAGCTACCAGCCAGAAAACAACGGGCCACTAGAAGTGCGTTGAAAAAGCAGGGCGAGGTTGTTCCAAACCCAATAGGGTGGAGTAATGCATCGCAGTCTCAACTGCTGCTACAATCGAAACAAAAGGGTGGCCCTGATTGCGAATCTTACTGGCAGAAGACGAGCCAAGTGCTGCGCGGATGCTCGCTAAAGGCCTGCGTGAGCAAGGCTACGCTGTTGATGTTGCGGCAGATGGTGAGGGAGCTCTCTATAAGACCAGCGTCAACGACTATGATCTCGTAATCCTCGACGTCATGCTTCCTTACAAGGATGGCTTTGAAGTTTGTCGCGAAATGCGCACGTGCGGTTTGGCGGTGCCGGTGCTCATGCTTACGGCCCGTACGGCGGTCTCAGATCGGATAGCAGGGCTCGATTCTGGTGCCGACGACTACCTGGTCAAACCATTTGATTTCCTCGAGCTGTTGGCTCGCACCAGAGCATTGTTACGCCGGGGAAGCACGGCCTACTGTGATTCAATCAAGATCCTCGATCTGGAAATTGACACTGGAGCCAAGCGTGTCAAACGAGCTGAGGCGGGCATTCGTCTCACAACCAAAGAATATGCCCTGCTCGAGTATTTGGGACGAAATGCTGAGCGCGTAGTCGGGCGGGCTAACATAGCCGAACACGTATGGGGCGAAGGTTTTGACATCTTTTCCAATCTAATCGAGGTCTATATTCAACGGTTGCGTCGCAAGATTGACGACGGGCACAAAATAAAGCTGCTTCAAACCCGTCGCGGCGAAGGTTACATTCTGACATCCATGGATGCGAGTTGAAATGCTGAACTCGGTGCGAACAAGGTTGGCCCTCTGGCATGTGGGAGTATTGGCGGTGGTACTCATTTCATTCAGCGTTGCCGTATACGCCTTGCTCTCGCACAGCTTTTATCAGCGGTTGGATGATAGCTTAAGGACCACAGTCAGCGAGACAGGGCTTTCTCTTTCAGACGAAATTCGCAACGGTGCGCCTTTGTCAATTGCTGCCACGGATTCGCTGAGTGAACACATAGGCGCGCATCAGGCCGCAGCTGTCTTCGATATGGACGGGCGTCTGGTTGCTGAAAACACGGCCCTGGGTAATATCCGAGCGCCATTTCCCCGATTAAGCACGACGCCTACCGAAGAAGCATTCTTGTATACGCCGTCTGATAGTCGTACCGGCCCTCGTCGTGTCGCCGTTCAGGGACTCACGGTCGCTGGGCAGCCTTACCTGATTGTCCTTAGTCATTCGTTTGAGTCGGTCACGAATGAATTGAGAGTGATTCGTTTGGTTCTTTACATCTCGGTTTCGGTAGCATTGTTACTCTCAGGATTCGGCGGCTGGTTTCTTGCTCGGAGAAGTCTCGACCCTATTGTTGAAATGATGGAGCGTGCGCGACAAATCGGTGCCGAGAACCTAGCCCAAAGACTTCCGGTAGCCAACCCTCAAGACGAGCTTGGGCGACTGGCCACAACTTTCAATGAGTTACTCGCGAGGCTTGATGAGTCGTTTGCCCAAGAACGGCGCTTTGTGGCAGATGCTTCCCACGAGCTGCGTACGCCGCTCTCAGTAATGAGAACCGCGACAGGTGTTACACTCGATCGCACCGGTCGCAATGAGGGCGAATATCGCGAAGCTCTGATAATGGTTGATGAACAGGCGCGCCGTCTAACGCGAATTGTCGACGACATGTTCACCCTCTCACTTTCCGACTCGGGCTACCCTTCACTGCATTCCAATGATTTCTATCTGGACGAGCTAATCCTTGAGACAGTGCGCGCTGCAGAGCTTTTGGGAAGTCGAAAACAAGTAGACGTCCACGTTGACCCATTAACCGAAACCCCTTACCGCGGAGACGAAGGCCTGCTTCGTCAGCTGCTGTTGAATCTTCTGGATAACGCCATCAGGCATACCCTGCCGCACCACGTCGTTAGGATGAAACTAGAGAGTAATGACGCGGGACACAAGATAGTTGTAGCCGACGCCGGCACCGGCATTCCAATCGAAGCGCAAGCCTTTATCTTCGACCGCTTCTTTCGGGTTGATAAGGCCCGTTCACGGGCTGAAGCCTCAAATGGAGGGGCGGGACTGGGACTCTCTATAGCAAAATGGATCGCGGAGGCTCACGGTGGAACGCTTAAACTTCAGCGATCGGACCACTCCGGTAGCACCTTCGTAGCATTCCTGCCATGTTACAACACTGTTTAAGCTGGGACTTCTCATGCAGTCGTCAGAGCACTGTCCTTCTGAGTTTATCCTCTGTTTATCTGCTTCTTTGTAACCTTCTCCTGTCCGTACATAAAGCCACAATCCAAGATACCCACGCGGGGAAGGGGAATTAATGTCTGTTGTGATCATCGCGGATTTACGTGCCAGGGAAGGATCGGTCAGTAAAGACACAGTCGCTGGAGGATACGGCTCGCGTTTTATAGGTGACTCCGTTGCAACACGGTTTTTAGAAAACGTCAGGCGAGTCTTTCTAAACATTCCGAGCATTCATACCGGATATCTGGCAGCTATTTTTGCCAGGGCTGGACACGAAGTAATTGTCACGCAAGACGATCGTCCCGTGAAAGGCGATCTTGCACTCGTATTGACGTCGCTTGTCGATTACAGGCATGAGTGTGAGTGGGCCCGGGCGGCGCGCGATAGAGGCATTAAGGTGGGCTTTTTCGGGACCGCGGCGACGCATTTAACCGAACTCTTCACCGACGCCTCCGACTTTGTTCTGACTGGTGAGCCTGAAGAAGCTGCAATCCGGCTCGCGCAAGGCGAGAATCTACAAGGCGTCATAAAAAGTTCGGCGATAGATGATCTCGATACGCTGCCATTCCCGCGGTGGGACCTGATAAAGACTAAGCGCTTTGGCTATTCGACTCATCACCAGGCCGGATTGACGCGCGCCTTTCCGATGTATACGAGCCGGAGTTGTCCGGAGCATTGTACCTATTGTCCCCATCGGATCACTGCTCCCTATCGCCAGCGATCCGTTGAGTCTGTTATTGACGAGTTGGCGATGTTGTGTGAGCGCTACGGCAGACCTCACATCAAGTTTCGCGATCCGCTTTTTACGTTGGATCGCGATCACTGCTTCCGACTTGCCGAGGCCATTGTGGCGCGCGGCCTGCATTTTTCCTTTGAATGTGAGACTCGGATGGATGATCTTGATGCGAAACTGATACGAGCTTTGCATGCGGCGGGTTTACGAGAGATCTCTTTTGGCGTGGAATCCCCTGACCCACTCGTCTTGAAAAAAGTGGCGCGACGATTCATCCCGCACGAACACATCCGCAGTATGATTCGCCTCTGCTGGGATCTGGGTATTGCTACGACGGCCTTCTATGTGATTGGGTTCTTGCAGGACACCGAGGAGAGCATTGAAGAGTTGATCCGGTTCGCCTGTGATCTTGACAGCACCTACGCAAACTTCAAAATTCTTACACCATATCCCGGCACGCCGCAGTTCAAACAGCTCCAGCCACTAATCTTCGAGACAGACTGGGAAAACTTTGACGGCTACACGCTTACCTTCAATCACCCGGTTCTAACCCCACGCCGTGCGCGACTCATGCTCGGCATGGCATACTCCCGCTTTATAGGCAGACCCAGTCAGCTTGTCAACTGGCTCGGACTCCACAAGTATTCACATCATTTCTGGCTGCAAAAGGCAGACGAGTGGTCCTGGCGCAAACAGGATTATTTTGATCGGCCCTGGGTTTCGCAGCGCAAGGTCACGATATGAGTTTACGTACTATCCCACGTTACGGCGTACGCTCGATTCCCGGCGAGGAACTGGAAGTCATCTCTGCGTTTCGGCGTGGCGAAGCTATCGACGGACCGGCAATTTCTGAATTTGAAAGAAGCTTTGCTGCTTATCACTATATGGACCGTGCAGTGGCCACTTCCTATGGGCGGATGGCCTTTTACTACATCCTGAACGCGCTGGATTTGCCTCCGCATAGCGAGATAATCCTTCCCGCCCTTACTTTTTGGGTTGTACCTGAAATCGCGCGACGCGCAGGCCTCAAGCCAGTCTTCGTCGACGTTGACCCCGTAACGTTCAACCTCGATCCGGCAAAAATCGAGGCTGCCATCACTGAGCGAACCCGCGTGATTGTGCCCACCCATCTTTATGGACAACCGTGTCAGATGTCGGAGATCACGAAGCTGGCGCAAAAGCACAATCTGTTCATGATAGAGGATTGTGCGCAGGCGGTTGGCGCTCGTTATCGCGGGCGTCTTGTGGGTACGTTCGGAACCGCGTCGTTCTTCAGTTTCCAAATGCTCAAAGGGGTCAACACCTATGGAGGCGGGATGGCAGTAATGAACGATCCCGTGCTGGCGGATAATGTGCGGCGACAGGCCTCCCTTGAGCCGGCGCAAAGCGTGCAGGAATTGATGAAGCGTTTTCTTACTGGCTACGCAGCACGCGTTAGTATCAGCCCAAAAGCATTTACTTTTTGGGGCTTTCCCGTTCAGGCTATTGCTTCGATCTTCGGTCATTTTGATCTTTCCAGACTTGTTTGGGAGAAGATACGGCCCCTCGATCCGTTCCCGCGTTCTTATCGAAAGCGTTACTCCAATGTGCAGGCCATTATCGGCCTCCGCGGGCTAGCTAAACTGAATGAGTTGAATGCCCGCTCAGTTGGTCACGCGCAGCGTTACAGTCAGGGTCTTGCGGATTGCCGTGCCGTTCGCGTGCCGAATGTGCCAAAAGATGTGGAGCATGTCTACTATCAGTATTCAATCTATGTGTCTGACGCGGAGCGCGTTAGCCGCCGGGCGATTCGTATGGGCGTTGATTTTGAAACAACCCATGTGGACGTATGCTCGTCGTTGCCACTCTTCAAAGACTTCTTTGCTGACTGTCCCGGAGCCAGCGTGACTGAACAGGCGCTTCAGTTACCAGTCTATTCACGGCTTCGAACTTCGGATATCGAGCGCGTACTGCGAGTTGTGCGGGACGTGACCGGTGATCTGGAACCGCTTGCCGACATCGGCAAATCTTCATATGCCGGCACCCGCGACCTGGGGATCAGCAGACAGCCGACAGCAAGTTAGCCTCGTGGCAACAATTCTCCGGATCATAGGTCCCGCAATGGTCTCCTTATTGACCGAAGCGGATCAGCATTGGGCCATGCGGTTGCTGCCGAAGTATGGCTACCTGGCCATTCTTCTCGCGGCCTTTTGGGAAGGCGAAATCGTCCTAATCGCAGCAGGCGCATTGTGTGGTTCGGGCCTGCTGGACTGGCGGTTGACTATAATCGCGGCGGCCATCGGCGGTTCGGCCGGTGATCAAATCTATTTCTACGCGGCTCATGAGCGGGCGGCTCGTACTATTCAAAGATCGAAACGTTTACGTAAATGGTATCCGAAGGTCAGCAAGTTCGTGTTACGCCACAGTACTGTCGCCGTGTTGTTGTCACGCTTTGCCGCAGGCTTGAGAATCACCATTCCGCTGGTTTGCGCGACGGCGGGGATGCCCGCGCGTAAATATAGTCTGCTAAGCATCGTCAGTGGTTTCGCCTGGGCTTCATTTTGGGTTGCTGTTAGCTATCACGTGGGCTCCCAGTTACGTTAGTCTCCTGCCTGTGTCTGCGTCGATGCAGGTGCTGTGGTAGTCACAACTGGGAGAGTCTTACACAGTCCAATTTGAATCGATCTGGAGCCAATGAAATATTGGCGCAGGGATACGACATTTCGCACGGTTTTCGAAAGTGGGATTTTCGCGTCCCGAAAGCGAAACATCCCTGGTCCAGCAAACAATGTCATCAACCCTGAGCCACCCTGCGCAAACTTGATAACCGCACCAAAGTAACCGATTAATCACGTTCCACGCTCTATGCTTCGAAGGCGATGTTGGCGAAGCACTTGAGTGGCATAGACTTTGACTCCAGGATCCCTGGAGGACTGTACAGTTGCCGGAGAAGTCTGTCGTTCACTAGATCCAAGCACACTTCCCGCGCGCGACGCCGCTCTCTCAAACTGGCTCGTGCAGTTCTCCCACAAAGTCTTTGGTGTAATCCTAAGTTGGTTTTCGTAAGACCGTCAGGACAATGATTTAAGTTATGGTTGATATCAAGAGACCGGCGAAGTCCAAGCTCAAGAAACGCATTCGCAAAGGCGTTCTAGTTCTTATTGGTCTGGCGGCCGTCGGAGGAATTACGTTTGGTCTCACACGAATGAGGCCCGCCGCTCCCACCCTCGATCGTTCCACGGCCGTGATCGACACAGTCAAGCGTGGCCAGATGCTCCGACAGGTTCGCGGCACAGGGACACTGGTGCCGCAGTTGACTCGTTGGGTTCCGGCGCCGGCCGATGGTCGTGTGGAAAAGATTCTGGTGCAGGCCGGTGTCGAAGTTGGTAACGACACGGTCATCGCCGAGCTCTCAAATCCGCAGATGGAACAGCAGGCGATGGATGCGGAATTTCAATTGAAGGCAGCCCAGGCTGACACCGAGGCTCTGCGAGTTCACTTGGAAAGCGAGAACATGACGCAGCAGTCTGCGATTGCGAGCATCAATGCCGAGTACAGTCAGGCGAAATTGCAACTCGACACAGACGAAGTGCTTGCCAAACAGGGACTCGTTGCCGACTTGCTGCTGAGAATCTCGCGTGTGCATGTGCAGGATCTTGCCAACCGGCTCAAGGTTGAACAACAACGACTAGCAATCAACGCGAAATCAATAAAAGCTCAGATCAACGCGCAGGGATCACACATCCAACAGTTGCAGGCGCTCGCTAAACTGAAAAGAGATCAGGTTGATGCGCTGAAAGTGCGTGCCGGGTCCAGTGGCGTGCTGCAGATCGTGTCGGTGCAGGTCGGCCAGCAAGTCACTCCGGGGTTGAACATCGCCCGAGTTGCTGATCCAGCGTCGCTTAAAGCTGAGCTGAAGGTTGCCGAGACGCAAATCAAAGACGTCAGAGTTGGACAACCCGTGGAAGTCGACACGCGCAACGGAATCATCCAAGGACAAGTTTCGCGGATAGATCCGGCGGCGCGCGAGGGCACTTTCACTGTCGATGCGTCGCTGACAGGTCCGCTGCCAGCAAGCGCGCGTCCTGATTTGAGCGTTGATGGAACAATCGAATTGGAACGACTCGACAATGTCTTGTATGTTGGGCGTCCGGCCTTTGGACAGGGACAACAAACTGTTGGCATGTTTCGACTGACCCCTGACGGGCAGGAGGCTAATCGTACTCAAGTATCGCTCGGTCGCAGTTCGGTCAGTACGATCGAGATAGTTAACGGACTGCGTGAGGGCGATCAAGTAGTTCTGTCTGACACATCGACGATGGATAGTTACTCGCGGATTCAAGTGCGTTGACGTGGCCGGCAGGCTCTAGATGCCAGACCCCGCGGACGAAATCGTTAATGGCCCGAGAGTCGAAGTTGCCATACAAGCGCCGTCCGTGGTGTTAGCGTAATACAGGTAGTGATCAAAAGAACCTCAAGGAGACTATGATGAGTCCATCCGATCCCCTGATTCACCTTTCAGATGTCAAGAAAGTCTTTTATACCGATGAAGTCGAGACGCACGCGCTTTCCGGTATCCACCTCGACATCAAGAAAGGTGAATACCTTTCTATTGCCGGACCTTCGGGTTGCGGCAAGTCGACACTCTTGTCGATTCTTGGTTTGCTGGATACGCCTTCCGATGGTGAGTACGTGCTCAATGAAAACCCGGTAGAGAATCTTTCACTGTCTGAGCGCGCGCGCATTCGCAACCGCGAAGTGGGGTTCATCTTTCAGAGCTTCAATCTGATCGGCGACCTCACGGTCTATGAAAACGTGGAACTGCCGCTGACGTATCGTGGCATGCCTTCGAGCGAACGGAAGAAGCGCGTAACCGAGGCTCTCGAGCGCGTCGGCATGGCCCATCGTGCCAAGCACCTCCCCAGCCAGCTTTCGGGCGGTCAACAGCAGCGCGTTGCTGTGGCCCGCGCGGTGGGCGGACAACCAAGCATCCTGCTCGCCGACGAGCCGACCGGCAACCTGGATTCAACCAATGGTGAACAAGTAATGGAACTCATGCGCGAGCTCCATCGTGGCGGTGCAACGATTTGCATGGTGACTCACGATCCACGTTACGCGCAGCATGCCGATCGCATCGTCCACCTCTTCGACGGACTGATCGTGGAAGAGGAAGCCGGCGCCAACCGGCGGGAAATCCAGGAAGCGAAGCGCGAACTGAAGGAGAGCGGATTCGGAGAGATTGCATGATCAGTCTGCGCAACGTCGAAAAGTATTTTGCTCACGGTCTGACAAAGACTTATGTGCTGCGGCGCATCGATCTTGACATTCAGGCGGGAGAGTTTGTCTCGATCATGGGCCCATCCGGCGCCGGCAAGTCGACGCTGTTGCATATTCTGGGAATGCATGACCAGTCGTGGGGCGGGGAATACAATTTTGACGACGTTGCGGTTCATGCGCTGGACCATAGGAAACGTGCCGCGTTGCGCAATCGGAACATCGGCTTCGTCTTTCAAAGTTATCACCTGCTCGATGACCAGACAGTATTTGAAAATCTCGAGTTACCACTTTCCTATCGCGATGTTAGCAAGAAGGATCGGCAATCCATTGTTTGCGACACGCTTGATCGATTTCAGATCGTAGGCAAGAAGGATCTTTTTCCGAGCCAGCTCTCCGGCGGGCAGCAACAACTCGTAGGCATTGCGCGTGCCGTAGTTGCAAATCCCCGTATCATTCTTGCCGACGAACCTACCGGAAATCTTCATTCGAGCCAGGGTAAAGAGATTATGGATATGTTCAAACGGCTGAACGACGAAGGCACAACGATCGTCCAGGTTACGCACTCCGAGGTCAATGCTGCATACGGCAACCGGATCGTGCAGCTCGAAGACGGTTGGATTGCGAAAGATTGAGTTTTTCCTGCAGTTGCTCTGATTGAGTTAGCGATTACCGGCGCAAGCGTTTGCAACTCAGACGCAGAACGTCTACGTCACTCGTGTGCCCGGATGGGCCGTGCCACTGGAGGAACAATGGCAAATCTTCGAAACGATATCCGGTACGCAATCAGGAGTCTCATCAAGCGCCCGGGCTTCACTGTGATCGCGGTGGTCACACTTGCTCTGGGCATCGGCGCGAATACCGCAATCTTTAGTGCCATTAATGCATTGCTGCTGAAGCCCCTCCCTTTTCCTGAACTCGATCGAGTGGTAGCGATATGGGATAAGGCTCCGATTCGCGGAATAGTTCACAACGAAGTGGCGTTGGCGAACTATCTGGATTGGCGAGCCCAGAACCAGTCGTTTGAACAACTCGCGCTCTATCGTTGGTGGAGCGTTAATCTTACGGGCGTCGAACCTCCCGAACGCATCCAGGGCTTCTTAGTGACGGCAAATTTTCTCGACGCTATAGGTATAAAGCCCGTCATGGGCCGCAACTTTTCTGAGGAAGAAAACCAGCCTGGCAAAGACGCCGTAGCAATTATTACTCACAGTTTGTGGCAACGGCGTTTCGGTGGCGATCCAAACATTATCAACAAAACGATTACGCTTAACAGTATTACCCGCACCGTAATCGGTGTCATGCCGGAGCGCTTCAACTTTCCCAAAGGTTCTGAGGTGTACTCTCCTCTTCCAATGACGCCGGAACTAATGCGCAGCCGCGACAGTCATGGTTATTACGTTATCGGACGACTTAAACCAGGCATAGCGCTGCAAAGCGCGCAGGCGGACATCGACACGATAACCGCACGGCTCGAAAAACAGTATCCCGAAACAAACACCGATTTGGGTGCCACCGTCTATCCGATCGTGAAAGACACGGTGCGGTTATACGACACGGCCCTTTGGGTATTGATGGGTGCGGTCGGATTTGTCTTGTTAATCGCGTGCGCGAACGTTGCCAACCTGATGCTGGCGCGGGCCAGTGGCCGCCAAAAAGAGATTGCCTTGCGTGCAGCGCTGGGTGCGAGTCGGTGGCGCATCATTCGCCAACTGCTCACTGAAAGTTTGGTCGTCGCACTTATCGGCGGTGCCTTGGGGGTGCTTGTTGGTTTCTGGGGTGTCGATCTGTTGCGGGCTTCTAATCCTGGCGAAGCGGCAAAGTTTGCGCCCGGATGGTATCAGCTGGGAATAAATGCGCCGGTGCTCGTTTTTACGCTCGGCGTTTCGGTTTTGAGTGGATTGGTCTTTGGTCTCGTCCCTGCCTGGCAAGTCTCAAAACCCGATCTCAACAGTGCGCTCAAGGAAGGTGGACGGCAAACGACCGCCGGCTCCCATCGACTACGAAGTTCACTGGTCGTTTTTGAAGTTGCACTCTCACTCGTGTTGCTCGTAGGGGCAGGTCTGCTCGTCCGCAGTTTCCTTGCGCTAATCAAAACAAATCCGGGTTTCAATCCTGAAAATGTTCTGACCATGAATCTTGCGTTACCCGGAGCAAAGTACAAAGAGGAACTACAACGCAGCACCTTCTATCGAGACTTGGTCCAACGAGTGCGAGCGCTGCCGGGTGTTGAATCAGCGGCCGTTGTCAACTATCTCCCGCTCGGCGGTTCGAATTCATCGGACTCCTATTTAATTGAGGGTGCCGGAGAACCACCGCCCGGTCACGAAAACGATGGGCGTTATCGTGTCTGCACGCCTGACTATTTTGAAACGATGAGAATTCCCATCGTTAAAGGCCGCGGCTTTACGGAACAAGACAAAGCCGGTGGCCCACCAGTAGTCGTTGTTAATGAAACACTCGCGCGAAAGCACTGGCCGGGCGGCGATGCTATAGGCAAACGCATTCGCTTTTATGGTCCGTCCGAGAGGGCGCCATGGATGGAAATTATCGGTGTGATGCAGGACGTAAAGCATGAGTTGAACTTGCCCGTAACGCCTGAATACTACTTACCCCACGCCCAGGATTCCTGGAATGCGATGGTGTTGGTAGCCAGGACTAAAGTTGAACCAGCATCACTGGCGGGGTCGATCCGACAACAGGTGTGGGCCATCGACAAGGATCAGCCTGTGTTTGACGTGCGCACGATGCAGGAGGTGCGTTCGCTTTCCGTGACGCTTTACACGTTTGCTTCCGTGATGCTTGGAATTTTTGCTGGCGTGGCCTTGTTGCTCGCGGCCATCGGAATTTACGGCGTAATGGCCTTCAACGTCACTCAGCGCACACATGAAATTGGTATTCGAATGGCGCTGGGTGCCCGAGCAGGCGACGTTCTGAAACTAGTAGTCAGACACGGAATGATGCTGGCGTTGATCGGCGTAGTCATCGGCCTGGCTGGCGCGTGGGCGTTAACCCGATTCATGCAAAAACTCCTGGTTGGCGTCGAGCCCACTGATCTGTTGACGTTCGGCGTCGTATCGCTTTGTTTGTTCTTGGCTGCATTGTTGGCCTGTTATTTGCCGGCTCGGCGCGCAACGAAAGTCGATCCGTTGGTGGCCTTGAGATACGAGTAGAGCTCACCTCAGATTCGTATGCTGAGCAGAGAAGAGAAACTTATGGAAGCGCTATTGCGAGACATTCGCATCGGAACAAGAAGTTTCCTAAAACATCCTAGCTTCTCCGCTATTGCCGTTCTGACACTGGCGCTTGGACTTGGCGCCAACACTGCAATTTTTAGTTTCGTGAATGGCGTATTACTTCGTCGGCTGCCATTCCCGGAAGCCGATCGTCTGGTAGTGCTGAGTGAAAGAAATCCTGAAAAGAGACGAAACATTCCGGTTGCGTCGCCACGCAATCTCGAAGACTGGGAACGGCAGAGTCAAACCATTGAGCAATTCGGCGCTTGGCGCGATTGGCATTTCAGGGTTATGACGGCTGACGGTCCTGCTTTCGCGTCGAGTGCGATCAGTTCGCCGGAACTCTTTCGCGTACTGGGAATTCAAGCATTGCGAGGCCGTTTACCGGCGCCTGAAGAGAATCAGCCCGGCCGTGATCACGTCGTAGTGATCACCACCAGCTTTTGGCAGAGTCAATTCGGCCGCGCGGAAAACGCCGTCGGTCAGACGCTCCTTCTCGACAAGGAACCATTCACGATCATTGGAGTGCTGCCGCCGGAATTTGAAGCGCTAAATTTGGGTTCATTTGAAATATGGGCTCCGCTTTCCGTCGACCCGGATCAGTTCCTCGGGCGTCACGCGCGTAATCGAAGAGTTTATGGCCGTTTGAAACAGGGTGTTTCACTTGCTGAGGCACAGGGGGAGATGTCGACGATAGCCGCGCGACTTGCAGCGGCATACCCGAATGAGAATGCGGGCTGGACCGTTTCGATTAACAGTTTGCACAACGAAGAAGTTGGTGATCTACGCACATCCATTCTCCTGTTCCTGGTCGCGGTTGGTATGGTGTTGCTGATCGCCTGCATCAACGTTTCAAACCTCCTGATCGCGCGAGCCGCCGCACGACGAAAAGAGTTCGCCGTTCGTGTAGCCCTCGGTGCCAGCCGCTTTCAATTGCTCCGTCAACTATTGATTGAAAGCGCTTTACTTTCTTTGCTCGGCGGAGCGGCAGGATTATTGCTTGCAATTTGGCTGATCGATCTTTTCATTGCGATCAGTCCTTCAATTGTGACCCACACGGACAAAATCAAACTGGATGGCACCGTTCTGGGCTTCACTTTCCTGCTGTCGCTTGTGACGGGAATGCTCTTCGGCTTAGCACCTGGTCTTCAGTCGTCGCGAGTCAATCTGGTTGATGAACTTAAAGACGCACCGGGAATATTTCGGTCAAGGCGAGGGCTGCGATTACGTAGCTTACTTGTAGTCTCCCAGGTTGCCTTGGCGTTGACACTGTTAGTTGGTGCGGGCCTGCTGGGTCAAACCTTTTTCCGTCTGCTGAAACTTAATCCTGGTTTCAATACCGAAAATCTCTTGACTGCTTCTGTCTTTGTTCCAATGGATAAGTACAAGACAAAGCAACAGGTGGTTTCCGTCTACGATCGGATCACGCAGGAGGTTAGGGCGATTCCCGGTGTGCAGTCGGTAGGCGCCAGTAGCTCAGGTCCGCAGTTTGGCGGATTTGAATCGATGGATGTTGTTCCCGAGGGACAGGCAGCGAGGGGTACTGGAGATTACCCGCAAGCGGTTTACTTCAATTCCAGTCCGAACTACTTCGGCACGATGGGCATTCCACTTCTGAACGGCCGCGACTTTGCGGCAACTGACAATTTCGCGGCGCCGCAGGTAGCTATTGTTAACGACAGCATGGCCAAACGCTTTTGGCCTAACGAAAGTGCAGTCAGCAAACGGTTGAATTTGGTGCGAGAAAACGCAGCAGTTGAAATTGTCGGTGTCGTTGCAGACGTCAAACGTTTTGGGTTGGGCGAAGTCGTACAGCCTGAAATCTACTTTCCCTATTCGCAGCGGCCGCGATGGGCTACGTTTTTTGTTGTTCGCGCTAACGTTGCACCCGCGAGCCTTGGAGGGGCGATTCAAACCCGCTTAGGCAGCATCGATTCGGAGGTGCGATTGTCGCGGACG
>WNFY01001897.1_pt1 | contig 34370 bp, 38 predicted proteins | sample 5400091 | NCBI WGS metagenome assembly WNFY01 (sample SAMN13153364, study PRJNA577476) | soil metagenome | isolation source: 60 cm soil or saprolite under grassland replicate 1 | place: USA:California | collected 2016-06-15 | reverse complement strand
GCGAGATCCGGGTGGACGGCCCGGCCCTCAACAACTTCTCGTCGCAGGGGTTGGTGAACCGCGATGGCGCCTGGCGTGCCACCGGGATCAGCGGCAAGGGCAGCTTCAAGATCAGCGTCCGCCTGTCCGCCGGGCGCGTACGCGTGCACCGGGTCTGACCGCGGCTCGACGCCTCCCTGAGGGGCCGCGCCCGGCGCGACACGGTGCCCACCATCCCTCGTCCTGGCCGCGGATCCGTAGTGCCTTGATGGCCCAGTGCGGTCCGTCCGCACCCATGACGAACCGAACGAGGTCGCCTTGCGCGACTCCCTCGGCCAGGACTGGCACGGCGACGCCCATCGGTTCGGCGCGATGGGCGGAGGTGCACCCCGGGCGATGGTCTCGCGCTCGAGGAGCGGTGCGGCCCGAGCAAAACGCGGGAGCAGCGTTGCGGCTGGTAACCATGCCGAGACCCCCGACAATTCTCGGGTTCGCGCTCTGCCTTCCCCTTACAGAGCGAGGACCGTCGTCCTGCCGGGGGTCTCGTCGCCAGCACGATCCCATGCTCTCCGCAAGGCGTCAACGCGCCTGTGCGCGAACCTGTGGAAAACCTTGGGGACAAGTCGCCGCTGCTGTTGACTACCGCGCCGGAGCCTGTGGACAACCGGCCCGCGGCTGGGGACAGGACGTGGAACCAGAGAATTCGATCACTGCGGTGACCAGCCTGTCGGATGCGGCCAGCTTGTGGACAAAGAAAAAGTTCCGCGCCGAACGTGGGACGGAGCGTCACCGCCCGGAAGCCAGCGTCCCAAAGCCGCCGTCCAGGAGAGGCGGGACGGGCCTGCCCGCCGGGCCCGGGCAATGCCCGAGGCCCGCCGCCGCCGAGGGTGGTGCCGCGGGCGGCTTGGGCGCGAACGGCGCGGGTGGGGCGAGGCGACGGCGGAAGGGTCGGTTGGCGCGGATGCGGACGGGGGAGCATGGGATACTCGTGGCCACGATGCCGAGATCCACCCCACGTCCAGAGCGTCCCGCGGCCGCTTCCGCAAAGCCGCTGGTCAGAGTCGTGCGTAGCCCCCGGCGACGCAAGACGGTCACCGCGTACCGGGACGGCGACACCGTGGTCGTGCTGCTGCCGAGCCGCATGACCAAGCGTGAGGAGGCGCACTGGGTCACGACCATGCTCGAGCGGCTCGACCAGCGCGAACGTCGCCGCCGGCCGCCCGGCGACGAGGAGCTGGAGCGGCGCGCCCGGGTGCTGGCTGCCCGCTACCTGGATGGGGCGGTCGAGCCGCGATCGGTCCGATGGGTGAGCAATATGCGCAGCCGCTACGGTTCCTGCACGCCCGATGACGGCTCGATCCGGCTCTCCGACCGGATCGCCTCATATCCGGCCTGGGTGCGAGACTACGTCCTCATCCACGAGCTGGTGCACCTGGCCGTGCCGGACCATTCGGCGGCGTTCTGGCGGCTCGTGGCACGGTACCCGCTGGCCGAGCGCGCGAGGGGCTTCCTGATCGCCAAGGGCATGGACGACGACGAAGGCTCCCTGGAGCCCCGCGGCTCGCAAGGCGACGCATAGCCATAGCCAGCCGTGGCGGGGGGAGGCTACTGGCCGCCGCCCGGCTCCTCGGGCCGCCCCGACCCTCCGGACCCCTCCGGACCGCCGGACCCGCCGCCCGGGCCCCCACCGCCCGGGGCGCCACCGCCGGGGGCGCCACCGGACCCCGAATCACCGTCGCCGGTCTCGCCCTCGAGGAGCGCACGGAGGCCCTCGTCGAGGCTGATCTCCTCGCCACCGACCAGGCCGGCGCGCTCCAGCCAGCGCCCCGGCGAGGCAAGCTCCTCCGGGGTCGGCAGGAAGTCGGGATGCGCCCAGACCCGGTCGAGACCGTCGACGTCGGTGGCGGCCAGGACCTCGCGGCAGAAGCGCTCGCCCCGGGCGGCGCTGGCGCGCTCGGGGTCGGCGCGCAGGAGCTGGGCGAACAGGGCGTGCGCGCCTTCCTCGTCGGCCATGCGCGCGCGCACGGCGGCCTGGATCGAAGCCAGGGCCGGCAGCCGCCCGGCCAACACGCGCTCGCTCAGCACCAGGGCGTAGCCGTCGGCCAGCGCCAGTAGCACCTCGAGCCGGGCGGTGGCGGCCTGAAGGGCAGGGCTGGGAGGACCGCTCAGCCCCTCGCCGCCCTCCAGCAGCTCCTGGACGCTCTCGGGTCGGCTCATGTCGAGCGTCTGCAACCGGTCCATGAGCCCGGACGGGTCCGGCTCGGTCAGCGCGGCCATTTCCTTGACCAGCCGGTACAGGTGCTCCTCGAACCACGGCACGCCGGTGAGCAGGCGCTGGCGGATCACCTCGTGGCAGGCGAGCCAGAGGCGGAGCTGGTCGGGGGGCAGCCCGCTGGACTGCTCGAAGGCCTGCACGTTCTCGCTGAGGAAGACCAGGCGGCCGCGGTCCTTGGCAGGCATGGAGAGGTCGTACTGGCTCAGCACGAGCTGCGAGAGCTGCCCCACCACGGTCCCGACCTGCAGCCCGACGATCAGGCCGCCGAGCCGCCCGACCATCTGGCCCATCTCGGGCGGGATGCCGGCGCCGGCGCTCGGCCCGAGCGAATCGGCCATGCGGCTGGCGCCGGGCTCGATCAGCGGCGGGAAGCTCCGCAGCGCCGCCTCGGCCCAGTCGGCGCGACTGATCGGCTGCGCCACCAGGGGGTGGTCAGGGCTGGGAAGGCTGCTCACGGGGTCGACCCACAGCTCCGCGAGGCGGAGGTGGTCGTCCCAGGCGCGCTGCTCCCCCGGCTCTGGCGAGAACTTCGGGACCGGCAGGGCCGGCGTGGCGCCGAGCGCGTCGGCACCGATCGCGGTCGCGACCGCGACCTGCCGCGCGAGCTCCCAGTTGACCGGCCCGGGTTCGCCGGAAAGCAACCGAGCGAACTCGCGGAAGAGGGGTATCCGGCTGAAGAAGTCGCCGCCTTCGCCCGGGTGATCGCTCATGATCACCAATCCTACTCGCCAACCGGGATCATCTTTTGGCCGTCGCGGGGTAGCCTGGACGTGCTGGCGGCCGGTCGGTCGTCACCTCTCCGAAGCGGCGTGCGAGCAAGGGACGAATGGTTGGTGGCACGGACGATAGCCCTGGTTGGGGCGCTTCACCCGGGCGCGGCACAGCTCGCCCTCGCACTCGAGGACGAGCCGGAGGTCGAGCGGATCCTCGGCCTGCAACCCTCGCCCGCGCCGCTGCTCGGCCCGAAGTTCGAGCACGTCGCGGCCGAGCCCGGCGACGAGCGCTTCGACGCGGCCCTGGGCCAGGCTGACGTGCTGGTGGTGTTCCCGGTGCTCGAGACGGGCGACCGCGATGGCCGCGCCGCCCGTGAGCGCCTGACGACCGCCGTGCGCCGAGCCCTCGACGCGGCCAGCAAGGCGAGCACGGTGGTGCTGTGGTCGAGCGGCATCGTCTACGGGGCGCATCCGGACAATCCGGTGCCGCTGGACGAGGACATGCCACTGCGGCCGAATTTCGACTTCCCGCCCGCCCGCGCGCTCGCCGACGTGGAGGGGCTGGTGCTCGACGGCTCCAACGGTCCTGGAGCGGCGACCCGGGTGGTGCTGCGCGGGGCGGCGGTCTGGTCGCCGGCGTGGGGCTCGTTCCTGTCCCGCATGCTGGTCGGCCCCGCGATCGTCGGCGTGCGGGGCTACGACCCGCCCGTGCAGGGCCTGGACCCGGAGGACGCGGTCCGCGCGCTGGTGCTGGCGGTGGACGGCAAGCTCGCGAGCGGTGTCTACAACGTGGCCCCGGACGACTGGATCCCGGCCGTCCAGGCGGCCCGGCTGACCGGCAAGCGCCGCGTGGAGGTGCCGGAGGGCGCGGCGTTCGCGGTCGGCGAGCGGCTCGCCCCGCTCGGCGTCGCAGTCACGGGCCCGGGCGAGCTGCACTACCACATGCATCCCTGGGTGCTCTCCAACCGCCGGCTGCGCGAGGCCGGCTGGGCGCCGACCTGGACCACCGCCGAGGCCATGACCTTCGCCGGCCACGCCATCCCGGAGGGCGTGCGCGTCGGCCGCGTGCAGGTCCGCCGCAACGACGTCATCCGCGGCGCCGCCGCGGCGGCGGCGTTCGTCGCCGCGCTGGCCGCGCTGGCCCGCCGGTCCAGAGGCGGCAGGGCATGAGCAGCCGGAGGGGTCGGGGAACCCCAAGGGGGTGCCCCCGGTGAGTAGAGCGCTGGCGATCGATCTCGGCACGGCGAACACGCTCGTCTACGTCCGTGGCAGGGGGATCCAGCTCCGGCAGCCGACAGTGATCGCCCTCAACGAGGGCACCGGCGCGATCATGGCCCTCGGTGACGAGGCCTACGCGATGATCGGCCGCACGCCCGGGCACATCGTGGCGGTCCGGCCGCTGCGTGGCGGGGCGATCTCGGACTTCGAGACGACGGCTCGGCTGATCCGCATGCTGCTCCAGCGCGCCTGCCGCGGCCGCGTGAGCAAGCCCCGGGTGGTCGTCTGCGTGCCCTCCGCCATCACCCAGGTGGAGCGCAAGGCGGTGCAGGAGGCGACGCTGCACGCCGGCGCCAGGATGGCCTACCTGATGGAGGAGCCGATGGCGGCGGCGATCGGCGCCGGCCTGCCCGTGCAGGAGCCGGCTGGCAGCCTGATCGTCGACGTCGGCGGCGGCACCACCGAGGTCGCCTGCATCTCGCTGGGCGGGATCGTGGCGTCCAAGTCGTTGCGCGTCGCGGGCTTCGACCTCGACGGTGCGATCATCCAGTATGTCCGCCGCGAGTACGCCATCGCGATCGGCGAGCGCACCGCCGAGAACGTCAAGATCGCCATCGGCTCGGCCGTCCCCGTGCCCGGCGAGGAGGACAAGCTCGAGGTGCGCGGCCGCGAGCTGGCCACCGGGCTGCCCAAGACGATCGTGCTGAGCGCCGGCGAGGTCCGCGAGGCCCTCGAGGAGCCGGTCTCCCAGATCGTCCAGGCGGTGCTGGACACTCTGGCGGCTGCCCCCCCGGAGCTCGCCAACGACGTGCTCGACAAGGGCATCTTCATGTCCGGCGGGTCGAGCATGCTCCCTGGCCTCGGCGACCGCATCGCCCAGGAGGCGGAGGTCTCCGTGCACATGGTCGATGCTCCGCTGGAATGCGTCGCGCTCGGTGCCGGTCGCGTCATCGAGTCGTTCGACGACCTCGGGCCGATCTTCGTCGATTCCCCGCGTTATCTGTAAGAAGATAGACGAGGGCGTTCCAGCGCTCGAACGGGAGCACGGGCAGGTTCATGACGGCTCGGAGTGGAGGAGGTCGCGTGCGGCAGCGATTGACCGCGGGCGTCGGAGCCGTCGTGCTGGTCGTGGTGGTCCTCGCGTTGAACTTCTACCAGCTTCCAGTCGTGGCGCTGTCTCCCGGTCCGGCTGAGGACGTGCTCAGCCGCGTCAAGGTCGAGGGCGGCACGCAGGTCTACGACTCCAAGGGCAGGTTCTACCTCACCTCGGTCGGGATCGACGACGACGTGCGCTTCTTCGAGGCCATCCTCGACCTGGCCAACCGCGACGTGCAGCTGCGCCCGCGCAGCGACATCTACCCGCAGGGCGAGAGCACCCAACAGGTGAACCAGCAGAACGCCGACGACATGGACGAGTCCAAGGTGCTGGCGGCGGTGGTGGCGCTGCGCAAGCTCGGCTACACGGTCGACCCGAGCGCGGTCGACGTCACCGAGGTCCGCCCCGGCGCGCCGGCGGACGGCAAGCTGCGACCCGGCGACCGCCTGGTCCGCGTCGACGGGCGACCCGTCAGCAGCATCAAGCAGCTCCAGGGCGCCATCCAGGGCCACCACCCCGGCGAGACCCTGGCGTTGACGGTCAAGCGCGGCGACGCCGACGTGGCGGTGCGCGTTCCGGTCGCCCTGGACGGCGGCCAGCCGCGCATCGGGGTGGTCCTCCACGAGCAGTACGGCAAGCTGCCGGTGCCGGTGTCGATCAACACCGAGAACATCGGCGGGCCCTCGGCCGGCCTGATGTTCGCGCTGTCGATCTACGACCGGCTCACGCCGGGGGACCTCACCGGCGGTCGCCGGATCGCCGGCACCGGCCAGATCATCGAGGACGGCTCGGTCGTGCCGATCGGCGGCATCGGCGAGAAGATCGTCGGCGCCAAGCGGCAGGGCGCGACCGTGTTCCTGCTCCCGCGCGCCAACTGCGGCGAGGCCACGCAGCACCCACCGCCGGGCGTGCGCCTGGTGCCGGTGTCCAACCTGGCCGACGCGATCGCCTTCCTGCAGTCCACGCCTGGCGACCCGGCAGCTCGGTGCTGAGCCCGGCCCGCGAGATCGCCACCCCCGCGGACCGGTCGGGGCTGGAGCCGGCTGCGCGGGCCGGGCCAACCGGCCTCACCAGCGTGGCGACTGCCTGGAGCCGGTGACGGCCAGCGCCACGCTGCCGGCCAGCAGGCCGAAGGCGAGCGCGATGGCAAGGAGAAACACCACGGGAACCCTCCAGTGCGGCTGGGCGAAGCAGGATCCCCCGCCCCGTCTACGAAGGCGTCGGTCTTGCGCGAACGGTACGGGCCGAGCCGGGGTCAGCCTTTCGGCAGATGACGTGCTAGGGTCTGATGAGGCGGCCAGCCACGGCGAAAGCGGCTGGCCAGAGGCGGTTTGCATGAGGCAGCCGTACCGAGTGAAAGGCCCCCCGCCGTGGTAGCAGCTCGCCGCCCTCCGCGCCGCTGGACTCTTGCTGTCCTGCTGCTGGCGTTCGTCCTGCTGGCTGCGATCGGCAGCCTGTCGAGCTTCTACACCGACCTGCTCTGGTTCCGCGAGGTCGACAAGACCAGCGTGTTCTGGGGTCAGATCCGCGCCAAGGTCACGCTCGGCCTGCTGGCGGGGGTGGGAAGCGGCCTGATCGTCGGCATCAACCTGTGGCTGGTGGAGCGGCTCGCCCCCCGCTACAGCGTCAACGTGGCCGGCCGTCCCCAGGTGGAGCGGATCCAGCAGGTGCTCGGGCCCTACCTCCGGCCGTTGCGGATCGGTGTCGCCGCCTTCCTCGGCCTGGTCGTCGGCCTGCAGGCCTCCGGCTCGTGGCAGACCTTCCTGCTGTGGCGCAACGCGGTTTCCTTCAACCAGAAGGACCCGCAGTTCCACAGGGACATCGGCTTCTACGTCTTCCAGCTCCCCTTCATGCAGGCGGTGTTCGGCTGGCTGTTCTGGACGCTGGTGCTGGCGCTGCTGCTGTCGGCGGCCGGCCACTACCTGCTCGGCGGCATCCGCCCGCAGGTCTCCTCCGACCGCATTGCCGGCCCGACCCAGTCGCACCTGACGATCCTGCTCGGCCTGATCGTGGCGCTGAAGGCCTGGGGCTACTGGCTCAACAAGTACCAGCTCGTGTACTCCAAGCGCGGCGCGGTCACGGGGGCGACCTACACCGACGTCAAGGCGCAGATCCCCGCCCTGGAGGTGCTGTTCTGGGTGGCGCTGATCTGCGCCGTGCTGTTCTTCTGGGGCGTGCGCAGCCGGGGCATCGCCGTGCCGCTGTTCAGCATCGTGCTGCTGGCCGGGGTCTCGATCATTATCGGCGGGATCACCCCGGCGGTCTTCCAGCGATTCCGCGTCGCTCCCCAGGAGCTCCAGCGGGAACGGCCCTACATCCAGCGCAACATCGATGCCACCCGCCAGGCGTTCAACCTGGACAGCATCCAGACGAAACCGTTCGAGGACGGCGCCGCCTTGAGCTCCCAGGACATCAACGCCAACCGCAGCACGGTCGACAACATCCGGCTGTGGGACCCCGAAGTCCTCAAGCCGTCCATCAAGAACCTCCAGGCGATCGCCCAGTACTACTCGTTCAGCGACGTGGACGTGGACCGGTATCAGGTGGACGGGCAGCTCCGCCAGGTGATGATCTCGGTGCGCGAGGTCGACCCGAGCCTGCTCTCCAGCGGCGCCAAGACCTGGCAGAACCTGCACCTCGCCTACACGCACGGCTACGGCGTGGTGGCGACCCAGGTCAACACCGCCGCCAAGCAGGGGCAGCCCGATTTCATCGTCTCCAACTTCGACCAGTCGAAGGCCAAGATCTCGGTGACGCAGCCGCGGGTGTACTTCGGCGAGCCGCCGCAGGCGGGCCCGGACTACGTGGTGGTCGACACCAAGCAGCCGGAGGTCGACCGGCCCACGCCGACCGGCGACACGCAGACGTCCAGCTATGACGCGGACGGCGGCGTGCAGCTCTCCAGCACGGCGAGGCGGCTGGCGTTCGCCCTGCGGTTCCGCGACATCAACCTGCTGATCTCTGGCAACATCACCTCGCAGTCGCGGCTGATGTTCAACCGCGACGTCCGCGATCGGGTCGAGAAGGTCGCGCCCTTCCTCCAGTGGGACGGCGACCCCTACGCGGTGGTGGTCGACGGTCGCATCATGTTCGTGCGCGACGGCTACACCACCAGCAACGACTATCCGTACGTGCAGCGGATCAATTTCGGGGACGCGGCGCGCCACGACGAGTCGAGCGCCGGCGGCGTGAGCGGCTCGGGCAACTACATCCGCAACTCGGTGAAGGCCGTCGTCGACGCCTACACGGGCAAGGTCACCCTGTACGCCTTCGACGAGTCCGACCCGATCCTGCAGACCTGGCGCAAGGCGTTCCCGAACCTGTTCGCTCCCAAGGCGAGCATGCCGGTGGGCCTGCAGTCGCACCTGCGCTACCCCGAGGACCTGTTCTCGATCCAGACCGACCGCTACACCCTCTACCACCTGAGCACCGCCGACGAGCTGTACTCGCGCAAGGACCTATGGTCCCTGCCCGAGGACCGCTCCGGCGAGATCCAGCAGCAGCAACAGCAGCCGCAGCCCCAGAGCCCGGTGGCCGCGCTCGCGCCGCCCACCAATGCCGGCAAGATGCGGCCGTACTACCTGCTGACGCGCCTGCCCGGGCAGACCCAGCCGAAGTTCTCGCTGGTGATGCCGTTCACGCCCAACAACAAACAGAACATGGTGGCCTACATGACGGTCGGCTCGGATCCTGACGACTACGGCCAGATGACGCTGTTCAGCCTCGACCCGGCACGCACCATCGATGGGCCCACGCAGGTGAATTCGAGAATCCTGGCCAATCCCACGGTGGCGTCGCAGCTCTCGCTGCTGAACCAGCAGGGCTCCAAGGTGATCCTGGGGAACCTGTTGATCGTGCCGGTGAAGGATTCGCTGCTGTACGTGCAGCCGATCTTCGTGCAGAGCGCCGGGGCGAGCCAGAGCGCCGCCATCAACACGATCCCGCTGCTCGAGAAGGTCGCGGTGGTGCTGAATACCGACGTCGGCTACGCCGACACGCTGTCCGAGGCGATCAGCCAGGTGGTGACCGGGCAGCCGGTGTCGCCGACTCCGGAGCCGCCGAGCTCGACCACGCCGCCCGCCCAGCAGCCGGGGGCGTCGGCAACCGTGCAGCAGCTCCTGCAGCGGGCGAGTCAGGAGTACGACGCCGCGCAGGCGGCGCTCCAGAAGGGCGACCTGGCCGGGTACCAGCAGCACGTGAAGGCCATGGCCAGGCTGCTGGACCAGGCGCTCGGCTCCAGCCAGGGGAAGACGCCGTCCTCCACAACGCCTGGCTCGTAAGGCGTTCAGCGTTCGGAGGGCCGCGGCGCCGCCCTCCACAGTGTGGAGCGCGACCTTTGCGCCACCACAGCTCGCTGTGCTACCTTGCGCCAGCAACGGCGCGGGGTGGAGCAGTCTGGTAGCTCGCTGGGCTCATAACCCAGAGGTCGAGGGTTCAAATCCCTCCCCCGCCACGACAGGGAGACCCACGGATTCCGTGGGTCTCCCGCATTTCACCGGGCCAGCCCCGGCCGCCGGCGGGTCAGCTCGCGCGCTGGCGGAGCTGGCGAGCGAAGTGGGCGATGGCTGCGCGGCGGCGGGCCTGGTCGCCTCGCTGGCACACGGCGGCGAACGCGGCGAGCGTGGCGCCGAGCCGGGCGTCCCGCTCGACCCGCAGCGGGAGGCTCTCGGGCTCCATCGCGTCGCACACGCGCCTGCCCAGCTCGATCCGCTCGATCGCGCGGGCCTTCATGACGACGTTCGGGTAGGTGCGCATCGGGTAGGTGATCATCGCTCCGCTCCTGTCCGTGCCAGCCTCTGCCCCCACCATCGCGCGGCGTGCTAATCACCCCCTAACCAACCGCCGGCCCGCCGCGAGATACGTTCTAGAATCAATTCCCGTGAGCACCGACAGCATCACCGGGTCGACGGCGATCCAGATCGCCGCCAGCGTCGAGGTGGCGGTGCGCCAGGGCCGGCTCGCCCCCGGCGACCGGCTGCCGACCATCCGCGGGCTGGCGGGGGATCTCGGCGTGAGCCCGGCCACGGTCGCCGCCGCCTACGCCCGCCTCCGGGGCAGGGGAGTGGTCACCGCCCGAGGCCGCGGCGGCACGGCTGTGGCGCCACGACCGCCGCTGCCGGTGCAGGTCGCTGCCCCTCCGGCCGGCGTCCGCGACCTGACGCTGGGCTATGGCGACCCGAGCCTGCTGCCACCGCTGGACGTCGCGCTCGGCCTGGTCGACCGGCGGCATCACCTCTACGGCGAGGAGCCCGTGCTGCTGGAGCTGGCCGAGCTGGCCGAGGGCCTGCTGCGTTCGGAGGGCGTGCCCGCCTCGGCCCTCGCCGTGGTCAACGGCGCCCTCGACGGGGTCGAGCGGATCCTTGACGCGCACCTGCGGCCGGGCGACCGGGTCGCCGTGGAGGACCCCGGCTACCCGCCCGCCTTCGACCTGGCCCGCGCACTGGGGTTCGAGCTGGAGCCGGTGCCAGTGGACGACGACGGTATGGAGCCGGACGCGCTGGAGCGGGCGCTGGGGCGGGGCGCCGCCGCGGTGATCACCTCGCTGCGCGCGCAGAACCCCACCGGGGCGGCGGCCGGTGCCGAGCGGGTGGCCGCCCTGCGGGCGGTCCTCGACCGGCACCCGGGAGCGTTGCTGATCGAGGACGACCACGCCGGCCCGGTCGCCGGACCGGCCGGGACCACCCTGGCCGGGCCGGACCGCCCTCGCTGGGCGCATGTGCTGTCGGTGTCGAAGTGGCTCGGGCCCGACCTGCGCGTGGCCGTGGTCGCCGGCGACGCCACCACCACGGCCAGGGTCCAGGGCCGCCAGTTGCTCGGGCCCGGCTGGGTGAGCCACGTCTCGCAGCTCCTGGTGGCGGCGCTGTGGTCGGCGCCGGGGACGGCCGCCCTGCTGGAGCATGCCCGCCAGACCTATGCCACCCGCCTGCGGGCGCTGCGGCGCGCGCTGGCGGAGGAGGGCATCGCCAGCCGCGGGCGCTCCGGCATGAACGTCTGGGTGCCGGTGGGGGCCGAGAGCGTCGCCGTGCAGCACCTGCTGGCGGACGGTTGGGCGGTCCGCGCGGGCGAGCCGTTCCGCCTGCGCTCCGGCCCCGGCATCCGCGTCACCGCCTCCACCCTCGACCCCGCCGAAGCCCCAACCCTCGCCCGCGCCGTCGCCAGCGCCCTCTCCCCCCGCCACCGAACCCACCTCACCTGACCCCGCCGACCCCGGCGCCCCAGCGCCGCCCGCCCCGGGCGGCCCGGCCGGCGCCGGGGGCCACCCCGACCTGGCCGGCGCCGCGCTGTAGCGGACACCTGTGTCCACAGCGCCGGGAACGGGCGTTTCAGCGCGGTCGAAGGCGGGCAGCCTACTTCGTGCCGGGTTGCTCGGATTGCCGGGCCCGGCGTCTCCGTGCGAAAAGGAGCCGACATGATCGTCAGCATCCTCGCCCTGCTCCTCATGGGACTGCTCGTGGGTGTCGTGGCCAAGATGCTGGTCCCGGGCCGTGACCCGGGCGGCGTCGTGGTCACCGCCATCATCGGCGTCGCAGGCGCCGTGCTCGGCGGTTTCCTGGCCTCCGAGGTCCTGAACCAGTCGGGCACCCTCGGCTTCAACCTCTACACCTTCGTGGTCGGGCTGGTCGGCGCGGTGATCCTGCTGCTGGTGTACCACGCCGTCAACGGCGGGTTCCGCGGACGCGGCTACCGCTCGCGGTACGCGTCGCGCCCCCGCTCCTCCGGGTACCGTCGCCGGCGGCGCCGCCTGATCTGACGGCTCGCGCTGGGCGGCGGCCAGCCTGGTCCGGAGCGGGCCGCCGCCCAGCCCGGGTACGCCCGGCCCCGCCCGAGCTGCACCACCGCTGCAAGGCGGGCCCTCGGGACGCGCAATCGCCGACCACGGACTATCGTTCAACTTGGTATGGAACACGGTCGGGGATTGCGCGCCTCCGAGGCGTTCACAGCCGGCGTGGCGGCGATGCTGCCGCCGACCGCGCTGCTCGGGGTGGCGCATCTGGTGCAGGCCAACATGCCGTTTCCGGCGCTGGGCCTGGCGCAGCGGGTGGTCGAGCTGATCCCCGGGAGCGTGGCGGTCTTCTTCATCGAGCGGCTCGGGCACTGGGCGCTGCGGCTGTTCGCAACCGGGTTCACCATCGGCAGCGTGCTGGCCGGTGGCGTGGCCGGCATCCTGGTGGCCAGGCAAGCCCCCTCGCGGCGGCTGCCGGCGGCCGCCGCCGCGGCTGCTCTGCTGGCGGCGATCGCGCTGGCGGGCTACCGGGCCGGGCCCGGCGCGCCGTCCTTGACCACCTACGCCGTGCTGGTCGTGCTGGCCGGGGTGGTGTTCGCGCTGATGCTGCGGCGATCCCTGGAGCGGCTGGAGCGGGACCGCGTGCCGCCGCCCGCGCACGGCCTCGGTCGGACGCGCCGCGAGGTGCTCCGCGCGGGTGCCGGTGCCGCCGGGCTGCTCGCCGCCGGGCTGGTGGTGCGCGCCCTCTCCGGCGGCGGGCTGGGCGACCGCGGCGGCAGGCCGCTGACCCGCCCGGCGGGCGCCGTGCCGGTCGAGCCGGCCGCGCTGCCGCCGGACGCCCCGGAGGACGCTCCGTTCCGGTCCATCCAGGGCCTGAGCCCCGAGATCACCTCGAACCACCGCCATTACGTGGTCGACGAGTCGATCATCGACCCCGACGTCGACCCCGGCTCCTGGAAGCTGCGGATCGATGGGCTGGTGGGAACGCCGATCACCCTGACCTACAACCAGTTGCTGTCACTGCCGGCCATCGAGCAGTACGTCACCATGCAGTGCATTTCCAACGAGGTGGGCGGGAACCTGGTCGGCACCGCGAAATGGACCGGCGTCCCGCTGCGGGCGCTGCTGGAGCGCGCCGGCGGCGTCTCCGACCCGGCCGTGCGGGTGGCGTTCCACGCCGTCGGCGGCTACACCGACTCGTTGCCGGTGGCCAAGGCCATGGACGGGGAGACGGTGGTCGCCTACGGCATGAACGGCCAGACCCTGCCGCGGGCCCACGGCTATCCCGTCCGCATCATCGCCCCCGGGATCTACGGGATGAAGAGCGTGAAGTGGTTGCAGCGGATCGAGGTCGTGGACTACGACTACAAGGGCTACTGGCAGCGTGACGCCGGCTGGGACAACACCGCGGTGATCAAGACCGCCAGCCGCATCGACGTGCCGGAGGACCTTGGCTCGGTCAAGGGCGGCACGGTGGTCGCCGGGGTCGCCTGGGCGGGGGACAGGGGCATCGATCGGGTCGAGGTGTCGCTGGACAGCGGCCGCTCCTGGATGGCCGCGATCTTGCGGCGCCAGCTCGCGCGCACGACCTGGCGGCAGTGGCGGCTGCCGTGGCGCCCGACGACCTCGGGCAGGACCGTCGTCCAGGTGCGAGCCATCGATGGCCAGGGCAAGGTCCAGACCGCTGACGAGGCCCCGCCGCACCCCAGCGGTTCCTCCGGTTACGACCAGATCCAGGTCATCGCCGGCGACTCCTGACCGCCGATCGCCGCGGCGCCCGCCCCTCCGCGGTTTCCCCATCAGGGAATGTGCGCGGGACGCGCGCCGTTGAACACGCTGAATTCCCCGAACAGACGAGGTAGCCGTTTGCAGACGTTCGTCCGATCCGATTCGCCCAGTTCCAGCCTGGCACTGTCCTGCTATCCTGCGCAGGAGTGTCGCCCAGCGATTGGACTGGCCTCTGGTGCGCCACTACGGGCGCTGGCGTCACCGCTACCGCGAGTGGATCAACGGGAAGGACCCCGGTTGCAACCCTTTGCCCGAGAGCTCGGCCAACAGGAGAGCAGGACACCTGAGGAAGGCAGCCGCGCTCCCGCCGAGGAGACCCCGGAGGAGCGCGAGCGCCGCTTCGTGGAGTCCGCGATCCCGCTGCTCGACACGATCTACGCCGGTGCGCTGCGGCTGACCCGCAACCCAGCCGACGCCGAGGACCTGGTCCAGGAGACCTTCCTGCGCGCCTACAACGCGTTCTACCAGTTCGAGCCGGGAACCAACCTGAAGGCCTGGCTGTACCGGATCCTCACCAACGCGTACATCAACACCTACCGCAAGCACCAGCGCGAACCGCAGTCGGTGTCGACGGATGACGTCGACGACTTCTCGCTCTACCAGCGCATCGCCAATGCCGATGGGGGCGGGTCGGAATCGCCTGAGGAGGTGCTCCTGGAGCGGATCCCGGAGCACGAGGTCCGGGAGGCGCTCGACTCGCTGCCCGAGCAGTTCCGGGTCGCCGTTCTGCTGGCCGACGTCGAAGGATTCTCCTACAAGGAGATCGCGGACATCATGGGCACCTCGATCGGGACCGTGATGTCCCGCCTGCACCGCGGGCGGCGCCAACTCCAGAAGAGGCTCTGGGAGTTCGCCGCCGAGCGCGGGCTGCTCGAGGAGGGACAGGAATGGGTTCGCCCGAAGTAGACGGCTGCGACGAGGTCAGGCGTCACCTCTGGCCCTACCTGGACAAGGAGTCCGACCCGCCGACCTGCGCCGAGCTGGAGGCGCACCTGGTCGATTGCGAGCACTGCCGCCGGATGGTCGAGTTCGATCAGCGCTTCAAGCAGCTCGTCCGGCGCTGCGCCGACGCCGAGCCGGTCTCGCCGCGCGTGGTCGAGACGCTGCGCACGCGGGTCGAGGCGGTCATCCGCATCCGCCGGCCTTCCGGCGCTTGAAGGACCCATCGCGAGGCATCCGATCCCGAGGGAATCCACGACTCGCGGCGCCTTGAAACCCTCTTGATGCCCGCTCACGTATAGATAGTTGGGAAGACCCGGGAATCGCCGCTGAGGTTGCCCGGTTCCTCGTGATATGCGGGTCCCATCGAGATGATGGGAAGGACGGTGAGACTTTCGTGCGATCCGAGAACGTCAAGGGCCACCGGCCTGGCAACGATCCGCCCCCGTCCAAGGTGGAGCGGGTCGGACGCGTGTGCCGTGAGCCGGACTGCGACACCAGGCTGTCGATCTACAACAAGAGCGGCCTCTGCTGGCAGCACCAGCCGTTGATCTTTCCCAACTATCGAGGCAAGCGCCTGGCGAGCTCCTGAGACATCGACCTGGGACGCAAGAACGGCCGGCCCTGCGCAGGGGCCGGCCGTTTGACGTGAACGGATGGTCTCAGCTCTTGGTCTTCTGGAAGACGCCGTCGATCTCTTCGATGAGCTCCAGGAGCTTCTGCGCGTCGGCCGGGTCCACCGAGTGCTTGGCCTCGCCGGCCTGCTTGGTCGCCCTCCAGAACAGGTCGTGCAGGTTCGGGAACTGCTCGAGGTGCTGCGGCTTGAAGTAGTCGGTCCACAGGACCCAGAGATGGTGCTTGACCAGCTCGCCGCGCTGCTCCTTGATGAAGATGGCGCGCTCGCGGTAGACCGGGTCGTCGCTGGCGTGATACTTCTCGATGATCTTGGCCACCGACTCGGCCTCGATCCGGGCTTGCGCCGGGTCGTAGACGCCGCAAGGCAGGTCGCAGTGGGCGTGAGCGACTCGGTCCGGAGAGAGCCATGCGGCCAAGCGCTTGACCATCATCGGCATCGTCCTTCCGTGCTCGTCGTGTGTTCGTTTGACGGTACCACCGCCTGCTTTCGGCCGGCACTGGAACACCGGTCACGCATCCGCGGTGCGCGCCGTCGCCACCTCCTGTCACCGTAGGTGATCGGGGGCGCGGCACCGATGCATGACCGGTGTTCTGAACGAAGGAGCATGATGCATCAATCTAGCCAACGGCGGAAGGTGGCGAATGGGAGTACGGGCGCGGGGTCTGGCAACTGGCGGGCTCGCCCTGCTGGCGGTCGCGGGGCTGATCGTGGCGGCGCGGCGGGCCCGGCTCGAGCCCCTGCTGGTGCGGGGGGACAGCATGCGGCCGACGCTGGACCCGGGGCAGCGGATCGCGGTGGGGCCGGTGCGGGGCGCGCTCCGCCGGGGCGAGGTGGTCCTGCTGCGCCGCGCCGGTCTGGAAATGGTCAAGCGGGTCGTCGGGCTGCCGGGGGAGCACGTCCGGCTGCTCAACGGGCGACTGGAGGTCGACGGGCGCCAGGTCGCCGAACCGTACGCCGCCGCTCGTCCGGCGCTCCACGGCGGGGTCGAGCTCGACGTGCGTCTCGGAGGGGACGAGCTGGCCGTGCTCGGGGACAGCCGCGGCCACTCGACCGACAGCCGCTCCTTTGGTGCGGTCCCCAGCGAGGACGTGATCGGGATCGTGCGATTCGCCTATTGGCCGCCACGACGGGTGCGTGGGTGAATCGCGCTAGGATGCGCAAGTTCTCAACAAGGAGGCGAGGGTTGCTCGTCGTGGTGGCCGGTGGCGCCGGGTTCCTCGGTGCGAACCTGGTCGACCGGCTACAGGCCGAGGGCGACGAGGTCGTGGTCGTCGACGACCTCTCTCACGGGAACCTGGCGAACCTGACGGAGGCGCGCCGGCGGGGCGGCGTCCGTTTCCACCGCATGGACGTGACCCAGGGCGGCCTGGCCGTGCTGGCCGAGCGCATCCACGCGGACGCCTGGGTCCACCTGGCGATGTCCGCCGACCCGGTCCGGATCTGGGCCGAGCCGTCCGCCGACGGCCGCCAGGTGGTGACGGGCGCGGTCGAGGTCCTCCAGGCCGCGGCGACCGGCGGCGCCAAGGTGGTGCTGGCCTCCTCCGGCGCCTACCTGTACCCGGGCCAGCTCACGGGCGTCACCAGGCCCGACGACCGCCCGGCGCCGGTGCACCCGCTGGGGGCGGGCCGGCTGGCGCTGGAGGCATATGCCAACGCCTTCGCGGCCCGCGGGCTGGACTCCGCGGTGCTGCTGTTCGGCACCGTCTACGGCCCGCGCCAGGACCCGCTCGGGCCCAGCCTGGTCAGCAGGACCGCATGGTCGATGCTCCAGGAGCACGCGCCCCGGGTCGAGGGCGACGGCCGCCAGGAGCGCGACTTCCTGTTCGTCGACGACGCGGTCGACGCGCTGGCCAGGGCGGTCCACACCGACGCGGCCGGCCGCATGCTGATCGGCACCGGCTCCGGCACCTCCGTGCTGGACGTGGTCGAGCAGCTCGCCTCGCTGGTCGGCTGGTCGGGTGAGCCCGAGTGGGCGCCCCCCAGACCCGGCGACCCGCGCCGCTGTGCGCTCGATCCCGACAGAGCCGGCAAAGTGCTCGGGTGGCAGCCGTGGACGAGTCTCGAGGAGGGCCTGGCCATCACCGCCGAGTGGCTCAAGGCGCGGCTACCCCGGAAACCGCGCTGATGATTTCCGTGTCCCCCGGCCCGCACCGCTTGCTTGCACTGCTGAAAGGCCCGTTGACCTGCTGGGTTGCAGGGACAGCCTAGGCAACTGGCAGTAGGTAGCATCCGAGCTGAAACGGCCCAACCGGGCTATGGCAGGCTGAAGGGCCGCTACTAATAATCGCCCTGTTCGTACTGCTCACAGCAGGTCGACCGACAGGGCCGTCTCCGCCGCACGCCCCAACCGGTCGTTGTCGAGCGAACAGCCGGTCCACTCCGGGCTGGCCTGGGAGGAGATGGCCAGGCTCGTCCGGACGCGAGAAAGGGATGCATCGTGGCAGTTGCGCGCAAGGCGAGCACCAAGATCGAAGCTCCGGCATACCTGCGTACCGCTGAGGTGGCAGACATCCTTCACGTGTCGCCGAAGACGGTGTCGCGCTGGGCCAAGGAAGGCAAGCTGCCGTTCCTGAAGACCCTGGGTGGCCATCGCCGTTACCCCGAGGCGAAGATCCGCGAGCTGGCCAGCGAGCTGCAGGAGGAAGTCGTCGGCTGAGGAGGGGCGCAGGCCTCTTAGTCCGCCCACGTCGACCACGGGACCGTTCTGGCCTTGGGGGAGCCGTGGGCGGCATCCTCTTCCCGCCGAGCACTCCCGATCACCAGCCATTGCACCAGGAGGAACAGGCCCGCGAGCTCGGCAACGTCGCCGAAGCTGGCGGCCGTCCGTAGCGGCCGCACCGCCAGCCGGTCGCCGAGCACCGCCAGCCGCGTGCCAGGGCCGTCGATCACGTGCTTGGCGTCTGGCCGGTGGGGCACCGGCTGCTCGACCGCCACGCCGGCGTGATCGAGCGTCTCCACCGACACCGGCACGCCGAGGTTGAGCACCAGCACCAGCAGGTTCGCCAGCAGGCCGAGCGCCAGCAGCGGCACGCCCGGAAGCTGCCCATTGGCACGGGCCACGCCCAGCAGGCCGACCAGCGCCAATCCGAGCAGCAGGGCGCCGACCCCCCGCGGGATGCCCACCGAGCGCAGCGCCAGGGCGCCGACGATCGCCTGCAACCCGAGGCACACCAGGCCGACGAGCTTGGCGTGGACCTTCGCCTCCAGCAGGGAGCGAGCCTTGCCGCCGCGGATCGCGCCGGCCCCGATGCCCGCCAGGACGGCGAGCAGGAACAGCGCCAGGGTGCCCAGTCCGGTCATCTACTCCACGATCCCGTGCTTGAGGGCGACCGCGACCGCTCGCGTGCGGTCGGAGACGCCGAGCTTGGTGAAGATGCGCTCCAGATAGGTCTTCACGGTCTGGGGTGAGATGTGGAGGGCGTCGGCCACCTCCCGGTTGGTGGAACCGTAGGCGATCATCTGCAGCACCTCGACCTCTCTGGCCGACAGCGAGGCGACCGTCTGCTCGCCGCGGGTGAGCTGGCGGATCTCCTCGATGAATTGGCGCGTCAGGTTGGGGTGGATCACCGCGCTGCCCTGCGCGGCCAGGTGCACGGCCCTGGCCAGCTCGCGGGCGTCGATGTCCTTCAGCAGGTAGCCGACCGCGCCGGCCTGGATCGCCTCGCCCACGCGGGCCTGGGTCTCCTCCACCGTGAGGATCACCACCCGGGTCCCGGGCACGACCCGCATGATCTCCTGCGTCGCCCGGATCCCGCCCAGCCTCGGCATTCTCACGTCCATCAGCACGACGTCCGGCCGCTCCGAGGCCGCCAGGCTGACCGCCTCCTGGCCGTCGGCCGCCTCGGCAATGACCTTCAATCCGGGGTCCATCGCCAGCGCGGCCTTGATCCCGTCCCGGGTGAGGGGATGGTCATCCGCTATCAGGATGCGAACGGCGTCGCCCATGCGCCCCTTCGGAGAGATCCGCGGCACTTCGCGCCGCCTCTGCGACGCCATGTCCCTGGAATCCGGCTCACCCACTGGTTCCCCTGCCGACCCGGATCGTACCAGTTTCACTGGATGGAAGGAATCCAGCGATCCGGACGAGCCCGTCGCCCCCTGACGCACCGGGGCTGCCCCGTTCTTGGCGCTCGACCGTCCACGTGGTCGGGCCTGGCGCTCGGCCAGGCCCGTGATCCCACATTCGGTTGTCAGTTCGTGGCCGCGTGCCCGGCCACCCGCACGGTTCCGAATCCTAGGCGATACGCACCCGCCGCCGCTGGCCCGCGCAGATGGCCTTGGCCGCCTGCACCTGGGCCTCGGCGGGCCCGGTGGTGCCGACCGGGAAGAACAACTCCGGGTCCACGTCACGGCAGCGGGCACGATGGCGCCAATCCATTGACAATCCTCACTTTCTCGTGCAAAGCCCTGGGGGAAGGGCAAGTGCTCGAAAGGTCCGTGAAGGGATCCAATAGCGCGGTCCCATCACTAGAGCGGCGTGAGTCTAAGACAGCCCTAGCCCAAAGGGAAGATCCCAATTCTCGCGGCAGCGGATGAATCCATGGCAAACAGCACCCCTCGGAGGCCATGAGCAGCCGATCCAGGGCGGCTCAGCGCCGCCGAAACCCCGCTTCAGGCCTGGCGAAAAGTGCAAATATCCCCCCTCGATGCGTAGTCTGGATGACCAATTGTGGGGCCCACCGGGTTTTTCTCAGGAGAACTACGCAGTCAGAAGTCATGATGGCCGGTATCGGGCAAGCTGCTGGTTTGCCAGACGGTTCCATGGCCGAGATCCTGCACAGCACGTGCCGAGATCGGCTCCGTCAAAGGAGGTCACCGCTGCCGCGCATCCTCGGTCACCGTGGCGCCCGCCTGCTGGCGCCCGAGAACACCCTGCCGGGCTTTCGAGCCGCCATCAGCGAGGGCGCCGACGGGGTGGAGCTCGACGTCCGCCGCACCGCCGACCAGGTGCTGGTCTGCCTGCACGACGCCGGGCTCGGCCGCACCACCAATGGCCGCGGCCCGGTGCGCGAGCACACGCTGGCCGAGGTCCGGCGGCTCGACGCCGGTGGGTCGCCCCGTCGCAACGGCCATCACGGCGGCCAGGAATCCATCCGGGTGCCCACCCTGACCGAGGCGCTGGACTCGCTTCCCAGCAGTGCCCTGGTGGACGTGGAGGTGAAATGTCGCGGCCAGGGTCCCGACGGGCCCGCGCAGGTTGCCGACCTGCTGGCCGCCACGCTGGAAGGACGTCCCGACCGCGACCGCGTCCTGGTCTCGTCGTTCTCCCGCAAACTGGTCGCCGCGGCCGTGCCGGCGCTGGAGGGCATCAGCGTCGGGCTTATCTCCTCGGCGCTGGTGCCGCTCGGCCGGGCGCTGCGAGGGGCGGAATTGTGCGGCTGCTCCGTGCTGGCCGCGCAGGCGTCCGCCTATTTCGGTCCCATGGCCAAGCTGGCGGCCGCTCGGGCCGTGGACGCCGGCTTCCAGCTCCTGGCCTGGACGGTGGACGATCCGGAGATCGCCAGACGGCTGGCCCACCTCGGGGTCGGGGTGATCGTCAGTGACCGCCCCGGGGAGCTCCGCCGCGCGCTCGACGGCGCTCCCTTCTAACCCGGCCGCGGCGTGCTGGAGGCGGTGGGCGCCACCACCTCCAGGGCGTGTTCCTCCAGCCGGAACTCGACCCGCGTGTGGTCGCCGAGGTACTCGCCGTCGAGCTGGAAGGCCAGGGGCACGTCCGACTCCAGCACGAAGCTCCGCTCGTCGTGCAGCACCGGGAACCGCGGGTAGGTCGCCCGCGGCCGCGGCGAGAGCATGCCGGTCAGCGCCCGGGTGATGGCGGGCGCGGACATGGTCTGGCCGACCAGCACGTCAAGGCCGCCTTCCCAGGTCGCCAGCGGCGTCGGCCGGAACGGCCGGCGTCCCAGATAGGTGAAGGGATCGCCGTTGGAGACGAGCGCGAAGAAGCCGGTGAGCGAGGCCCTGCCCGGGGCTCGCCGGACCTTCAGGTGCGGGTGCTCGCGGTCGTAGCTCAGGAACAGGGTCTTCAGACCCGCGGCCACGTACGCCGAGTCGCCGTAGAGCTGCCGTGCGCGCCGCCGCCGCTCCACGTCGCGGACGATCGCGCCGTCGAGGCCGAGGCCGGCGCCGAAGGTGAACGCGCGACCGTCGGCGTTGCCGAGCGAGATCCGCCGCATGGTGCCCGCGCGCAGCAACTCCAGCAGGCGGTCGCAGGCGTGGGTGGTGTCGCCGGGCAGGCCGAGGCCGCGCGCGAACACGTTGGTCTTGCCGCCGCCCGCCAGGCCCAGCGGCACCGACGTGCCGGACAGGCCGTTGACCACCTCGTTGACGGTGCCGTCGCCACCGAGCACCACCACCAGCTCGGCGCCGTCGTCGACCGCGCGCCGGGTGAGCTCGCCGCCGTGTCCCGGCTGGCCGGTGAGGTGGACCTTGACCTTGTGCTCGACCGCCAGCGCCGCGGTCACGCGGCGCCGCACCCGCTCGGAGACCTTGGTCGCGTGCGGGTTCACGATCAGCGCGACCAGCATGGCCCTAGTCGCCCTCGTCGGCGAGCAGCCGCTCGCGGAGCAGGCCAAGGGTGCGGTTGAGCAGCCGCGACACGTGCATCTGCGAGATCCCAAGGGTCTCGGCGATCTGGGACTGGGTCATGGCCCGGAAGAAGCGCAGGTACAGGATGCGCCGCTCGCGCTCCGGCAGCTCGGCGATGATCGGCCCCAGCGCCGCGCGGTACTCGAGCGCGTCCAGGCTGCCGTCCTCGATGCCGATGTGGTCGCTCACCGAGGGCGTGTCCTCGCCGGCCGCCGGCGCATCCAGGGACACCACGGCGTAGGCGTTGGAGGTGTCCAGGCCCTCGAGGACCTCCTCCTCGGACAGCCGCATCTTGTCGGCGATCTCGCGCACCGTGGGGGAGCGGCCGATCTCCTGCGACAGCTCGGCGACCACCTTGGTCAGCGAGAGGTTCAGCTCCTGGAGCCGCCGCGGCACGCGCACGGCCCAGCCCTTGTCGCGGAAGTGGCGCTTCAGCTCGCCGACGATCGTCGGGGTGGCGTAGGTCGAGAACTCCACCTCGCGGTCGAGGTCGAAGCGGTCGATCGCCTTCAGCAGCCCGATGGTCCCCACCTGCACCAGGTCCTCCAGCGGCTCGCCGCGGTTGCGGAAGCGCCTGGCCAGGTACTCGACCAGCGGCAGGTGGATACCGACCAGCTCCTCGCGGATGGCGGGGTCGCGGGTGGTGGAGAACCGCTGGAACAGGTCCCTGGCGTAGCCGCGGTCCACGGCTCGGGCTGGCTGGGCTTCCGTGCCGGTCCCGCGATCGACGATGGCGTCGTCCTGGGACAGCTCGCTCACCCTGATCCGCCGGACTTCCGGATTCTGATCAGCAGCCGGGTCCCGTGGTCCTGCTCGACGACCTCGTCGGAGAGCGCCGTGAGGATCTGCCAGGCGAAGGTGTCGCGCTCCAGCGGCCCGCCGCGGTCGTCGGCCTCCACCGAGGCCTCGACCGACAGCTCGGGGCCGTCGAGGTGATAGGCGAGGTGGATGGTGTCCGCGCTGCCGCGCCTGGCCATCAACTGCGTGCACGCCTCGTCGACGGCGATCCGCAGGTCGTCGATCTGGTCGTAGGTGAAATGCAGCTGGGCGGCCAGGCCGGTGGCCGCCGCCCGGGCGACCGCAAGATAGGCGCCCGAGGCCGGTATCTCGAGGTGGACGCTCGAAGTTGCCATGGTGATCGAGTGGCTCTCGTACGGGTTCGGCGGTTGCTCCACGGTAGCCAATCCTGGCACATCTGGCCGCACGAGCAGCAAGGCGCGCCGCCATCGGTCCCGGCGACCCGGCCAAGCTCGCGCTACGGCTGGATCGAGCCCTGGGTGCTTTCCGCGTGGGCGGCACTGGCGGTGGCGGCGGGGCGGGCAGGCGCGGGTGGCGCCTCGGCGATCCCTGCGGGGAAGGGACGCCACTGGTGCAGCGCGGGCACGGACAGCCCGATCGCGGCGGCCGCCAGGGCGGCGACCCCGGCGGCGATCAGCACCAGCTCGGGGTCGATCGACTGGACCAGCAGGCCGCCGAAGGCGAACGACAGGGGCAGGAAGATGAACGACCCGAACTGGTCCACCGAGCTGATCCTGCCGAGCAGACGGTCCGGGACGTTCTGCTGCAGCCCGATCGTCCACAACAGCTCGAAGAGCTGCTGGCCGAACCCGAACGCCAGGCCGACCACCACCGCTGCCACCAGGCCCCGTGCGGTGCCGAACCCCGCGACCGCCGTCCCGAACAGCACCAGGCCGCAGTAGGCGGTGCGCCCGGGCTGGTGGGGCGGGCGGGCGCGCCCGACGGTCAGGGCGGCCAGGCCGGCGCCGACGCCGATGGCGACCAGTAGGGCGCCGTAGCCACCGAGCGCCCCGAAGCGCTCCTCGGCGACGCGCGGCAGCGCGAGCCGCTCCGCCGTGATGGTGGCGATGTTGACCAGGCTGAACAGCAGGATGCTGCCGCCGATCCAGCGGACCCGCCTGGCGGCCCTGAACCCCTCGGCCGCCTGGGCGAGCGGGCTGCCGGCGGGGGAGGCCGGCGGGCGGCGCGGCAGCGGCAGGGTGGCCAGCGCGGCGACCATGAAGGTCAGGCCGTCCAGGCGCAGGGCCGTGGGCGCCGAACCGAGCCCGACCAGGCCCGCGCCGATCGCCGGTCCCAGCACCACCGAGGCCTGCTGCGACAGGCCCAGCAGCGAGTTGGCGGCGGGCAGTTGCTCCCGCCGCACCACCTCGGGCACGTAGGCAAGGAACGCGGGCCGGAACAGCGCGGTCAGGAAGCCGAAGGCGGACACCAGCAGCGCCAGTGTGAGGGTGGAGGCCGGCCGGTGCAGGGCGGTGGCCAGCACCAGCAGGACCACGCCACGAGCCGCGTCCGCCGCCAGCACCGTGGTCCGGCGGGGGACCCTGTCGATGATCCAGCCGCCCGCTCCGAGGACGACCAGCTCGACCAGGATGCGCGCGCTCAGCAGCAGTCCCAGTAGCGCTGGCCGGTTCCACTCGACCGCGACCTGCCAGGTGAAGGCGACCAGGAACACGCTGTCCCCGACCAGGCTGACACTCTGGCCGGCCCACAGCAGGCCGAAGGGCCCCCGCAGCACGCCGAGCATGCCTGGCCTGCGCTGGGCCCGACCGCTCGGAGCCACCCAATTTCCCCCTCGACCGGCCCGTCGTCCAGGTCCCAAAAATAGTCTATTGTGACTAGTTATCATATCCTGGCGGGAGGTGCCACATTGCATCGGCCGGGTTGCGGGGAAGAGCGCGAACGCGGGGGCGCCGGCGGGCACCAGAGAGCGGCAGAGTAGACTGGCTGGGATGGTTACTCAGCGTACTTCCGATCACGCACGGAGCACCCGCCAGCGCTCGGCTGTCCTGAGCGCGCTGCGGCGGGCCTCGGAGCCGCTGTCGGCACAGGACCTCCACGCGCAGCTCGACCGGACGGTTGGCCTGGCGACCGTCTACCGGACGCTCCAGGGCCTGGTCGACTCCGGGCAGGTCGACATCTTCCGGCGTGAGAGCGGGGAGGCGCTGTTCCGGCTGTGCAGGCCGGTGCACCATCACCATCTGGTGTGCCAGCGGTGTGGACGCGTCGAAGAGATCGACGCGTGCGAGGTCGAGCCTTGGGCAACCCGGGTCGCGCGCCGCAGGGGCTTCACGGTGGCGGGCCATCAGGCCGACGTGTTCGGCCTCTGCCCACAGTGCCAGGAAGCGCCGACGTCTTGAGCTGTGGCGCGCTGGCGCCGGCGATCCCCGCGTAAACCCCCGTCGAATCGGTGCTAGGAGTCCGCCTTCGCCGCGCGCCGGCGACCGGTGGTGGTGGCGGTGGCCCTGGTGGTGCTGCCCGGCTTGCGGCCCCGCTTTTTCAGGATCTTGCCCACGCCGTCGATCTTGAGGTCGCGGTAGTTCCTCTCGGAGATATCGAGGACCTGCGTCGAGCCGTCGGGGTGCTTGACCTGGAGCTGATAAACCTGCCCAGCTGGAATCTCGGTTTGATCCATGTCCGAGACGTACATGGTGATGGTCTTGGTGCCCATCATGGCTCCTTTCACCTGTATCGGCGCTGGCGAAACCCGTGCAACCCAGATTTGGGCAAGGGTAACCACGCGCGCGGCCGTTGGCAACTGCAAGCGGCAAATTCTTCTTCAGAGTATTTCTGCGAGGAGCGTGCCCGAGGGCTCGGATGGAGGGCCGGCGGCGCGCGCCGGCCCGCACCCGCCGGTGTCCAGACGGCAAACGGCGGGCGACCGCGACCAGAGCGGGCGGCCAAAGGTGGGCGGGAAACCCGCTCCGGAGACCCGCGCGGAGCGTTGCGCGATCCCGGTCGGAGCGGGTGGTGGGAGCGGTCGCGCCAGCGGTGGTCTGGCCGCCTCCTGGCAATGTCCTGACGGCTGGGACGCGGCTGGCACCGCAGGTGGGCGGCGCGCGGTCGGCCGGAGCCGCGGTGCCCCCCAGCCGCTCGGGTATCGAGTGGCCATGACCAAGCTCGGCGGGGTATTTTCGCGATGGCAGGTGGAGCCGGCGGCGTGCGCCGGACCCCGCGCCGGTGGTCGGTGTCGGCGTCGTCATCCGGCACCGCCGTGTTGGCGACCTTTTGGCAATCGTTGCCCGGGTCAAACCAATTGCGGTGATCGTTGCAGTTGAATCGCGTCGCCACCATCGTCGATCGCCCGGGGTGCGCGACCATCCAACCGCCGGCGGTGCGCCCGGCTCCCGGAAATCCCGGCGGGCGAGTCCACCGGTCCGGCCGGGACACCGGCGCCCGGGAAAGCCGAACGGGCCTGCGGCACGTGGGCCGCCGCCCGCCGGGGAAACCGGGTGCGATCGGGTCCGCGACGGTCCTCCCAAACTCCGGCCGGGCCGAGCCGGGCGGCGTGGCGGTCGGGCGCCTGGACCCGGTGCCATCGAATTCCCGCCGGCGGTTCCGCGCGCGTGGGCGCGGCCTTTCATCCGGCAATCCAGCCGGCCCTGCTCACCAGCCGGACCCGCGTCAATGCCCGCAAGTCTTCCAGCGGGTCACCGTCGACCAGCAACAGGTCCGCCACCCATCCCGGCGCCACGCTGCCGATCGCCCGGAGCCCAAGGTGCTCGGCGGCATGCGAGGTCGCCGCCGCCACCGCGCCGACAGGGGAGAGCCCCGCCTCCACGAGCAGCTCCAGCTCGGCCACGTCGACCGCGGGCGGCGGTCCCTGGTTGCCGAGGTCGGTGCCGTACACCACCCGCCCGCCCGCGGCGACGAACGCGCGGACGCCGCGCCGCCGCGCCGGAGAGGGGTCGATGTGCAGGGTCGGCACCACCGTCATCGAGGCGGCCATGCGCCGGATCAGGTCGCCGCGCGGCTCCTCACCGAACGGCCAGTGGGCGAGCTCGGTGACGCCCGCGTCGAGCGCCTTGGCGACCTCCGCGGGGCCGGCGACGTGGGCGGTCACGTCCAGCCGGCGCTCCGCGGCGGCGGCGACCACCGCCGCCAGGGTGGGCGCGGGCAGCGTGGGCGCCCCCCTGGTGGGGTCCAGGGCGACCTTGATCACGCTGGCCCCGGCCGCCGCCAGCTCCGCCACGGCCGCCGCGGCCTGCTCGGTCCCCTCGACCTCCACGGCCGTGCCGGGTGGCGCCCAGGCCGCGCTGCTCGGGTAACCGCCCGGCGAGGTGACCATCTGGCCGGCGGCCAGCAGGCGCGGCGAGCTGGTCGGGGACCGCTCGGCGCCGCGCCGCAGGGCTTCCAGGCGGCCGGCTGGCCAGCCGAGGTCCCGCACGCTGGTCACGCCACCGCGGAGCACCGCCGCCGGCGGGTAGAAGTCGAGGTGGACGTGGGTGTCGATGAAGCCGGGCAGCAGGGAGCGTCCGGCTCCCTCGATGCGCCGGGTCCCCGGGGGTGGCGTCACGGCGCCCGCCGGGTCGATGCGCTCGATCACGCCGCCGCGCACCAGCACGGTCCGGTCGGGCAGGACCGGGCCGCCCGTGCCGTCGATCACGGCGGCCCCGGTGACCGCGAACGGCTCCGGGGAACGATCCATGGCCGAAGGCTAGCAGGCGGCAGCGCCGCCCACCGGGGGAGTCCCGGCGTGCGCAAGGGCGGTAGGGGCGGGCTGCCGCTACCATCCCGAGCATGACCGACGACCCCGCGTGTCCCCCCCTCGTGCTCAGCGGTCCCCCGACCGGCACGGCCCCGCTGGAGCTGGGCGGACGCGTCACCCTCTACGTCTGCGGCATCACCCCCTACGATGCCGCGCACGTCGGCCACGCCTTCACCTACTCGGCCTTCGACACGCTGACGCGCTTCCTGCGCAGCCGCGGGCACGAGGTGATCTACTGCCAGAACGTCACCGACGTGGACGACGACGTGCTGGCGCGCGCCGCCCGCACCGGCGAGGACTACCTCGAGCTGGGGCGCCGCGAGACGGCCGCCTACCTGCACGACATGGACGCGCTGAACATCGCGCGGCCCACCCATTTCCCCAGGGCGACCCAGGAGATCCCCTCGATGGTCGAGCTGGCGGCCCAGCTGGTCGCCGCCGGGCACGCCTACGAGGTCGACGGGACGCTGTTCTTCGACGTGACCACCTTCCCCGCCTTTGGGGACCTCTCCGGACTGGGCCCCGCGGAGCAGCGCGAGCTGCTGGCCGAGCGCGGGGGCGATCCCGACGACACCCGCAAGCGGCATCCCCTCGACTTCGTGGTCTGGCAGCGCAGCGAGCCGGGCGAGCCGGCATGGGACAGCCCCTGGGGGGCGGGCCGCCCCGGCTGGCACCTGGAGTGCTCGGCGATGAGCCGCCGCTACCTCGGGACCACCCTGGACCTGCACGGCGGCGGCGCCGACCTCGTCTATCCCCACCACGAGTCCGAGCGGGCGCAGTCCGAGGCGGCCAACGGGGTGCCGTTCGTGCGCCGCTGGCTGCACACCGGGATGGTCCGCTACCAGGGCGAGAAGATGTCGAAGTCACTCGGCAACCTGGTGTTCGCGCGGGAGCTGGTGCGCGACCACGAGCCCGCCGCGATCCGGCTGGCCCTGCTCGGCCACCATTACCGCTCGGCGTGGGAGTTCGACGCCGAGGAGCTGAAGCTGGCGGGAGAGCGGCTGGAATCGTGGCGGCGGGCCGCCTTCGACGCCGGCTTCCGCGCCGGCGCGGGGCGCCAGGGTGCCGGCCGGCCCCTGCCGGAGCCGGTGGACGCCGCGCTGGCACGGGACCTCGACACCGTCGCCGCGGCGGCGGCGGTCGACGAGCTCGCCAGTGCGCGCGACGGCGCCGCGGTGGCCGCCGCGGCCGCCGTGCTCGGCGTGATCCTGTAGCGGCCTCCCCTGGCAGCCGTTGGCGCGCTACCCTGCGAGCATGCGTGGAGATCGCGTGGAGGTGCTGATCGATACCGGGCACGAGGTGCGCGGTTTCGACGTGGTGGCCACCCGCGACGGCCGGCGGGTCGAGGTCAACACCCGTCGCAACCTCATCGAAGTCGTCGAGGTCACCCGAACCGGTCAGCCTGTCCGTACCGCCCGGTTCCTGGCCAGCCGGGTGGTGGCGATCGTCGAGCACCCGGCGCTCGACAACGCCCGCCCGAGGCGTCCGGAGCCGATCACCGTGCCCGAGCCCAACGACGCCGCCGCCGGCTGAGCCACGCTACCGCGAGGCCGCCTTGCGGCCGGACTCCAGCCGGCGGGCCAGCGTCGCCAGCACGTTCCGCTTGGCCTCCATCGGCCAGGTGTAGGCCTTGCGCGCCTCGAACGCGTCCTTGATGTCGTTGCGCGCGCGCCGCAGCAGGGCTTCGACGATCTCGTCGTCCGTCAGGTCGAGGACCGCGGCCTCCAGGGCGGCCTTGGTGGGATTGGTCTCCGGCTTGGCTGGCATCGGCTCCTCCACCGTCCGGGCGTTGCGACGGGCTTGCATGGCATGGTGCCGAAAGGATAGCCGGAACCAGGTCGCGGCTCAGCCGCTGAGCCGCGAGCGGAGCGCCTCGACGTCCGCTCGGTGCTCGGCCACGCCGCCAGGGGTCTCGCAGATGGCCGGCACGCCGGCGGCGGCCACCACCTCCGCGATCGCCTCGACGCCGATCTGCCCGTGGCCGAGGTTCTCGTGGCGGTCGCGTCCGGAGCCGGCGGTGTCCTTGGAGTCGTTGGCGTGCACCAGGTCGACGCGGCCGGTGATCGCCTTGACCCGCTCGACGATGCCGTCGAGGCGCTCGCCGCCGGCATGGGCGTGGCAGGTGTCCAGGCAGAAGCCGAGGCCGAGGTCGCCGACCTGCTCCCACAGCCCCGCCAGCGTGTCCAGCCGCCTGGCCATGGCGTAGTTGCCACCCGCGGTGTTCTCCAGCAGCAGCGGCAGCGGCGACTCGTGCTGCTCCAGCGCCTTGCGCCAGCGCAGGAAGCCCTGCTCGGGGTCGTCGTCGGCGGTGACGTGGCCGCCGTGGACGATCACCGCCACCGCCCCGAAGGCCTCGGCCGCCTGGCAGGTGTCCTCCAGGATCTTGCGCGAGGGAATGCGGATGCGGTTGTTCCCCGAGGCCAGGTTGATGGTGTAGGGCGCGTGCACGTACTTGGTCATCGAGGTGGCCGCGAGCTCGGCGGCACGCGCGCCCGGCGGCGCGATCTTCCAGCCCTGCGGGTCGCTGATGAAGAACTGCACGCAGTCGGCGCCACGCTCGGCGGCCTCGTCGACGGGTGCCTCGCGGTCCAGATGGATGCCGATCGTCGCCATGCCGTGGACTTTAACAGCCGCACGCGAGCTTCCCACAGTGACGCTTCAGCGTGCTTTATGCTGTGACGGATGCACCGAGGCATGTGCCTGGCTTGATCCAATATCGCTGCAAATCGACGAAAGGAGCACGTGCATGCACCGAGTCGTACACCGACGTGCGCTCGCCATTATCTCCCTGGCCGCGCTCCTTGTCGGATTGCTCGTCATGGCGGTGCCCGGGATGGCCAGCGCCACCGCGCGGCCAGCCACCTTCATCGCCGTCCTCCAGGGCGGCAACGAGGTCCCCGGGCCAGGCGACCCGGATGCCTTCGCGCTCGCCTTCGTGCGGTTCGACGGCACCCAGACCTGCTTCACGCTCACCTGGCACAACCTGGACGCGCCCACGCGAGCCCACATCCACCAGGGCGCCCGCGGCGTGGCCGGCCCGATCGTGCTGCCGGTCTTCGAGGGTGAGGTGCCGGCGCCGATCAGCTCGGCGCACGGCTGCGTGACCGGCGGCGCGGACCTGATCAACGACATCCGCCAGCACCCGGACCAGTTCTACGTCAACATCCACACCGCGGCGCTGCCGGCCGGTGCCGTGCGTGGGCAGCTCCGTCCCTTCCCGGTCGTCCCGAGCTTCCCGAGCCAGTTCCAGGCAACCCTGCGCGGCACCAACGAGGTCCCGCCGGCCGATCCCGACGGCACCGGCACGGCCAAGGTCAGCGCCGCGGGGAGCCTGGTGTGCTGGCAGGTGAGCTGGGCCAACATCGCCACGCCCACCCGAGGGCACATCCACCAGGCCCCGGCCGGCGTCAACGGCCCCATCGTGGTGGCGTTCTTCGAGGCTCCGAACGGCCTGCCGTCGACCCTGGACAGCGTCGACGGGTGCACCTCCGGCGTCGACCGCGCGCTGGTGCAGGCGATCCATACCGGCCCGAGCGGCTTCTACGTCAACCTCCACAACGCCGAATTCCCGGGTGGCGCCATCCGGGGCCAGCTCCACCGCTGAACCGGCGACGGCATCGAGTGCCCGCGCGACCGCGCGGTCTGTGCCCCGCCGTGAGGGAAGGGGAAGGCCTGGCGGGTCGGCTCCCCGCCGGGCCTTCCCCTTCCCGGGGCTGGCTCAGGCCGTCTCGATCTCCGAGGCCCGCTCCAGGTCCAGTTCGGCGATGGAGACCTCGCGCACGCCTGGCCTTGTAGCCGATGAACGAGCCGAGTTGGCGGAACGCCCAGGAGTGCAGCGTGGCCCGCTGGGGCTTACGGAGCCGGACCCGCCCGCGGATGCCCTTCAGATCTTCTAGGGCGATGCCGCAGCCGGTGCGTTCAGCCTCGGCCACGATGCGCTTCGAGATCACGTGGTTGGTGTCGGCGGCGAACCGCGCTTCCTTGCGGCGCCACTTTCTGAGCAGCCGCTTGGCGCTCTTGGTGCCCTTGCGCTGGAGTTTGGCGCGCAGGCGCTGGTTGCGGTGGCGCACCCGGTTGAGGTGCTTGCCAGCGTGTCGTTGCAGGGCGGGCTGGGCGGACAGGCCCAGCGCGCGCACCTGGCCGTAAGTGATCCGCTGCAGGTCGAAGCACCGGAAGGCGCCCCGCTGCCAGGCAACCTCGGAGACGAAGTTGGCGGCCTGGTTGGCGAGGTTGAGCTCGGAGCCGCGCTTAGCCCAACACACGGATGTGACCGAGCGCGCTAAATGCTTCCTGGGAGTTCATGCCGCATGGTTGAGTTCCTCCCTCAGAACCGGCTGCTGGTCGGCTGCGAACGGGCTGCCGATCTGCGACAGCACCTGCGCCGCAGGGATCGTGTTTGCCCACCGGTCGGCGTCGGCCACCAGGTCTTCGAGGCGCCGACGCTGGTGGGTGTGGGTGACCGTGCGGCGCAGGCTGCGCCACAACCACTCGATGCGGTTGGCGTCGGGGTCGTAGGTGGGGGTGTAGACCCGCACCAGCTCCTCGCCCAGCTCGGTCAGCAGCCCGCGTAGCAGCCGCGACCCCTTGGGCGTGTGGATGCCGAGGTTGTCCAAGATCACCATGGCGATCCGCCCACGCGCCCGCGAGCGTGCAACCGCCCGGCGGAGCTGGTCGCAGAATGGCACCGCGCGGCGCAACTGCGCGCACAGCGGCACCGCGCGGCGGCCGTCGGCCACCCCCGCAGAGCCTCTCGACGTATAGGTCCGCGCCGGCCTATCCGGTCGTCCTGGCCCGGCTTACGACCCGGCGCTCTGCCGGTCGGCGCTTCACATGCGCACCCAATCGGTCAGGTCACCGCCGGTGTCTGCAATCGCGCGTGGTTGGCCGCCAGCCGCGTCGACCGTGTAGATCCGCGCGACGGCGTCGCCATCGGGGTAGGCGGAGATGTCGGCCGCGGCGAAGGCGATCTGGTTGCCGTCGGGGGAGAAGACCGCGGTGTGCATGCCGTCCACGGCCGCCGTCCACCCGTCGGTGAGGTTGACCGAGGCGCCGGTCTTGACGTCCACCACGTGCACAGCCTGCCAGCTCGTGTAGGCAATCCGATCGCCGTCCGGCGACCAGTCCGGCGCGTAGCCATCGACGTCGCCATCGCTGGTCAGCGCCCTCGTCTGGCGGGTGACCACGTTCATCAGGTAGATGTTGCCGCCCTGGACGTAGGCGATCTTCTTGCCGTCCGGGGAGAACCTGGCCCGGCCGGCGCCAAACGCAAGCGTCTCCAGGCCGGAGCCATCGGGCCGCACCCAGGAAAGGCCAATCTCGTCAAACCATGACCAGCTGAACAGGATCCTCGAACCGTCCGGCGACCAGTCCGGGCTGTAGCGGTCCACCGCGTCGGCGGTGTGGGCGACCGCTCGCTCGTCGCCACCCGAAAGGTCGGCGGTCAGTAGGTCCCGGGACAGCCGGCACCCCTCGATCTCGGGGACGGCGCAGGGGTCAAGGTCGCGCACGTAGGCCACGCGCGTGCGGTTGGGGGACACGACCCCGTCCGCGCCGTTGGCGATCTGCCGGACGAGCTGGCCGCTGGCCGGATCCAGCCCGTAGGTCGCTGAAGAGGAGATCAGCAGCATGGTCCCGCGAGGGTCCGCCGCGGCGGGCCCTCCGGTCCAAGCCCACGTCGCTGCGAGAAGCATGGACATTGCTGCAAGGACTGCAACAGCCCGGATCGGTCGGTTCACTCAAACACCTTCCTGTTCAGCTGCAGTGACGGTGGCGGAGGACCGGAGCGCGATGCCCGCGGGATCGCACCCGGCTCGGCATCGCGCAGTTGGGGGAGTTCACCCCATATCAGACGAGGGCGTCAAGTCGTGTTTGCGATGCAACTGCTGATCATCTGGAATGAGGGTTTTTAGGGTTCTCCCTCAGCTACCTCGCCGTCTGTGCTACTTGCCCTATCTCCACGGTCACAGCTGGCAAAGTCACCATGCGGGGATCCCTAAGCTCTGCCCGATGAACATGTCGAGCACGTCCGCCAGTGAGACCGCCAGGAAGCGGGCCGAGCTCACCGGCGGACGCTTGGCGATGAACGTCTTGCCCCACTTGGGCGGCCCGTACAGCAGCAGCCGCCGTGTCGCGACTTGCCGTAAAGGCGGCCAGTTCCGGGTGGCGCATCGGTGCGAGCACCGCGGCCTCCAAGCGCTCCTTGACAACCGCCACCCCAGCAACGTCCGCCAGGCTGAGCCCAGGTGGCTCCGCGTCATAGGCGTCCACGCCGGCTCCAGGTCGCCGTCGACGTACATCGGCGGCGCGACGCCAGTCAGCTCGAAGTCGAGCCGGCGCAGTGTCTCCGCCTCCGCTCCGGCAGGGCGGGGAGCAATGTCTCCGGCCCGCTTGGCTCGTCGGCCGAACCCATCGCGCTCGCCGCCGTCCCCTCGGAAGCGGCGGCGTGACCAAGCGCGATCAGCTCGAGCGCCAATGAGGCGACCCGGGTGGCGGTGGGCGTCGGAGTGTCGGAGTGTCGTAGGCTCCCTGCCGAGCAGCGACGAGGCGGACGGTGGAGGAGTTGAAGCTCGGCAATGCCTACGGAGACCCCCACGGCGAGCAGTGACCTCGCCGTCACCGCTGGCCGGCTGCGGCGCGGGCCCTGGCTGGCCGCCGTGGCCGTGCTGGTCGTGCTCCTGGGCGCGGCATGGCTGGCCTTGGCCCAGGCGCTCTGAAACTGAAGGGCCGTTGCATTCGGGCGCGTCGGGGCGTCATCGTTTGGCGGATCCTCAGTTGGTGACCGGTGGAGACCAATCCCATGACGCGGATCGCAGTGCTCGGCGACCTGTCGGGGCACCTGGCGCCATTTGTGCAGGCGCTGGGCGAGCTCGGTGTTGACGTCGCCGCGGCGCGGGTGCCAGACGATCTGGTGGTG
>WNFY01001586.1_pt1 | contig 34376 bp, 32 predicted proteins | sample 5400091 | NCBI WGS metagenome assembly WNFY01 (sample SAMN13153364, study PRJNA577476) | soil metagenome | isolation source: 60 cm soil or saprolite under grassland replicate 1 | place: USA:California | collected 2016-06-15 | reverse complement strand
TGACACCTGCGTATCGCTGGACAGCATAGACCTGAGCCGGAAACTCGACCGGGCAGAACACGTGATCACCGGACTTGATCTGGCCGAGTTGGATCATGTGCTGTGCGATCAGTTGCCCGGACTGGATGAAATCCTGACCCACGAAGGCCTGAACGCAGCTCGCTCCCTGACCTGATGACCCATTGATGTTGAACGCGACCACGGCAATGTTCTTCGCCCGCGCAGCGCAGACGACTTTGTTCAGGCCCGGATCGGGGATCGACAATGCGACCCCGGCGACGTTGCTTGCAAGGGCCGTGTTGACCTGAGTGATCTCCGTCGTGTCATCATTACTGGCATATTGGATCTGGAGCTTGAGGCCATAGGTAGCGGCCGCAGCCTTCGCTCCGTTGAGGACCGGCACAAAGAAGCTATCGCTCGGACTACTCTGAATCTCGAATAGGATCGTGCGTCCGGAAATGTCGTTACCGCCACTGGGAGCGCTGCTGGCTGACCCGGGAGTACCGCTGGCTGACCCGGGAGTGCCGCCACCACAGGCCGCCAGTAACACGATGAGTGCGGCGCAGACCGCGCTCACTACGATCCCACGCGGCGTTCGCAGGCGACGGCCATCCACCGGTCGGGTAGCTTTCTTTTGCATAAAGGACGTCCAGAGTTTACGATGTCTGCTCACCATTCATTCCTCCTTCTTTGGACTATGGTGATTTGTAGCTTTACTAAACTAGCGGTCGATGCTAAACAATCGTGTACATACGAGTGGTGTAATGGGGTTTGGAGCCCCTATTGCGCCTGGTCTCTCTTCTCTCTTTGTCTCTCTGTTGTGAGTTCCTCCTTTCTGCGTAGCTCGTGGTCAACTCAGAACTCAGGACTTCCTTATTACTGAAGCGAGTCATTACTCTATTGCAAAGTAGGGAGACAGAACTTTGATGGCTGCATCCCTTGCCTTTGACTACCTTGTCTAAAGGACAGTTGGGCAATCCGGTGATTACCTCCATTTTTGGAATCCCTGTAGCGAGTCAGACTGCAAACCTCTTTGCGCAAGATAATGTTTGCAAGGCTGAACCTCAGCAATAGATCCAGGCGAGCCTTACAGATTTGTAGGTAACAGTAAAATTTACAACTCTCCTTAAATAAGTGTCAAAATATATGCTAATAGATCGTTTGCTTCGCCCGTTGCCATTGTGGACGGGCAGTCTGGCAAATCCGGATCAGCCGACGAGCACAAGCACCACTACTACATCATGCCTGTCGTTGCTCTCGCGCTCGCTTCCGCCACACTGCACGCTTGCCGCCCACGCAAAGGGTGTTGGGTGAGCGTTCCACTTAGTCACCTTGAGCCACTCGATAATGTGGCCGGGTTGGGTCGGATGCTGCTTCTCCAATCGGGTTTTTTTTGCCATCGCTTCGGGAGCTATTCCCGTTCCCGCTTTTGCGCTTGATCTGGCTGGTTTCACACCAACCCCGATTCTTTTGCCAGCGGTAGCCCGCCTCGTGTAAGACACGCCGGATCGTATAGGTGCTCACATGGGGCAAGCCATCGGCGGCCTGGCGAAGCGCTTGTTTGAGCAGCGAGAGCGACCAGGTAGCTGTGCCATTCCCTTGATGCTCTGACATGCGACGCACCTCGACTAAGATCCGTTCTTTCTCGGCCATTCCATAGCTGGCAGGCGTTCCTCCTCTGTGTCGTGGTTCCAGAGCTTTGAGCCCTTCTACATTGAATCGGCTCACCAGAAGAGCCACCGTATCGCCGACGCGGTAGCCTGCTGCCCTGGCCGCTGCTGTGTAGCTGTAACCATCTGCTACGCTCAGTAGCGCTTTCGCCCGCTCTACATGAGCGGCTGGCTGGCTCGGCGAACGGCTCAGTCGTTCGAGGAAACTGCGTTCCTCCGCCGTTAGAGCGCGCAAGGGATCTTTCTGATGTCGCGACATAGCAGATCCTCCTGGGCTGAAACTTTTATCTCCTCGGCCTGATCCTTCTCAGATCTAATGGCAATCCTCAGAGCAAACGATATATTAATAGTTGCATTTGAGATCAGGCTTCTAAGCAAATTCTAACCGTCTCTCTTGTAGAACAATGAATTATAGTAGAGATTGCAAAAGATATACGCAATCATCATTGTGCAATCGGTTGCGCAAGTATTCAAAAAAAACATCTACCTGGCTGCCTCCGAAATTTTGCCTGGCACTAATCGGGCGGTTGTCTGTCGCACTACTAATTCAGTGGGTACAATCTGGTTTTCTGGCTCCTGGCCATCCAGTAGAGCGAGCATCATGTCCATGGCTCGCTGTCCCAGCTCAAACCTGGGCTGGCGAAGAGTAGTCAATGGTGGCATGGCGTAGGCCGCCATGTCGATATCATCAAAACCGATAATGCTAAGGTTGTCAGGAACACAGAGGCCGCGCTTGTGACAGGCGGCCAGCAGGCCTATAGCCGTCGCATCGTTGTAGCAAAATGCAGCCGTAGCCCCGGCGGTCAGGAGTGGTTCTAAACTGGCTCCACCGCGTCTGGCATGATCCTCAATGCTGTCGGAGGTAAAAATGAGAGTGGGGTCTGAAGCAATGTCGGCGGCTGCAAGTGCATCCTGATACCCTTTCAAACGGTACTGGTTTGACTTAGGGCGATTGGTCACACCCACATAACCGATGCGGCAATGCCCCAAAGCAAGTAAGTGTTCAACGGCCAATCGAGCCGCATGCACATCATCGACAGTAACAAAATGCATGGTCTCCCCCGGCTTCTGTTCATTGATGACAACAATGGGAACCTTGCTGCGCTCAAAGAACCGGGGATACTGCTCAAATAAGTGTGAGGCAATGACGATAATGCCATCCACCCGACGCTTCTGGAGCATCTTAATAACAGCAATCTCTCGCTGAGGATCATTTTGCGAGGTACTGATAAAAACGTTAAAGCCCGCCTCTATCGCAGCCTGCTCCACGCCTTCCACTACTCGCCCCATGAATGGATCAGAGATCGCGGCTAACACCATGCCGATGGCCCAGGTCTTATTAGCAGCCAGACTCTTCGCCACCGTGCTGGGAACGTACTCCATTTCTCTAGCTAACTCCTGAATCCGTTTTCTGGTTGTAGCGCCAATGCGCGGGTGATCCTCGAGCGCACGAGAAACGGTTGATGGGGAAACTCCGGCTACTTTAGCGATATCATAGATTGATACTGGCATAGTTGACGAACTCCTGCACGAATGAGTACCACTACCTCGATCAGGGCTACTATATCCACCGTGAGCATATTGCGCAACCGATTGCACAAAGTATATACGAAAATTTGATGGTTGTCAAGGGGTGTGCATTACACATTTTCCGCCCGTCCAGGATTCTTCAACAGGAGAAAAGCTACCAGAGCCATCACTAACGAGAGAGCCACACCGATGGCGAAGGTGATCTGTGGTGTGATCCAGGGGCCAATGAGCGCCTGAGCCAGCGGGCCGAGCATGACGGCAAGCGAGATGGCTGACCCACGCATGCCCATGATCTGGCCGCGATTGTCGTTGGTGGTGGCACCCAGATAGATGCTGCCCATGGCTGGCTCGACGAAGGCGCTGCCCAGTCCTGCCAGAGCCGCACCGACGAGCAAAAGCGGATAGAGGGGAGCCGCTAAGACGAAGACGATCAAAGCGCTGAAGAGCAAACTGCCGATCACGATGAGCGGCTTTTTCGGCATCGTCTCTGAGAGCCGTCCCAGCACGAGCGGGAAGATGGCCAGAGCCATGCCATAGACACTGAATAACATGCCATATTGTGCTGCGCTGTAGTGAAGCACCTTCTCAAAGAAGAAGGGAAACTGCGGGAACACGAAGGGATAGGTAAAGATCATGCCGAAATCGATGACCAGGAACGGAGCCACGAGCCAGATCAGGTGAGCAATACGCAATTCCTTCGGCTTTTGAGCTTTTGCCCCGCGATTGGCTTGTTGCGGTCTGGCCTCGACCCGTATGTGTTCTGGCAGGGTTTCTGGCACCATAAAGATTGCCAGCAGAGATGCCGCCAGTGCGATACCAGCCGAGAGCAGGAAGGGACTGGTAAAACCCAGGGTTTGATAAAGGAAGCCTCCAAGGCCCGGACCCAGTGCGAACCCAACGGCCTGTGCCGTCGTGAGAAAACCTATCCAGCGCCCTTGTTTCTCCAGGGGGATCGTATCGCCCACCATCGACATCGCGGCAGGGATCAAGCCAGAAAGCAACATGCCCTCAACGAAGCGTATGGGAATGAACAGCAGCGGCACATTGACGAACGCAAGCAGCAGGTTGGTGACGATAAAACCGGCCAGAGAGATGAAGAGGATGGGTTTGCGACCAATGCGGCCAGACCACGTTCCCATCGGCGTGCTGAAGAGGAACATGCCCAGACCAAAGGCCCCTTCCATCAACGCCAGCGTCTCAGGTCCCAGCCCCAGCGCTTGCAAGCGCTGCGGGAAGACGGGAATGATAACGGCAAAGCCGGTCATCATCAGGGCGACGCAGCCGATCAGGAACGCCAGAGCAGCGGTGATAGATCGCGATTTTTTAGCAGGAGATGCCACAATGGGTCTTGTTCTCACCACATCCTCCACAGGGACGGTAACTGTATCATAATCGAGGAGCCTCGTAGCCATCTGTTTCATCCTTTCCGATCTCGCAGAAGGGAGCGACAACACTCTTGCGCGCATATGCTCTCCCATCCTTGACGCTTGTTGTTCTCTTTCCTTCTCGCGTATATTACTTGCAATTTGCAAGTATCATCTCTATATATCTTCTTCCTGGCCTTCTCAAAACCGGAAATCAGCAGAAGAGCGGGCCAACAGAAAAAATCGTTGGTACGGTTGGTGGAATGATCTGGTGGCAGCGATAATCGTGTCCTTTGATCCGCTTTTTCCTTGACACGATCTCTCTTTCTGTGTTAACGTGTCACCAGGTAATGACATGTTAACACAGAAAGAGAGAAGCATGCCAACTATTCAAGCACAAGCGATCACGCTGAAAGCTAAGCTCTATCGTGGGTTTGCTGATCCTTCTCGCCTGTCGATCCTGGAAGCACTCCGCGCAGGACCTCTGACTGTGAGTGCTCTTGTGGAGAAAACGGGCCTGTCCCGAACCAACGTCTCCAACCATTTACGCTGTTTATCGGACTGTGATCTGGTCCTCTCAGAGGCCCAGGGGCGCTACACACTCTATCAATTGAGCCATCCCAAAATCGCTGCCTTGTTGACCCTCACAGAGGAGATCTTACGAGATATTGCACGAGGCGTCTATGAATGTGCCAACTACACTGAGGAACGCCCACAGGTTGCAGAGAAAGGAACCGGCTGTGAAGAATGCAACCCCTGATGCCCTGCGCTCCATCGAACTGAAGGTTGCCGGGATGGATTGCATCGAGTGTACCCAACATGTGCAACACGCCCTCTGCGCCCTTCCCGGCGTGGCAGAAGCTCAGGTCTATCTCGCATCTGAGAAAGCGGTGATCCGTTACGATCCCGCTCAGGTCGATCTTCCTGCCTTTCAACAAGCGGTGCAGGCGGCAGGCTACGCCATTACATCAGGAGGAGCGACAAAAGAGGTTACGCCTTCTGCTCCCTCACCTGGCTCCTTTACGCGTCAGATCCTCACGCTCTTTGCCCTGGTGTTTGGCGCTGTACTGCTGGTGGTCATTGTTGGTGAGTGGCTGGGATGGATGGAACGGATCACCGACCTCGTCCCGTGGTATGTGGGGTGGGCGCTCGTACTCCTTGCCGGCTCCCCAATTTTTCTGAACGTTCTTCGCGCCACGCTGCGTCGCCAGGTGATCTCCCATACCCTCATGAGCCTGGGCGTCTTTGCAGCTCTCGCCGTTGGGCAGTGGCCCACCGCTGCGGTCGTTGTGTTCTTTATGCACACGGGTACCTTTGCAGAGAACTTCACGACAGAACGCTCGCGCCGTGCGCTTAAGAATCTGACCTCGGTGGCTCCGAAAACGGCTCGTATTGAGCGCGAGAGGAGCGAGACCGAGGTGTCTCTCGACGAAGTACATCCGGGCGATATCGTGGTCGTCAGGCCCGGCGAAGCCATCCCCGTTGATGGTCAGGTGCTCTCCGGGCAGGCGACAGTCAACCAGGCATCCATTACCGGAGAGTCTATGCCAGTCGAGGTGGAAAAAGGGAGTCAGGTCTTCGCAGCCACTCTTGCCACGCTGGGGAGTCTCCGCATTCAGACGACGAAAGTGGGCACTGAGACGACCTTCGGGCGCGTCATCAAGATGGTAGAAGAAGCGGAAGCCCATCGTGCTGACGTGCAACGCCTGGCCGACCGTTTTTCGACATACTTTCTGCCTGTTGTGGCGGCTATTGCGGTGCTTACCTTCCTCATCAGTCGAAATCCGCTTGCGACAGCCTCTGTGCTAGTAGTAGCGTGTTCGTGCTCGCTCGCACTGGCAACACCCGTGGCGATGCTGGCATCCATTGGAGCCGCAGCCAAAAGAGGAATGCTCATCAAGGGAGGAAAGTATCTGGAACTGCTTTCACGGGCAGATGTCTTGCTGGTTGACAAGACCGGAACGGTGACTGTGGGCAAGCCGCAGATCACCGATATTGTCTCAACGAGTGAGATGATGCCAGGAGAGCTCCTCCAACTTGCTGCGAGCGTGGAGCGCTATTCAGAACATCCGCTGGCCCAAGCGGTCCGGGCCAGGGCCGCAGAAGAGAATCTTGTATTGCTACCGACCGAGTGCTTTGAGGCCATCCCAGGACAGGGGATACGTGCCCGTATCAATGGCAGCGAGTTTGCCATCGGCAATGCGCGCCTCATCTCCTCTGGTCACGATCTCGCAGAGGTGGCTCGAATGGTCAGTCAAGGCAAAACGCTCCTGTTTGTCGAGCGAGATGGGGTATTGCTTGGTCTGTTCGCAGCAGCGGATACAGTGCGCCCTGAAGTGCCAGAAGCACTTGCCGAGGTGAAGCGTCTCGGCGTCAAGCAGATCGAGATCCTAACCGGCGACAACGAACGGGTCGCCGCCACTCTGGTCGAGAAGCTTGGCATCGGGTATCAGGCCAATCTTTTACCAGAAGACAAGATTCGTCTGGTTAAAGAGTACCAGGCCAAAGGTCACACTGTGGTCATGGTAGGCGATGGTGTCAATGATGCTCCAGCGCTCGCGCAGGCTGATGTGGGCATAGCAATGGGAGTTGCTGGAACGGATGTGGCGATGGATGCTGCCCATATGGCGCTTCTGCGCGATGATTGGCGACTGGTGCCGGAAGTCTTTGCGATTGCACAGCGCACCATGCGCGTGGTCAAGATGAACATTGGCTTCACAGCCCTCTACAACCTGGTGGGTCTCTCGCTCGCAGCGTTTGGTATCCTCCCACCCATCCTGGCAGCCGCTGCACAGTCGCTTCCCGACCTGGGCATTCTTGCCAACTCGTCGCGACTACTGCGACAGTCTCCCATTATGGGAAATCGGTTTCTTTCAAGAAGATAGTACTTCGTTTCCTATCGTGGTATTGTTAGTAGCGTGTCGCTTCAATCCTTGAAACGATATCCCACACCTCGTACTGTCTGGATCAACTGGGGGCGCTCAGGATCGTCTTCTAGAAGCTCACGCAGCCAATGCACATGGACATAAACGGTGCGGAAGATGGGATCATTGACGTTCGTGCCGGTGTACCCCCACACATGTGTTAGCAACTGCTCTCGTGTCAGAACCATTCCACGGTGGCGTACCAGATAGACAAGGAGTTCAAACAGAAGCGCACTTCCTACCTCGATGCGCTGACCATGCCGGACGACTCTGCGTTTTGCCACATCAATGCGCAGATCACCTACAACGAGATCCTGGCCATCCTCGCTGCTCATTTCCCCTGACGGCCTGAGGAGAACTCTCACTGGCCTTGGTCTTTCTCTCTGTCTGCCGCCCCCTCGCAACAGTGTCTTAACACACGCATAGAGCTCCTCCCAGAGAAAAGGTTTCACGAGATAGTCATCTATATGGACTTCTTCTCTCCTCAGAGAAGGGATTTCGTCCTTGTTTGTCACAATCATCAAGATGGGTACGCGTTCGGTTTCGTGATGTGAACGTAGTTGGCGACATATATCAAGACCACTGGATGGGAAACATGATGCGTCGAGAATAATCAACGAGAGCGGATTGTCGTATGAGATATCCAGAGCCATCGCTCCGTCAGCGACGGCAAGGACAAAATAGCCTTCTGCACGCAATTTGCATGAGAGCGCTTCCCGTTCGACACGATCATCTTCCACGACCAGAACGACGCGTGGCCCACTCAATTGCTTCATCATTGCTCCTTTGCTTCCTTCTCTACATCCGGGTCGTCAATACTGTTCTCCTCAACTTCTTTGCTCCTTTTCCTTCATATAAGAAGATGTGGAGTCAGGCGTTCTCGCGATCGATGAGGATCACGAGATAGCGAATACGCGTCATCAATTCAAGCGCAACTTGCTCAAACGCACGATACTGTTCCTTTTTAGATCCCTCAACAACAACCGGATCGGGTATACTCCAGTGAATACGCTCAGGATCATCGGGAAACGTTGGACAGGACTCACGAACACGATCACAGACCGTCACGATGTAATCAAAGGAGAGATGTTTCATCTGATCGAGATGTTTCGGCTGCTGCTGACTGATATCTATGCCCAATGCTGTAAGCGCTTGCACTGCTAATGGATGGACAGCGAGAGGTTGACTCCCGGCGCTCAATGCTTCAATGCGCCCATTACTCAGATGACGGAGAATCCCCTCGGCCATTTGAGAACGGGCACTATTGTGCGTACAGAGAAAGAGGACGCGAACCGACTTATGGGGAAGAGAAGATATCATCTCTTGTTGCACTACTCCTGTCTGGTCAAATGCAGGATGCAGAGCATCGGCAGAGGAGAAATAGAGTGAGCGAAACGTGTCAAGGTTGAGACGATAATAGATGGTACGCTCATCGGCTGCACTTCGTCGTTCGGTTACCAGACCCAGCTCACGTAACAGCCCTATATGATATGACAACAAATTCTGCGGATGTTTTAACAGAGACGTCAGTTCTTGATTGCAATAATCGGAGCGTGCCAGTAACGTCAGAATACTCCAGCGGACTTCATGTCCCAGGAGCTTGAAGAAGTCTGGTGAGCGTGGAGAGGAAAGGTTGACGTTCATACTATCCTCCAAGATATTTGTATCAACTTGTTTTGATACAAATATATACGATTCTCTTATAAAAATCAAGAGTATTTTCTATCTTGTAGGGTAGGTGATAAAAATAAATTTGATTCAAAGCATTCTTCTGTATTGTTCTCTTTTCGTAAGAGATGGTGTTTCTTTTCTTGGAGGAAAGGGAATGGGGTCATCACTCCATTCCCTGGAGAGAAGCTTTCAGCCTACCACCGGAAACAGTATCCTACTCCGCGTACCGTTTGAATCAGCTTCGGATTAGCGGAGTCCTCCTCCAGCTTCTCACGGAGCCAGCGCACATGCACGTCAACGGTACGCGTATCTCCTGCATAATCATAGCCCCAGACGCTCCGTAGGAGTTGATCACGCGTCAGGACGGTCCCACGGTTGCGAACAAGATAGACGAGCAGATCGAATTGTTTTGGTTGCAGTTCAAGATCTTGCCCTCGACAATTGACTTGTCGACCGGCAAGATTGATACGTAAGGGACCAACGATCAGTTCTCGTCTCGGTGGCAGCTCTGTTTCTTCCCGCGTGGCAGAGGATAACTGTTCTTTCGCTGGTTTATAGTAGTCTGTACGGCGTATTAAGGCACGTACACGTGCTAATAGCTCACGACGCCCGAAAGGTTTTGTCATATAATCGTCGGCCCCAACTTCAAGACCAACGACTTTATCAATTTCCTCGCTTTTCGCCGTAAGGATCAAAATGGGAACCGTGGCAGTTCCATGCTCCTGACGTAATTGACGACAAACATCCAGGCCGTCCATCTCTGGAAGCATGAGATCCAGAATGATCATATCCGGGTGTTCACGACGCGCGACCTCTAATGCACCTGGGCCGTTTGACGCCGTGAGTACCTGAAATCCCGCCTGTTCTAGATTGTATGCGATGGTTTCTACGAGCACCTCCTCATCATCAACCACGAGTATGGTCCGTATCACTACCATTCCTCCCATCTGCGTATCAGCCAAACCGTCCACTGATATAGTGTTCTGTCTCCTGCTGCTTTGGATGTGTAAAGATCTCAGCGGTCGGTGCAAATTCGATCAGTTTGCCGGAAAGGAAAAAACCCGTAAACTGGGAGACGCGTGCTGCCTGCTGCATATTGTGTGTCACGATAACAATCGTGTAATCATCCTGCAACTGTATCATCAATTCCTCGATTTTCAATGTCGCAATGGGATCGAGTGCCGATGCAGGCTCATCCATCAACAGGACCTCGGGCTTGACTGCGATGGCACGAGCGATACAGAGGCGTTGTTGTTGTCCACCCGAGAGACCTTGTGCAGGAGCGTTGAGACGATCTTTGACTTCCTCCCAGAGTGCGGCTCCACGCAAGCTCTGTTCAACCGTTTCTCGGATGTAGCCAGACGATTTCTTTTGCGCCCGTAACCCATAGGCAATATTGTCGAAAATCGATCCTGGAAAAGGATTGGGGCGCTGGAACACCATCCCAATACGTTGACGCAAGAGAACGAGATCGCGCGCTGGATCATAGATATCCTCTCCATCCATGATGGCCTGACCCTCAATACGAGTGCCCGCGATCTGATCGCTCATACGATTAAGCGTGCGTAAAAAGGTCGTCTTGCCAGAGCCCGATGGCCCGATCAGTGCGGTGACCTGCTTTTCACGGATGGGCAGACTGACGTCGAAGAGGATTTGTCTCGCACCAAAGTGGAAGTTGACCTGCTGCACCTCAATTTTGGTAGCTGCATCGACCTTTACCGCCGTCGCGATCTTACTGACCTGGATTTTTAGCGCATCGAGCTGAACCTGTTCTCCTCCTCCTTCTTCTTCTCTGATTTGTACTCGTGGTAGTGCATTGTTTGCATGTGCGTCGCTCTCCATAGAACTCTTTGTCCCCTTTCTCAAGACAGAACATACTCTTTATGCAGCGGTATGGAGGCATCGACGATGATGCGATCATCGATCACGACGAGCCGAATATACTGGCCGGCGAGTGCTTTACTAATAAAGTACGGGCGACCCTCATAGGAGATATGGCCACTGCGTGCAACTTTGCGCGAGAAGATGCTTGCCCCTTCTGGAAGGGCTGCTTTTCCTCGCTCATGCGGTTCAACTGGAACATTCATAAGACTCCTCCTCTCCTCGGTCCTGTCAACGGATACATCCCTTCTCCATTCGTATTTTAACTAAAGCGCCCCGTCACGTAATCCTCCGTCTCCTGCTTTTGTGGATGGGAGAACACCTGGCTGGTCGCTCCTACTTCGATGATGTGCCCATTGAGGAAGAAGACCGTCGTCTCTGCAACACGTCCGGCTTGCTGCATATTGTGCGTTACAATCACCACCGTATAGTTCTCTTTGAGCTGTCGAATCAGCTCTTCAACCCTGAAGGTGGATTCCGGGTCCAGCGCGGATGCAGGCTCATCCATGAGGACCAGATTGGGTTTAATTGCCAGTGCACGAGCAATGCAGAGGCGTTGCTGCTGTCCACCTGAAAGTTGAGCGGCGGAGGTGTTGAGCCGATCTTTGACCTCATCCCAGAGCGCTGCTTGCCTGAGACATTGCTCTACCAGTTCGTTCAGCGCTTTTCCCCTGGCTAATCCATTGATCGTTGCGCCAATGGCGACATTCTCCCAGATGCTGCGCGTGGGCAACGGGTTGGGCTGCTGAAAGACCATTCCAATATGACGCCGTACGTACATAGGTTTAATCGCACGTGCATAAATGTCAACGCCTTCGATCTGCACTGTTCCTTCGGCACGAGCATTTGGTATCTCTTCATGCATCCGATTGAGGCAACGCAGGAAGGTCGACTTTCCACACCCGGAGGGACCGATCAGGGCCGTCACACTGAGTGGTTCAATGGAAAGGCCGACATCAAAAAGCGCCTGCTTCTTTCCGTACCAGGCATTCAGGTGCTCTACCTGTACTGCCATCTGCTGATCCTGTTTCATTGCTTCTCTCCTCGTTTTGTGCTGAAATGAGTCGGATGCATAGCGCTAATAGCCTCTTCGGAAGCCTCCAGTGACCCAGCGGACGGCAAACGAGGCCAGGAGGATGAGCAGGATCAAGATAAATGCGCCCGCATACGCTTGATTGACTTGCTCCTGGTAGGGACTGCCAGCAAACGCAAAGACTCTGAGTGGAAGAGCATCCATCGGCTGTGTGATATCGACATTCCAGAACGTCGAACCAAAGGCGGTCATGAGCAGGGGAGCCGTCTCTCCTGCGATACGGGCCATCGAGAGGATAATCCCGGTGATGATGCCATTGCTGGCTGCAGGGAGCACGACTCGGAGAATCGTGCGTGCTTCCGTAGCACCAAGTGCGAGTGATGCTTCACGCAGCTCTTGTGGAACAAGGCGTAACACGTCTTCCGTGGTGCGTGTGACGATTGGGATGATGATGATGCTCAGGGCCACGGCTCCCGCCAGACCAGAAAAGGTCTGCTGGGGGATTACGATCAGCGTCCAGGCGAACAGGCCAAAGATGATGGTTGGCACTCCCGCTAAAACATCGACAAAGAAACGCACTCCTGCTGCGAAGGGGCCCCGCCCAAATTCGGAGAGGTAGATGGCAGTGAAGAGGCCAAGGGGGACTCCGATCACGGTGGCAACTCCGACGAGAATGAGTGATCCAACCACAGATTGTCCCATGCCGCCGCCGGGTTCGCCGTTGGCGGTTGGCAACTTCGTGAAGAAGTTGAGATTGACATAGCGAAGCCCTTGCTAATATTGGTGATCAAGGTGATAATAAAGATAATGAGCCCTGCTTCAATCAGTGCCGAGAGAAAGAGGCCAGGATTGGCTTCACCGAACTGGTTCGCAATGACACTGGAGAGCGTGTAGCCCGTGTTGAACAGGCTTGCACTGGGGGATGATGCCTGGTTGCCTATGACCATCGTCACGGCCATGGTCTCTCCAAGAGCGCGTCCTAATGCGAGGATGATCCCACCGAGAATTCCGACGAGCGAGAGCGGCAGGATCGCATGACGGATCACTTCCCAGCGGGTAGCTCCAAGTGCGAGCAACGCTTCACGCTGTGAGCGTGGCACGGTCAACATCACCTCACGAGAAACCGCAATGATGAGGGGAAGAATCATGATGGTTAACACCATTCCCGCTGCAAGGAGACCAAGTCCACGCGGTGTTCCCTGGAAGAAGGGGAGGAACCCCAGGTGAGTTTGCAGCCACGGTTCTCCTGTTCTTTGCAACCAGGGCGCAAGAACCAGGAATCCAAAGAGGCCGAACACGACACTGGGAACGGCCGCAAGCAGATCAGCAAAGAAGGCGAGTGGAAGCCGTAAGGAACGAGGACAGAACTCCACCAGGAAAATGGCCGCTCCCACTCCGATGGGCACGGCAAACAGCAGCGCGAACGCAGACGTATACAGAGTGCCGAAAATGGCCGGGAGCACTCCATAGATGTTGTGAACGGGATCAAATGCCTGATTGGTGAGAAAGCTGAGTCCAAATTTCTGTATGGTTGGGAATGAATTCACTACCAGCGTCAAGATGATACCTACAACCACGCCAACGACAAGAAGAACCATCAGCCCTGTCAATCCTCGAAAGAACAGGTCACCCGGTCGTCTCCCCTGGAGACGTTTCAGCCAGGAAGCGCGAGATGTTCTGAGTGCACCCGTTGAAGGTGCGAGTTTCTGTTGCATATCGGTGCCTTTCTCGTGTCTGGACACTCATGCTATCCTGCGTATTGCAGAAGAGAGTACATGAATGGCTTCTTCTCTGCCATCAGGAATGTCCTTGATGGCAAAGAAGAAAGAAAACACGAACGGAAGACTTATCCCTTATAGCAGGGCGAATTATCGCTGCCGCAGGTCATCGACTTGATCTTTGCTTCACCTCTGGTCACAATGGGAGCGGGTAGAGGCACATAGGTGAGCGGTGCAGAATACTGTTGGCCATCGTGGATGACCCACCAGAGCATATTGGCCACAGCCTGCCCTTTGTCCGCGTTGGTCTGGTGCTGGTACACGACGACCCAGACGAAACCAGAGACTGGATAAGAAGCTGCACCTGGTGCGTTGACAATGAAGAAGCGAAGGTCATCGGGAATGGTTGTCACACTCGCTGCCGCTGCTTTCCCTCCACCCAGGGATGGCTCAAGAAAATTGCCTGCTGCATTTTGGAGCGAGGCAAAGGGGATACTATTTTTAACGGCATAAGCAAGCTCAACGTAGCCAATTGCCCCTGCGGTTTGGCGAACAACAGCCGCAACCCCATCATTTCCTTTCCCGCCGACTCCCACAGGCCAGTTGACGGTGGTTCCTGCACCTACCTTCGACTGCCAGCCAGGGCTAATGGCGGAGAGATAATGGGTAAAAATACTGGTCGTTCCACTGCCATCAGAGCGGTGAGCAACCGAGATCGCCAGCTTTGACAGTGAGAGATCTGGATTGATTTGCTTGATGGATGGGTCATCCCAGGAGGTGACCTTGCCCAGGTAAATGTTTGTGATGATCGGCCCGGTTAGCTTCAATTTGCCAGAGGGAATGCCAGGGAGGTTGTAGACGATGGCTTCGGTTCCCAGTGTCACAGGGATGTGGACGATAGGACCATGGGTACTCTTAGCAAGCTGATCATCGGTCATAGGGCTATCCGTAGCTCCGAAGTCGACGATCCCCTGAAGCAGGTTGTTAATCCCAGCGCCACTTCCAATCGACTGATAGTTGACGTTGGCTCCGCATTTGGCATTGGGATATTCGGTAAACATCTTAGAGAACAACGGATTGATAAATGTAGAGCCACCACCATTGAGCGACTTTGTGGAAGGGCAGCCGGTTCCAGCCCCTGTTGAGCCATTTCCAGAGCTTCCTCCACAGGCGGCCAGTAATAATGTGAGGCCGAGCAGTGTAAACGTCCCCAGGCGCGTGAAGCGAGAGCGCAGTCCTTGTGAATGCGAGCCCTGTTGAAATATCATAATACCTTGCCTCCTCCTCGCGTACATGCGAGTGACTATGAATCAGAGTAGAGTACGATGTACAAGAGCAGTGATATTCTTGTATGATCTCCACTTTCATACCGTAACATCTCTGCGTTAACTATGCTTTATGGATATGTTAAGAGGCCGTTAAATCCTTTAAGATAGGTGGATCAATTTTATTTGATACAAATAAATCTTTGGGCATCGAAAGAGCGGAACTATTTGAATCCATCCTGTATATCTTCTCCCCTTTTTTTTTCTCTTCGCACATGTTATACTGAGAGAGAAGTAAATCTAATTTTTTTGATATAATAAATTTTGGAGTACTGCATGGAGATGACTCCGAGATCAACACAGTTACCCGACTTTCTCAAAGCACTGGCCCACGATTTGCGCTGGAAGATCCTTGTTTTTCTGGCACATTCTGATCATAATGTTGCCGAGATTGTTCGTTTCCTCGGTCAGCCGCAAAATGTGGTATCCTATCATCTGCGCAAACTGCGGGAGCAGCGTGTGGTCACGGAAAGGCGCAGTTCTGCTGACAGCCGTGATATCTACTACAGTCTCGACCTGGACAATTTTCGCACCTTGTATCAGGCAACCGGGGAGATGGTGCACCCGGCCTTGCACTCTGAAGATCTTCTGCAGGAGAGGTCTGAATGGCAGCTCCCTGTCCCTCCTCTTCGTGTCCTTTTCCTCTGCACGAAGAATAGTGCTCGTTCACAGATGGCGGAAGGACTCTTGCGTCACCTGAGTCAGCAAGCGATGGAGGTGTCTAGTGCTGGAAGTCAACCCTCCTCTTTGCACCCCTTTGCAATTCGTGCGATGGCAACGATGGGTATTGACATTAGCCAGCAGCGCTCCAAGTCCGTTGACGAGTTTCAGGAGCAGTCCTTTGATTATATTGTAACGGTCTGTGATCGCATGCGCGAGGTCTGCCCTTCGTTTCCCGGCACTCCTGACACGATTCATTGGAGTATCCCCGATCCGGTCGAGGTAGAAGGAACAGACGAGGAGCAGTATCGGGCTTTCGAGCAAACCGCTCGCTATTTGCTGGTCAAAATTCGCTATCTGTTAACCAGCATTGAGCACGAACGGAAGGCGCGAGTATGAAGCTGCATGTGGGCGAAGAAAGGTGAAATCCAGTGAAACAGCGTGTGCTCTTTATTTGTACCCATAACTCCGCCCGTTCACAAATGGCAGAAGGATTGCTCAGAGCTCTGGGCGGCGAACAGTTTGAAGCATATAGTGCTGGCACGGAGGCAACGCATGTGCGTCCACTTGCCATCCGAGCGATGACAGAACTGGGTATCGACATTTCTGGACAACAGTCCAAGACACTGGACCGATACCTGCGCGAGCCGTTCGACAAGGTTATTACGGTCTGCGATAGTGCTGCGGAGGCATGCCCGATCTTTCCTGGGGCGAAAGAGCAGATCCACTGGTCCTTTCCAGATCCTTCAAAGGCAACAGGAAGCGAAGAGGAACAACTGGCTGTCTACCGCTCTGTTCGTGATGCTATTCGTGCGCGGATTGAGAATAAGTTGCTGAAAAACGAGAAAAGGAGTAACTAACGCGAAGGGAGAGTTGTTCCTTCGCGTTAGTACTACGCTGTTAGTTTCCCACGGGATGCAGGCGCGCTGCTCCTGCCGAAGCGCGCGGGTCTTCGACCCCCAGTGTCATCAATGCTAATTACCCGTACTTGCCGCGACGGTAATAGGCGCACCCGCCGTATCCGTAGTCGTAACAGTTGTGCTAGCAGTCGTCGTGCCAGCAGCAGGGGTAGTCGTTGTGTTGCCAGTGGCGACGGTTGGGGTAGTGATAGTGACGGCGGTAACTACGCCATTGTTATCTGTAGTGAGCGTGATCGGATTCTGGATCTTCAGCAGACCGACACAGTTCAGACCATCAGCGCCCAACGTCGCATTAAGGCGATTGGCCAGGAAGGTAAAGGGTGAGTTGGCAGCGCCTGGATCAGGTGAAGCCGCGTTTTGGAACAGTTTCATGTCACGCTGTAAACCTGATAGGCCGACAGCGAGCAGGTTTTTGCAGTAAGTCGTTGTGTTGCCATTATCGAACGGTATCAGTCTCTGGTTAACGCCAAGTCGGTACAAATTCGTTTTCGTCGCACTGGGCTGACCGTTCACGAGGGTCATGGGATCTCCGAGAGGTACTCGTGCAACCGGTGGCTGCTGAGTGGCTCCTGCTTGCAATTCGTCGAGTGCCAGCGCCGAAACCGGCGCGTTATTATCGACCAGATCTGGCGCTGTCCATGGTTTACAACCCAGCGCAGGATCGACAAATTTGGTCACCAACGCATTGTCGCTCGGATTGCCTATCGGAGTCGCGTTCGGCAACCGAGTCTGATTGGCGGCTGAGAACTGGGCACTCTGACCAGTAGCGTTGACGAGATAGCGGGTCTGTACGTTGTCGCTCTGATCCATGTCAACAACCCTAAAAGATCGTACCGTCGGACAAGGCTGTCCATCTGTTCCTGTGCCCAGGGCTGGAATAGTGAGTTTCCCTTGCCGCATCGCCGCACGAGCGGCAGCGAAGAACGCAGGCGCATTACAGTAAGAGAACTGTCCAAAGGGAGACCCGGGCAGACCATTCACACAGTTACCATTCGATCCACCTCTGACTTGCATATAACCTCTTGTTCCCCGTTGGCCTCGCACATGTCTCAGAGTGAGGATATTGCCGTTGCTGCCAAACCAGACGCCAACTACTGCATGCGCTGGAAGAGTTGGTACTACTGGTTTAACCGCTGGAGTGCTGCCCCGGTCAATCACGAGCGGCTCGTAGATAGAAATTTTACCGGTGGCAGGATCGATGATAGCCGCCTGTACAAATGCTGATTGATTAGCGTTGGCTTCGTTGCAGGGGCCGTTTGCCGCGTTAGTGGCGGCTAGTTGATAGGGCGTCGCTAGCCCCTTGTGCACTCAGGGGATTGGCGGGTACTATTAGCGTACAATCCATATTGGGTGTGCCTGCGGCATTCGACCGGAAGTGCGGCAGGACAACAACTACGCCAATGCCGATGAGCGCGACGAGGATCGTCACGGTCACACCAATGAGTAGCAGTGGTGAGAAGCGACGCTGCTTACGTGAGTACATAGAAGTGTCTGACATCCTTGCGGGATCTCTTGGTTTAGTAAGCATCTTGTTCCTAAATCTCCTTTTGAGTATTGAAGGCAGCTTCTCCTCTTCATTGAGGCCGCCAACCAGACATCTAGTAGTTCAGGTAAAGTACACGGCATCGCTATGAGCGGAAAAGAATTGATACCATCAGCTACGTGATAATCGATAGCCACTCCTAATGCGTCTGCCATGTTTTTGATAAATAGGACACTGCTGGTAAACCCTCTAAGCGGCAAAGTAGAGCCTTTGGAAGACCGAGACCCGCGTTGGAGCCGGAAGGTCGCCATCAAGCCAAGCCACGATGCGAACGATATTGATAGCAGCTGCAATACTCACATGCTGTAGATGGGTCTTGTTCTCGCCAACATAGCGCGAACGGCGCATGTCAAAGGCTCGAACGCCTTGTGAAATCGTGGCTTCGATCCCCTCTCGTCGAGCATACTGCTTCGCGAATGTTGGGGTCCGTTCTCGTCGACGGACAGCTTGTAACGCTTCATGCTGTTGGCGGGGACGCACGGTGATCAATCGGCGAGGAGTCGGAGATTGCGAGGAGGTACAGGAAGCCAGGCGAGGACAGATGGCGCAATCTTTGGTGGAGAACTTGATCTTAATGACCTCATTTTCTCGGTGGTCGATGGCAGGAGTCCAACTGCTACTGGTATGCCCTTCAGGACAGGTGGCACAGTGATGCTCCCAATCAATGCGAAACTGACTCACATCGATGCCGTCATCGGTGTTGGCTTGCCATTTCACATCAGGACGCCCGGGTCCAATCACTTCAATGCCATACTGTTGCTGGCTGGCGACCAGGATCGGTGCGGTGATGTATCCCGAGTCGAGCAAATGTTGGCCTGGGGTGAGTGCCGCTTTCTGAAGATCTGCGTGGATCGGTTCGGTCATCACCTCATCGGTCGTAGGAGCAGAGGTCGTCGCAACATGGGTGATGAGATGGGGACGATCCTGATCACAGGTTTCGGTCAGATGAACGGATGTCACCGGTCCACCTCGTCTCGCGCTTTTTGCCGTAGCGGGCTTCTTGATCGTAGGGAGAATTGATGCGCGAGAGTCGCGGGAGCAATATCGTCATTGCTTCGCCAATGGATGTGACCATCCACCCAGTAGTAATTCTGGACCCAGATGCGGCGCAAAATCTCGACAGCCGGGATCTCCCGTAGCAAGGCAGGAGCATCTGAAGCGAAGATATCTGCCAACAAAGTCGAGCCATCACCCCCGATGACTTCCGCCACTGCTTGGCGATCTGCCTGACTTTGTGGGAGACGACCCGACCAGAGTTCGATGTCCATAGCGATGAACCCACTCTTCCTGGCTGTGCTGAAGTAACCAGTCGCCAGCAACCACCGCCAAGCTATTGAGCGCAAAGCGCATGGCTTCCCCAACGCACATGAGTCGATTGATAGCTCGCACTCTGGCTAGCACATGGGTCGAGTCGCTGCGAGGCTCGTGGCGCTCTTTGAGCCATCCCCGTTCTTTGAAGATGGTGAGCATAGCATCTAGCAGGAGCTGTTCTGCTCCTGCTTGAACCAAACGCTTCCGAAATTCGCACAGCACCGTCGCATCAAAACCCGGGTCAGTCAGTTCCAATCCCAGGGCATATTTCCAGTCGATGCGACCTCGCACTGCATCAGCTGCCTGCCGATCGGGAAGCTCTTCAATGAACTGCATCACGGTAATCAGCGCCAGTCGCCATGGAGCCTCAACCAGTCGCCCATTCTGCGGGAACAAATCCGCAAACGCTTGATCTTGATAGATCGTTCCGATGGCATCCCGCATCTTCATATAGAGGTTGCCTTTCGGATAGGCCGCCTGAGCCACACGCATGGTTTCTTCGGGAAGAGAGAAATCGCTTTGAGGGTGTAAAGTCATGTTCTTTTCTCCTGTCCTATTCTTTCTTCGGTCTCTCTATTCTAGCAAACTGATACCATCTGTGTCTCTCACGGTTTACCAGCAGTGTCAAAGTAGCGGAAGATCCGCTTAATTCCAAAATTTACAATATTGTATTGCTTTTGAGCGTGAGGTTGTGGGAATTAGTCTGTGGCGATGGTTGTTTTTATGAGTGTGTGATAAAATATCTATCAACCTTATTGAGTTGTAGCCTCGCACAACTACACTAAATGGGTTCCACGAGAAAGTACGGTACCGGTTATGAGTATATATGAGAAGGATGCACAGGCACTGGATGCTTACTCCAACGCGGTGACCACGGCGGCGGAGCGAGTTGGACCGGCGGTTGTACGTATTGATATAGATCGCGGAGGTGGGCGTTCCAGGCACTATGGTCGGTATGCTCCTCCTCCCGAGTTTGGTGGCGGCCTGGGATCGGGTTTCATTTTTGCCTCGGATGGGCAGATCCTCACGAATGCCCATGTTGTTGATTCCGCGCGGCGGATCCAGGTGACGCTGGCGGATGGTCGTAAGTTTGACGCTGGCCTGGTTGGTAGTGATAGTGACGTTGATGTAGCTGTGCTACGGATCGGGGCGGATCATTTGCCGGTTGCGGAACTGGGACGCGCTCCTCTGCGCGTGGGACAACTGGTGATTGCGGTTGGCAATCCTTATGGGCTGAACTGGACGGTGACCGCAGGTGTTGTCAGTGCTCTGAATCGTAGGCTGGATGCTCCTGGAACTCATAAGATGACCAACCTGATCCAGACTGATACATCGATTAATCCTGGGAATTCCGGCGGGCCGCTTGTTGATAGCTCGGGGCGCGTGGTTGGTATCACTACTGCTATGATGCCGATGGCGCAAGGGTTAGGTTTCTCTGTTCCCTTAGATACCCTGAAGACAGTGGTGGCGCGCTTCGCACAGAAACGGACAGCTCCTGCAGGAGTTGCTTTGGGTGTAGGTGGGATGCGTACAAAATTTGATCCCGCCTTACAGCGTAGCCTCAATCTGACACAGCAGTATGGCATGGAAGTGTTGGAACTTCGTGCTGATAGTCCGGCTTATCATGCAGAACTTAAGCGCCTGGATGTGATTATCAACGCGGACGGTGATCCTGTGACGGAGCCGCAAGATCTGCAACGTATTGTGCGTCGTCACAAGAGTGGAGACAAAATCACCGTGAGTTTCCTCCGGGGTGGCAAATTACGTAAAGTGACAGTCGTGCTATAAAAATGGTATTGCAGGGAGATTTCCTGGGGTAGGGACCACGTTGATGCCATCAATGTGGTCCCTACCCCAGTTTTATGACCGGGAGGGAATTGGCATAGTTCATAAGTGCAAAAACAGATGAGTTCGATGAAAGAAAACAAATTTTTTATAATTGATAGTATGAGACGTCTATTAGATGACTCGTGAAAAATCGCAGCGATAGGCGAAAGAAAACGAGATTTGATTATTGGCAAAAGGATGCGTCTATATAGTGTAAAGTGAGATACATCACAGCGCCGAAGTGAGAAGCCGGCACTTACTCCCCAGCAATGTGATCTATCAAACATTTAAGGTTGAGTCGTTCGTAGGTAAAATCCGGATACCCTCCCAGATAACGGAGGAAAATACCATGACTCTACTTGCTTCGATCTTTGCATTGTGCTTTGTCGGGTTTATCGTATGTGGACTCCTCGTACATATGTATCTGTATTCTCGTGGCGCATTTACTGGAGGTAAGATCAAGAGTATAAGAAAGAACCGTCTCAGTGCTGCTAGCTTCAGCCAGACAGCGACAATGCCCATACCCGATAGTGCAGCGGATCTGTATTATGGTGGAATTGGAGCTCATAATAACCGGACGAACAGCTATCAGCGCAGGCTGCTTTTGTATAGCTTCGCCATCGTAGTCACATTAGTCTTGTTAGGTGTGCTCGTTGTGGGCGCAACCCAGTTCTAAAGGGGTTTGCCTGTGCACATGATTTACTACCAGTTGCAAGCAGCGTTGTTGTCGCCCACAACGTTGCTTCCCGGCAGCAGCCATTCCTCTCTCCACCTCCTGTACTTATCATCAATAACCACCAGCTAGCTTTCGGTGATCCCACGAGACTATCTCCACAGGTTCCACAAAGACGATCGCTCGTTTAGCTGCCTGGGCTATGACCATCTGGCGTGTAGTATCATTTAAGGGGCCACCAGTGTAACGTTCATATATGACCTCGCCTATGCGCTGGACGGTTTCGCGGTCACCGTTGATAATTGCACGTCCCTTGATCTGGACTCCCCGCAGTTCATCATAGCTCACACCTGTCTCTACGAGGCAGGTAAGTCTGGCATCCCGGCGCAGATTGACGGCCTTTTGTGACTTAGCATACGTCCAGAAAACTATCTGATCATTTATCAACGCATACCACATGGCTATCAAGTGCGGCCATCCGTCGTGGTCAATGGTGGCTACTTGAAGTGTGCGCTGCTCCTCAAGAAATGCGCGTATTTCTTCGTCGTCCATGCGGATCAGGTCTCGACGATTCATATATTGCCCTCCGTTATCATTTTCCTATAACATAACGTAGCAGGATTTTATTTACTGTTCGCCAGGAATTGTCCGATCTCAGCCAGAGCGCCCATTGCGCGACAGGTGATTTCTACGGATTCATAGTAAGGGACACCCTCTTCGCGCAACAACTGCAGCGCTGGAATGTCATGGCGAGCGTAGACGGTCTGGACCAGGACGGGCTTTTGATACTGGCGTACAAGTTGACCGAGCGCGTGTGCCGCAGCTTCTTCACGCCTGCCGAATTCTTCTGATAGCAACCAGCGGTAGCCGCCGAAGAGCCCTGCGATGATCACGCCATCGACCTCTGGATCTTTCAGGCATACCTCGGCGAGATGGGCGAACGAGAGTGGATCTTCGTCGGCTGCACCAGCTACATCGACAGGGTTAGTTGATGTGGCGCGGGCGGGCATCAGCGCTCTCAGTCCTTTTTGGGTTTCAGCACTGAGAATGGGGACCTCTAATCCGGCCCGAATGCACGCGTCCCCTGTAGCGACGACGCTGCCTCCACCGTCGCCAACGATGGCGATGCGGCGACCTCCGGCAGATGTTGGAGGTTGTAACGCAAGAGCCTGCGCGACCGGAAAAAGTTCGTCGGAACGTATGACACGAACGACGCCGCTGCCGAGCAGACCGGTATCATGGTCGGGCCGCAATGTTGCCAGAGAGCCAGTATGAGCCAGCGCAGCCCGTACTCCTACCTCGGTTGCTCCACTTAGCAGGATCACAACCGGTTTGTAGTGACCGCGTGCGTACATCTCCCTGGTGACCTGGCGCAATGTTTGCTCCTGGATGGCCTCGACATAACCCGTGATGACCGTCGTTTCTGGATCATCTGCCAGATATTGCATATATTCAGGAAAAGTCACATCGGCGGCGTTACCCATACTCAAAAAGGTGGTAAAGCCCAGGCCATCCAGGTGGGCCTGCGCGTAAAAGTACATGCCCAGATTGCCACTTTGTGAAACCAGGCCGATCGGACCTTCCGGCAAGGGAAAAACCATTCCCAGTGCGTTGAGCTTTGAGCGGCGGACATAGATGCCCATGCAGTTGCTGCCAATGACGCGGATGCCGTGGCGGTGACAGCGTGCAATCAATTGCTGCTCCAGTTCGCGACCCTCAGGACCCGTCTCACTGAAGCCTGCCGTAATAATCACAATACCCTTAACTCCATGTTCGATACAGTCATCGACCGAGCGCTCCACATGGTGGAACGAAGTGGAGATCACCGCGAGATCGACTGGACCGGGTACAGCGCGTAGGTTGGGATAGGTCGCGCGACCGAGAATCTCGGGAGTAGACGGAGTGACCAGGTAAATAGCACCGGGGAAACCTCCCTCGATGAGTTGTTTTGATGCGACATGTCCCCATTTGTGTGGAGCACGCGACGCGCCCAGTATGGCTACTGAGCGCGGTTGCAGAACTTCTTCCAGCGTATAGAGCTTACTACTCATTCGTTATCCTCATTATCATCGTCATGTTTTGGTTGACCGTTTTCGCGTTCCTTTCGTAACAGTTCCTCGACGCCACGAATCAAAGTATCCGCGCTGGGAAGCGGGCCCGTACCTATTACTATATCAGGATCAGCCTCTTCCTCTTCCTCCTCCTCAGTCTCGTCATCCTCATCGCTGCGCTCGGCGACCTGCTCTTCCAACTTCTTCACATATGCGCTGGCTTCAGGGTCCCGTGCAACCAGGGCTGTAATCTGTTCCTCGAAACGTACGGCATCCGACTGGATCTCACTTAAATCTAATCCGAAGGAAAGATACGTGTTCAGGTAGGTGAGCAGAGCGGCGGTAACCTTGATATTGGGCGTTGCGGCAAGGTAGTGGGGAGCAGCAGCCCAGAATGATGCAGAAGGAATATTCGCATGTCGGCAGACATCGTGCAGAACACCAATCATACCTGTTGGCCCTTCGTAGCGTGAGGTATGCACATCCATCTCGCGTAAGCGTTCCATCACATCACTGCTGGAGGATGTGCCAGAGATAGGTACTGCGATAGAATGTGGGACATCGGCGAGCAAAGCGCCAAGGAACACAACCTCTGAAGCGTTAAAATGTTTGCACACTTCAAGGAAAGTTGCACTGAAGGTTTGCCATTTCAATTGTGGTTCCGTGCCCGTGAAAAGGATCACATCTTGATTAAGTTCCGGCGCAATATGTGCCGAGAACTGATTGGTTGGCCAGACAATGGTGCGCTGTATCCCATCCACAAACTTGACAGTAGGTCGTGTCTCGGTAAAGACAAAGAAATCTTCGGAATCAATTTCTGCAATTTTGATGGGTTTCCAGCGCTCAATCAAAAATTTTATAGCTGTCGTCGCCGAATCAGCGGCATCGTTCCAGCCTCCAAAAGCGACAATGACGATAGGGTCACGTAGCATCGGCTGGTTGTGATAGTGTATAAGCGACATATCGATACCTCTTTTATCCGCTTGATGCTATACTCTCCTCAAGCAAATATATTGCATACATTCTATACCATACATCAAGGGTTTGCATACCTACCACTTTAAGTGTTGTTAAGAAGAGCGGCGTCGTTTTTGTAACGAACCGAGATAAAATTGTGATTTTTCTCCGTGATGAAGAATACTGCTGTGATGAGATTGTGAGGTTGCTATGTTATACTCGTAGCTGTTATGATAGGAGATTGGGTAGTGGTGTTGATCCTATTGAGGGAAGTCAGTCAGTCAGACTGCATCTACACTGAGGTGGAAGCATGACCAACCAGCGACATCCTGTTCATTTATCTATTGCTTCATCAACGGAGATCGAGGATACCGCCCGTCGGCTAAAGGCGGCTCGTGAGGAGTTTCTGAGCGCAGGAAATCTCCAGTATCCTCCACGTCAGATGATTCTTGAGTCCTGGCAACGCTGCCGTGCCATGCAGGTAAATCCATCGCTGCGTTCTGCACCGCTTGCTATTACCCGCGAAGTTGAACTTCATCGTTTGCGTGAAGATAGTTGGTTGCTTATACGTGCAGCACGCTCTGTGATGGATCATCTCTCCGACTTTCTTGCCGATTCAGGATATGTAGTGGTGTTGAGCGATGCTAATGGTCGCCTCCTGGAGGTCATTGGTGATGCGAAAGTACGTCGTCGCCTCGCTCGCATCGATTTTGTCCCCGGTGGTGACTGGAGTGAAGCTGCAGCTGGCACGAATGCCCTGGGCACAGCCATAGCTGATGGTCATGTCGTGCAGCTCTTAGGGGCAGAGCACTATTGTGAAGGATGGCATGACCTCACCTGTACTGCGGCACCTATCCGCCATCCACTTTCTGGCGAGATAATAGGAATCTTAGATGCCACAGGCAACTACCGCCTCATCCGTCCATTTCTCTCTTCCTTCATCGCAGCTACCGCCTTACAGGTTCAACAGGAAATGGGCTTGCTTCTTAGCTCCACACGCAAGGGAAAGTCCAGGACGAAATCCCATGCCATCCCTTTCGATTTTCCTGGAGGCGCGAGTATTCCTGTGGATGCTGATCTGCGGCGACAGCAGGCGTCAAAACCATCTACAGAGAACAGTCTGCGTTCGTCTATGCCCATGCAGGAACGGAGAGTGCCTAATGCGGAATTCCTGGCAGCGACGGTGGGCGCGATCAGTGCCAGCTTAGATGTAGACATTACCCTTGAAAAGGTAGCTGAGCAGACCGCTTACCTCCTACGGCTCGATACCGCAGCTGTTTGTCTATTTGACGAGAACGACGAGATTGTGTCACTACATACCTGGTCTAAACAGTATGCAAGACGTGTGAAGTCTCATGCTGATCTAGGAGCATTGCTTCGGCAGTCCGAGGTGGTTTCACAGGTTCGGGAACGCGGAGAGCCGCTCATTATAAATGATGCTCTTGCCTCTGTTTTCCTGCCAACTGCGCTGGTGAAGCAATCAGGAGTCCGTTCTCTACTCTTGCTTCCCTTGATAACGGCTCATGGAGTGATTGGTTTTATCCTGGCCCCTAAATATACCTGCTACCATTGGATGGTCGACGATGTGCTGCCAGGGCTCACTCTTGCTGCCCACGCGGCAACGGCCATTGAGAATGCCAGGCATTTTACCATGCTGCAACAGCATACGCATCGCCTTGAAGTCATCAATATGCTCGCGCAACTGCTGAGTAACCTGTCTGATCCCGATCTGCATCTTGATGTGGTTCTAAAACGTATTGTGGAGATCATGGATCTGGAAGCAGGTGTAGCTCTATTATGCGAGCAGTACACGGACCGCTTGCTTCTTGCAGCTCATTATGGGTTGCCAGAAGCTGTACCTCTTGATCTATGCAAGCATCCTCTGAGATCCCTATATGAGATTGCTGACCTGGTCACGACGACAGGAAAATCGCTCATGGCCTGCCGTATTGAGAGAGATGAGCGCACTCTGTATGAGCCTCTTGATACTGCCGGTTTCTGTGATGTAATGATTGTGCCACTGGCTACTGATAGTACAATTCTCGGTGTTCTGCTCGTTGGAAATCTCTCGCACCGGAAGCTGACGACAGAAGACCTTACTTTATTTACAACGATAGGGCAACAACTTGGCCTGGCGCTGGTGAACGTCCGACTGCGTCGTGCCGCGAATGAAACGGAAGCCTTGCGTGAGGCTGATCAGCTCAAGAGCAAATTTGTCGCGGCTGTCTCGCATGATCTGCAATCACCGTTGACCGCCATTCGTACTTCGGTTGAGAGTCTACTTGATCAAGGTGGAGTCCACACCACACGAACGCAGGAGCATCTGTTGCATAACATAGCCGGTCAGACAAGCAGGCTGGATCGGCTGGTCGAGCAGCTACTTGACCTCTCACGCATCGAAGCGGGAGCCCTCTCACTGGCCCATGATTGGATCGAACTCCCAGCCTTGATTGCTGATACATTGGCAAAGTTCGAAGAGTTGCACAATGGATGTCAGGTAGAGCTGGACCTGGGAGTGGATGTACCTTTGCTGTATGTCGATCCCGATCGCATTGCTCAGGTGCTGTGGAACTTGCTGGAGAATGCCAGTAAATATGCTTTGTCCCATACGCCACTAAGAGTAGAGGTCAGGAGTACGGAAAACGAAATACTTGTCGGGGTGGCAGATTGTGGTCCGGGAGTACCCTCAGAAGAGCGCGAGAAGATTTTCCAACACTTCTATCGTATGAAGAGGAACCAGAGGACATCCATACAGGGTAGCGGACTGGGATTGGCGATCTGCCAGGGAATTGTGCAGGCTCATGGCGGTCGGATCTGGGTGGAGGAGCGGCCAGGTGGTGGGAGTGTCTTTCGCTTCGCGTTGCCCTTACTTACGACAAATTTCCATGAGCTTGAGCCCTTGGAGCAGACCGAACAGTTTGATGTTAGCACAGGAGGTGTGTGACGCGATGAAGCATGTTCTACAGCCCATACTCCTGGTGGATGACGATCCTGGTATCCTTGTAGCAGTGAAGCAGGCGCTGACCGCTGAGGGATATGAAGTGATGACTGCTACTAATGGCATAGAGGCCTTAGCGACATTCGAAGAGAGGCTACCTGAACTGGTTCTGCTGGACTTGACGATGCCCGGATGCGATGGGTTGGAAGTCTGCCGCTGTATTCGTGAATACTCTAAGACCCCGATCATCGTGATAAGCATCAGGGGTAGCGAAGCTGATATCGTGTCTTTACTCGATCTGGGCGCTGACGACTATCTGATCAAGCCTTTCCGCCTATCCGAACTCCTTGCCCGTGTGAGGGCTGTATTGCGCCGCATAGACAAGCTCCAGACAAGCAAGTTTGTCTGTGGAGCGTTAGAGATTGACACTGATAAGCGCAGAGTCACTGTTGCAGGACATGTCGTCTCTCTTACGCCAATTGAGTACTCGTTGTTGACTGAGTTGGCGGTGAATATGGGCAGAGTGTTGACCACCCATTTGATCTTGCAGCGGGTGTGGGGCATTCAATATAGCGATTCAATAGAGTATGTCAAGGTGGTCGTACGTCGCCTGCGAGCCAAACTGGAGCCCGATCCTGCTCATCCACGCTACATCCTCACTGAACCGCATCTTGGATATCGCCTCAATGATTTGCAGTAAAGGAACATCATTTTTGCAATGTCCAGGACAGTATTCGCAGAAACTGTCCTATTGACGTGATGCACCTTCAATGCCTATACTAGCGGCATGGATATTGCTGATATCTCGGTTATCTATCAAGATCATCATTTACTCATCGTGAACAAACCCGCTGGAGTGGTGATACATCCTACGTATAAGCACGTTGATGGGACGCTATGGGATGCGTTGCTGGCGTATATGGGCCTCCAGGGAGGGGATAGCTGGCAGCCGCCGGAATTACCCGATGAACCGGAGTGGGAGGGGGCACCGCCAGAGGTGCAGGCTATGCTGCGTGCGAAAAGGACAGAGCGCTTATGGAAAGAGGATGGTCTCTTGCCACGACCTTGCCTGCTCCATCGCCTGGATAAAGACACCTCGGGTATAGTAGCCCTGGCACGTACTGAACGATCGCGGCGACATGTGATTCGCCAGTTTCATGACCATACTATCGTGAAGCGCTATCTTGCCGTGGTGCGACAGGGCGCTCCAGATTGGGCGCGACCACGCACTACATTTACGTTAACGATGCGCCAGGCCGACGGAACTGAGAGCGTGGTTGATGCTTCCATGCTACGAGAGTTGTCGAACGATGATGAATTTGTGCTCGCTGGTCCCTTACAGCGAGATCCGGCTGAGCGTCGCCGTTGTGTTGTGGGTGCCGATGGACAGCAGGCCATAACGGTGGTGAAAGTGCTGGCTGTTGAGCAGGATTTTGCTTTGCTTGATGTGCGGCCTGTGACCGGGCGGACACACCAGATACGTGCCCATCTTGCGGCTGCTGGATACGCCATTGTTGGTGATCAAATCTATGCTCCCCCTGCTGAACCGGATACGGAGGAGGCGACCCTTACGCGTCAGTTTCTGCACGCTTATAGCCTGACCCTGCGTCGTTATCCAGAGAATGATCTGTACACTTTTGTCGCGCCTCTGGCAAGTGATTTAAGTTCATGGTTGGAACGATATTGCCCTGCGCTCATTTGCCTGTGAGTGGTAGTGCAAACCAGAAGGTTGATCCGATGCCTGGAGTGCTTTCGACGCCAACCTGACCTTGATGTTGCTCTATAATCGCGCGACAGATGGGGAGTCCCAATCCCAGGCCAACAGTAGAGCCATTTTTTGCCTCTATCCCCTGCACACGATAAAAGCGTTCCCAGACCTGTGCCTGTTCTTCGGGTGGGAGTCCTGGTCCTTCATCGTGAACACAGACACAGATATATTCCCCTTTTACCTGCAGCCTGACTACGATAGGATGATCTGCAGGGCTGTATTTGCAGGCATTGGTCAGATAGTTAGTAAGGACTTGCTGGATACGATCTGCATCAACGGAGAGCATGACGGGTTCCGTGACTGAGAGTTCCAGTTGAATAGTGTGGTGGGGCATAGTGGCTCGCTGGTCCTCGACAGCTTCACGCACGATGGTTGCCAGATCGCACTCTTTCAAATGCAAGGTGAGTTTGTGGGCCTGGATGCGAGAGACTTCCAACAGATCGTCTATCAGCCTGTTCTGCATGTTCACCTGGCGTTCCGCACGGTCGAGGATCGCTTGCATCTCGACGAGTTTGCTGTATTGCGTATCGTTCTCAGAGACTATTTCCTGCAAACTGCTTGCGACACGACGTCTGGCAAGTTGTATGCTGGCCTTGATCGTAGTAAGGGGCGTACGTAGTTCGTGACTCGCCATACTGAGAAATTCATCCATACGCTGATTAGCCACGCGCAGAGCCAGTTCATTTGCCCGTCGTTCAGTTACATCGTGGTAGATACACACGGCACCAACAAACTGACCTGTTTGATCGTGCAAGGGAGAACAATTTACGCTAAGTTGTATTTCGCGTCCGTCAGGTGTACTGACCTGGATATCCATTGCATTCTCGCTGGTCAATTTTTCGCCTTTGAGAACGCGCATCACGGGTCCTTGTTCTGCTGTGAGAAGTTGGCCATGCTCATCTCGTACTGTATAAAACGGAGCACGCTCACGCACTGAGCGTTGATAGTAGCTAATGTTCTGATTATTCATGGCCAGGAGGCGTTCGGCTGCTGTGTTTGTTTGTAAGACACGTCCTTCGCGATCGTAGACAATCAATCCGTCGGTCATTGCTTCAAAGATGCCTTCCAGTTGTCTGACGCGCTCCTCCAACTCCTGTTCAAGGCGGTACTGTTCATTATGGACAACGGAAATGACACCAGGATGGGTCAAAGGGGAAGTGTTTGCCTCTCCTGGTAGTGAAATGGTCTGCTGCAGGTCGCTTTCCATCGCCATTACCTCTTCTCCTGATGTCTAGGAAGCAGGCATTATATACTAGCATCAACAATGTTTATTCAGTTTTTGCTTTTGTTGGTAGTGTAATACCTGAGATATCCTTTGTCAATGGATAGGTTCTCTGGATTTCTCTAGATGTTGTTATAAGCAGAAAAACTATATCATCGGTGTATTGTGAAAGGGAAATTGTTATGCAAACACAGAATTATCCGCCTGATAGCGGAGCGTTCGCTCATCTCAGCACGGAAGAAAAGAAAAAGCGACTGGATGCGATGGTGAGGCTGTGGCAGAGCGATACGGAGCGCCGTCTGGAACGCGAGGGATATCGTGCTTTTATCAATGTAATGGGACTGGACGAGTACCGCTACTCGGTCTGGCTGCGTTTTCCGGAGTGGGAGCGTTCGGCTGTGGTCGGGCAGGTTGTTACACTGGGGCATTCACAGAGCGGGGCACCGGAGGATCCCGCGCTCTTCAGTATCTGGCGTCGTGACCCTCTCCTGAAGAGCATGCCTGACTGGAAGATCCAACTGCCTAAAGAGACGGTTTTCAATATCTCTGTGCGCATTACACCTGGCGGGCTGGGCGAGGGCAGCAAATGGGCTGTGGTGATGCCAAAGGAAATGATTCCGCGCTATAAGCCAGGCTGGCCTACGCAGCAGGAGTGGGTCTCGTGGACACGCTCATTTGATTGGCTCTCTGTAGCCGTCGGGTTTATACGAATAATGCTTGATTCCATGTGAAGGCCTACAACTATTGCCGCCAATCATTTAGCAATGCTTTGGCTGCGTTATGTCCAGGGGCACCCATGACGCCGCCGCCGGGATGACTGCCTGAGCCGCACAGGTATAGTCCGGTAATGGGCGTGCGGTAGCGTGCACACTCTGGCGCAGGTCGCAGAGAGAAAAGTTGGTCTGGGGTGATCTCACCGTGGAAGATGTTGCCATTGGGCATGCCGTATCTCTGCTCGATGTCCACAGGGCTGAGAACCTGCCGATCAATAACGGCATCAGCGAAGTTGGGGGCGAACCCGGTCAGGGTGGCAATGATGCGATCAGCCATCTCGTTTTTCACCTCATCGGACCACTCGCGGCCCTTGAGATGATAAGGGGCGTATTGGCAGAACATGGAGATCGTATGCTTTCCTGCGGGAGCGACTGTCGGATCTGTGGAGGATTGCATGTAGGCTTCGATATATGGCTTGCGCGAGAGTTCTCCATGTGCTGCATCCTCGTAGGCTTGCTGTACCCAATCGGGCGTAGGACTGATCTCACATGAACCCGCGTGCTGTAAACCCGGTGTTGTGCCCGGCAGGCAGGAGAAACTGGGAAGTTCTTTGAGCGCTACATTGATTTTTATCACTGCGCTATCAGTTTTGAACTGTGAGATGCGTTTGAGGAAGTCGCTGTCGAGATTCGCATCAGCGCAGAAATGCAGGAAGGTGCGTTTAGGGTCGGCGTTAGAAAGAACAGCCCTGGCGCGTAACTCTTCGCCGTTCTCCAGGCGTACCCCTTCCGCACATCCATTATGGACGAGAATTTTAGCGACGCGTTCATTCCTACGGATAATTGTTCCGTGCGCCTCCGCAGAGGCCGCCAGGGCGAAACTGATACGACCCATGCCGCCGCGTACATAGCCCCACATACCCTTTTCGCCATTAACCTCACCGAACATATGGTGCCAGGCGACGTACACAGAACCGGGCGTTTTGGGGCCGATAAACGAACCTATCACCCCTTGTCCTGCCCAGGCAGCCCGTAAATAGTTGGATTCAAAGAAGTCGGAAAGCATGTCATAAAGGTTGCCGAACATCAGATAGCGGTAAATCTCCTCGTCCTCACCTCTGAAACGTGCTGCCAGATCCGCAACGGAAGGTGGCTCCTCCAGTAAAATAGGATTGAGAATCTCAGAGGCCCGCTCAAAAAAGGCTAGAAACCTGGGATATTCTTCTGCATCATGGGGAGAGAGGCGGCGGATATTCTCAATAGTTTTCTCTGTACTGGCGCGGAAAAATAAATAGTTGCCATCCAGGAACGGCACGAACATCTGCGGATCTTTGACATAAGCCTCAAAACCATAACGATGTAATTCTAAATCATGGATAATCTCAGGACGAAGTAAACTCACTACATAGGCGCAGGGTGACATCGTAAAGCCTGGGAATGGCTCCTCAAGGGTACAGGCTCCTCCAACGCGGTCACGCTGCTCTAACACAAGGACTTTCTTGCCTGCGCGGGCTAAATAACCTGCTGCCACAAGTCCATTATGTCCTGCACCAATGATAATTGCATCGAGTTGATCAGTCTGCTTTGGCATGGGATTTACCTTCTATCGATATAGTGAACGCTATCACTAAAATATACGATCTATTCTAACAAGTTGCAATCGTCCATCCTGCTACGCATAGCATACTAACGTCCCGTAGGGGCACACGCAAGGCATGCCCCTACGGGACGTTAGTATGCTATGCGTAGCCTTCCGGAGGGGCTGTGGTCTCTGCCGGTTTGGGAGTGGCGCGTCGTGGACGATTGCGTGCGCGCCAGACGAGCCAGATGATGAGCGCCGCCGGAACGAGGTAGAAACTGAAGGCAAAGAGCCAGATCAAGAAGTTGGCCAGGCCCTGTGCAAATGCCAGCGATGCCGAAAACGCATCGTGGAAGACTCCCCCTGCATTCCAACCAGGAGGAGGTGGTGGTGCTGCTGCAGTCTCTATTGGCTGAAGCGTGACGTTAATAGTATAGAACGTTACCTGGCTGTTCAGTTGATTAAGGTGGGCCTCAATGTCCTCGATCTGTCCCTCAACATCGGTCAGCTTCTGTTCGATAGTCAGGACATCGCTCAATGCCTGGGCCTGGCTGAGCAGGGTCTGAATGCGCTGCTGCTCGACGCGTAGATTTTTCAGGCGTGATTGTGTATCAACGTAGTCGTTCGTCACATCCTGCACCGACTCGGTGAAGGACTGGAGCTGACCTCCTTGCAGGCGTGAGTAGTCTCTCAGGTAGTTATAAATTTGTGGATAAAGAGTTGCTCGCACTGAAAAGCTCAGCGAGACATTATAAAGATTATCTCCAACCTGCTCATAATCCGCACCAGCCGTTGACGATGCAGGATCTGTGTTGCTGATCCATGTTTGCAGATCACCGGCGGCCTTGCGTGTATCTTTGACGTTGATGCTCACCTTGAGCGTCTTGATCAGGTGCTGTGGTGTAACAACTGCGTGCGCATTTTGCTGCTGCCCCTTGACGGGAGCGGCGGCAACGTTGCCAGCAGATGCACTCGAATTCTGTACATCCTCTTGACTTAATTTCGCCTGATCCACAGGTGCATGTTGAGAGGCTGGCATCGATGTTGTTGTACTAGACGACATCCCGGTTGCGCCACCGCAACCTGCTAGCAAGAGAA
>WNFY01000536.1_pt1 | contig 34378 bp, 25 predicted proteins | sample 5400091 | NCBI WGS metagenome assembly WNFY01 (sample SAMN13153364, study PRJNA577476) | soil metagenome | isolation source: 60 cm soil or saprolite under grassland replicate 1 | place: USA:California | collected 2016-06-15 | reverse complement strand
TACACCACGCGACCTGGTGCACGACTCCTACATCAGTGCGCCATACATCCTCAGTAAGCTCAAAGCCACGGAGGGCGAGGTGCAGGGGATGAGCTATTGGACTTACACCGACCTGTTCGAAGAACCCGGGCCGCCGCCGACCCCGTTCCACGGCGGGTTTGGTCTGTTAAACCGCGAGGAATCCGCAAGCCCGCGTACTTTGCTTATAAGTACCTGCGGGCGCTCCAGGGAAACGCCCTCCCGGTACAGGACTCGCAGGTGTTCGCCGCGTCTGACAATGGAAGTGTTTCGGCCGTGATTTGGGACTCTCAGCAACCACAGCAGAAGGTCAGCAATCGGCCGTTTTACAGCCGCATCGTCCCAGCCACACCCGCGCCGTCCCTCGAAGTTAGTGTCAGTAACCTGAAGCCAGCCCGCTATCGGCTGAAGGTTTACCGAACCGGCTTTCGTTCCAATGACGCCTATTCGGCTTACCTCGACATTGGCACGCCCAAGGATCTGACACCGGCGCAGCTCGAGCATTTGAACATGCTGACGCGCGACCTTCCGGAAACCGATCGTGTGGTTCGGGTCCGGGAGAGAGGTTCGTATAAGCTCTCGCTGCCCATGCGCAGTAATGATGTGGTCCTGGTCACATTGGAGAGGATGGAAGAGCGTAGCGCGCTACCCACAAACCGTGTTCATGATGCAGAGGGGGATCGGCGTTAATTTCTGTTACCCAAGGACACTACGTTGAGACAAGTTTTGATTGCTATCGTTATTTGTCTGGGCGGCGCGACGCTGTTTGGGCAAAATGCAGAGAAACACCCGGACTGGCCCGGCAAAGGGCAACTCTTTGTTGGCACCTGCTACCAGCCCGTCGATCGCTCCCCCGAACAGATCCGGCAAGACGTTGCCCTCATGAAGCAGGCGGGATTCACCATGGTCCGCATGGGGGATTTGTCCTGGGACGCTTTCGAACCGTCAGAAGGGAAGTTTGAGTTCGCATGGTTCGACCAGATTCTGGAGGAGATGGACCAGGCGGGAATCAAGGTAATTCTCGATATCGGCGGATCGCCGGCCCCTATATGGCTTCATCACAAATATCCGTCGGTGAACATGGTCGATGAGCATGGCGCGACCGTACTCCCGGCAGAGCGCTACATGGACGACATCAGCAGTCCAGATTATCGCCAGCATCTCATTCACTTTGCCGATGAGTTGACCCGGCACTATGCCCACAATCGCGCGCTGGCCGCCATCGGCTACAACAACGAGATCGGCAACGGTGTGATGTCGTACTCCGAAGCAGACCGGCAACGATTCATCGAATGGTTGAAAGGAAAATACGAAACGGTTGCAAACCTCAATAAGGCCTGGGCAACCCAGCGCTGGTCACGGCATTTGAATTCGTTCGATGAGGTGCAATTGCCGTACGCGAACGGTCCTGCTCCACCGGAGCGTTACCTCGATCTCCGGCGCTTCTGGTCCGACGCCACGATTTCGGTTTTGGAAGATTTGGAAAAAGTGCGACAGCGCAACGTCCCCAATGTTCCCGCCGCCTCGAATCTGTGGGACACGGCATGGCGCCGCGGCTTTGACTATCTCAGCTCAAACAAGAAGTACGTGAGCTACGGAGCGGAGGGATTCTATCCCGCGAATCCGCTGGACGTCTCGTTCGGCGCGATGACGGTGAAGGGCGATCTTTCCACGCCCTTGTGGTTCAACGAATTCACCAGCGGCGGCGGAGGTACCTACGGCGGGCCCAATGGCATCATCCGCATGTGGGCGTATCTGGCACTGATCGACTACGGGCAGACTTTCCTCGCGTGGACGTTCAACACGCATCGGGGCGGGGAAGAGCAGGCACTGTTCGGATTGCTCGATCATGATGGCACGCCGTCGTGGAAATACGCGGAGTACAAGCAGATCGCGAGCGAGTTTTCCAAACTCCACCATCTTGGCTTCCCGCGCTATCACAAGCCGGATGTAGCCATCGCTTATTCGTTTGAGAGCAATATCGCATCCCATCCTCCCGGCCCCAGCAACACCGTCCGCCAGTATTTCACAGTGGGTTATACCGAGCAGGTGCAAAGCGCCCTGCAACCGTTCTTTGAAGACAATATCGATGCGGCAATCATCAACATCGGCCACAGCACTCTCGACTACAAACTTCTAGTTGTACCCGCCGACTATGTTATGGACGCCTCGAGTGCGGACGCAATCCGAAATTATGTCCAGAATGGCGGCACGGTGCTTATGACCGCCTTCTCGGCAAAAGTGGATGAAAGCAGCCAATGGTTCGACACCCCGCTTCCCGGACGGCTGAGCGATGTTTTTGGGATCCGCACCGCAGAATTCTATCGCCCAGGCACTCCGCCGGAAATCAACCTGAACGGCAAGACTGAAAAGGCGAGCATCGGCTTCTATGAAGTACTAGAGCCACGCACAGCGAAGCCGATGGCGATGTTTACCAATACTCCGGAGAAGTCGCCGGCCATCACCGTCAACAACTACGGGAAGGGACGCGCGATTTACCTCGCGGTTCCGGCGCAAATGTCCGTTCTCGCGCCGCTTGTCCGCAGTTTGTATTCAACGTTGTCCGTCGAGAGGGGGCCAGAAACTCCCACAGGGGTTTACGCGCGTGTGGTTGAAGGCAGGACGCTGTACGTGAACACGACCGGGGAGGACAAGACCATACCCATCCGCGGGAACAAACGCGGAGTCATCAGTGGCGCTACATACGAAGGCGTCATTCGCCTGAAACCATACGATGCAGATCTGGTTGAGTAACAAAGTTCGATTGAGTACGTTCACCCGATCCAAAAAGGAGGAGTCATGGCTAACAGACCCCGAAGTCTAATGGTTCCCGAATATGCCTGGCTGATCGCAGTGCTGGTCGCGCTCATTGTGCCGCTGCACCTGCAAGCTCAAACTCCACCGCCCGGCTACAACAAACTCCAGGACATCTATGTCTTCAAAGATACCCTTCCCGGTACCTGGTCTGGTGGCGACTTAGTCGCCCCTGGCTCCAACGTGCCCATCGACACGGCTCAGATGTACAACGGTCTGCCTTCTCTGTCCTATGAAATCCAGGGACCGAGCCAGTGGTGGTGGCAATCAATACTGGCAGGCCAAGGTTGGCGAGCTTATAGCCTGGAATTTTACTATCCCGACGGCTTCCTGGAATTCAACATCAAGGGGGCTGTCGGTGGCGAGCAATTCAATATTGCGCTGGCCGATTCGGAGCCTGAGCGTGTCCCCGACAATGTCTCCTCCAACACAGTGAACAGCAGCAATTTCGTCACCGTGACCACAGACTGGCAAAGTGTAAGAATTCCCCTCAATGCCTTTGTGCCGTCTGGCCAGACGTTCCGCTTCCGCCAGATGCGCCAGGTGAACATCAGCGAAAGCTACGCGGGATCGTATGCGAAGCACTTCTGGATCAACTCACTGAGGTTTACCTCACCCAACATTGAACATAGTTTTCCTGCGATCAAGATAGACCAGATTGGTTATCTTGCTCTCGGACGGAAATATGCGCTGGTCTCCGGGTTTGGCGAGATCATGGCTGCGAACCCAGGTACGCCGTTCCATGTTCACCGGGTTTCGGATGATGCCCCGGTTTACTCGGGGACACTGACGTCAGTTACCGATTACGACGCAGTCTCGGGAGAGAAGGTGCTACAGGCTGATTTTACTGACGTGGTGATTCCCGGCAAGTACTACCTCACGGTCGATGCGCCGGGTGTGGACCCGTCGCCTTCATTCCAGGTGGGATTCTCCGTATACCGGCCTGTGCTGCGTGACGCGATGCGCTTTTACTTTCACCAGAGGCAGGGTATCGCGATTGCCGAGCCCTACGCGGAAGGATTCGCGCGCGGCGCTGGCCATCCCAACGACACAGTGGCGATGTTCCGCTCCAGTGGCGCGATTCACGATGTCTCGCACGGCTGGTACGATGCCGGCGATTTCGGCAAATACACGCCGTTCGCCGCGGGGGTAATCGTCGACCTGCTCGATGCCTACTCTACCTTCCCGCTCGCCTTTCCAGACAAACATCTCAACATTCCAGAGAGTGGCAACGGCAAGCCGGACATGCTCGATGAAGTGAAATGGGAATTGGACTGGCTGGCCAAGATGCAGGATCCGATTTCGGGTGGCTTCTATCACCTGGTGTATCCCAACGGTTGTTCTTCCGGTTCGTGCCGAGTCGAGGACATCACCGAACAGCGTTATATCGAGGACCTCATGGGCGGCGTTCCCAACGTGCGCCCTACGGCAAGTACAGCCAAAGCAGTGGCGGCGCTGGCTCGAGCCGCCGGGGTGTATCGCGGTTACAACCTGGCCCTGGCAGAAAGCTATCGCGCCGCAGCGGAGAAGGGCTGGGCTTATCTCATCGCCAACCCCGCCAACATTCCGGCAACCGGTTTCAATGGAGAGCAAAGTACCGATGACCAGGACCGGTTGTGGGCCGCGGCAGAGCTGTTTCGGACGACCGGCAACCGGCAATACGGCAGCTATTTTCTTGCCCGGTATAAGAACTACGAAGCCGTATGGACCAACGTCAACGGCAATGCCAGTGACGTAGCCATGCGGGCCTTCCTGGCCTACAACGGGTCTCTACTGGCAGACCGGAATGAGCGGGCATGGTTCAAGACCCGCTTTGCCGGATGGCGGGCGACCCAACTGGCCCGGACACAGAGCACCTGGCGCAATTTCAACCCAGAGTGGGGCTATTACTGGAGCAGCAACGCGGTTACCCTTGAAACCATCGTTGTGCTCACACTGGGAGACTTGGCCACCGGCACCTTCTATGATCCGGAAGTCATCAACGCGGCTCGTGAACAATTGCATTACATCTTAGGTGTGAATCCTCTCCGGCACAGCTTCGTCTCCGGCGCGGGCGCCGACAGTGTGCAGTCGGTGTTTTCCGGGCTCTACACCGCATACGGGCGGTTGAGCCCCCCTCCTGGATACATGCCCGGCGGACCGGACGTTTACGACTCACCGTTTTACTCACGGTTTGCCGCCAAATGTTATGCCGACACCAATTCCGACTGGCCGCCCGGCGAACCGGCCATCTACTACAACGTTTATCTTGTGTTCACATCGGCGTTAGCCGATCAGACCGGATGGCTTCCCGCACGATGATCCCGGCATTCCTCCGCCATCAGTAGCGGCTTGCTGGTGGCGGAAGGAATGTGTCCCAGAACGACTTCGTCCAGGGGTCCGTAAGCCGCAGGAGCCCAGATGAAAATAGATCGCAGGGATTTCGTAAGAAGTTCACTGGCTGAGGTTCCAACCGCCGAGTGCCGGTGAACTCTCGGGCTCGTCCTTGTTCAACGGGCCCACCCTCGGTTCGGGACCAGACCTTTGCCCTCCTGGAACGTCACCAGTTGATTGGCGGCTATCGCCTTGTGCTGCTCGTGAAGCCCGCTGGGCCAAAAGATTTCCAAGTCGACTATTTCAATCGACCCAAGGCCGAAGTGCAGGCGCGGGTCGTTACAGGAGTAGTAACTTGATTGACTCAGCACGGCCTGGGCCTGCTTTTTCCCGCCGAAATGCACAATGACGCGGGCACCGATGGCGCTGCGATTTGACTTCACGCCTTCCAGCTTCACTTTGATCCAATTCTGCCTGGGATCGACATCGTTACGCAGCAGAGATGGCGACTCGTTCATGTTGACGATGAGCACGTCCATGTCTCCATCGTTGTCGAAGTCCCCAAAGGCGCAACCCCGACTACTGTGCGGCGTTGTTATTCCTGGACCTCCCTGTGCGGGTAGTTCCTCAAACGTGCCGTCTCCGAGATTCCGGAAAAGCACTCGCGGCGTTTTGTAAGGGTATTGAGGGAGTTTGTGCTCCACCTCGGGATAGACGTTTCCGGTTACCACGAGCAGGTCAGGGTATCCATCGTTATCAAAGTCCACCAGGCCCGTGCCCCAACTGGTGTAGCGCGTCTCTACGCCCACCTTTGCCGCGCGCGTGACATCTTCGAAATCTCCCTTGCCATCGTTGCGATAGAACCCAGGCGTATCGCCGATAAAATGAGTTTTGAAAAGGTCGAGGTGGCCGTCGAGGTTGTAATCGCCTATGCCCACCCCCATGCCGGCTTGTTCCATTCCGTCTTCGCTGAGTGCGACTCCGCGTGTCACCCCTTCTTCGCGGAAAGTACCGTCATGATTGTTCATGAGCAGCAAACTTGGAGTCGAGTCGCAGGCGACGAAAATGTCCGGCCAGCCGTCCTCGTCAAAGTCCGCGACCACCACTGTCATTCCGTAGCTCTCACCGGCGGCGTCGATTCCCGCTTTTTTCGTTACATCGGAAAATGTGCCGTCTCCGTTGTTGTGATACAGAGAATGCCTGCCCGTGGGGAGTCCGCGAGGGCCGCAGTTGACGGGAATGCCTTTCCAGCTGCACGTGGCGTTCTCACCAGGGACTGGAGCCTGGTGCAAGTCAAACCGGATGTAGTTGGAAACGAAAAGATCGAGGTTTCCATCCCGGTCATAGTCGACGAATGCGCAGCCGGCGCCCCAACGCGGAGGCCCTTGCTCCAAAAGCCCCGCTTCTTTGGTTACATCCGTGAACGTGCCATTGCCGTTGTTGCGATAGAGGCGATTCTGTCCGAAGTAGGTGCAGAAGATATCGTCGAAGCCGTCGTTGTCGTAGTCCGCGATGCAGATGCCGTTCGCCCATCCCACAGCTTTCAACCCTGCTTTTTCTGTGACATCGGTGAACGTACCGTCCCGATTGTTCCTATAGAGACGATTTGTGGCCTCGGACGGAGCTCCCTCGAGGCGAGTACCGGAAAGAAGGAAAATGTCCATCCACCCATCGTTGTCGTAATCGACGAAGGCGCAGCCGCAGCCATTCGCTTCCAGGATGTATTTCTTTTTTTCTACCCCGCCATAAATAACCGGCGAGCTCAGACCCGCCGTTTGCGCCACGTCTTCAAAGTGAGCAGAAAATGGTTTCCCGGAGGGCGGGGGAGCGGCTTGTGCCTTCACGTCTCGTGCCGCGATGCCCTGGGAAAGCGCCGGTTGAGCAGCGGCGCACAACGAAAACAATATGAATGAGCGACGAGTAGTGATCATGACGCGCAAACCGCGAATGCCGCGGAGTGAAGTAAACTTCTAGAGTAACCCGAACGGGGCCGGAACCGCGCGCGATTCCGTGTGCAGACGGGGCTTGCCGCCTCCACACAATGTCCTAGTTTTCCACACTTCTCATTCCGCTCACATATCCCTAGAATTAACCTAGATCCATGTCTCAATTCGTTCACCTACATCTCCATACCGATTACTCCATGCTGGATGGTGCTTGCGGCGTGGACAAACTGGTGGATCGGGTCAAGGCGCTGGGCATGCCTGCGGTTGCCATGACCGACCACGGCAATATCTTCGGCGCAGTGGAATTCGTCAATGCCGCCAACAAAGCGGGAGTGAAGCCCATTGTGGGCTGCGAGCTCTACATCTGCAAGAAGGACGACCACAACATCGAACGCACCCCGCCGGAAGGTGATAGCTACAACCATCTGCTGGTGCTGGCGGAGAACGAAGAAGGCTACCGCAATCTCATCAAGATCACCTCCGAATCGTCGCTGCATGGTTTCTATTACAAGCCGCGGGTCAGCAAGAAATTTCTGGCGGAACATTCCAAGGGGCTGATTGGCCTTTCCGGATGCCTCAAGGGAGAAGTAGCCGAGTTTCTGATGGAAGAGAAGTACGATGCCGCTCGAAGGGCGGCGGCGACTTACAGCGACATTTTCGGCAAAGGCAATTTCTATCTGGAAATTCAGGACCAGGGACTCGAGCAGGAACACCGTATACATCCCGCCCTGCACCGCATGGAAAAGGACCTGGGCCTGCCCATGGTCGCCACCAACGACAGCCACTATCTCTGCGAAGAAGACGCGCACGCGCAGGATGTGATGTTGTGTATTCAGACCGGCAAGTCCATTCAGGACACCAACCGCATGAAGTTCCACGGGACTGATTTCTTTGTGAAGAGCCACAAGGAAATGTCCCTGGTATTCAAGGACGCCCCGCAGGTTCTGACGCGAACCCTGGACATCGCCGAGCGTTGCAGCATGCGGCTGGAAAAAGTGGCTACGCCGTTTCCCCACTTCGAAGTCCCCCCCGGCTACACCCTCGATAGCTACTTCGAACACGTTACCCGCCAGGGTTTTGCGCAGAGATCGGAAACACTGTACTGGCTTCAGTCACAAAACAAACTCAAGCACAGCCTCGCGGACTACGAGCAGCGTCTGGCGCGCGAATTGGGCATCATCCAGCAAATGCAGTTTTCCGGATACTTCCTGATTGTCTGGGATTTTATCCGCTATGCGCGCGAGCATGACATCCCGGTTGGGCCAGGCCGCGGCTCGGCGGCGGGCTCGCTGGTTTCGTATTCGCTTGGTATTACTGATCTCGATCCGCTGCAACACGAATTGCTGTTCGAGCGCTTCCTGAATCCCGAGCGCGTCTCCATGCCGGATATCGATATCGATTTCTGCATGAACCGCCGCGGCGAAGTCATCAATTACGTCACCCAGAAATACGGGCGCGAGAATGTCGCCCAGATCATCACTTTCGGCACCATGGCAGCCAAGGCGGCAATTAAGGACGTGGGCCGCGCCATGGACATGCCCTACGCCGATGTGGACCGCATCGCTAAAATGGTGCCCACACAGCTGAATATTACGTTGGAAGAGGCGCTGAAAGAATCGCCGCAGCTCCAGCAGGTTTACGAAAACGACCCCCAGATTCGTCAGCTGTTCGATACCGCCAGAAAGCTGGAAGGCCTGGTGCGCAACGCCGGAGTTCACGCCGCCGGCGTGGTCATTGCTCCCAAGCCGCTGACCGAACTGGTTCCGCTCTACAAGACCAAGAACGACGAAATCGTCACCGCGTTTGACATGGTGGCGATCGAAAAACTTGGCTTGTTGAAGATGGACTTTCTGGGTTTAACCACCCTCACCATCCTGGATGACGCGGTCAAGCTCATCGACCAGGTACGCGGCCAGAAGATCAAGCTGGATGAAATCCCACAAGACCCGACCACCTACGAGAAAGTCTTCCACAGCGGGTTGACTTCCGGCGTATTCCAGTTTGAATCGCATGGCATGCGCGACGTCCTGCGCCGCTACAAGCCAAATTCCATCGAGGACCTGACCGCTCTCAATGCGCTCTACCGTCCCGGCCCCATACAGGGCGGCATGATCGATGATTTCATCGAGCGCAAGCATGGCCGCCGCAAAATTGAATACGAACTGCCCGAATTGCAGGAAATCCTGCACGAGACCCTGGGGGTGATTGTCTACCAGGAGCAGGTGATGCAGATTGCCAACCGGCTGGCGGGCTATTCCCTGGGAGATGCAGACCTGCTGCGCCGCGCTATGGGGAAAAAGAAGCTGGAAGAAATGGCGCAGCAGCGCGACCGCTTTGTGCAGGGCGCGACTCAGCGCGGATTCCCAGCCAGGAAGATCACCAAGATCTTCGACCTGATGGAGCAGTTCGCAGGATACGGCTTTAACAAATCACACTCGGCAGCATATGCGTGGCTTGCCTATCAGACTGCGTATCTGAAGACACATTTCCCCGTGGAGTTCATGGCAGCATTACTCACCTCGGTCACGGGAAGCACCGACGATGTGGTGAAGTACATCAACGAATGCCGTGAAATGGGAATTGCGGTTGAGGCGCCCGATATCAACGTTTCCGACGCGAACTTTACCCCGCATGGCGCAGCCATCCGCTTCGGGCTGGCGGCGGTAAAGAATGTCGGCGGTAATGCCATCGAATCCATCGTCGCCGCCCGCAAGAAACTTGGCAGGTTCAAATCCATCTACGAGTTTTGCGAGAACGTAGATCTTCGCCTCCTGAATAAACGAGTGCTCGAGTCTCTCATCAAGAGCGGCGCCATGGATTCGCTGGGCAGCCGGGCGCAATTGATGGCGGTTCTGGACAAAGCCATGGAGCAGGCGCAAAAAACCCAGCGCGACGCCGAATCCGGCCAGCATGGCCTGTTCGGCGTGTTCCAGGAGGAGGCGCCCGTGGATAACCACAAACTCCCCAACACTCCTGACTGGGACGAGCACATCCGCTTGGCCGCGGAAAAAGAAATTCTTGGGTTCTTCATCTCCGGCCACCCGCTGGAGAAATACAAAGACAAGCTGCGAGACTTGAACGCTCTCAGTACTCAGGATCTGGGCACGATGAAATCTTCCACCGGCAAAGACGAAAACATCACCACAGCCGGAATTATCACCAACATCCGCGTCCTTAAGTCGAAACGGGGAGATTTCTACGCGCAGGGTAACCTCGAGGATATGTCCGGCTCGGTGGACATGCTGATTTTCCCGGAGGCATATCGCAAGCTTCAGGAAAAAGTGAAGTGGGAAATCCCGGTTCTAGTCAGGGCGGGCGTCCGCATCGAAGAAGGCGCGAATCCCAAACTCACCGTGAACGAAATCTATTCCCTCGAGGATTACAAAGTCCCTCTTCCGCGCTCACTCCGCATCCGCATTCCCGTCCAAACCTCTCAGCATGCAACGGTTGACGCCCTCCATGCGCTTTTCACCGATCGCAAGGGGGAGGCCAAAGTGTTGTTTGATGTGGAACGTGAGGGCGATTTCATGGTGGTAATGGAGGCGGAAGGCTATAATGTCCTGCCAGACCGCAGTTTTATCGCCCGGGTCGAGGAGTTGTGTGGCCGCGGCGCAGTGCGGGTGATTAATTAGAACCTGTTTTGAATGGTTTTGCGTAGGGTAGGGCTTATAGCCATTGTAAGCGGCCCGACAAATTGGGGTTAGCCCCCTGAGGTACCCGCAATTACTTGTGAAACAGCGGTAGAAATCTGTGGCGGATGAGAGCTTCCACTCCCAGAAATCCGGGCTTGTCTACGGCTACGTTGCCGACGGGGCGAACCGTCACGGTTGTAACCGGGTTGGAGCTTCTCTTGTCCATGGTGGAAGCCCATCGGGGCAGAAACGGCAACAGCAACGGCTTTAGAATGGACGCCCGTGCGCAACAGGAACTGAAAACCATTGAGCAGCAGATCGCCAGGCTGCAGGCCGTGGCTTCCGAAGATGAGGAAACGCGCAAGGAAATACAGCAGCTCCACCAGCGCATTGATGCGTTGCGCAAACAAGTGACGTCTCGTTCAGTCGCGTGGGAGAAAACCGAATTGGCCCGCCATCCCCAGCGCCCGCACACCCTCGATTTTGTCGAACGGATCTTTACCGACTGGAGTGAAATCCATGGCGACCGCAACTTCGCCGACGATCATGCCATCGTCTGCGGGATGGCGCGTTTTCACGGGGAAGAAGTTCTGGTGCTGGGGCCGCAAAAAGAGCGGGATACGAAACAGAAAATTTATCGCAATTTCGGGCTGCCCAACCCGGAAGGTTATCGCAAGTCCTTGCGAGCCATGAAAATCGCGGAGAAGTTCTCTCGCCCGATTTTTGTTTTTATTGATGTCACTGGCGCCAATCCCGGTATCGGCGCGGAAGAGCGCGGACAGGCGGAAGCGATTGCCCGCAACCTGCGCGAAATGGCCCGCCTGCGCGTGCCGATCATTTGCACCATCACCGGGGAAGGAGGCAGCGGCGGCGCTTTGGCCATTGCCATAGGAGACCGCGTTCTGATGATGGAAAATGCAGTCTACTCGGTCATCTCTCCTGAGGGTTGCGCCTCCATTATGTGGCGCGACGCCAGCAAGAAAGAACTTGCCGCCGAGGCGCTGCATATCACGGCCAAAGACATGAGCGAATTCGGTTGTATTGATGCAGTGGTTCCGGAGCCTGAAGGGGGCGCCCATCTAGACCATGAAGGGGCGTCAGCCTTGCTCGACGTCAGCTTGCAGCAGCACTTCGCAGAACTGAAACGGATGCCATTATCCGAACTGCTCGAGTCCCGCTACAACAAATTCCGTAATATGGTCCAGTTCTTCCGCCAGGAAGTGTAGCCACACGCGGCAAACCACGCCGCCCGGTCTCCCCCTTAATCACCTAAATACGCACCCACACAACCATCAACTTTCCTGCCGTATAATAAAGGGTTCCGCTAAGACGCACCTATCACGCGGGCACTACCTCCAACCAGAGGGAAGGATCAGGGAATGGCCACCACAGATGTCGCGTTCCGCCAGGACGCGGGACGTACTCAGCAGCGCGTCGTCAACAACATGAGCCTTCAAGTGGCGACGGTGAACGGCTCCGGTTCGCAGAGCTCCAACACGGTACTGCTACGCAGTATTTTCCAGATGGGCGTACCTGTCTCCGGCAAGAATCTGTTCCCCTCGAATATCGCCGGACTTCCGACCTGGTACACCATCCGCGCCAATAAAGACGGCTACATCGGGCGCAAGAAAGAGATCGATTTTCTGGTGGCGATGAATGCGGAAACTGCGCATGAGGATGTGAAATCTCTGGCGCCGGGAGCGAGCGTCCTCTACGACGAGCCATTGAATCTGCACACGCTCCGCGATGATCTGATTTTCTACTCTGTCCCATATGACAAGCTGGTCGCGCCCGTCTGCCCTGAGGCTAAACTGCGCAAGCTGGTCAAGAACATGATTTACGTGGGCGTAGTGGCCAAGCTGCTCGAGATCGATATGGGCGAAGTGGAGAAGGCGATCCGCAAACAGTTTGCGAAAAAAGTGAAAGCCGCGAACCTGAACCTGGCAGCCGTACAGGCGGGCCATGATTACGCCGTCGCAAACCTGACCAAGAAAGACGCGTTCTATATCCAGAATATGGATAAGACCCAGGGCAAGATCATTATTGACGGCAATTCAGCCTCGGCTCTGGGTTGCATGTTCGCAGGATGCACTGTCTTGAGCTGGTATCCAATTACGCCTTCGTCATCCCTTCCGGAAGCCATGATCGAATACATGAAGCGCTTCCGCATTGGGGCGGACGGCAAAGCCACATTCGCAATCGTGCAAGCGGAAGACGAACTCGCCGCGATCGGTATGGTGATTGGCGCAGGCTGGGCAGGAGCTCGGGCCATGACCGCAACTGCGGGTCCGGGAATCTCGCTGATGTCTGAATTCGCCGGCCTGGCCTACTATGCAGAGGTGCCCGGAGTAATCTGGGACATCCAGCGCGTGGGTCCGTCCACCGGATTGCCTACCCGCACTTCGCAAGGCGATATTCTCTCCACAGCATTTCTCTCCCACGGCGATACCAAGCACATCATGCTGATTCCTTCTTCTCCGGAAGAGTGCTTCAGCATGGCGATTGACGCTTTCGAACTGGCGGAAAAATTCCAGACTCTGGTCTTTGTCATGTCCGACCTCGATCTGGGCATGAACAATTGGATGGCGGATCCCTTCAAGTATCCGGATAAGCCGATTGCCCGCGGCAAAGTGTTGAGCAAGGAAGACCTCGAGAAAATGGGGAGCTTCGCCCGCTACAAAGATGTGGATGGCGACGGCATTGGCTATCGCACCCTGCCTGGGACCGACCATCCCGCCGCCTCCTACTTCGCGCGCGGTAGTGGCCACAACGAAGAAGCTCGCTACAGCGAACGCCCAGACGACTTTGAACACAACATGGAGCGCATCAACCGTAAGTTCGAGACTGCTCGCTCATTCGTTCCGCGTCCGGACGTCGAAACTGGCAAGGCAAAGATCGGAATCATTGCCTACGGGACTTCGCACTGGGGGATCATCGAGAGCAGGGACCAGTTGCGCAACGAATACCAGATTGAGACCGATTATCTGCGGCTGAAGGCGTATCCGTTTACCCGCGAGGTCCACGACTTTGTGAAGAACCACGAGCGCGTCTACGTGGTCGAGCAAAACCGGGACGCGCAAATGCTGAGCCTATTGAAGCTCGACATTGATCCAGCGTTGGCTACGCGGCTGCGCAGCATCGCCCATATTCACGGCCTGCCGCTTGATGCGCGCTCGGTGACCGACGAACTCATGACCATGGAGGGCAAATAACATGGCGACGACCACCACGCCTCCGCCGCAAGCTCCAGCACCGAAGACCAATCGCATCGGCTTGACCGTCATGGAATACAAGGGCGGCAAGACCACGCTTTGCGCCGGTTGCGGCCACAACGCGATTTCCGAACGCATTATCGATGCCATGTACGAGATGGGCGTGCGGCCGGAGCGCGTCATTAAGATGAGCGGTATCGGGTGTTCTTCCAAAAGCCCGGCTTACTTCATGAACCGCTCGCACAGCTTCAATTCGGTCCATGGGCGCATGCCCTCGGTGACCACCGGCGCAGTCCTGGCCAATCGTAACCTGCTTGCGCTCGGAGTGAGCGGTGATGGCGACACAGCCTCGATTGGCGTCGGCCAATTCGTGCATATCATGCGCCGCAATCTGCCGATGATCTACATCATCGAGGACAACGGCGTGTACGGTCTGACCAAAGGCCAGTTCTCGGCCACCGCAGACGTGGGTTCAAAACTGAAGACGGGAGTCCTCAACGACCTTCCGCCGATCGATACTTGTGAAATGGCGATCACTTTGGGCGCCACCCTTGTCGGTCGTTCATTCTCCGGCGACAAGAAGCAACTTCAGGCCATGCTGAAAGCCGCTATCGCTCACAAGGGGACGGTCATGTTGGATATCGTCTCGCCTTGTGTCACCTTCAACGATCACGAAGGCTCCACGAAATCGTATAAATATGTGAAAGATCACGATGAGCCGTTGCAGGAAGTGAGCTTCGTCCCCCACTTTGAGGACATTTCAGTGGAGTACGATGCGGGTTCGACGATTGAAGTGACCATGCACGATGGCTCCAGCCTGCGTCTGCGGAAACTGGAAGAGAATTACGATCCTACCAACAGGGTGGAGGCGATCCACCGTCTCAACCAATCGCACGAGAAGGGCGAGGTGCTCACCGGCGTCTTCTACGTGAACACGAAAGCGCCAAGCTTCATCGATCTCCTGAACATTACCGATCACCCGCTGGCCACCCTGCCCGAGTCGGCGGTGCGGCCGGGCCGCGAGGTACTCGATCAGGTCATGGAAGAATTGCGTTAGTTCAGAATCATTGAAAACCAGTTGACTAGCCAACTTTTCCGCGTCAGTTATCGTCTGAACAGCGGTGCCCTTCGATTTAGCTACCCCTGCGCGCGCCAATCTCCGGACATGGATTAAGCGGACTCTCATTGTCGCGGCAGCGATGCTGGTCCTGGTTATCGGATTGGGGACCATTGCAGTGCGCCATGCAGATCCCTATCTCCATCGGCGCGCGGTCGCGTTGCTTGAGGAAAAATTTCACAGCGAAGTCGAACTCAGGGAATTTCATGCCTATCTTTATCCCACCCTGCATCTGGAAGGTGCGGGCCTGGCCTTGCGCAAAGATGGCCGCAAGGACGTCCCCCCATTGATTGTGATTGATAAATTCTCAGCGGAAGGCAGCTTTTCGACCCTTCTTACCGAATCGTGGAAGATCGCACAAATCAAGTTGCAGGGACTCACCATCACCATCCCGCCAAACGACGGTCGCCAACATCGGGAATACGCGATCAACAAGGATATCCCCATTTGGGTGGGGGACCTCATCTCCGAAAACGCCAAATTGATTGTGCTTCCCAAGGACCCAGCAAAATTGCCACATGAGTTCGATATTCACCGTCTGGTCATGCACTCGGTGGGTCGCAATCGTGCAGCATCTTTTGCGGCGACCCTGACCAATGCCACCCCGCCGGGAGAAATTGATACCATAGGCAGCTTTGGTCCCTGGAACGGCGACGATCCCGGCCAGACGCCTTTGGACGCAGGCTACACCTTTGACCACGCCGATCTTGGGGTTTTCAAGGGTATCGGTGGCATCTTGTCATCGAAAGGAAAATTTGGCGGGGTCCTGGAACGTATCGAGGTTGCCGGGGAGACTCATACTCCCGACTTCGTTGTGGACAGCGGCGGGCATCCCGTTTCGCTCGATACGACGTTCAGCGCTACCGTGGATGGAACCAATGGCAACACGATTCTGCATCCCGTGCATGCACATTTCTTGAATTCCTACTTCACGGCCGCTGGCCCGATTGTCAAAACCAAAACAATGGCCGGCCGCCATATCACCCTGGATGTGGATTTTTATCGGGGACGCATGGAAGACCTGATGAGCCTTGCCGTCAAGGGGGACAAGCCGATCATGACCGGTAATATGAAGTTCACGGCCAAGTTCGATCTTCCCTCGGGCAAGGACGAGAATGGCGATGTAACCGAGCGCATGAATCTAGCGGGAAAGTTCGGGGTGGGCGGAGCGGTGTTTACCGACCCCGAGGTGCGGGAAAAGCTCGAAACTCTCAGTCGCAAAGCGCAGGGAAAGCCGCAAGACGAAAGTGAGGGAAGCGACGTGTCAGAACTGAAGGGCAGTTTTCGCATGGACAATGGAACCATAAATTTTCGCAATCTCGCGTTTAAAATTACCGGCGCCAATGTGCAACTGGATGGGAGTTACGGACTGAAAAGCGAAGGGCTCGACTTCCATGGAATTCTGCGCATGGATGCCAGGCTTTCACAGACCACCACTGGGGTGAAGTCATTCTTCCTCAAGGCAGTGGATCCATTTTTCCGTAAGAACGGCCAGACCCAAATTCCCATCAAGATAAGTGGCACGCGCGAGAAGCCATCTTTCGGCTTGGACCTGCATCGCGGGAAAGAATCAAAAAAGGACGGTGATAAGGACAACAAGAACAGCAGACGTTAGGCAGATTTCCTCTCCCCGCTGTGTTCTTCGTTATTTCCGGGCTCCGGAAAATCGCTATCGTTCGATTTGATCAACTCATCCTGATCGCGATGACCAAGCTGGGCGACCAGCGATGTGTTGGTCGGTTGGTCACGCTTTTCCTGTTCCACTGCTCCCTTGCCGCGGTCCTGGTCTTTTGTCGGTGTCATGTGGTCTCCGCTGAGTCAGGCCTGATTCAGGTTCTCTAAAGTGTGCCTGTTCAGGGGTATAGATGGCAACCGGAACTTTTAGGGGCGCTGGGGGTTTTCATTTACGCCAGGAGGTGAGGAGAAATGAAGATCAAGCATTGGATCCTCTCATTTGCGGTAACACTGATGTTGACATCCGGATTGTGGGCCCAATCGTATTCAGCGCCCCGAGCGGATGGCGCTAAGTTGGTAAACGCCAGTTATCGCGGTGACAGGTATCGCGAAGAACGGCGTGAGCATCGCCGCCATGAGCGTCGCCACGAACGCCGCCATGAGCGCAGGCACGAGCGCCACCACGAGTGGCGTAATCACCATCACGGCTGGTAACCGTCTCCACAGGTTGATGTAAAAGGTGGCTGCGCCTGTTCCCACGGGGCAGTCACCCGGCTTTTTTTCTTGCTTGCGGGGCCGTAGAGGCTCCCTAGCGCGACCGCCCTGCGTCGTGGGCAAGCCACCGGGCACGTGTTCTCCCACAGCCAGCCTGTCGTGTACTCCCTGAACGATTTCGGCTTTGATGACGTTCTTACCGGGACACATATGGGTTGTCCTGGGGTCTTCCTTGTGCAACCGTAGCGTATCTGGATTGAGGCCGAGCGCAGCGTGCAGAGTCGCCAGAGCACTGAGCGTGTTCTCTCTTACCGCCGGCCCAAAGGGTTCAACCGCATAATCCCCGATTATCTCAACTCCCCAGGTAATGCTGTTCCAGGAGGGCGAATGGACTCCGGAGACATTCAACGGAGTAAACACCCAAATCAGATCATCGGCGACAAACAGGTGGGGGCCGGCCGACCACTGCTGGCCGTTCTGATAATAGCTCTCCAGATTTTTCATCCGCACATCACCCGGAACCGAGTGCCAGTCCGCCAGCGTCGGGACGGCGGTGTTGTGCAGCACTACAAACTGCGGACGCCAGGCGGGAAATGCGAGGGTGGCTACGTAATCGCTGAAAGCATCAGCCGTAAAACCTTTGCCGACGGTACCTTTCCATGCGGACATGGGCAACTCCCCGAAAGCAAGCGTTGAATACGGGTTTAGAGGGGCCTACTGGACAGCGTATTCGCGCCAATTTTTAGGGTCAAGTGGAATGGTAGGCGGGATTAATGGGGATCAGAAAGACACTATGCGTACTCTACGTTCCAAGACTCTGTTTTAGCCTGAGAAGAATCTCAAAACGCAGAGTGCGCAGAGAAGACCAAGTAAGCTATCGCGCCCTGGCTGTGGCTCCCAATTTGCGTAGCCGTTCTTGTGCTTGCGCAGCTTCGGGTGACCGCGGATATCGCTGTACCACGTGCCGCAATTCGTTCACTCCGTCATCCTTCTGTCCCAGTTCGATCAGGGAAAAGCCTTTCTTCAGCTGCGCTGCGGCAGCCTTGTTTCCGCTGGGAAAACTTTGCAAAACCTGATCGTAATCTTTGGCTGCCTGCTGATAGTTTCCCTGGCGGTATTCAATATCGGCCAGGTAGAAGTAAGCATTCCCCGCCAGATCAGTGTTGGGATAATACTTGATGTAGTCTTTGAACTCCTGCACCGCCAGATCGTTCTTGGCAGCGTTGAAATCGCGCAAGGCATTGTTGTAGAGCACATCCGGGGGAGGCGCCTGGGCCATCGCCTGCTGTTGTGCCTGCTGCGCGGTAATGCTTTGTTGTGACGATTGCATGTCCTCCAGTTGCTTGCTGACCTTTGCCAGACGTGCCTTTACTTCGTCCATGGTGTCGTTGAGCGATTGGATCTGTCCCGAGATCTGGTCCACATGACCAGCCGAATCGCCCTGTTGTTTTTGGACGGTGGTCTGCAATGTGGTCACGGCTGTACCGACTTTGTTCATGGTGTCGGTATTCTGCTCCATCAGGTTCTTCATGACACCCATGCGCTCGTCGAACGACTGTTTCATCTGTGTCATCTGGGCTTTCAGATCGTCCACGCTGGCCTGTAATTGGACCATCTCCCGGTTCGCGCTCCATGCGGGCGTGGAAAATAGGCACAGCCCTGATGCGATCGCCAGCAGGCTGAAATAACGAGTCAATTTGTTCATTGGCATATCCTAAGATGCAAAAGTATTGTGCCCGGTTTCGAGCGTTGCAACGCTCCATTTCCCGGATTCAGGATCTCTGGGCAATGCGGCTCCGACAGTGGCGCCGGCTCCTGGCCGGCGCCTCCGAAGGAGTCTTTACTTCTCGTACACGAAATGACCACGACGGTTCTGCTGCCAGCACTGCTCGTTTGACTCGGTGCAGAAGGGCCGCTCCTTGCCATAGCTGATGGTTTTGATGCGTTCCCCACCGATTCCGGCCTGAACCAGCGCAGTCTTCACGGCATTGGCGCGATTGTCGCCTAACGCCAGGTTGTACTCTGTGGAACCCCGCTCATCGCAGTGCCCCTCGACGGTGAACTTGATTCCAGAATGCTGCTTGAGGAAATCCACGTCGCCCTGCAACGCGACCTGCTGATCCGGACGAACGTCCGATGCGTCGTAGTTGAAGTAAATGTCCTTCACACTCTGGGAGAACAACTCCTGTTCCGTCGCCGACGCCTGAGGCGGGGGTGGCGGAGGCGGTGCATTGACCGTCACGCGGGCTGTAGCCTCCTGGCTTCCTCCTGTGCCCTTGGCGAGCAAATGGTAAGTGGTCGAATCCGCAGGAGTGACTTGCTGTGAGCCGCTGGGCTGAACGGCGCCGATCCCGTCAATGCTGACGTCGGTGGCGTTGCTGGTCTCCCAGGTCAAATTGACGGTCTGGCCCTTTTCCACGGTGTTCGGGCTGGCTGTCAATGAGGCTGTGGGCGCGGGTGGCGGTGGTGGCGGCGGTGGCGGTGGTGGCGCTACTTTCTTCTTGCAGGCCGAAAACATCATGACGGCGCCCAATGCGAGAACGAATGCGCTTCGTTTTAGGATTTGCTGATTCACTTGTCCTCCCCGTTAGTAAGTTAGTCTTCGATCGTCCTGCGTCACATCCGAAAATGGGTTCTCTCTGGTTGACGTCAACGAGCAAAGACAGATTTCACTTCCAACTCCAGTTGGGTTGTGAATTACTGCCTGAAGTTGTTAGAGCTTTTTGATTGGTTCCATCCGCCAGCATCGTCCAAATTTGCAGACCGCCGGAACGGGTCGATTGGAACACAATATGCCTTCCATCCGGTGACCAGCTGGGGAAATCGTTGCGCCCCCCATCGTGGGTCAGTTGCACCCACTGTTTGCTGGCGACATCCATCAGGTAAATGTCCTGCGCCCCGGGTTCTCCGGGCCCATAGTGGCGTATCCAGGAAAACGCCAGAAACTGGCCATTGGGCGACCACGATGGTGACACCGCGTAGCCCTGATCGGTGACCCGCTGAACATTGGTTCCATCGGCTTCCGCGGTATAAATCTGGGGCAGGCCGGTGCGGCCGCTGACCCAGGCAAGCTGCGACCCAGTTTTGCGGTTCCATGTGGGCGAAACGTCGGGTCCGTTGTAAGCGGTCGCGCGCTTTAAGTTCGATCCCGTAGCGTCCGCCACGTAGAGTTCCGGATCGCCGCTGCGTGATGAAGAGAATGCAATGCGCGTTCCATCCGGCGCCCAAGCCGGAGAGAGGTTGGTACCGCCGAACCTGGGAAACGCGACCATCCGATTCAGTTCGGTGGAGAACATCAGAATTTCCCAGCCCGACCTGGTCATTGAGCTGAAAGCGATCCGCGACCCGTCCGGCGAGGGATGCGGCGACAGGGAGATCGTTCCCAGATGGGTCACGGCATGTTGATTGGCTCCGTCATAATCCATCTCCCAAATTTCCTTGCTGCCGCTGCGCGTGCTTACAAAATAGACTTTACTTTCCGCAATGCCGGCAATGCCGCCGCCTAGCCGGAAAATGATCTCGTCGGCAAATTTGTGCGCTGTGGTGCGCGCCGCTTCCGCCGACGCCTGGTCCGTGTATTGCTTGCCGAGGATTTGCGGAGAACTGGTGTTCTTGACGTCATAGAGCCAGCCTTGCACCGTGACGTTGGCGCCGCTGACTCCCAGGTTGCCAAAAGCCAACATGGCCGCGTTGGGAGGCGGCACACTCCACTGCTCAAATTTCACGTCGGGCGGCGTTTTCACTGGACTGGTCGGATTGAAGCTCTTGGAGACCATGTCAAAGATGCCGGCATTGTCGAGATCGCTCCACAGGGTGTCGTTGAACACCTTCAGCAACTCTGTGTTCTTGGCATCCTGAGTGGAGGATTGGAAATCGGCTGCCGCCAAGCGCACTTTCTGCACGCCCAGGTTGGTGCCGGTTTTAATCCAGTCCTGGGCCGCCCCGTAGGACAGTAGGGAAATAAGAGCAATAAAATGGCAGAATAATCGTTTCATGGGTATATCTATCTTTTGTAGTCGAACCAGAACTCAACGGAAACCTTATTCCCTGCATAATCCGGAGGCAAGGGACCAAAAGTGTCAATGCGCTGGATGGCCCGAGTAGCCGATTGATCGAGCGATGGTACGCCGCTGGATTGTTCAATCTGCACGTTCGTGGGCCGTCCGTCACGCTGTACGTCAAAGCTTACATACACCCGTTGCGCGTCCCGGATGCGCGGGTCAATTTCGTACTTCAGCCAATTATCGGAGACCTTTTGCTGTACCACGCGTACATACCAGGCATAACGGCTTCCGAAGTCTCCACCCCCGCCTGTAAAACCAAATCCACCCTTGGCGCCTGCCGCGCTGAAGGTGCCGTACGGCCCACTGACTGGGCCGCCTTCACCGTAGGGTACGACGTTGCTCGCTTCTTCCTGCGGCGGAGCTTTCTGTTGCTTGCTGCTGATTTCGGCCTTGGGCTTCTTCTTCGTCGTCTTATCAGGAATCGGAATGGCGTCGGGGACCTTCTCTTCCGCTTTGGGTTGAGACTGCGTCAGCCCTTTAGACTCATTGGCCAGAACATTCTGTTTTTCGGTGGGTTGAACCGGGAGGGGAACGTTGCTGACCAGGGTTACGCCCATGGCCTCGCCCCCGCCGCCCGCACCCCAACCCGATCCGTTTCGGCTGGGAGCGATCACCGCATAACCCACAATGCTTGCCGCCACGAGAATATGCAGTCCCGCCGACCAGCTCAGGTTGCGGCCCCAACGGTCATGCTCAAAGAAGATTTCAGTTCCTGCCATTGCTATTCAGCGGCTGGGTGACGATGCTTACATTGGTGATACCGGATTGCTTGACCGCGTCCATCACCGTGGCGAACGCGCCAAACGGCACATCTTCATCAGCCCGTATGAAGATGAACTGGCGCTGCGGGTCCCTTATTTTCTGATGCAGCTTGGCGGCGATATCGTTGATATTGACCGGGTCGCCTCCCAGAAATACCCGTTGCTTCTTGTCAATGCTGATCACCATGCGCTCCTCGGTGATCTCTTTTACGGTTCGCGTTCGCGGGACGTTGACTTCAATGCCCGACTGCAAGACCGGCGCGGTCACCATGAAAATGATCAGCAGTACCAACACTACGTCGACCAGGGGGGTGATGTTGATATCCGAAAGGGAAGTCTGGGTGCGGCCGTTGGATGCGGTGAAAGCCATTACCGCCGTCCCTCGGCCCCAACCGGCGATCGCACTTCGGCTTGCTGGCGCTCGACTGCATTCATCATTTCCAGGGCAAAGTCATCGCTGCGCGCGGCAAATTCGCGGATGGAATTTCCAATCAGGTTGTAGGCGATGACCGCGGGAATGGCGGCAACCAGGCCTGCGGCAGTCGTGATCAGAGCTTCCGATATGCCCGGGGCAACGGCGCGAAGCGTGGCGGCCCCGGCGGTGCCCAACCCGTGGAAGGCATCAATAATGCCCCAGACGGTTCCAAACAGCCCGATAAAGGGCGTCACTGCGCCGGTGATCGCCAGCCATGGCATATTGCGCTCAAAACGGCTGATTTCCTCCGACGTCGCAACCTGCATGGCGCGCTGAATGGCCAGGATGCTGCGTACGGCTCCGCTACCGGTCATCTGCCGGCGGAACTCCTCAAACCCGCCATGGAAAACTCCTACCAGGGGACTGGGCCGGAACTGTTGGGCTACGGCAGCAATATCCTGCAGGCGCTGGGATTTGCGAAAAGCGCGGACGAACCGTCCGCTCTGTACCCGTGCCCGCTGTAGAGTGCCCCACTTGGACAGAATGATTGCCCAGGAAACCAAACTGAACCCGAGCAGGGTGAGCAAAACCACTTTGGCGACAACGCCGGACTGGGTGACAAGATCAACGATCTCGCCCCCGACAAAGGTTGCGGGGAATATTGAAAATACCATTCGTTTTAGGAGAACGCCCTAAAAGGATTATAGATCAGCCCGGCAGGGTTGACCCAGGGTGAACCGCATGAGACAACGTACTTTTCAGAGTGTCTTTGCGGTGGTGATAACCTACTACGCGGCTAGTCAAAGGAACTCATGACGATGAAAAAGCCTAGCGTGGATCGCCGAGATTTTCTGAAGGGCATTGCCGGTTCGGCCAGCGTGATGTCAGCCTTCCCCTTGCAGCAGTTTGTAAACAACCCGGTACGGTTCAGTTCCGCACTGAACTCCCAGGACACTACAAGCCCGCAAAAGACTCTACCCAAGATTAAATTTGCCGTTATCGGCATCAATCACTACCACATCACCAGCCAGATTGAAGCCACCCAGCGCGGCGGTGGCGAGTTTGCTGCCCTCTACGAAACAGGCGGGCAGCCCGACCTGATTGCTCAACTCGCCAAACTCTATCCGGATGTGAAGCGCGCCCGAACGGAAACTGAGATTCTGGAAGACTCTTCCATCCAACTGGTATTGAGCGCCGGCATTCCCGAAGACCGCGCCCCGCTGGGAATCCGCGTGATGAAGCATGGCAAGGACTACATGTCGGACAAACCCGGCATCATCACGCTCGAGCAACTGGCCGAAGCGCGGAAAGTGCAGAAAGAGACTAAGAGAATCTATTCCATCATGTACAGCGAGCGAGTCGAGAACCGGGCCACGGTTAAGGCCGGAGAACTGGTGAAGGCGGGTGCCATTGGGAAGGTCGTGCAGACCATCGGCATGGGTCCGCATCGCATGAATCCGAAAGTCCGCCCTGATTGGTTCTTTGATAAGAAGCGCTACGGAGGCATTCTGTGCGATATCGGTTCGCACCAGGGCGACCAGTTCCTGTTTTTCACCGGCTCGACCCAGGCTGAGGTGGTGGCCTCGGAGACGGGCAACATTAATAACCATCAATACTCGAATTTTGAAGATTTCGGCGATGTGATGCTGCGCGGCAATGGCGGCACCGGCTACATCCGCCTCGACTGGTTTACTCCTGATGGCTTGACAACCTGGGGCGATGGGCGGCTGACAGTCTTAGGAACCGAGGGCTTCATCGAGATCCGAAAAAACGTTGACATCGCGGGACGCCCCGGCGGGAGCCATCTTTTTCTGGTAGATCAGAAGCAGACCCAATATATCGATTGCAGCCAGCAAGAACTGCCCTACGGCCCGCAACTGGTTTCCGATGTGCTCAATCGGACAGAGACCGCGATGCCGCAGCAACACTGCTTCCTGGCCACTGAGATTATGTTGAAGGCGCAGAAGCAGGCGAGCAGGCTCGCCTAATCGCGATTTGATCCTGGCTCTTTGTCATTCCGAGAATTCGCAGAACGACGCGGAGGAATCTTCTCCTGGGCAGGGTCACCATGCCGTCGGCCAATCGCAGATTCACTCACTTCGCTGTGCGCATCGTCGGAATAACGAACGAAATCAGCGGCACACTGCATCAAGCCTCGCCAGCCGATCCTCCGACGGCGCCAATTGCAGATGTTTTGCGCGCATCATCTGCTGCAAAAATGTTCCTCCCCAGTTTCCAGGTAAGTCGGCATCGGTGGCGTAGGCTGGATCACTTTCCGCCTCCTGCAAAGGAATTAGCTGGAAGCCCCTTTCTTTGAGCAAGTCGAGCAGCCGGGGAAACATGACCGTCTCGAAGGCGCCGATGTGCAACAACATCACCTGTTTGATGTCGTGTCCGTAAACCTGTTCGGCCATCTTCTGGCCTTGCACAAGGGAATCGGCTGCCCCGTCCAGATAACTCTGCTTCAGAGCATCGATTCCGTGCTGATCATTTTTTGCCAGGCAACGGGCATATGGCTCGTTGTAGGCGTAATCGCCAAAGCTCTGCGTGACTTCCGCTACGCGGTATCCATGCTCTTTCAGGAATGCCGTAATGGCACGATGTTTTTCGACCGTGTCCCCTTCATGCAGGTAGGGATAGCGCAGCCAGTGCCAATCCTGGTCAGCCATATATTTTTGCAGGATGGGCTCGTTGGTCACGATTTCTCTTTCGAACGCCTCGGCGGAATTGCTGTTGAGATCCATATGAGAATAAGTGTGATTTCCCAGTGGATTCCCGGCATCACGCCATAGTTGCAGCACCTGCGCGTCGTCAGGTTTTGCTTCCGGACGGCTGGTATTCACGAAACCATAGACGGGCGGCGCTTTCGCGGCTTGCAAGGCGGCCAGGATGCTTTTGGCGATCTCCGCCCGTGTCATCCCCGGCGGCAACGGACCGTGCGACGGCAGGTCATCAAAGGTCAGCGCCACCTGGCTGGGCTGATGGCCGGGTCCTGCCGATAAGTGCGCGGGAGGCGCCGGAGTTTTGTCTTGCCCTCGCGCCGGCAGCTGGATTGCGAACACGATGAAAAGCAGGGTGAGCAACGTTTGCAAAGATCTGCGATTTAACAAGAACTCCTCCAATAATTAGTTGGGTCGCCGGACTTTTCTACGAGAGGTTTTTGTAAACACTCCAATCTAGAAACCCGGCGGCCGTTCATTTGCGACGGCGAATGCTCGTTCCAGAGCCAGGCCGGCTTGGCCCAGCGTGCCCTCGTCAAACAGCCGCCCGATGAGGGTGACTCCGTGCGGAACCCGCCGCGGCGGCGAGAACTTGGGCAACGGGCTATTGGGGTCCGGCGCCCAATCGCTGCGCGCCTCAGCTACCTCAACGAAGCCCGCGCGCAGCGTCAGCGACGGATGGCCGGTGAAATTTGTGATGGTCAGCATCTCGTCACGCAGGGAAGGTACAAGCAGCAGATCGACCTGTGAGAATACCCTTGCCATTTCCATGGCCACTTTGCGCCGCAAACGGTCAGCCTGGACAAAATCTACAGCTGACAAGAATCGAGACTGGCGGAAGATGTTGGGCCAGGCATCAGGGACTTGAACCTTCAGTTGATCGAGTCCGCCGCTCAAAGTGAGTTCTTCGAACGCAGCGGCAGCTTCTGCAAAAAGAATGAGAAACAGCGAATCGTAAGGCCAGTCGGGAAGGCTGACCTCAATCGGCGTCATGCCGACTTTCCTTACCGTATCCAGGGCAGCGCGGTCCACACCGGTGGCCGGAGCTTCCTTCATCCACTGTGGAAAGTAACCAACGCGAAGTGCCTGCACACTCGCGGTGGCATCGAAGCGAAGCTTGCTGGGTACACTCGCTAGATCACCGGCATCGGGACCGGAGATGGTTTTCAGAATCAGCATAGCGTCTTCCACCGAGCGCGTCATCGGCCCCAGTTTGTCCAGAGACCAACAAAGCGTCATGGCGCCGGTGCGGGCCACACGGCCATAAGTTGGGCGTAGCCCGGTAACGCCGCAGCGCATCGAGGGAGCGACGATACTGCCTCCAGTCTCGCTTCCGATGGCGAAGGCAACCAGCCCCGAAGCCGTAGCCGCGCCGGGCCCGGCGCTCGAACCCGACGCTCCTTCTTCCAGAACCCACGGGTTCATCGTCTGCCCGCCGAACCAAATGTCGTTCAGCGCGAGCGCGCCTAGACTCAGCTTGGCGATCAGCACCGCTCCGGCTTCATGCAGCCGCTGTACGACCACGGCGTCTTTTGCCGGGACGCGGTTGCGATAGGGCTCCGCCCCGTAGGTGGTCGGAATTCCTGCGGTATCGAGCAAGTCCTTTCCGCCCCAGGGGATGCCATGCAGTGGCCCGCGATATTTGCCGGCAGTAATTTCCTGGTCGGCCATTTTCGCCTGCACGAGTGCCAGATTGCGAGTGAGCGTGATGATGCACCGCAGTCTGGCATCAAACTGCTCGATGCGCTTCAGGTAAATCTGGGTGAGCCGTTCTGAGGTCAGCTTGCGCTGCTCAATCCAGCGCGACAGCCGCGTAACCGGAGCGAAGGCGATGTCTTCGTCGCGCGAAGGGAGCGGGCCGGGCTCCACGTTGCTGCGGATAAAACCATCCTGCGGAGCTGCGTCCTTCATGCCGGGAAGAAGAGGATTCCACAAGGTAGCCGGGGCAAGGGCCGGATCAAGTTCTGCTTTGCGCGGCCCCGTCCGACGCTCATAAAGCGAAGCCATGGTCCGCCGCCAGCTGCCGGCAGCGAGGCTGCGCTCACCTGCTGTCATTTCGAACTGCATCAACTTTTCGGCTTCGGCGAGGGTAGCCGCGGACACTTCCGGCCCAACTTCCGGGGCCGTTCCAAAGGCAGGCGGGGCTCCGGGAGTAGATGGATTGGGGGTCGTGGCCTGGGCTTGCGCCGCGGCAGCGCTCAACAGGCCGAAAGACGTGAGCGTAATGAACTGCCTACGTGACTTCACAGGAGCATCTCCCGAGCGATGAACTCTATCATGTTGTGATTCGCTTGCGAAATGCGGCACCGGGGCAGTTTTGGGGAATCGTCTTTGTATTTTCGTGCCTCGTCCGGTATCTTTCTGTGGAATTTGTTTGGCACGACAACAATAGAAGGGTTAGAGTAAGGGCGCTATGTCGAGGATCAACAGCAGTATCTCCCGCCGCAAGTTCTTGCAGACTGCCGCGTCATCGGTAGTGTTACTCGGTGCGCCGACGATCGTCCCGTCATCGGTCTTCGGCCAGAAAGCTCCCAGCAATCGCATCAACATCGGAGCCATTGGGTTTGGTCGCATCTCACGCGTCCACGATATACCAAGCACGCTGAAGTACGACACAGCCCACATCCTCGCCGTCTGCGATCTGGACAGCCGTAGAGCGGAAGAGGGCAAAAAGTTCGTGAACGAGTTCTACACCAAGAAGACCGGCAAGACCTATGACGCCACAATCGTGTACGGCAATTATCACGATCTGCTTGCCAACAAGGATATTGACGCCGTCCTGGTAAGCACTCCCGACCACTGGCATGCGCTCATCGGCATCGACGCGGTCGAAGCTGGAAAAGATGTCTACCTGCAAAAACCTGCATCTCTCACCATCGCCGAAGGACGCGCCCTCAGCAATGCTGTACAACGCACGGGACGAATTCTCCAGATCGGCAGCCAGCAGCGTTCTTCGGTGCAGTTTCGTTACGCCGCGGAGTTGGTCCGCAATGGCCGCATCGGCCAACTCAAGTCGGTGCAGATTGGGTTGCCGGGTGATCCCTCTGGCGAGGTCGAGCCGGAGATGCCAGTTCCCAAGAACTTGAACTACGAGATGTGGCTGGGCTCAACTCCAGCTGTGTATTACACCGAAAAGCGAGTTCATCCGCAGGATAGCTTCGACCGTCCAGGCTGGCTGCGTTGCGAGCAGTTCGGCGCGGGCATGATCACCGGTTGGGGCGCGCATCATGTGGATAGCGCGCACTGGGGCATGAATGCGGAGTATACCGGCCCGGTGGAAATCTGGGGATCGGCCGAGTTCCCAACTCACGGCTTGTGGGACGTCCATGGCAAATTCAAAACCGAATGCCTGTACCCGGACGGAGTGCACATGAGCATCAGCGGCGATTTTCCCAACGGCGTCCGCTTCGAGGGGAGCGAAGGCTGGATTTTTGTCTCACGCGGCAACGAAACGGTAACCAACAGTGATCCGGTGGCGAAGCTAAAAGATGACCAGGCGCTGTCCGCCAGCGATCCCAAAATCATCACCTCGGTGATTGGACCGAATGAAATTCACCTTCCGGTAAGCGCCGAGCACCACGGAAACTGGCTGGAAAGCATCAAGTCGAGGCAACAGCCGATTGCGCCGGTGGAAGTGGGCCATCGCGCATGTTCGGCCTGCCTGCTTCATCACATTGCAATGAAGTTGAAAAGAAAGCTGTATTGGGACCCGCTACACGAGCGCTTCAAGAATGACGATGAAGCCAACGCCATGCGTTCGCGACCGCAACGCGCGCCTTACACCATGAACGCTTAATCCGGGAGGACAAATGATGACCCGCCGAGACCTGGTCGTAGCCTTGATCGCGATAAGTGTGACTCTGTGCGTGGTTGCCCTCGCGGATCAATCGGCAAGCGTCATGCAGTCCTCTGCATTTGACTGGAACTCGGTCGCCGCGAAGCCGACCCCAGTCGGGTCCGTGCGCTCATTTTTCCGGACTCCGACTGCGACCCTCAACGAACTCGAACTCCATGTCACCACACTGAACCCCGGACAGGCATCGCACCCGCCCCACCGCCATCCCAACGAGGAATTGGTCATCATCAAGGAGGGGACGGTTGAAGCACTGGTGCAGGGCGAGTGGAAGAGGCTGGGACCAGGGTCGGTAATTTTCAACGCATCCAACCAACTGCACGGACTGAAAAACGTAGGCGACGGCCCCGCGACCTATCACGTGATCAACTGGACATCGGCCACGACACCGAAAGCCCAGTCGTAGGCTATCTTCCCCCAACCAACGCCGGAGGCGGATATTCCGGCAACTTGCCGTTACTTGCATTTTGCCGTTTCACTTCCAGTTCATCGAGCAGGATCGATGGATTGATGATCGAGTGCGGGATGGCCTCCGTGCGATTGTCGACATTCACATCATCTCCGGCTGCAACCAGATCATTGCGCAGCGAGCGCAAATCGAGATCGCCGAATACCGCTCCACGAACCAGCTCTTCATGCCCATCTTTTACCCATACTTTGTAAAGTAGGCGCGGACTGTATTGTGGCCCCAGGGTTTCGACAAAATATCCGAAGGGGAGGTCCCGCTGTTTGCATAATTCAATGAGCTTGGACTTCAATTTGTCATGCGCGACTGGCTCAGACGATTTAACAATCAAATTTCCCAGACTCGGACCGGAATAGTTCATGGGATAGCGGGCGCGCCCATGTCCGTTGGAGGTGGGGAAATCCCGAATGGGCGTGCGCCCGACAAGATAGTGAATGAGCTTTCCGTTCTCGATCACCGTAACCCGCTCCGCTTTGACTCCTTCATCGTCAGTCTCGTAGTGGCCAAGCAGAGCCTGGTCGTTGATCGAAGCCATGGTTGGATCGTCCACGACCGAAATAAAGTCCGGGAGCACGCGGGTCTTGAAGTTGGTCGCCCAATCGCCCTTGGTCCGTCCGGTCTCCCCCAAGTCCGGTTTGAGTCCAAGTACGTTGTCGCCGACCATGTCGGCAAAAATGCTGGACGCGGCATCGGCAGAAAATAGCACTGGGCCGCGATAGTCTTCGTCTGCCAGCGGGGCTTCGCGCAGGGCTTTCAGAGTGGCGATCAACCCGGCCGCTTTTTCGAGGAACTCTTTTTCCGGCGGTAGCTCGTTCACCCCGCCGGTGGTGTAAAGCCAATTTCGATCCAGGCGCATGCCGTCGGAAGCCTGCGTGGTCCCTGCAAACCCCAGATCGTTCAAGCTTTGGCCGTCGCGGATTTCGCTCCCCTCGGAATTGATGAAGTAGCGGTTGACGGTGCGAAAATTCAGCCAGGCATTAAAAGATTCCACCTGCAGATCGCTCCTGCCCAGCGCAGAAGCGTTCTCCAGCCGCTTGAGCCATGGCTTAGGATCGACTTCGAGTCTTACTAACGGCCCCAGCGAGCGCACCGGTTCGGCGTGCGCAAAGTCATCGACGGGTTGGTCGACCGTGAAGTTCTTCAGGTGCGCCTGTTTTTCGGTGAACGCTTCGGTGGCAGCTTTGTAGGCCTGGTCAGTAGCCAGCCAGATCTGGTGGCGGAGTGTCTGAATGTCGTTATCGAGCGGGAGCACCTGCATCATGCCCAGACCCTGCCCATACACGCTGTCCTGTTTGTAACTGCCCACCCGAACCACGACCCGCACGTAACGGAGTTGCGTGCGCACGCTATTGCGGACTGCGCCGTAGGACGCTTCGGCCTGGAACGCGTCCAGGTCCATTACGCGGTAGTCAATGTAGTAAGGTGCTCCCATGTTCTCGAGCTTCAGCTGCGACTTGGAACGATCGAGTTCAGCATGCATCGCCTGGAAGACAGGGTCGGCGTCGACTGGTTGTGGTTGCGCCGCCGCGCCGCCCACCGTGGAAACAGAGAAGAACAACCATAATAGGACCGCGTTCTTCATTGCGCCCCTCCCGTTTTGACCGGACCCGGTTGGCCAGAATCTTCAAATCCAGGTGGCGCGAGGATAGGTGGACGATTCAGAGAATGTGGCTGCTTCTGCACCTCAATTTCCGAAAACAACATGGCCGGTGCCGAGGCCGAAACCGGCACGCTGCCGGATCCCGCGCCACAGACGCCATTGAACACTTCCATTTTGTCCCCGGTAGCTAGAATTCGATTCAACGCGGCGATGGGCGTTCCGACAATGTTGACGCCACGCACTAACTCATCTGGCTTGCCGTCGGGATAGACCTTCCACACCATCACCGGCAGTATCTGAAATGCCTGTGGCATGGCGCGCTGGGTGAGCGTGAAGCCTCCCTGAATATCTTCAAAATAGAGCCCGTAGGGTTTGCCTTGTTTCTTGATTTCTTCCACCAGTTGCTGTCGCAGCTGGCTGTTCGGAACCTTTTTGGAAGAAATAACTTGCAGATTACCCTGACGTCCAATCGGCATAAGTCCTGGCTGCGAGCGCCCATGTCCGTTGGACCTATCGAAGCCTTTCACCGGCATGCGTGACATCAGGAAGTTCTTCAAGACGCCTTTCTCAATCATATCCACCCGGCTTGCCGCGATCCCTTCATCATCGTATTCATACCAGCCACTCAACTCCTTGCCATCGAGCAAGTGTTGGGTCGGATCATCAATCACGCTCAGAAATTCCGGTAATACCGGTTGATTGAGTTTCTTGGTGAAAGTCTGGCCCTCGCGCTCGCCGCGCTGGTGTGATCCCTCCAGCCGGTGGCCTAATACCTCGTGAAAGAAGACCGCGGCTGCGCGGCCGGAGAGCAATGCCGGACCATCACGGCTCCGCCAGAGGAGCGGTGCGAAGATTCTTCAGATCCTTGGCCATGGTTTCAATACGCGCCGTGATTTCCGCATCACTGGGAAGTCCGCTAAGGTTGCTGGCCTGAAAGGTCTCAAAGCGCATCAGCTCCATGCCATCTTCCGCCCTGGTTTCTGCCTGGATGGCCAGGCGCACCATGGTGTGAGACGTCGCGATGTGGGAGCCTTCGGTAGACACCAGATAGAAACGCGTATTGTCCGTCGTGAAAAACGTTACTGCGTTGTAGATGTAGGGATAGTTGCGTAGTAGTCCGGAATACCGCTTGACCATCTTTTCGTTGGCTGCCTGATCGGCCGGGGAAAAAGGCTCAGCGTGCTCAGAGTGAGTTTGTGAAATCTCCTGTGAAAAGTCGGCCGAAGTGTCTTCTTCCTGTGCCTGCACTTGGGTGCGGGTCTTGGCATTCAGGTAAGCCTGCGCCGCTCTACGATACTCCCCATAGGTTAGCTGCCAAAGCTCACGAGCAATGGCATTGGGGTCGTTTTCGAGCGGCAAGAGATTGGAGCTAATGGCAGAGTTGCGGCTGTCTCCATGCGAGTTATCCAGGGTCGGGTTCCCCACCCGCACAATCACGTTTGCAGACCGCCTGCGGGCGTGAGTGGAATTCATGATGCTCCCCTGGCTGCCAAAAACTACAGTACTGTCCTGGTCGTAGACCGAATAACTGGTGAAGTAGGGCGCTGGATCGAGCTTACCGAGGGCGTCCTGAGCCCGCTTGAGCTCCTGCTGCATCACCGTGAGCAGGATGCCGTCGTTAGCAGTTGCTTTGGCTGGGAGTGCCGTCGGCTTACCATCGCCGATGGCGGTTTGAGAAAAAGTTAGGAGAACGTATGCCAGCACACAAGGGCCAAACAAATTCTTCATAAGCGGAGATTATAGGGGCAGAGGGAAGAAAGTTCTGTTATTTCGTGCGGCTGCCTACGTCACATCCAAGACTCGGACTGTGTATCATGAACAGGCCGCACTTGGCGTTTGCGGATGCCGAATAAAAAACTGGGGAGGGGTAATGCGCAGGTTACCGCTGCATTTTTCTGTTGTGATGGTGGTTGCACTGGTTCTGATGGCAGGCACGCGTGGCGGGGTTTTATTTGCCAATAATGCCGATTTCCATAATGCGCCCGAGTCCGCCAATGCCGTCAAGAATCCATTCGAGGGTTCAGCTCAAGCTGCTAAGGAAGGCCAGCCGCGCTATCATCTGCGTTGCGCACGTTGCCATGGAGAACGAGGCGAGGGTTCAGGCAATATTCCGCCCCTGAAAGACCGCACCATCCGCAGAACCACCCCTGGGGAACTTTTCTGGTTTATCACCAAAGGTGATGTGAAGAACGAGATGCCGTCATGGGCCAGCATCCCGGCGACTGAGCGTTGGAAAATCATCACCTACCTGAAGTCCATGAACTTGCCGGGAGGAGCGGCGGCAGCGGCTCCAGCCGCTTCCACCAACACCTCCAAGTTGAATCTACCCGCTCCCAAGCCTCCATTCACCGACTTCCGCTATGAGGAACCCGGCAAGATTCGCAAAATTACGCTACCCGATTTGCCCGAACCCTTCGCCACGGACTCAGCCGGAAATGGTCCACGAATGGTAGCCCGTCCAGCCGACATGTGGCCGAAAGCGCCAAAGGGATTCAAAGTCGAGCTATACGCCGCTGGACTCGACAACCCTCGCCTGATCCGTACCGCGCCGAATGGCGACATTTTTGTCGTAGAAGACCAGCCGGGGCGGGTCTTGGTGTTCCGCGGCATGACCAACGACGGGAAGCCGGAGGAGATGCACATCTTTGCCAGTGGTTTGAACCGGCCTTATGGACTGGCTTTCTATCCTCCCGGGCCAGACCCGCAATGGGTGTACGTGGGGAACAACAATGGCGTCGTCCGTTTCCCTTATAAGAATGGTGATCTGAAGGCGGGCGGCTCATCTGAACACATCGCCAGTCTCCCCGCGGGCGGAGGCCATATCACTCGTGACATCCAGTTTTCACTGGACGGTAAGAGAATGTTTGTGTCCGTCGGTTCACGCTCCAACGTCGACGATCCCGACACAACCCCGGCGGAGAAAAATCGCGCTGACATTCTGGTATTCAATCCCGATGGTTCGGATATGAAGGTATTTGCCTATGGCATCCGCAACGCGGGTGGTGGAATTGCCGTCCATCCCAAGACCGGCGAGTTGTGGTGTTCCGTCAACGAGCGCGACGCGCTGGGCGACAACCTGGTTCCCGACTACATCACCCACGTGCAGGAAGGCGGATTCTACGGCTGGCCCTGGTGGTACATGGGAGCGCACCAGGACCCGCGGCATAAGGGCAAGCATCCCGAACTGAAAGACAAGGCCATTGTTCCGGATGTGCTGTTGCAGCCGCACAACGCTTCATTGGAGATCACGTTCTACCAGGGCAAACAATTTCCGCCGG
>WNFY01003837.1_pt1 | contig 34420 bp, 37 predicted proteins | sample 5400091 | NCBI WGS metagenome assembly WNFY01 (sample SAMN13153364, study PRJNA577476) | soil metagenome | isolation source: 60 cm soil or saprolite under grassland replicate 1 | place: USA:California | collected 2016-06-15 | reverse complement strand
ATCGGCACCGGCGCGCCGCACAGCCGCTCAGGCCCGTTCCCCTACGTGCGCCGGCGCGGGCCGGCGGCGCTGATCGGGCTTTCCACGGCGTTGCCGACGGCGCCGTTCCTCGCCACCGGCAAGCTCGGCGCCGATCAGCTGATGCGATTTTCCGACGCGCTCGCGCATCTTGCGCACGAAGGCCTGTTCCGCATCGTGCTGATCCATCACCCGCCGGCCGTGCAAGGCCCCAACCGCTTCAAGCGCCTCATCGACGCCGGGCCGTTCCGCCGCCTGATCGCCGAGCACGGCGCCGAGCTCGTGCTGCACGGCCACAATCACGTGCATTCGGTGCACTGGATCGCGGGGCCGAAAAACCCGATTCCGGTAGTGGGCGTGCCTTCCGCCTCCGCGGCGCTGCGCGGCGACCGCGATCCCGCCGGCTACAATCTCTACCGGATCGATGGCGCGCGCGGGCGCTGGCGCTGCGAGGCGATCTCGCGCGGACTGAAAGCCGGCCACGACGGGCTGACCGAGCTCTCGCGCCGCGCGCTGACGCCGTGAGGCGGCCGATCCGTTCGGCTGGCGCACGGAACAAGCGACCCCGGCAGCACGACCGGCACGGTGCCCCTCGTCGCATGCCCCTTGCAATTACCTGCATATGCAGTTATCTCGGATGCCATGACCGACCATCATGCGGTTCCGGCGCCGGCATCGTTCGGCTGCACGTGCCTGCGGCTGCGCAAGGCGGCGCGGCGGATCACCCAAATCTACGACGGCTATGTCGAGCCGTTCGGCCTGACCATCACGCAATTCGGCTTGCTCGCCCATCTGCGCGTGCTCGACGGGATCAGCGTCGGCGCCCTTGCCGAGAAATTGGTCATGGACCCGACCACCCTGACGCGGAATTTGCGCCCGCTCGAACGCCGGGGGCTCGTGGCCCTGGAGCCGGACCCGGAGGATCGCCGCTCGCGAAGCTTGCGTCTGACCGAAGAAGGTCGGGAGGTGTTGCGCGCAGCGCGGCCAGCGTGGGCTCGCGCCCAGCGGCACGTCGAGCAGGTGCTGGGGAACGCCGATACGGCGGGTCTCCACGCGGCGCTCGATCGCGTGCTGGAACGACTCGCGTGAGCGCAATGGAGCGCCGCGCCCAATAGCTGAATATGCAGTGACTTCCACAGGAGGGATCGATGGCCCTGCAATCGGAAACCCGCTTCGGGATCGTGCCGCGCGAACTCGCCGCGACCATGACGGGCGTCGAATTTCTCGAGAAGCTGCGCGACGGCACGCTGCCGGCGCCACCGTTCGCCGAGGCAACCGACATCTGGATCACGGAGATCGAGCGCGGCCGGGTGGTGTTCGACGCGAAGCCGTCGCCGCGTTTCTACAATCCCATGGGAATGGTGCACGGCGGCTGGAGCGCGACCGTGCTCGATTCCGCCATGGGCTGCGCGGTGCATTCGATCCTGCAAGCCGGCCAAGCCTACACCACCGTCGACATGAGCGTGACCTTCGTGCGGCCGGTCCTCGCCAAGACGGGCGTGCTCCGGTGCGAAGGCAAGCTCATCCACGCCGGCAATCGCATCGCCACGGCCGAAGGCCGCCTCTGGGACCAGGCCGGCACGCTCATCGCGCATGGTTCGGAGACCTGTCTGGTGATCGGCCCGGCCGGCCCGAATTCATGAGCAGCCGTTTCGTGGCGAGAGAGGAAGCTCGATGAGCGCGACGAGCGCCGCCGCCGCAATGCCGATTCCCACCGCCAATCCGTTGCTGAGCGGCCGGATTCTGCCGACGCTGCTCCGGCTGGCGCTGCCGAACGTGCTGGCGATGACGGCGACCGTGCTGGTCGGCGTCGCCGAGACTTCCTACATCGGCATCTTGGGCACGCAGCCGCTGGCCGCCATGGCGCTGGTCTTTCCCTTCGCTATGCTGACGCAAATGATGTCGGCCGGCGCCATGGGCGGCGGCGTGTCGTCCGCGGTGAGCCGGGCGCTCGGCGCCGGTGACGTCTTGCGCGCTCGCGCGCTGGCGCTGCACGCGGTCGCGATCGGTATCATCGCGGGCGTGCTCTACTCGTTTGTATTCCTGGTGTTCGGCCCCGCCCTTTATCGGCTGCTAGGCGGCAGCGCGGGCGTGCTCGTGGAGGCCACCCGCTATTCGAACGTGCTGTTCAGCGGCGCGGTCCTGATCTGGCTCAGCAATTCGCTCGCCTCGGTTCTGCGCGGGACCGGGAACATGAAATTGCCTTCCATCACGATCCTGACGACGTCGCTCCTGCAGATCGTGCTCGGAGGCAGCCTCGGCCTGGGCCTCGGACCGCTGCCGCGTCTCGGCATGCCAGGCGTGGCGCTCGGACAGCTGGTCGCGACCGGGGCCGGCGTCGCGGTTCTGCTGTGGTATCTTCGGTCGAACCGCGGCCGGCTGCGCTTGGCGTTCCGGGGCATCGCGTTCCGCGGCGAGATGTTCTTCGACATCCTCAAAGTGGGCGCGCTCGCCTGCCTGTCCCCGGTGCAAGCGGTGTTGACCGTGCTGATCTTCACGGCGCTGGTCGCGCGCTTCGGCGTGCCGGCGCTCGCCGGCTACGGCATCGGCGTGCGCCTGGAGTTCCTGTTGATCCCCATCGCGTTCGGCGTCGGCGTCGCCGCGGTGCCCATGGTCGGCATGGCGATCGGCGCCGGCGAGGTTCCCCGCGCGCGCTCCGTGGCATGCACCGCTGGCGGCGTCACCGCACTCATGCTGGGGCTGATCGGCCTCGTGGTCGCGGTCGCGCCCGATCTCTGGGCCGGACTGTTCACCCGCGAGGAGGCCGTGCTGCTCGCCGCGCGCCAATACCTGCGCTTCGCGGGGCCCGGATTTGCGTTTTTCGGGCTCGGGCTCACGCTGTATTTCGCCGCCCAGGGCTCCGGAAACGTGCTCGGTCCGGTGCTGGCTTCGACGTTGCGGCTGCTGCTGGTCGCCATCGGCGGTGCATGGCTGGCGCAAGGCGGAGCCGGCGTCGCCGCGCTGTTCGCGCTGGTGGGAGCTTCCATGACGGCGTATGGGCTCGCCACCGCGGCGGCGGTTTTCTTCACGCGCTGGGGCGGGGCGCGAAAGTCCCGAGCGGCGCCGGCATGACCGGAACAGGCCTGGTTTCGACGCCGGCTACATCACGTACGGTCGGGCAATTCGTCGCCCGCATCGGTCGGTGGCGCGTGGGCGGCCAGCACCGTTCCACATCGTTCGATCGCGGCGATGAATCCCTGCGCAATGCGGCCGTCGCGCATATGCGCTGTCAACGCGTCGACGGCGGCCTGCCACTCCCGATTGCCGACCTTCGCGGCAATGCCTTCATCGGCGATGATTCGCGCATAGCGCTCGGCAAGCGACACGAAGATCAGCACGCCGGTTCGTTCTCGCGTCAGCGTGAGGCTGCGCGCGTGGAACTGCTCGACCGCCGCGCGATGGGCTCGGGCTCGACGCACTGCCGGCGGAACCAGCGCAATGCGCAGCGGCGGCCAGGACAATGCCAGCACGGCCGCGGCAAACATTACGATCTGGACCAGGAAGATCCGCTGCACGCTCCATTGCGTCAGCACGATCAGCGGCCATGGCGAAACGAGCGCCGCAAGCGACGCCCAAAGCACGGGGACGTAAAAATACTCCGACGACGAGCGCCTCAGCACGCACACGATCTGGCCGGATGTCCGCTGCTCGGCGGACCGGATGGCGGCGGCGATCGCCGCATGATCTTCCTTGCTGATCGGCATCACCAGCTTCCCGAGGCTCCGCCGCCTCCCGACGAGCCACCGCCGCCCGCGAACCCGCCGCCGGAAGCGCCGCCACCCCAGCCCGACCCGGACGAGCCGCCCCACTGCGAGCCGCCATAGGGAATGAAAATCGGGGGCCCGGCACGGCCGGTCCAGGCGGACGCACGGCCGCGCGCATGGCCCATCATGAAACGAAGAATGAAGATCAGGAGACCGAGGAAGATCAGCGGCGCGAGTTGATCGATCAGCGTCTGCCGGTCATCGGTCCGGATCCTGGGTCGCTGCTGCCATTCCGCGGCATCGGTCGTCAGGACGGAAAGGATTCCATCGACCCCGCGCTCGATACCGCCGGCATAATCGTTGGCCTTGAAGCGGGGAACGATGGCGCCGGTGATGATGACATTCGACAGAGCATCCGTAAGGGTGCCTTCGAGGCCGTAGCCGACCTCGATGCGGACCTTGCGCTCCCTGGGCGCGACGAGCAGCAGGACCCCGTTGTTCTTGTTCGATTCCCCGAGCTTCCAATGGCGGAAGAGCTCGTTGGCGAAGGTCTCGACGTCTTGCCCCTGCAGCGAGCTCACCGTAGCGACGACGAGCTGAATACCCGATTTTTCCTCGAGCTGCTTCAGCTTGCCCTCGATTGCGCTGCGGCTCGCCGCGGGGATGACATTGGCCTGATCGACCACGCGGCCCGTGAGCGCCGGCAAGTCGAGCGCGTGGGCAAGACCGACCAGCAGGGAAAATACGATAACGCCAGCGCAGCCGGACCAACACCAGCCGTTCGCACGCGCGGAGAGGAAGGAAGGCGGCACCATCGTCAGTGGACCGGATTCGCCGCCTAGAATTTCACCTGAGGAGGCGACTGCGCGTTTTCGGCAGCCGTGAACTCCGCCATCGGTTTGCTGCCGGAGAAAACCGTCTTGGCCCAAATGAGGGTCGGGAACGTCCGCAAGGAGGTGTTGTAGGCACGCACCGCCTCGATGTAATCCCGCCGCGCCACCGAAATGCGGTTCTCGGTTCCCTCGAGCTGCGATTGCAGCGCCAGGAAATTGGCGTTCGATTTCAGATCCGGATAGTTCTCGGTGATTGCGAGCAACCGGCCGAGCGCACCGGACAATTGGTTCTGCGCGTCCTGGAATTGCTTGAGCTTGTCGGGGTCGCTGAGCTGGGAGGCATCGACCTTCACCTGCGTCGCCTTGGCGCGGGCTTCGACCACCGAGGTGAGCACGTCCTTCTCCTGCTTCGCGTAGCCCTGAACGGTGGCAACCAGGTTGGGAATGAGGTCGGCGCGGCGCTGGTATTGGTTCTGCACGTCGCCCCACCGGGCCTTGGCCTGCTCCTCGAGCGTCGGAATCGTGTTGTAGCCGCAACCCGCGAGGAAAGAACCCACGCCGACGACTGCGATCAGCGTGCGCAAGCGAAAGGTGCCGGTCATGTGTTCTCCAACTCGAGCGACGGGCGCTCGCATGGCCCAAACCATGAAAACGGCCGCGGCAGCGAACGGTTCAACGCAGCGTCGAGAGCCACGCGGTTCCCAGCACGGCGCCGGCCCCGATTGCCGCGCCGAGGATGAGGCCGATCAGCAGCATGAGCAGCATGCGTCGCCGGCGCTGGCGGCCGCTGACCGCGTCGATCAGGCGATCGCGGGCGGCAAGCTCGGTGTCGCCGGCGATGACGCGCTCGCGCTCGACCAGCCGCCGCGCGATGTATTGGGTCACCGCGCGCGCCATTTCGTCGACGTCGGCGGATTCGGCGATCACGCGTCGGCCGTAGCGGGTGTCCTGGACGAAGCGATAGACGCGTTTATCGCGACCCATGGCGACGTGGGCGATCATGTCGATCCACAGCCGCGGCGTGTCGCCCTCGGCGATCCCGCGCTCGAACAGCTCGACCCCTTCGGGAATGTCGGCATACACCGCCTCGAGCGCCTGGTTCAGCAATTCGAGCCGGGCGAGTTCGGCATCGCGCAGATCGACGACCACGCCGGAGCGCTCCGCCATCTCGATTCGCGCCTGGCGCATCGCGTCCTTGAGCCGCGGGGTGCGCCCGTGCTCCGTCTCCTCGGCGTTGCTTTCGGTCATGTCCCGTCCTTCCCCCGGTCAACGTACCAAGCTCGCGAGTGTGGCGCAAAACCGAAGCTTGCCATCCAGCGTGAAGTGAGCGCAGGCGCCGAGACCCCCGATGCCCGCTCACAGCCCGAGATCGCTCAGCGAAGGGTGATCGTCGGGGCGGCGGCCGAGGGGCCAATGGTATTTGCGCTCGCTCGCCTTGATGGGAAGATCGTTGATGCTGGCGATGCGAAGGCGCATCAAGCCGTCCTGGTCGAATTCCCAATTCTCGTTGCCGTAGCTGCGGAACCAGTTGTCGCTGTCGTCGTGCCATTCATAGGCGAAACGCACCGCGATGCGATTCTCGCGGAAGGCCCAGACTTCCTTGATCAGACGATAATCGAGCTCGCGGCCCCACTTGCGCCTCAGGAAGGCTTCGATGGCCTCGCGGCCGTGGATGAACTCCGCGCGGTTGCGCCAGCGGCTGTCGATCGTGTAGGCGAGCGCCACGCGGGCGGGATCCCGGGTGTTCCAGGCGTCTTCGGCCATGCGTGCCTTCTGGGCGGCGGTCTCGGCCGTGAAGGGGGGAAGCGGCGGGCGGCTCATGCAACACCTCGAGGTTTGGCGAGTAATGGCCACACTCGCCGGGGAGGATCAAGCAAGCTCGTGGCGATGCATCCACGCGAGCCCGTCCTCGGTGCGCGCGCGCGGCCGGTACTCGGCGGCGATCCAGCCGGCATAGCCCATCGCGTCGAGCGCCGCGCAGATCGCCGCATAATTGACCTCGCCCTCATCGGGCTCGGCGCGCGAGGGAACCGCGGCAATCTGCACGTGCCCGATCAACGGCAGGTGCCGCTCGATGCGCTTGATCAGATCGCCCTGCATGATCTGCACGTGATAGCAGTCGAACTGGATCTTCAGGTTGGGCCGGCCGACCCGCGCGATCGCGTCGGCAGCGTGCTCGACCCGGGTGAGGAAATAATCCGGCCGATCGCGGGTATTGAGCGGCTCGATCAGCAACGTGATGTTCTTCGCCGCGGCGGCATCGGCGGCGCTCGCCAGATTGGCCGCAAACGTCGCGTCGGCGGCCGGCCGCCGGTCCGGCGGCACGACGCCGGCGAGGTAATGCACGGCGGTGGCGCCGATCACCGCCGCATAATCGAGCGCCTGCCGGAATAGATCCGCGAATTCGCGTTCGCGACCGGGCACCGCGGCGAGCCCGAATTCTCCAGGCTGGCCCGGCGCCGTGTTGAGCCCCAGCATGACGAGATCGTTGCGGTCGATCTCGCCTCTGACGGCGGATGCCGACACCTCGTAGGGAAGCTGGACCTCGACCGCCGGAAAGCCGGCCGCGGCTGCGGCGGCGAAACGCTCGATCAGCGGCCGCTCGGTGAACAACATGCTCAAATTCGCGGCGAAGCGCGGCATCGAGTTCCCCGCGGGACGCCCTGGCACGCCTGCGGCGTGCGCGCTATGCATGCGATCCCGATCCGGCAGCAAAGCAAGAACATCGGCTGTCGCCAACCGAAAACGAGCTTTTCCAATGGACGCCAACGACAGCTTCCACATCGCCGTCATCGCCGGCGAGGGAATCGGCATCGAAGTGATGGCGCCGGCGCTCGAGCTCCTGCGCAAGCTCGAACGCTCGCATGCCGGGCTGAAATTCCGATTCACCGAGGCGCCCGCGGGCGCCAATCATTACCGCGAGACCGGAACGGCGCTGCCGGAGGCGACCGTCAAGCTGTGCGCCGAGGCCGATGCCATCCTGCTCGGCGCCTGCGGTCTGCCCGACGTGCGCTATCCGGACGGCACCGAGATCGCGCCGCAGATCGAGCTGCGCAAGATCTTCGATCTCTACGCCGGCGTGCGTCCGGCGCGCCTGGTGCCGGGGGTCGCAAGTCCGATCGTCGGCGCCGCGGAGCACGGCATCGATTTCGTGGTGATCCGCGAATCGACCGAAGGCCTGTTCGCTTCGATGGGCAAGGGCGTGGTCACCCACGACGAGGCGCGCGAGACGCTGGTGATCACCCGCAAAACCTGCGAGCGACTGTTCGATTTCTCGTTCCGTTTGGCGGCGCGGCGCAAGGCGCGCGGCGCGCGCGGGCAGCTCGCCTGCGTCGACAAGGCCAATGTGTTCAAGGCATTCGCTTATTTCCGCAAAATCTTCGACGAGCGCGCGGCGCGATTTCCCGAGGTCGCCCGCGCGCACGTCTACATCGATGCCTGCTCGGCCGCGCTGGTGCGCAGACCGTGGGATTTCGACGTGCTCGTCACCGAGAACATGTTCGGCGACATCCTGTCGGATCTCGCCGCCGGCCTGATCGGCGGCATGGGCATGGCGCCTTCCGCCGACATCGGCGACACGCATGCGGTGTTCCAGCCTTGCCACGGCACCGCGCCGGACATCATGGGCACCGGCCGCGCCAATCCGGCCGCGATGATCCTGTCCGCGGCGATGATGCTCGACTGGCTTGCCGAGCGCCACGACCATTCGGCCGCCGCGGACGCGGCGCGGCGCCTCGAGCAGGCGGTCGACCGCGCGTTCGCGGCGGGCCTGAAGCCGTGCGAGATGGGCGGCCACGATGGCACCCGAGAAATCGCCCGTGCGGTGATGGCGGCGCTGTGACGCGCCGTTGTAGCACGGATGGAGCGGAGCGAAATCCGGGACCCCGCTTACGCTACGCTCCTTGCGGGCTACGGAACTGAGGCTCTACGGCAAGCCCGCGATCGCCCTCGCCGCGCCGGTGAGCTCCAGGATGTGCAGCCCGGTGTTGGCGCGGTCGACCACATAGACGAAGCCGCGCTCGTCGGTCTCGACGTTGTTGCTCTGGATCGCGGTCTTGCAGCGGTCCTGGCCGTTGACCTTGACGCAGCGCGGATCGGTCTTCTCGGTGATCGCCGGGATGAAGAAGCCGGCTTCCTTCGGCCGGTATGGATCGCGCACGTCGAGCGCGCGAACGCCGGCATTGAAGAACGTGATGAACGCCAGCTTCCTGTAGAACACCGGCGCCATGCTTTCGTTCGACGAATGCGCGCCGAAGCGGCCGCCGCGCTCGCAGAAATGCCCGCTCGCCTCCTCGACGGTCCAGTTTGACACCACCATCGGCCGCGTCTCGATCGTCACGTCGGCGAACCACACCATCTGCCGCGCCTCCTGGCATTCGTTCACTAGCGATTCGTCGACGATCATCACGATGTCGCGGGTTGCGCCGAACTTGTCGTGGGCGAATTCCGCGACCGGCATCTTGGGCATCGGAAACGTCGTGTGCGCGCCGACGATCGGGGAGAGCTCGAGCCGCCCGATCTCGGGATAGCGCAGATTTTCCGGCGTCGGCTCCTTGGCGCCGTTCAACAGCTTTGCGCGGTCGACGATCTGCAGGATGCCGCCCTTGTTGGTGCCGTAGCCGAAATAGATGCGGTTGCCCTCGGGCCCCATCGAGATCGGACCGTGCAGCTCGGTCGGCACGGTGCCGGTTGCGCCCGGCTCCTGGCCCGGAAGGCCGAAATCGCGGATTTTTGCCGGATGCGCCGGATCGGACAGATCGTAGATTTGCGTCATGCGCCGGGTGCGCCACCCGGGAGCGCCGGAGACCAGATAGGCGATGCCGGTCTCGCATTCCCACCAGCTTTTATGGGTGTCGTTGAGGCCGTCGAGCCGCGTGACGAGCTCAGGCTTGGCCGGATCGACGACGTTCCAGATCTCATGGGCCTGGCCGCCGAACGTGCGCAACAGATAGACGCTATTCGGATCGCCTTTTGGCAGCGCTTTGCCGTCGCACACGCGCACCATTTGCGCGCCGCCCTGCTCGTAGGTCCCTTCCTGGCCGGGAATGTGACGCAGATATTTGGGATGCGCGGCATCGGTCACGTCGAGGATCGAGGTGCCGCTGAACTCGGGCTGACCGGTGAGCGGATTGAGCGGCTTCGGCAGCTTGTCGGTGCCGCCGTGGTGGCCGATATAGGCGATGAAGCGTTCGCCCTGGCGGTGGATGGTCGGCTGATAGGCGCTGCGCGCCTGGACATCGTCGTAGCCGACGAGCCGCATGTTGCTCGCCTCCGGCGGATCGCCGACCTTCGGCGTTTGCGCGGATGCCGGGGCAACCGCGCAAGCAAACAAGGCACAACAAACAAGCGGAAGGAGGATCGCGCGCACCAAAGTGAGTTCACGCCCGTTCATAACTGCTCCCTCATCGTATGATCATTTGGCTCCGAGCGAGCGCAAATCTCCTCCTCTCCCCGCTGGGGAGTGGGGGGCACGACCGCTGTTTTGAGTCGAAGATCGCGATCCCCTCACCCGATCCTCGCCTTCGGCGAGGATCGACCTCTCCCGAGGGGAGAGATAAGAAGCGTGCCTCATCGATCCTCGCGCCAGATGCCGAGCGCTTCCTGGGCCGGGCGGTCCGAGATGCCGAACAGCACGGTTTCGCCTCGCGCGCGGTGCGCGTAACGCTTCCACGGCGGAATGACGAAGATATCTCCGGGCGACCATTCCAGCGTCTCGTCATCAAGCTTGGTTGCGCCTTCGCCTTCGACGCAGACGAAGATCGCGCCGTCGGTCGAACGATACGGCTGGCCCGCAAAGCCCTTGGGCAGCAGTGCGAGATGCGCGCCCATGGTCGGCGTCGCCCAGCCGCCGTTCCAGGGATTGGCGTAGCGCACGCGCGCGCCGTGACAGCGGTCGACGTCGCCTGCGCGCCGCAGCCGCTCGAGGATCGGCCGGGTGCGGGCGTAGGGATAATTGACGATCGGGGTGCGGATCTCGTTGGGAGCCTCGCCCTCGGGCAGCACGCCGGAGCCGAACCGCGCCAGCGAATCCCCGTCCTCGCGCTCGGCCGCCTGGCTTTCCCGGTTCAGGTGCTCGGAGAACGCCGCCTCGAAGAAATTGATCATCGGCAGATCGAGCACGTCGAGCCAGATCATCGGCTGCTTCGAAGTATTGCCGTGGTCGTGCGCGGCCCAATTGGCGGTGATGACGAAATCGCCGGGTTTCATCAATGTCTTCTCGCCCTCCACCGCCGTATAGGCGCCCTCTCCGTCGAGCACGAAACGGATCGCCGAGGCGGAATGGCGATGGGCGGGGGCGATCTCGCCCGGCAGGATCAGCTGCAGGCCGGCGTAGAGCGTCTGGGTGATGCGCGACTTGCCGCGCAGCGCCGGATTCTCCAGCACCAGCACCCGGCGCTCCGCCTCCTTCGCCGTGATCAGCTCGCCCGCTTCCGCCACGAACGGCCGCACGTCCTTGAAATGCCAGATCGCCGGCACGCATTGCGTGGCCGGCTCGTCAGGCACGAGGTCGCGCAGCACCTCCCACAGCGGCGCCATGTCGTGGGCGGAGATGCGCTCGTAATAGGCGCGCCGGGACGCTTCGACGTTCTTGCTCGCCGCCGGCGGGCCCGGCTTCCCGGCCGATTTCCGGGCGCTCGGGACACCCATGGCGTTCCTCCTGTTTTCGTTGACGATTGCCCCGGAGATTACCGCAATAATTTGGGTCTTCAAAACTACGCCGGCAGTGCCACTGCAGTGCCACGAGAACGGCCGCTCCTCGGACCGTCAGGCGGGCACGCCCACGCGGGCGATGAATTTGGAAAATGCGGCGAGCTGCTGGGCGATGATTTTTCGCGTCGGCTCGTCGGTCAGCACACCCTGGGCCTCATCGACCTTGGTGTTGACGAACGTCACCATGATCTCCGGCTTGTTGAAGACCTGCGCGTCGAGGAACACCATCATCTGCCGCAGGTGATATTGCGCGCGCGCGCCGCCGAGCACGCTCGGAGAGGCGGACTGGATCGCGACCGGCTTGCCGGCGAGCGGCTGGTTGGGGAGCCGCGACACCCAATCGATCGCGTTCTTGAGCACGCCGGGTATCGAATAATTGTATTCCGGCGTGACGAACATGATGCCGCTCGCGGCCCGGATCGCGTCGCCGAGCGCCGTGACCGGCGCCGGGAAGCCCTGCTCGCTCTGCACATCGAAATTGTAGAGCGGCATGGTGCCGATCGGCGGCGAGGGCACGATCGTCATTTCCGCCGGCGCCAGCGCCGGCAGATTGCGCGCCAGCATGGCGTTGTAGGAGCCCCGGCGCAGGCTGCCGCAGATCGCCAAGACGTTGTGTTTGTCGCTCATAGGCTCGAATCCCCCGCCTCGATGGCTCGAATCCCCCGCCTCGACGCGTTCAGGTGCGGCGCCCGCCCGCTTCCGGCACGAGTGCCTGCACCGAGAAATAGCCGTCGGGGTCGCTCCACACCGCGCCCGTCGTCCAGCCGGCGCCGAGCGCGAGCGCCGCAAAGGATTCGACGGTGTATTTGTAGCTGTTCTCGGTGTGGATGGTCTCCCCGGCGCGAAAGCCGAAGCATTTGCCGAGGATGCGCACTTTTTGCCGCCGCAGGCTGGCGAGATGCATCTCGATCCGGCGCAGCTCGCGATTATAGAAGGCATGATGCTCGAACGCGCTCACGTCGAAATCGCCGGCGAGCTCGCGATTGATGCGCACCAGCAGGTTGCGATTGAACTGCGCCGTGATGCTTTGCGAGTCGTTATAGGCGGCGTGGAGCACCTCCGGGTCCTTGACCAGGTCGACGCCCACCACGAATGCCGCGGCGCGTCCCAGCACGCGTCTGGCGCGGCGCAGAAACCCGGTGACTTCATGGGGCTCGAGATTGCCGATGGTGGATCCGGGAAAGAAGCCGATCCGCGGAGCCGCGCGGATCGCGGCGGGCAATTCGAACGCGCAGGTGAAATCCGCCGCGACCGGCAGCACCTGGAGCGCCGGGAAATCCGCCTGCAGCCGGGCGGCCTCGCCGTTCACGAATTCCGCGGAAATATCCACCGGCACATAGGCGCGCACCGAGGCCATGTGCCGCAGCAGCAGGCGCGCCTTCGCGGTCGAGCCGCTGCCGAACTCGACCAGCGCCGCGCCCGGTTGCGCGAATTGCGCGATGCTCTCGGCGGAGGATTCCAGGATCCGCATCTCGGTCCGGGTCGGGTAATATTCGGGAAGCTCGGTGATCCGTTCGAACAGCCGCGAGCCGGCCTCGTCGTAGAAATATTTCGCCGGCAGGCGTTTCGGCATGGCCGCGAGGCCCGCGAGCACGTCGGCGGCGAACCCGGTCGCGGCATTCCGCGCGGGTTGCGGACGAACGGCAGATCGCGCGAGCGCCGTCATGATCGAGCCCGTGACTGGGATTGGTTCGGACAGGGGCGGTCAGCCGTCGTAATCGGCAAGCCGAACTCCGGTGAATTGCCAGCGGGCGGGCGGATAGAAGAAATTGCGATAACTCACGCGACTGTGGCCTGCGGGAGTCGCCAGCGAACCGCCCCGCAGCACCATCTGGTTGACCATGAACTTGCCATTGTATTCGCCGAGCGCGCCGGCCTCCGCCAGGAACCCAGGATAGGGCCCGTAGGCACTGCGCGTCCACTGCCAGGCAACGCCCTCGGCGTTCGAAAGTTCACCGGTGCGCGCCGCGATCTCCCACTCGAATTCGGTCGGCAGATGCTTGCCGGCCCACCGCGCGAAGGCGTCCGCCTCGTAATAGCTTATATGACATACCGGCGCGTCGGGATCGAGCGGCTTGAGCCCGCCGAGCGTCATCGTCAGCCATTGGCCGTCGCGTTCCTGCCAGTAGCCGGGCGCAATCCAATCCTCCGCTTCGACGCTCGCCCAACCGTCCGAGAGCCACAACGAGGCCGTCCGATACCCGCGATCGTCCATGAATGCCAACCATTGCGCATTGCTGACAAGCTCGCGGGCAATGCGCACGGGGCCGACCAGAGCCCGGTGCGCCGGGCGCTCGTTGTCGAACGCAAAGCCTTCGCCATCGTGCCCGACGCTGTAAATGCCCTGCGCGAACGCGAGGAAGCCGCCTGCACCGCCGCGAGTTTCGGGCGGGCGCCATCCGGCGTCATAGGCCGGCGCCGTGGGGTTCTGGGCGAAAGCGTGGAGAATATCCGTCAGCATGAGCTCCTGGTGCTGCTGCTCGTGATTGAGGCCGATCTCGAGGATCCGCAGCATGTCACCGAGCTGCCGCGCGCCCGCCTCGGTAATCAGGCAGTGCACGGCGCGATCGACATGGGCGCGATAGGCGCCGACTTCCGCGGCGTTCGGGCGCGTGATGAGGCCGCGCCTGGGGCGCGCATGCGAACCGCGGATCGAACACCCAGTACGCCGGGGCGTGCGGAATGAGCAGAAACTGCTCGAAGAACCAGGTGGTGTGCGCGCGGTGCCATTTGACCGGGCTCGCGTCGGGCATCGATTGCACCGCCTGGTCCTCGGCCGAGAGCGGCGCGGCGCGGCGCTCGGTCTCGCTGCGTATCGCGTCGTAAGCCGCGAGCCAAATCGCGCGCGCATCCGAGCGGGCGGGGCCGGTCCCGGCCTGCCCGGAAAATTCGCGTCCAAGTCCGGCATATGCAGACACGCTATCCTCCAGCCGCAATGTGCGATCGGCCACGACGAGAACCGCCTGCCATGTCGATTGTTCCTGAAATAGCCAGCGAACGGCGGACCTAAGACGATCAACGAGCAGTCGACGAACTTGGCATCTGTGTCAGGCGTCCCGCGATTGTAAGCTGCCCTGCGTTCACATTCGCGCTAGCGGGATCCCCAAAAATTATCCTACACTTCCTCGTTTGAAACAGCGGCCCGTGCCCGCGCTGCAATCGTGCGCCGGCCCGCTTCCTTGGGGAAACCATCATGACCGGCGGGCGTCCCTGGTACAGCGTGCTTTACGTTCAGGTGATCATCGCGATCCTGATCGGGATCCTGGTCGGCTATTTTTTCCCCGGAACCGGGGTCGCGCTCAAGCCGCTCGGCGACGGCTTCATTCAGCTCATCAAGATGATGATCGCGCCGGTGATCTTCTGCACCGTCGTTCACGGCATCGCCTCGATGAGCGACTTGAAGAAGGTCGGGCGGGTCGGCGTCAAGACGCTGGTCTATTTCGAGGTGGTGTCGACGCTGGCGCTCGTCATCGGGCTGCTGGTCGGCGAGATCGTCCGGCCGGGCAGCGGCTTCAACATCGATCCGGCTTCGCTCGACCCCAAGGCGGTTTCCTCCTACGTCACGCGCGCCAAGGAAGAGGGCATCGTCGCGCATCTGTTCGCGATCATTCCCGACACCTTTCTGGGAGCCCTGGCGCGCGGCGATCTCCTGCAGGTGCTGCTGGTTTCCATCCTTTCCGGCTTCGCCATCTCGCGGATGGGCGAGCTCGGCGAGCGCGTTACCCACGCGATCGACATCGCCGCCAAGGTGTTCTTCCGCATCATCCACATCATCGTGCGGGCGGCGCCGATCGGCGCCTTCGGCGCGATGGCGTTCACGATCGGCGCCTATGGACTGGGGTCGCTGTGGAACCTGCTGCAGCTGATCGCCACGTTTTATCTCACCGCGCTGTTGTTCGTGCTGATCGTGCTCGGCACGATCGCGCATCTCAGCGGATTCTCGATCCTGCGCTTCATCGCCTACATCAAGGACGAGCTGCTGATCGTGCTCGGCACGAGCTCGTCGGAAACGGTGCTGCCGCAGATGATGGAGAAAATGGAACGGCTGGGCGCCTCGCGCTCGGTCGTCGGCCTGGTGATCCCGACCGGCTACAGCTTCAATCTCGACGGCACGAACATCTATATGACGCTAGCCAGCCTGTTCCTGGCGCAGGCAACCAATACGCACCTCACCCTCGGCCAGGAACTGGGGCTGCTGCTGATCGCCATGATCACCTCGAAGGGAGCCTCGGGCGTCACCGGGGCCGGCTTCGTGACGCTCGCGGCGACGCTGGCGATCGTGCCGGACATCCCGATCCAATCGCTGGCGATCCTGGTCGGGATCGACAAATTCATGAGCGAGTGCCGCGCGCTGACGAATCTGGTTGGCAACGGGGTCGCGACCGTCGTGATCAGCCGCTGGGAAGGCGAGCTCGACACCGCCAAGCTCGATCAGGTCATGGCCCACCCGATCAAGGTCGGCGAGGAGTTGGAGCCCACCCCGGCTTAGGCGCCGATGGGCCGCGACCCTTGCCCGACGCTCCGCCCGGTTGACCGGCCGCCTCGGCGACGGGCCAATGGCGCATCGGACCGTCTGTGCGGTTCGATTCGGATAATGGTTGGTGGCGGAAGGATCGGACCACTTTGGTTTGGCGCCGCCTAGAATGCGAGACTCGGTGCAAATCGAACCGTCAGCAGCGCTATAGCCACTCTTTCCATTTGAAAAACAGATACGGCAGCACCGCGACCATCAACATCAGGCCGAGTGCGGCGGGATAGCCGAACGGCCACTCGAGCTCGGGCATATTCTTGAAATTCATGCCGTAGATCGAGGCCACCAGCGTCGGAGGCATCAGCACCACCGCGGCAACCGAAAAAATCTTGATGATGTTGTTCTGTTGCGCCGAGGTCAGCTGCAGATGCGCTTCCAGCGCGGATTTCACCAGCTCGAGAAGGTTATCGATGCTCTCGACCACGCGGATCACGTGATCCTGAACGTCGCGAAAATATGGATGCATGGATGGACCAATCAGCGGGACATCGAATCGCATCATGCGGTTGCATACTTCCTGCAGCGGCTGGACCGTCCGGCGCATCTGCAGGAGTTCGTGCCGCAGCTCGTAGATGTGTTGGACATCCGGCCGGCTCGCGCGTTCGGAGAAAACGGCGCCTTCGACGGCATCGAGCTCGGTTTCGAACTCGTGAACGATCGGGAAAAAATTGTCGACGATGAAGTCCATGACCGAATAGACGACGAAACTCTCGCCCATCGACAGCATCTTGGGCGCGCCCTCGCAGCGGGCGCGCACCTCGCGGTAGCCGGTGGTCGACCCGTGTCGGACCGTCACCACGTAACCCCGACCGGCGAAAATATGCGTCTCGCCGAATTGAATCTTGCGATCCTGAAGCTGTGCCGTGCGCAGCACGATGAACAGCGAGTCGCCGTAGATTTCGAGCTTCGGCCGCTGATGCGCCGAATGTGCATCCTCGACCGCGAGATCATGCAATCCGAACCGCTGCTGGACTGTGCGGAGCAAGGCCTCGTCCGGCTCATGCAGCCCGATCCACACGAACCGCCCCTGGCCCGTATCGACCCTTCCGGCCTGTTCCAGATCGACATCGGCGACACGGCAGCCGTTTTGATACGCGGCACAGTTGATCACCATGCTCATCGTTTCCTCCGCGCGTTCAGGCGTTTCGGCGCCCAGCCATGTTACCATGGAGCCCTTGCCGTGACCTGGGCCCGTTGTTCTATCCGGGAACGAGCAGGGACCCGTCATTTGCGCCATGCGGCTCGGCGCCTAGCTAGGTATTCGCCCTATGCGGGATCCCTGCCTGGTTGACCGGCCGGGTCCGCCGCGGGACAATCCTGCAAGACGCGGCTCGGCCGACCAAGGACCTGATCCTCAACCCCGCAGGCTATCACCACAACATGATCCAATCCGTCACTATCGCGGCGACGTGAGGCCAACATGCGTTACGCCATCGTCCTCATCCTGGCCTGGGCGAGCATCATCGATGCGGCGCTTGCCGCCGAGCAGGCGATCGAGCTCAAGCGCGCGCCCGGGGTCGAGCGAGTGGAGGCCAATTGCGGCTCCTGCCACAGTCTCGACTACCTGCCGATGAATTCCCCGTTCCTCAACGCGGCGTCCTGGCAGGCCGAGGTCAACAAGATGATCAATGCCTTCGGCGCACCGATCGACGAAGCCGACGCGAAGATCATTACCGAATACCTGATCAAGAACTACGGCGGGTGAGGCGTCGGGCCAGTGCGAGCACGGCCATGATGGAGCTGTACGAGATCGTCCTTCGGCTCACGGCCGCCACTCTGATCGGCGCCGTGATCGGCCTCAATCGGGACCTGCACGGCAAGCCGACCGGCATGCGCACGCTGGGGCTCGTCTGCCTCGGCTCGGCGCTGATCGTGATGGCAACCGACGGTTTCGCGCCGACGGTGTCGGCGCATTGGGACGCAAGGAGCCGCACCATCCAGGGGCTGATCACCGGCATCGGATTCCTCGGCGGCGGCGTCATCGTGCGCAGCAATACCGAGGAAATGCGGGTCCGCGGCTTCACCACGGCGGCCTGCATCTGGCTCACGGCCTGCATCGGCGTCGTCTGCGCGATCGGCGCCTGGGTCCCGATCTTGGTGACGCTGGCGTTGATCTTTCTGCTTTTGGTTTTCGGCGGGCCGGTAGAAAAGTTCCTGCATCGCCAGCTCGGTTCATCGGACGACGAGTAGCGCCGAAGATTGCGCTGGGCTGCAAACGACCGCCGCGCGGCCGTCGCGAAACCGCCGGAGATTTTTCCGATTGCATCGAGCCGACCGCCTCGGTCGCGCCCGGGCGGTCGGAAAGCCCGGCCTTGTCGCGGTCTCGCCGTTCTCCCGTCCCAATTGGCTTGCAGTAGCACGCCCGGATCAGCGCGCCGATCCGGCGCGGCAAGGGAGCTTGGGAATGCAGCGTGTTGCTGCCTCGGCCGCCGCTCTCGTTGCGCTCGCCGCAACATTATCCGCGACCGTAGCCGCCGATCTTGGCCGGCGCCCTCCGCCGCCCGAGGCGCCCGTCTATGAGCCCGTGCCGTATTACCGCTGGACCGGCTTCTATGTCGGCCTCAATGGCGGCGGCGCCTGGGGCGGCCGTTCCCGGTTCGATTTCGCGGGCAGCCCGCCCGCGTCCTTCGACGTGTCGGGCTGGCTCGCGGGCGGAACGCTCGGCTTCAATTACCAACTGGGCCATTTCGTCCTCGGGGTCGAGGGCGACTTCGACGGATCCGACATTCGCGGGAGCAGCGCATGTCTCGGAGCCTTTGCGTGTCAGACCCGGACCGACTGGCTCGCCACGGCGCGCGGCCGCATCGGGTATGCGTTCGATCGTTTCCTGCCCTATGTGACCGGCGGCCTCGCGGTCGGGAACCTGACCGCCGGCGTTCCGGGCATCGGGTCGGCGACCAGCACCCGCGCCGGCTGGGCCGTCGGCGGCGGCATCGAGCTCGCCCTGACCGGGAATTGGACCGCGAAAGCCGAGTACCTCTACGTCGATCTCGGCAGCTTCGATTGCGGCGCTTGCGGCGGGGTGCTGCCGCCGAGCATCGGCTTCGCCACCAATGTATTCCGCGTGGGCGTGAACTACCGGTTCTGAAGCCCGTACCCGCGAGACCTCCGGGCCCCTGGTATTCCAACGTGAGGGAGCGCACGTTCGTGCCGGAGGACCCGTGGTAACACCAGGCGCAAAATTGCCATGATCCGGTCAAACGAAACGTGAATGCTCGCGGACAGATCCGCGAGGGGAGGCACTGGGATGGCTTCGCCGCAACGAAACGCCGCCATTGACGCTGCTCGCCGGCTGCTTGCGGACTGCATGTTGTTCCGCGGCCTGGTGGAGAACGAACGCGACGCAGTCGTGGCCCGGGCACGCCTGCGCCATTTTGCTGCCGGTGAGACCATTTTCCTCATGGGGTCTCCGGGCGACAGCATGATGGCGGTGCTCAGCGGCCAGATCCGGATCAGCGTACCCTCGCCGGAAGGCCGGGAGATCGTGCTTGCGATCTTTCAGCCTGGCGAAGTGTTCGGGGAAATCGCCCTGCTCGACGGCAAGGAGCGCACCGCCGATGCCCGGGCGATGACGGCGTGCGAACTGGCGATCCTCGAGCGCCGGGACGTGTTCGCCTTCCTGGAGCGCAAGCCCGATGCGTGGCCCAGGCTCGTCGAAGTGCTGTGCGACCGGCTGCGCACCACCGACCAGCACATCGCCGAAGTGGCGCTGCTGCAATTGCCGGTCCGGCTGGCCAAGGCGCTGCTGCGAATGGCAGACTCCGAGGCGAATGTCGCAAAGGGTTCCGCGACCGTTCAGCTGTCCCAGCGCGAACTCGGCAACATCGTCGGGGCGGCGCGCGAGAGCGTCAACAAATGCCTGCGTGAGTGGCAGCGCTCCGGCCTGGTGCGCATCGAAGGCACCTCGATCACCATATCGAATCGGGCAACCCTCCAGGGCGTCGCCGAGCAAGGCTGAGACCGGCCGCCGGCCGACCGGTCCCGGGTTGCGGGTCCGGTCGCCTCGAAAAACCGAGCACATTCAAGCCTTCACCGCCGACTTGCGGGCGGCGACCGCCGCGTTTTCCGCCGCGGGCCGCTTTTTCCACAGCCCCCAGTTCCCACCGACGGGTGTGACCTAGGTCACAGGGGCTCGAGCCCAAGGTCCTGCATTCTCCACTCAATGGGGAAAGGCGCACCGCTTCCCGCGCCTCAAGAATCGCTTTAAGGTTGAAAAAAATGACGCACGGGTACGGAGGTTCCACGACCGTGATTGGGGAAGGTGCGCCGTCCGAACCCCCCGCCGTGGAGGTTCGAACCACTCGCTGGAAACCCAGCGCCGCCATGACGGTGCAGTTTTGGGGAGTTCGCGGGAGCCTCGCTTGCCCGGAGCCCGAGGTTGCGCGCTACGGCGGCAACACTTCCTGCGTGGAAGTGCGTTGTGGCGATCGGGTGCTCATTTTCGATGGCGGCACCGGCTTGCGGCCGTTGGGCAACCTGCTGGCGGAATCCGGGCGGCGGACCGATGCCGACCTGTTCTTCAGCCATTTCCATATCGATCACGTCTGCGGGCTGCCGTTCTTTGCGCCGATGTACGATCCGAGCACCCGGTTGCGGTTGTGGGGCGGCAATCTGCTGCCCTCGCGCCGGATCGTGCAGGCGATCGGCCAGATGATGTCCGAGCCGCTGTTCCCCATGGGTCCGGACTCCTTCAAGGCCGGCATCGAGTATCACGACTTTTACGCCGGCGACGTGCTCAAGCCGCATCCCGGCGTGACCTTGCGGACGGCGCCGCTCAATCACCCGGGCGGCGCGACCGGGTACCGGCTCGAATACGGCAAGAGCGCGATCGCCTACATCACCGATACCGAGCATCGACCCGGCGCGCTCGACAAGAACGTGTTGCAGCTCGCGCGCGACGTCGATCTGATGATCTATGATTGCAACTACACCGAGGAGGAATACCCGGCCCATGTCGGCTGGGGACACTCGACCTGGCAGCAAGGGGTGCGTCTGGCGAATGCCGCCGATGCCAAGCTGCTCGCCATTTTTCATCACGATCCGGAGCACGTCGACGACCGACTCGATCGGATCGGCCGAGACGCGAAGGCGCAACGCCCGGGGACCGTGGTTGCGGCCGAGGGCATGACATTGCGCTTCTAGATAGCTCCTAGATAGCTCCAGCCGCGACACCCCCGACGAGATTTGCTTTTGCCGGTGCGCTTGCCCCGCCGGCCGCAGCCTGAATTCCACCGCTTGGCAGATCGATCCCGCCGGCGTTGCCCGGCCGGCGGATTTTTTCCGGCCGTGTGATTTGCCTCACAAAGGCTCGGCTCGATCCCGCTCTATGGTGGCCCCACGCTTCGAGCCATCCGAACGGACCCGAACCTGAGGATCCAATGCGGTCGTCAGCTCGACACCTTCACGACTTCCCCGAGCAGCTCTCTGCCGGCGGCGCGCGAGGCTTCGCCGCTCGGCTGAGCCATGCTGCGGACGGATTCAACAAGCTTCTCGCGCAGGCCCTGGAGACTCTGCACGGCTGGCAGATCCGCCAAGCCGAGCGCGAGATTCACCGCTATCGCCATTTGGTTCGCTCGAGCTCGAATTAGGAGGGGCGATCTACCGGCGCGGAGATCGCCGATGCGCCGACCGCGCGTCGGGAATTCCGGAGCCGGCGCAACAAGCAGGGGGCGGGACACAGCGCACCAGAAACAAGTAGGAGTATCCGATGCCGACGCTCTCGATCACTCCCAGGATGTATTTCGCCGCTTGGCACAGCGGGAACAGAAGCTTCGTCGTGGACGCGGTGATCGCGCTCGTCGTCCTCGGCCTGGTTGTCTTTGCGATGATCGCGCTGATCGCACTGCTCGGCAGCGCCGATCCGAACACGGCGGCGGCAGCTGCCGCGGACGGTCCCGTGCTCATCCTGCCGCCCTGATAGCGGCACGAGCGGTCGCAATCGGCGCCGCCGGGCAGGTTCGCTCGGCGACGCGCGCGCGCCTCGCGGGAACCTGGGTGAAAGCCGGAACTTATTTTCCGACAAGGCGTTAGTCCGCGTCCCGAGTTCGCACAAGGCAGCGCGATGGTTCTGCACGACGCGAGGCGGAGTCGCACGACGGGCCTCGACAAACCTCCCATTCACAAACGCATCCTCAACGCGCTCGGCCCGGGTCTCATCACCGGCGCCTCCGACGACGATCCCAGCGGCATCGGCACCTATTCGCAGGCGGGCGCTCAGTTCGGATTCTCCATCGGCTGGACCATGCTGTTCAGCTATCCGCTGATGGTAGCCATTCAGGAGACCAGCGCCCGGATCGGCCGCACCACCGGCCACGGCATCGCCGGCACGATCCGCGAGCATTATCCCGGCTGGCTGGTCCATGCGGTCGTCGGGCTGCTGTTTCTCACCAACACCATCAACATCGGCGCGGATCTCAGCGCCATGGGCGACGCGATCCAACTGCTGATCGGCGGATCTCGCGCCGTCTATGTGGTGCTGCTGGCGGCGATCTGCGCCGGCCTGCAGATCTTCGTGTCATACGCCCGCTACGCGCCGTTCCTGAAATGGATGACGCTGTCGCTGTTCGCGTATTTCGCGGCGTTGCTGGTGGTCAAGCTCGATTGGCTCGAGCTCGTGCGCGGCGTGCTCGTGCCCAGCTTTTCCTCCGATTCCCAATTCTGGACCACCGTGGTGGCGGTGTTGGGCACCACCATCAGCCCGTATCTGTTCTTCTGGCAGGCCGCCCAGGAATGCGAGGACATCCGCGCGCATCCCGGGCGGCAGGCCCTGACCAAAGCGCCGCGCCAGGGCGCCTCGGCCATCGACCGCATTCGCGCCGACACCTATATCGGCATGGCGGTTTCCAATCTCGTCGCGCTGGCGATCATCGCCACGACGGCGGCGACGCTGCACGCCGAGGGAATGCACGACATCCGCACGTCGGCCCAGGCCGCGGCGGCGCTCAAGCCGCTGGCGGGCGATTTCGCCTTCGTTCTGTTCGCGTTGGGCATCGTCGGGACCGGCATGCTTGCCATTCCGGTGCTGGCCGGCTCGACGGCGTACGCCTTGTCCGAGGCGCGCAAATGGCCGATCGGCCTCGCCAAGCAGCCGCAGCACGCGCGGGCGTTCTACGGCACCATCGCGATCGCCACGATGGGCGGAGTGCTGCTCAATTTTCTGCCCGTGGATCCTATCCGGGCGCTGTTTCTCAGTGCCGTCGTCAACGGCATCGTCGCCGCGCCGGTGATGGCGATCATCATGCTGATGGCGACGAGAAAACGCATCATGGGGCGTTTCGTCATCGGTCGCGGGCTCCAGATCTTCGGCTGGACCGCAACCGCCGTGATGGCTGCCGCCTCCGCTGCCATGGTCCTGGCGGCAATTCTGTGAGCATTGCCGCATATCTTTGAGTAAGCTCCCGGTCCGTCGCCGCATTCCGCCACGGCGGAAATTTGCTTCCGCCCCGGCTCGAGCGATCATGGTTGATTGGCGCCTGCGGGCCTTCTACGGCTGGTACGTCGTTTACGCCGTCGGCTTCGTGCTGATGACGACCTCGGGCTTGGCTTTCTACAACCTTTCGGTGCTGCTCGACGCCTTCGTGGCCGAGCGCGGGTTTCCGGTAGCGCTCACGAGCGGCGCGACCGCGAGCTTCTTCATCGCCTCCGGCGCGGGCGGCGTGTTCGCCGGGCGGCTGATGGATCGCATCGATGCCCGCCTGATCATGATCTTCGGCGCTTGCGTGAGCGCGATCGCGCTCGGCTCGCTCTCCCTGCTGCAGCGGCCGTGGCAGCTCTATGTGTTCCATCTGGTGTACGGCTTCTGTTATGGCTTCTGCGGCTTGGTGCCCGCGACGACCATCGTGGCGCGCTGGTTCGAGGCGCGTCGGGCGCTCGCCCTCTCCATCGCCTCGACCGGACTGTCGCTCGGCGGCGTGCTGATCACGCCGCTCTGCGCCTTCCTGATCCAGCGCTGGGGCATCGCCGGGGCCGCGCCCTGGCTCGGGCTCACGTTCTTTCTCGGCGTCGTGCCGGTAACCGCAGCGGTCGTGCGATCGAGCCCGCAGGAGATGGGGCTCGTGCCGGACGGATCGAAATTCGCGCAGCGCGGCTCGAGCATCGCGCTGCCGCGCAACGTATCCTACGCGCAGGCCCGCCGCAGCCGGTTCTTCCTGGGCGTCACCGCCGCGTATCTGTTCGGCCTGGGCGCGCAGGTCGGCGCCATCACCCATTTGTTTCGGCTGGCGAGCACGCGCGAGAGCCCCGGCATCGCCGCGCTGGCATTGGCGCTGCTGGCGAGCGCCAGCGTGGTCGGCCGGCTCGCCGGCGGCTGGCTGCTGCTCAAGCTGCCGACCCGCGCGTTCGCGGTCGGCATGCTGCTGGCGCAAGCGCTGGCGCTCGCGCTGCTCGCGTTCGCGGCCAAGAGCCTGCTTCTGGTGGGCGCCGTGGTGTTCGGCATCACGGTGGGCAACGTGCTTATGCTGCAGCCGCTGCTGCTCGCCGAGGCCTTCGGCACGCGCCATTATGGCCGCATCTATTCGGTGTCGAACCTCATCACGGCGGCGGGCGTGGCGGGCGGCCCGGCGCTGATCGGGGTGATCTATGAGGCGAGCGGCGGCTATACCCTGCCCTATCTGGTGGTTTCCGCCGCGTCCGCCCTGAGCTGCGCGATCCTGCTGCTCGCGGGGAGGACGCAGGACGTCCCGAGGTAAAGCCGGGGGCATATGAGCGGCAAGCGATCTTGCTACTCACGACGCGCGGCCAGAGAAAAGGGATTCAGGTTACGGACACCGAGCTGCTCGAAATCTCGAACGTTGCGTGTCACGACAATGAGGTTATGCGCTTCGGCCGTCGCGGCGATCATTGCGTCCTCATGAAGGGCTCGCGGCCGGCGATGCATGAGGCGCGCCCAAAGTCGGAAGCTGCGTGCATCCATGGGCAGCACGTTGTACGTATCAGTGATAAGGTCGAGCCATGCTTCGATTTCTAGGGCTTTGACCGAATCTTGCTCGCGCGTGATCTCGATTCCAGCCTGAATCTCACCGATCGTGACCGCAGAGACATGAAGCTCAGAATCGGACACGCTGCGTAACCAAGCGAGGACGGCTGCGTGCGGGCGCGCCCGGCGAAGCTCCGACACTACGTTGGTATCGAGGAGAAACACGAGATTTAGGCAAACCTGAGGGGTGCTCGACGGCGCCGGCGACCGCGTGGCGGCACCGGAATGTCCGCTCGCGGCTTATCGGCCAGAAGCAAGTCTTTCAGCGTGGGGCGAGCAGACCGTTGCAGCCGCCGCCAGTCCCTCACGGGCACGAGGACAGCGGTTTCTGCGCCGCGTTTGGTCACCAGCTGTGGCCCCTCGCGCAGACAGGTGTCGAGCAACTCGCTAAAACGCGCCTTGGCGTCCTGTACGGGCCAATTTCGCATGGCTTCCAATCCCAGAAGAATATGACTAGTCATATATCTAGTCCGAATAAGGGAGATGGTCAAGGTGAAACTCGGCTTTTGCGAGCGAGTGCTACTCCTCTTGAGCTGATACATGGGAGAGTGCGATGCCGCAGGTGGCGATCATCGGAGCCGGGCTGATCGGGCGATCGTGGGCGATCGTGTTCGCGCGCGCCGGATGGGACGTCGCGCTTTACGATTCCGCGCCCGGTCAAGCCGAGCACGCGAACGCTGCGATCGAGGCGGGCTTGGCGGATCTCGCCGCCCACGGCTTGCTCGACGATCCGTCCGCGGCCGCCGCGCGCGTGCGGGTCGCCGCGGACTTGCCTGCGGCGGTCGAGCGCGCCGATTTCGTCCAGGAGAACTTGCCCGAGACGGTCGAGGCCAAGACGGCGATCTTCCGCGAGCTCGACCGGCTCGCGCCGAACCATATCGTGCTCGCCTCCTCCACTTCCGCGATCGTCGCGAGCCGCTTCACCGAGCAACTCGCCGGCCGCTCGCGCTGCCTCGTCGCGCATCCGGTGAACCCGCCGCATCTGGTGCCTTTGGTCGAGCTCGTGGGCGCACCCTGGACCGCCGCGGACACGATTTCGCGCGCGCGCGAGGTTTATGACCGGATCGGCCAGGTCCCCATCGTCGTGCGGCGCGAGATCGACGGCTTCATTCTCAACCGCCTGCAAGGCGCGCTCGTCGCGGAAGCGTTCCGGCTCGTGGAGGAGGGTTACGTCTCGCCGCAGGATCTCGACAAGACCGTGAAGGACGGGCTCGGCTTGCGCTGGTCGTTCCTGGGTCCGTTCGCAACCATCGAGCTCAACGCGCCGGACGGGATTGCCGACTATTGCGCGCGCTACGCCGGCTTTTACCGGCGGCTGCAGGCGGCGCCCGCCGGGCCGGAGGTGTTCGCGCCCGAAAACGTCGCGTGTGTGCTGGCGCAATGGGGCGAAGGGGCGAGCCGCGAGTGGCTCGAAGCGCGCGCGCGCTGGCGCGACCACAGACTCGCCGCCCTTCGCGCGCACAAGCGATCGCAACCCTCCGACGAGCGGTCCTGATCCGGTTAATCTCGCCCGTCATGCCCGGCCTTGTGCCGGGCATCCACGATCCGAGCCCAATACATGAACGCGTGGATGGCCGGGACAAGCCCGGCCATGACGAGTCGGGAGTCTCAAAGTTGCGGGCAGATGTAGCCGATGCCGCTCGGGCTTTTGAAGCAGCCGACCGATTCGGGCAGCAGCTTCTTGGGGATCCACAGCACCACGTCGGGAAAGAAGATGCAGAACGCGATGACGGCGAAGAACACGATGTAGAGCGGCAGCGAGCGCATGACCGCCGCCATGAAGCTTACGCCGACGAATTTCGAAGCCATCAGCAGCGAGAGCCCATAGGGCGGGGTGATCAAGCCGAACGCCAGCGTCACGATGATCACGACGCCCATGTGCACCGGATTGATCTGACCGAGCTCGGTAAGCGCGCTGATGATCGGCATGAAGATGATGATCGCCGGCACCGCATCGATGAAGTCGCCGACGATGACGAACAACGCGACCAGGAGAAACATGATGGCCAGCGGGTTGGTGCCGGCGAAGCTGGAGATCCAGCCGGCCACCACGTCGGGCCCCCGCAGGTACGCCAGCATCCAGCCGAATGCCGAGGCCGCCGCCACCGCCGCCAGCGGGATCGAGTAGAGCAGCCCCGCATTGGCGAAATCCCGCGGCAGGTTGCGGATATGGCCGCGGTTGGCCAGCGGGATCAGCACGAACACGATGTAGGCGACCGCGATTAGCCCGGCCTCGGTCGGCGTGAACCAGCCCGACAGAATGCCGCCCAGGATGATGATCGGGATCATCAGCGGCAGCGCCGAGGCCTTTGCCGCGTCGCTGAACTGGCCGAACGAGGCGCGCTGGCGCATGACGCCGATCGGTCCGAAGAACCGGCTGTAGATCATCAGCCCGGTGCCGACCAGCAGCCCCGGCACGATGCCGCCGAGGAACAGCCCGCCGATCGACACGTTCCCGGTCGCGCCGTAGACCACCGCCATGATGCTGGGCGGGATCAGATTGGCGATGGTCGAAGCGGCCGCGATCAGCGCCGCGGTGAACGCCCGGTCGTAGCCTTCGCGGTCCATCTCGGGGCCGACGGTGCGCGAGAGCACCGCGACGTCCGCGGTCGACGAGCCGGAGATGCCGGCGAAGAACATGCTGAACACCGTGACGACCTGCGCCAGCCCGCCGCGGAAATGTCCGACCAGCGTCTGCGCCAGATCGATCATGCGATGCGTGATGTTCGCCGCAGTCATCAGCTCGCCGACCAGCAGGAAGAACGGCACCGCCAGCAGCGCCTCGACGTCGACGCCGTGGAACAGCTGGCCCACGATCGAGGCCAGGCTCACCTTGGTGAGCGCGGTGGCGACGAACACGCCGGCCATGATCGCGAACGCGACCGGCACGCCGAGATAGCCGAGCCCGAGGAAGAGCACGGCCATGATCAGGATGAGGACCCCGCTGGTCACAGGATGCCCTCGGGGGCGAGCCCTTCGTGCCGGTCGAAACCGTTGCGCAGGCCATTGACGAGCTGCTCGATCTGGAACAATCCGATCAACGCCCCGGAAACCGGCACGACGATCGTGTAATAGCCGAGCGGGATCAGCGAGGGCATGCGATAGCTGCCCAGATCCAGCAGAAAATTCTGCCAGCCGAACACGACCAGGCACGCCGCCACCGCGAGCACCACGATTCTCGCGAATACTTCGATGGCGCTGCGGTTGGTTCCCTGCAGCTTCTGCACGATCTCGGAAAGGTACATGTGCTCGTTGCGCCGCGCCGCGAGCGCCATGCCGATGAAAATGCCGTAGACGAAGCACCCGGTGGTGAGCTGCTGCAGCCACAGCCAGGGATGCCCGATCTGGCGGGTCACGACGTCGAGCAGCACCGAGACCGAAAACCCGATGATCGAGGCGCCGCAACCGAGGTAGAGCACGGCCTCGAGCGGATCAAGCGTGCGCCATTTGAGATGTCGCTCGCGCGACGACACCAAGGACATCGAACAGCTCCGAGGTTGCGAGCAAAGAATTCGGAAAAGGCGGGGCTGCGGCGCCGATCGCCGGCGCCGCGGCTTGGCTATTGCACGGCCCGGATCAGCCCCATGATCTTGATGGCGTGCGGGCCGAGCTCCTTGGCCAGCTGGTCCTGGATCGGCTTGGCGGCGGACATGAACCCGGACTTGTCGACGTCGCGCACGATCTTGACGCCGAGCTTCTCGAGCCTGCCGGCGGAATCCTTCTCGAGCTGCAGCGCCTTGTCGGGCTGCACCCGCGCGACCTCGTCGGCCGCCGCCTGCACCCAGCGCTTCTCCTCGTCGGAGAAGCCGCTCCAGGTCTTGTCGCTCACCCAGATGAAGCCGTTGTTGGCCTCGTGCTCGGTCATCGACATGATCGGCGCGACTTCGTAGTGCTTGTTGGAAAAATAGACGTTGACGCCGTTCTCGGCGGCCTGGACCACGCCGGTCTGCAGCGAGGTGTAGACCTCGCCGAACGGCATGTGCACGGTTTGCGCGCCATATGCCGGGAAATGCGTGTCCTCGGTCTTGGTCGCCTGGACGCGGATCTTGACGCCCTTGAGGTCGTCGACCTTGTGGTACTCGCTCTTGGAATAGACGTTGCGAAAGCCGAGCGTTTCGACGCAGAGCACATGCGCCCCCTGCACGGATGCGGCGATCATGGTCTTGACCGCGGCGATCACGCCCGGATCGGCGATCGATTTGCGCAAATGCGCCTCGTCGCGAAACAGGAAATGCAGCGACATCACCCCGGATTCCGGCGCGACGGTGGAGGCATTGGCGGAAGAAGTAATGATGAAATCGATGTCGCCGGAGCGAAGCTTCTGGAGCATCACCGGCTCCTGGCCGAGCGAGGCGCCCGGGAACTGGTCGATGCCGAACTTGCCGCCGCTGAGCTCCATGAGCTTGGCGTTGAAAATATCCGCCGCGATGCCATAGCCGGTGGTGTGCGGCTGATCGTACCCGAAGCTGAATTTCCGCTGCTGCGCGGAAGATTCATTGGAGACGGCAGCCGTCGCCAGCAGCGCCGCGGCGATGGCGATGGCGCGCGGTAAAGACCTGAGCGAATGCATGATTCCTCCCGCGTGGTTGCGGCCGGCGCGGACAATGCCGGCACGTCTTGTGTTGCGGCCATGATCAGCGCGCCCGTTCTCGGGTGTCAAGCGAACCCGTGCTTTCCAACCGTTGCGGCCCGGTACATGATCGATGCAGACCCGGTTTCACGGCCAGGAGGCGAGCGAGTTCGATGGCTACCCAATTCGTCGAATCGACGCACGAGGACGGCGTCGTCCTCGTCACGCTGCACAATCCGCCGCTCAACGTCGTGACGCTGCAGATGACCCGCGAACTCGACGCGCTGGTGAGCCGGCTCGCGGCGGATCCCGCCGTTCGCGTCATGGTGCTGACCGGCTCGGGCGAGCGAGCGTTCTGCGCCGGCTCCGACATCAAGGAGTTTCCCGAAGTTGCGGACGCGGTCGTGCCCAAGAAGCTTGCGCCGGAGAACGCGGCTTACAGCCGCGTCGCCGAATTTTCCAAACCGACGATTGCCGCGCTCAACGGGCTCGCCTTCGGCGGCGGGCTCGAGCTTGCGGTGTGCTGCGACCTCATCGTGGCCGAGGCGGGCGGCAGGGTAGCGCTGCCCGAGATCAAGCTCGGCGTATTCCCCGGCAGCGGCGGCACCATCCGGGTCACCCGCCGCATCGGCGAAGGCCGCGCCAAGCAGATGATGTTCTTCGGCGAGCCGGTGCCGGTCGAGACGGCGCTGGAATGGGGCCTCGTCGACCGCGTGGTGGCGTCCGGAGAGGCGGTCAAAACCGCGCTGGCGATGGCGCGCGAGCTCGCCGCCCGCCCGGGCGTAGCGCTCGAATTGTGCAAGCAGTCGATCGGCATGGCGTTCGATCGGACGGAGCGCGAGGCCGTCGAGGCAACCCTGGCGCTGAGCGGGCGCGCATTTCGCACGGAAGATTGCGCCGAGGGCGTCCGCGCGTTTTTCGCCAAAGAGACCCCGCGGTTTCAGCATCGGTGACGCGCTGACAGCTTGCTCCGGTTACCTCCCCCCTTGTGGGGGAGGTCGACTCGCGCGTGTCTAAGCGCGCGAGCCGGGAGGGGGGTATCCGGCCCGCGCAATCAAACAAGCAACCCCCTCCCCATCCCTCCCCCCACAAGGGGGAGGGAGCCGATGGCGGCTCACCCAGAGCCAACTGCAATTGTCCCGCCGTGGCGTTCGCGGTGCATTTGCGATCCGCCGCGCCCATCGCATAGTGTGGCCTCCCCTCCCAGGAGCCCGCATGCTCGACCTGCTGCAAGGAATTCGCGTCGTCAGCTTCAACCATTTCCTGTTCGGTCCGATGGGTATCCAGGCGCTGGCGGATCTCGGCGCCGACGTGATCGCGATCGAGTCCGCCGAGGGCGCGTGGCAGCGCCACTGGTCGAGCGGCGACATCTGGCATGACGGCCAAGGGATGCTGCATCTGTGCACCAATCGCAACAAGCGCAGCATCGCGCTCGATCTGAAAGCGCCCAACGGCAAGGAGATTGCGCTGAAGCTCGTCGACGGTGCCGACGTCGTCGCGGAGAATTTCCGTCCCGGCGTGATGGACAAGCTCGGGTTCGGATATACGGCGCTGCAAAAGCGCAAGCCGGCTCTGATCTATGCCTCGGCGTCGGGCTACGGGCCGGACGGGCCTTATGCCGAGCGGCCCGGCCAGGATCTGCTGGCGCAGGCGCTGTTCGGCCTGATGGCGATCACCGGACAGCCGGCGACGGGTCCGCGTCCGATCGGCGTGTCGGCGGTCGATCACCACGGCGGGGCGCTGTTGGCCATGGGCGTCCTGGCGGCGCTGCTGCGCCGCGAGCGCACCGGCAAGGGCTGCCGGGTCGATGCGAGCCTGATGCAGGCGGCGCTCGATCTGCAGGCCGAATCGCTGACCGCCTGGCTCAATGCCGCAGCGAAGCCGGCCGACGTGTATGCGCGCCCGCACGTGGCGGGCTGGTACTATGCGGCTCCCTACGGGGTCTATGCCACGGCGAACGGCTATCTCGCGGTGTCGCTTTGCCCGTTGGGAGTGCTGGGCGAAGCGATCGGCGCGCCGCGGCTGGCGTCGTTCTCGGAACGAGACGCGTGGACCCGGCAGGACGAGATCAGCGCGCTGATCGCCGCCGCGCTCGAAAAGAAGCCGACCGAAGCCTGGGTGCCGCGTCTCGAGCAGGCGAACATCTGGCACGCGCCGGTGCAGACCTATGCCGAGATCATCGAGGACCCGCAGGTCAAGCACATGCAGGCGCTCGTGACGCTTCCCGGCGGAGGCGAGACCCGGGCGCCGATCACGCTGGTCAATCATCCGGTGCATTACGACGGCCAGGCGGCCGAGATCCGCCTCCCCCCGCAGCGGCTCGGTGCGCAGACGCGGGAGATCCTCGCCGAGCTCGGGTTCGGCCCGGCCGAGATCGACGGGCTCGCCCGCGACGGCGTGGTGCGGCTCGACGAGGCTTGATGCCAGCAAATTGCGAGATTTCCTTTGCGCTCGAATTGGAGGCGTGGTCAAGTACATGGTCCCGAAACGTCAAGGTAGGCACCCGTGAAACATCTCGCGTTCGCAATCCTGGTTGCATTTGGTTTGATCGCTGCTTCCCCCCTGCTCGCACAGACCGCCGCCCCCGGCACAGCCCCGAAGCCCGCCGCCACGGCGCCCGCTTCGACGGCCAAGCAAATCGACATCAACAAGGCTTCGAAGAAGGAGTTGATGACACTTCCGGGGATCGGTGACGTGTACGCAGACAGGATCATCAAGGGGCGCCCATTCAAGGGAAAAGACGACATCATGTCCGATAAGGTCGGCGTTCCGCAGGCGACCTACGACAAGATCAAGGACATGATCATTGCCAAGCAGAAGTGACGGGCGCGACCGACCGGCCTTGCCGTCGTCCCGGGCGCATCACTCGCGCAGATGAACGCGCGATATGCGCTTCGGAAGCTTGGCCACGCCGCCCAGCGATCTAGAAGCTTCCAGATAAGCATCGTGATGCCACGATCCGCTAAGCAGGAGAATGCGAAATGAGAAAGTACTTTATTGCCGCAATGTCTTCTGCAGTTGCCGTTGGCCTCGTGACATTGTCCGTCCCAGCGGGGGCTCAGCAGAAGACCGAAAAACAATGCCGCGACGAATGGAAGGCGGCCGGCGGCAGGAAGGCAACCGGCAAGACCGAGAAAGATTACGTGGCCGGGTGCCATGTGCCCGCCGCCGCCCAACCCGCGGTTCCCGGTCAGGCGCCGGCCGCTGCCGCTCCGGCGAAACCGGCTACGACGACCGCCAAGCCCGCCACACCGAAGTCGACCTCGGCGAAGGCGACCGGCGGCCGTGAAGCCATGATCGCTCGCGAGCGCGCATGCGGCAAAGATTGGAAGGCCGACAAGGCTGCGGGAAAAATCCCGCAAGGAATGACTTGGCCGAAGTATTGGAGCGAGTGCAACAAGCGCAAGAAGGCGGAAGGCATGTAATAGGAGGTCGTGCAATGGGGCTTTTCGATAACATAGGTAGCGCGCTCAAGGGCGTCGTCGGGCAAGTCGTAGCGGCGGAAGCGCCTGCCCTGATCTCTGCCGTCTTGGCGAAAACCAATCTCGGCGACTTGCAGGGCCTCGTTGACAAGCTTCAGCAGGGCGGCCTCAACGAGCAGGTGCAGTCATGGCTCGGCAATGGCACGAACTTGCCGGTCACCGCCGACCAGATCCGTTCCGCGCTCGGAAATCAGCAGGTTCAGCAGTTGGCCCAGCACTTCGGCCTTCCCGTAGATGCCGTGCTGAAGCTCTTGGCCGAGCATTTGCCCACGACCGTCGATCAGGCCAGCCCGAACGGCACGCTGCAGCCGGCGTGAGCTTTGCGCGAGCGCCGAATTGTTTTCCTCGCCGAGCTGCGGGCGTTTTCCTCGTCTTTCCGTGACGATTCCTTCCGCGATTGGCTTCGTCGGACAATCCGAATGGAAGAGTTGATGTGATGCGGCCGCCACTCACTTGAGCGGCGCGGTCATCGCCAAAGGTTCGCCGGCTTGATTGGGGGCTCAATGCAGAAGTTCTACGTGAAGGTCGGCGACCAGGTCAGCTTCGCAAAGACCGTCGGGGAGACCGACATCTATCTGTTCGCCGGCATCACCGGCGATTTTTCCGTCAATCACGTCAACGAGCAGTACATGGCGCGCTCGAAATACGGAAAACGCATCGCGCACGGCGCGCTGATCGTCGGCTACATGTCGACCTGCTCGACCATGATGATCGACAAATGCCAAGGCACCGTGCTCGACGAGACGCCGGTCTCGCTCGGCTACGACAAGGTGCGGTTTCTCGCGCCGGTGTTCATCGGCGACACCGTCACGCTCACCTACACGATCGCCGAGATCGACGCGCAGAAGCGCCAGTCGCTCGCCGACATTCGAGTGGTCAATCAGAACGGCGACCTGGTGACGGTCGCGCGCCACGTGCTGCGCTGGGTCAAGAACGCCTGAGGTTCAAAATGCGGCTGAAGGGCAAGGTTTGCATCATCACCGGCGGCGGCTCCGGCATCGGCCGGGCGAGCGCGCTGCTGTTCGCCCGGGAAGGCGCGCGGCTCGCCATCGCCGACAAGCGGGCGGCGAGCGCGCAGGCCGTCGCGCAGGAATGCGCCCGCAAGGGCGCCGAGGCGATCGCCGTCGAGGTCGACGTCGCGAACGCCGCCGCGGTCGAGCGCATGATCGAACGCACGCTGCAAAAATTCGGCCGGCTCGACGTGCTCGTCAACAACGCCGGTTACGGCATTGCCGGATCGGTGGTGGAGACCGAGCCGGACGCCTGGGATGCGCTCATCGCGGTCAATGTGCGCGGCGTGTTCCTGTGCAGCAAATATGCGATCCCGGCGATGAAGCGCAACGGCGGCGGCACCATCGTCAACACCGCGTCTGTCGTCGCCGCGGTGGGCATCGCCAATCGCGCCGCCTATTGCGCCTCCAAGGGGGCGGTGGCGGCGCTGACCCGCGCCATCGCCATCGACCACGTCGGCGACGGTATCCGCTGCAACGCGGTGGCGCCGGGCACCATCGACACGCCGTATTTCGACGAGATTCTCGGCAAGAGCGCCGATCCGGATGCCGTGCGCAAGGCGCTCGCGGCGCGGCAATTGCTCGGA
>WNFY01000535.1_pt1 | contig 34424 bp, 43 predicted proteins | sample 5400091 | NCBI WGS metagenome assembly WNFY01 (sample SAMN13153364, study PRJNA577476) | soil metagenome | isolation source: 60 cm soil or saprolite under grassland replicate 1 | place: USA:California | collected 2016-06-15 | reverse complement strand
CCATTAACGGCATCATGCCCGGATGCACCTGAACCAAGTTTATTACCAGCAGCCCCTCCACCAGCGCCTCCTACAAATGGTAATCCATTTACTAGACCATTATTTCCACCATTGAAATGGACAGAGTTTACAGATCCGCTTCCTCCAGATATGCGGTAGTTTCCAAAACCGCCTGGTCCACCATGGGCCACTAAGCCAGTTGTATCAAATGTAGTATTGGTTCCTGCTTGTCCATTAGTATTGGAATTTGTTCCTCCCAATCCACCAGTTCCAACATTGTAAGGAATAGAGGTAAGAGGAGTTACTCCATAAAAATCAGCACGAGCGTATTCGCCTCCTGTACCGCCCGCTCCAGGATAAGTTCCATTTCCTCCAGTAGATCCGCCACCGGCACCTGTAGCTTCTACTTTAACATTAAAAATTCCAGAAGGAACAGCAAAGCTATGTCCACCAGGAGTATTATCTGTGAATACAGTTTGTCCGCTGGTAACATAAGCTAGAATAGATCCACCATTATCTGGATCAATAACAATGTCGCATCCAGACAGATTAGAATTAAGTATCCAGGAGTCTGCTATTGTTCCCTGAGACATGGACCCGGACGATAAAGCCATTGCAACGGCGCTAAGTGTATTAATGGCCTCAGAGGAGACACTGCCCCCAGCAAACTGGGATGAAACCCAGTCAGGTATTGTTACGTCCCAACGGTTAATTCTATTACCATTGGCAGTATCTATCCAAAGATCGCCATCACTATTAGGTCCGGCAGGTGCAGTGCTCTGCATATACGTTTTATTTCCACTAGCACTGACAACGTATGTCACTTAAATCACCCACCAGTCTGTACCATCAGAGGTCATTGTATAGCTATTATATTGAGTTGTTATTGTTAGAGAAGTTCCATTGTCAATCTTTTCTGTACCATTTGGAATTATGATTACAGAGTTGGCTCCAGAATTTAATCTCTTTACAATTACAACAATTCCCAATAGAGGTTCAGGAAGAGTAACTATTATACTTCCACCTGTAGTATCTGCCAAGACTACATCGTAACGGCTAGCTACATAGTTGGTTGTTTGCTTAGTTACAAAATAGGCCCGTCCACTATTTCGTTCTACTCTTTCCAATCGTTTAACTATACTACCTATTGATCCAATTAAATTGCTATGAGTATTGTAGGGCATTATACATCCTGCCCTTCAATCACTAAACTAACCTCTTCTTGACTATCCGAAGATGGAGGAGTAACATTCAATCCAATTATTCTAGATGATATAGTTTTTCCTCCAGGAAATCTTCTACTTTCTATATTAAACTTGGCATAATCCCCAAGCTGATATGTACCAAATTCTGGTGTCATACCAGGATTGATTTCAAATGTTGGAACTGACACTGGAACTTTGAGTTGATTTAGATTAGCCCTAACCTGGCTAGCCAATGTAGTTCCATTAGTTACATCTTTGTTAGTATAATATTGAACTAACTCTGGATACCCGGCATCCAATAGTTGCTGGTTAGTATCTACGGTACGGAGCATGGATTGCCCATCACCTGCTCCAACACCTGACACTGTAGTAGCACCCCTAGATGCATTCTCTGGGAACCAAAAGTTTTTAATATTGCCTGGGTAATCAAATGTTAATTGCGTTGTATCTACAGAGGTCCCAAGCTTGTTGTCCGTACGTAGAACCTTAGTTAGATTACCACTCGAATCATATTGACAATCTATAGTATAATCGAATCCAGCATCAAAGCTAATCATATATTCAATTGCACTGCCAAAAGTCCAGGAATCAAAGTTATTAAAGTTTGATGTACGAACTATATTATTTGAAAATGCGGACGGAACCAAGATATTTATATTCCTATATGGATACGCCTGCATTTTTGTAATAAGATCGCGCAGAACATTCCTTTGATCAACACCTGTGTAGGTAAGGCTATTTCGTATATCTTCCATATAGGTGAATGACTCAAAGGATTGGCCAGTATACTCAAAGGTAAGAGATTGTTCCTGCCAAGTTCTAGACCAAACTATACCTCCCCAAACTAATCCAACGTCTCCTGCCGAATTTGTTCTCTCTATGTATATGGCAGTACGTCCAGGTATAGTTCCATCAATAATAGTTTGATCGCTAAAATTTTCATTACCTAATGCCATAGTGCCTTGCCAATTACCCGGAGCATTTAAAATTCTATTAAAGGACACACCTCCTATCGGTAACTCTGTCAGCACAGAGTTAGTAAGTAAATCTGCGAATATGTAACGGTACTGTGCCATTCTTACACTGCACCCATATCATAAAGCCGGAACTGCGCTGGGAAATCTGTGGCAGCATTAAGCTGCATTGATCCGCCAGAACATGCAGCAAATACTCCATAAGCGTATGTCCCAGCGGCTAGTAGTTCTGTGCCATGTCCAACTGCAGTCCATCCCTGAGTAGCAGCAGCAGCGTTAGTTAAAAATCCCCTAAGTAGTTGTATACGTGTATCTCCGGTACCAACGACTGCTCCAGTAGCATTACGGCGCAAGTTAACAGTTGGGCTCAAGTTGGCAGCCGATGGGGTATCAAATAGTATATTTATAAACCACTCTACTCTTCGCTGAGTAGCAAGGGTAAATGAAATCTGACTAAAGCTTCCAAGAACTGCCTCTGTTGTAATAGCAGCAGATGGATTTGTACGACTTACTGAAGCAAGTAATCCACGCGGGCCTCCAGCGGGATAAATATCCCAGCTAGAGCCATTGTATGTTTCGATATTGTTAGTATCTTTACGGTAAACTGAAAGTCCATCAAATAGACCAAGAGCATCACGAATAGCCTGCGTTGATACGGGAAGTATACCCCCATTAGCTGCGCATTTCTGAGCGGTATTAGTTATATTAACGTTAGTCACAGTAGTAGCATTAGCAGCAACTGCGATCTGCGCAATAGTAATAGAGTTAGCTGGAGGAGCGGGAGCAACAGGACTTCCAGCAGGAGTACCAGTTACTTTATCCACAACTAACTGATTACTAGCGCCAGAGTAGAACTGGTCTTGTACATAAGCACATATAATATCAATGCGTGGAAGAGTAGGAGAAGATGCAGCAATGGTTACTGTAATATCACCATCATTGTAGCCATGATACATACCCTGAGAAGTACTTTCAGTACCCGGAATGAAGAATCGCTCTTTAGCGACTAAAACCGTCATGTTAGGAGAAGCCTGAGCACGTACCAAAGCTACTCCAGCGCTCTCAGCTAATCCTCCAACACCGCCAACAGGATTCAATACGCCTTGAAGATACAAACGATCCTCTTGTGCGGTATGGTCAGTTCTGTTCTGCAAAAAGCTAGGAGGCTGTAGAAGTGCCATAACTTATCTCCAAGCCGGTCTGTAAGTAACTGTCATAGTGGGTGTGCCGGTTCCAGCTGATCCAAGTAACCGTAGTAAGTTATCACCTGGCTGTAGCAAGAACCATTGCGAAGTGCCCTGTACTGTTCCTCTTCGATTAGCAGTGCCATTCAATATGACAGTTCTATTACGAAGATCAATATCATAATAATCTGGGCTATTAATTGTAGCAGTGAACGTTAATTTTTTACTAACTGTATCATTTACTACTACAGGATTTATTACATTCTGTAGTCTTATTATTGCTGTGGCAGGTTTATTCCCAGCATTGAAAGCATTTACAGCACCAGCCGATCCAAGTACTATACCATATCCATAGTTATACGATCTTGGATAAGACCGACCAGAAGATGCAGCAGCAAGACTTCCAGTTAAAATAATCTGACTTCCATATATTGTAGGATCTTCCGCCTTCAATTGGAACTGTATTGCCGTTTGTCCAACACGACGTAAAGAGTCAACGTCATACCTACAGCCTAAGCTTTTTGCAAATATTACACGTTGCCCCACTGTGGGGTGTTTAAAATAGAATGGTGAATTGGAAAAGCTTGGAGCAAAATTACTCTTCAAAGTATCAGCAAATATTTCCGCCTGATCTGCCGGAGAATAGATAGTGCCCTCTAAAGTAATAGCTCGCATGTTTTCAAACTGCGAGTCCATAAATCCGCCATCTGCTCCTTCACGTACCCTTTCCGAAACACGATACTCGGAAGTATCTAATCCAGATACCTTACTAATGTCAACGAATGGCAAAGTCGGATTAGCACTACTATTAAGTATAACTCCAGTATCACTAAACTGGTATGTATAGTCAGTAGTTAGTGTCATGGCGATACCCGAGTATCCAATTCCCAACCAAGCTGGGCAGCATGAATTCTAGGATCTATCTCATTTGTAGTTATAAAGAACTGCTGAGTCGTGCCTCCATTTGAAACCCCCACAGAGGGGGGATTGATAGAGCCCTGCACAGCAGAGGCCGACATTCCAGCCGCTTGTGACTGAACATAACTATATTGATTTGAAATACCGGAGCCGAATCCTTGTCCAAACATTTGACCTAGATAGCGCCCAACAGTAGACTCTGAATGTATACCAAGCCTATGCTTGATTTGCCTAACCATAACGTCGGCAAGATGAGCCATTGTACGAACTAATGCATTTTCTTGAGATCGTAATCCAGAGATCAATCCCTTAGCCGCATTAATTCCTGCGCCGTACAAAGAGTTGGCAGTTATATTGCCAATACTAGTTCCTATACTACCCAATTGTGCGTACCCGGCATTGATAGACTTGATCTGCGCAGGAGTTGCACTAGATAAAGCCGCAACTTGTGGAGCAGCACTTAACCCGGCCTCTGCTAACTGCTGGAATAGTGAGCTATTAAGGGTCTTACCTAATGGCTTAAGCTGAGCAGCAAGAGTCTTAGACTTAGATACAGTGTCATTTAGATTGCCAAGTATTTGCTCTGGAGAATACCCGGCATTAGTAATATCAAAGGCGCCCTTAATTGTTCCAGCAACATTTGCTACTTCGTCTCTATAACCCTTTTGGGCATTACCTAATACGGCATTGGCAGACCTAAGCTTATTGGCAACTATAGTTCTACGATCGGATAGTTTGAGTAGCGCCTTATTCTCCATATCTAATCTATGGGCAAGGTAAGATCCTCCACCAGCCCTTATTACTGCTCTGGCTAGTGTAGTTTCTGCTCCCTTAATAGCAGCAGTTGTTCCAGACAATGACCGTATGAATGCGGTCATGTCTACACTGCCAATGGTTAATAGCAGCCTAGCATGTGCTGCACGCTGAGTGGGTGTCACTCCACCACTGGCAAATTTAGCCATAGGAGTGACGCTAACCATTTCGGAACCGCGTTCGCCTACTCCAATTAATGTAGGCTTGTTAAACATAGTTGGGGCTAATCCGCCACCATACCAATGTGGCGAACGAGCAGACCATTGAGCAAACGCGTTAACTGGAGAACCGTATACGCTCTTGATGTAATTCATACCCCAGTTAATCTGGGTTGCAGGGTTGGTTAACCAATCTGCTCCAGAGCTTGCCATTTTGTTAGCGGGCAAAGATTGCGGAATTCCGTAAGCTCCACTAGAGGCATTCTTAGCAAATTGATTCCATCCAGATTCGCCATTCCATAATTGGATTAGAGCGCCCATCTGTTCTAATCCCCAACCAAATCTACCGAGCTGGCTCTTAGCATAATTCTGATTAGCGATTGCGCCTGCGCCTCCGACGCTGCCCTGGGTACCCACACCACCGGCCTTGGCCGCTGCTGCGGCAGCTGTCTTCCTGGCCCGCCCGCCGAGGGTGTCTATCATGCCCCGAACGGACTCGTCGATTTTATTGTAGCCGCCACGTACTACACTTTTGACAATATTTTGCGGCATTGAATTTATTGCTGCTTTGACTGGAGCCTCAGCTAAGTTAAGGCCTACTCTAAGAAGAGAGGCTACTCCCTTACGGAGTCCGCTCTCTACCCACTTTATTGTGTTACCAAAGGCGTGCGCAATGCCTCCTATTATTCCTCCACCAAAGAACATTCCTCTACTATCTGCGGAGCGCCTATTACTGAATGCGGCATTGATTCTATCTATCCCACGCTTCCCACCAATTGCCCGAGTGGCCTCTGGTATAAGAATTCCCTCTCCGCCAGAGAACATATAACTTGGTAGCGAAATATTGTCTACTCCAGGGGACCAACCTGGCAAAACTCCACCAGTTCTAAACCTGCGCCCACCAGCAGCCGCACCAGCCCCACCAGTTCCAATAGTACTTGGCTTTGATCCCCATCCTATTTTATCAATGTGGAGATGGCCAGGAAGGTGATCCAAGAGTACATCAATTGCACCAATGAATGCATTGATTACTCCGACTACTCCACCAATCGCAGAATGTATTGCCGAAGTTAATGCGTTCCATCTTGTAGTAAATCCCTTTTTAACATTGTCCCATGTCGAATTCCATGCTTTTTCTATAGCACGGAATATAGGCTGAAGTACATGGTGCAAAAGGAAGGAAGCTGCTATTCCTACAGCATCGAATATTGGCTTACCTGTATGACGCCAAGTTATATTGAATGCATTCCAAGTGTGATCCCAATCCGTATTCATTCTATGCCAAATACCCAACAAATAATTCCATACAAATCGGGCAGCGGCAGGTATTGCATCAAAAATAAATTTCTTGGCTAACTTCCATGTGCTTAGCATAAAGGCCCATAGCTGCTTCCAAGTTAGGCCCATAGAGTTAGCTATTGGAACCAAAATATTTCTATATATCCATTTCAAAGTAGCAGCTATTGCGTTAAAGATGGGCTTACCGACATTCCTCCATATCATAGATACAAATGCCCAAACTACTTGCCATATTTTTTGGAACGCTAATATGTTAAGTCGTATTTCGGTGCCAAATACAGCATAGAACACCAAAGCAATACCCCGTATTACTGGCTCTACTACTCTCCAAACGTTCATTACAGCGTGCCATACGTTATCCCACGCATGCATAAGATTGCCTAGTGCATGTTCTAAATTGCTCAGAGCATGCATTATATTATCAACTGCATGTGATATAGCCTTAACGGTATTGTTAACTGCCATACTTACCGCGTGTTCAACATTTTCCCATGCATGTTGGGTTGCAGCATAAACATTATTCCAAGCATGAATAACGTTATCTACAGCATGAGAGACCGCCTTGAAAACATCATCCCAAATCCTATTGGCAAATGCTGCAATCTGCTTCCAGTACCTAATCATTAAATAGGTCTGGACCACAACGGCGCCAATAAGAAGTATAATTGCACCAACTACCACACCTATTGGTATCAAAGCTATATCAGCAGAGTCCGCGGCAGCAGTTAGTATAACATATGCGCCAGCCAATGCTATAACGACGCCTACCATCAATGAAAGGGCCGCTACTCCAGCAAGTATATAAGTTATCCACTTCTTAGCACTAGGTCCCAGCCTATTAAATGCTCCCAATAGAAATGTAAGCGCACGTACTAATGCCAACTTCGCAGGTATTAGGTTGTTACCAAGCTCTATACGCATTGCTCTATATCTATTGTTTAGCAACTGTATTTGCCCCTGTGGGGTTTTGGACATTACATCATATGCGGACTTAGCAGCACCTTGTGAATGCTGCATGTCTCTAGTCATTTCCCGTAGCAAACCATTGGAATCATTAATTCCAAGGTTGAAGAAACGCATAGCCTGAATAGTTCCACCAGCGCCCTTAAATATTTCATTAAGTTTAACGGCACGGGCTACAGGAGTAAGATGCTTTAGCTTCTCACGCATATCTGCAACGATGTCAACCATTGGACGAAATCTGCCAGCCGAATCCTTTACCTCAACACCCATGTTATGAAGCTGTCGAATAGCAGCAGGCTTAGATAATGCGTCTAGGGCACGGGCAGCAGATGCAGCGGCCATTGCAGTGCTAAGACCATTACGGGTGAGGAAGGCCATCATACCTGATAGCTCTTCAATGCTTTGTCCGGCCTTCAAAGCAGAAGGTATAGCACGTCCAATTACAGCAGTGAATTCTGTATAAGTACCAACACCCTTTCTCACCAATTGGAATAATACATCACTGACATGTGTGACTTGCTGTGCTGGTAGTTTATAGGCGTTCAATACGGCAATTATAGCTCTACCTGCGGTTGCCATATCAGTAGCGCCACCAACAGAGGCTTTGGCTATGGCAGTAAGAATTTTCTCTGCTCCTGGACCATTAGTGTCCAAGGATGAAAATATATCGTATAAAGATTTTTGGATCTCATCAAAGGCTACAGGCACAGTCTTAGCTACTCTAAGACCCATGTCAGATAGATTTTTGAAGCTTACTCTAGCCTTATCAACCTGAGTCTTTGTAAGGGATACAGACTGGTTGTACTTAATTGCCTCATTAGTCATTTTATTAAAGGCATTAAGAACAAGGCCCCCAGCAATTGCTGCGGTCGCGCCTATAGTAACTAATGACTTACCGCGCGCTATTTGTGCAGCAGTCGCAGCTTTTGCCGCTTTAGCAGCATTAAGATCATTTCTTGCAGCCGTTGCTGCATACTTATCCCCAAGCAGTACAGCATCATTGACACGTGCTTGCGCAGCAGCAATAGCATTAAGTTGCTTAGAAGTCCCAGCTAGAGCAAGAGCAGCTTCATTCCTTGCACGAAGGATTAAGTAAATTTCTGATGCCCCAAGAGGCAATTTACTCAACTCCTTCGTTTAACTTTCGCTTCTTGCTCTTTCTGCCTCTTCTGCTCTAGCTTATCCATGCCATATAAGCCAGCATTCAGTAGAGCTATATGATAGAAATCCTGATCTAAAATGCCGCCTGGTCGAGGCAATGCCTTAAACGATTTACAGAGATTAGTAAGTTCAAGTGCAAACTTAACTTCATCATCTGGTTCTTTACCTCCTGGTAATAATAAATATGCCTCGACGCGGCGATTTAGTTTCCCTGATCTTCCTCATCAAAGTTGTTCATTTCTGCAATATATTTCTCTATTTCCTGGCCTATCTTTGGGTCAAGAATATCAAGAGTACCAATATTCTTAAGATCCAATTTCTGCCCATCTTCTCCTTCTAGATTATGGTCGACCACGCAAATACCAAATTCCATAGCAGTAATACGTTTATTGCCCATTGCCATTTCGCCCTTGAAATCTTTACTCTTACCATCGGATTCAAATCCAAGAGTAAGCATGGAGCGGCGCTCAACGGACTGACCATAACTCATGCGCTTCAAATCAACAAAGCCGTCAGGCGGAGCGGATTTAAGCTCCTTATGCTCGACTTCAAGCGACACAGTTGCCTTTGGCATTTTGTCTCCCTTTAACTAGTTGCCTAGCTCCCCATTACCGTAACACAATCTGTATTACGACATATTTTCAGCCGTGATCACTGTCAGCTGATAATGCTTTCCTGTTCCGTCGATTGCGCACTGATAAGCAACACTAGCTCTTACCAAGTCTCCCTGTCCACCAATGTTAACTTCATAAGTATCTACAATGGCAGTCGGTGCCAGTAGTGCAATAGACTCAACTGGCGAAGTGTGAGTAGCTGTCAGTGTAATTGACTTAGCAGTCAATACCTTGAATGCATCATACTCAGTACGGTTGAAGAAATCCCTAGTAATACTTATAGTGGCCTCAGACTCGCCAAATGCAACGAACTGCGCTCCAGTGTTAGCACTAATAAGACGGAACTGAGCAGCACCATTGTCATTAGACTCGAACGTGAATCCATCTGAATCGAAAATCTGGGTGGCAGTAGGAATCTGCAAGTTGTACTGTCCAGCGCCAAATGGAACAGTTGTTGGCCAAGTGGCAACAGGAAGTGACTGCACAGTTTCATTAGTGGAAACAACAGTTGGAGTGAATTGAAGTACTGCGTTGCTAACTTCAAACTTGAAGCTTCCGACTGTGCATCCTACGTAACCGTAGACAACTCCATTGCGAACTATAGTTATCGACAGGGTACGTGAGGGAACCGCCACAGCTGATGGGGTGAATACATAAGTATTCTGCGCACCTACCGTCTTGGTGAAAGTACATCTAGAAGCGGACAAGAAGTAGATAATGCAGTCAGTCAATGCTTCTATAGAGACGTCGCCTTCCGCATTAGAGAACCCAGCCGATGCTCCAACAAGACCTGGAGTATTACGAATTGGGCGCCGCCAGTTAGTCTGCTGAGTAAACTTCAATGACTCAGACAGATATGGGATAAACTTAGTAGGCGGAACATAGACGCCTGGGTTAGCCGCAGTATTAACAAGTGGAAATGCCCCAGTTGGAGTACCAGGAGTAGTATCTGTATCTGTAGTTACTGCACCAACAGTCTTGTAAAGAAGCTCTGTTCCGGTAGCACCACCAGCAGCCGTCTTATAAAGTTTATAACCAGTGGCTCCGGGAACAGCGACCCAAACTAGAACAACAGACGACGTAGACCCTGTTGTAACAACTCCACTGATCTCATTACTCTGTGTCGTTTCTCCACTTGCATTAATTGCAGTTATAAGATAACGATACGTACCAGCAGTTATTGTGCCACCAGAAGCAGAAGGAGTCGCAGAAGTAAACGTAGGGGCGGGCAGTACCTCAGCCGCTATACCCAAAATACTTGCAGCACCAAGGCCGGGAGTGGTCATTTGTCATCCTCCTTCAAACGCTCAACAAGCTCATCCTTGGTGCCAGTAACTGGAAGATGTTCTTCCCTATTCTCTTCCTCGTTCCTAGCTTTTATTTCAGCCTTGAGATCCTCAACAGTTAATTCAGTGTAATCCTCTACCTCTTCGAACTCTTCTATGGTTACACCAGGAGTAAGCTCGAATGCATTTAGTAGATTAAATGTAGTATCTTCATCGCTATATGTAGCTTCTCGTGTAGCTTCATCTTGCATAACGTTATTTGGAGCATGATGCGCAATGAAAGCCTGCTCATCAAAATCTTCTGGCAAGTCAGTAGATTCGCCATTCTTAAATAAACCTACACCATCAACCTCAACTAATTCACCCTGCGGTAAGTTGGGCAGATTGATAGTAACTTTATACATGTTCCCTCCTAACTCGGCAGAATGTATTGAGATTGTGCACTATAAGAAACCTTGTTGGCCCTAACCAAGCTTCCACTCTTGGTAGTGTATCCAGATTGAATTTCAGGACAGTATCCATGTATAACCCTATTTCCTAAAGTCCTATCAGAATGCACTACAGCTTCAATAGCTTCGGCTAAGGCATCTGCTCCTCTCCTATTCTCCTGTGGAGAGGTTATAAAACTATGATATACGAGTATAGTTAATTCAAAAACTACATCTAGCATCCTTGCACCGGCAGCTTGTCGTAGAAGATTCCTCTTGATACCAGGTTCTATACAAACTACAGGAGTAGTAGGTAGTCTATCCTGATCCCCAAAAAATACATCTGCTAATCCAAGATTTGCTTTGTTGTCAACCATTTTATCAAATAAAAAATCACATACTTCTACTAGACTGCCAGTTAAAGTACCAACCTGTGTCATTTATTCACCATTTGAAAGATGCATCTACTCGTTCGGTAAGCCATACAGTAAATACGTCCTTAACTGCCTGTTCATCTTCTGGCTGAACTACTAGGAATGGCCTAGCTGGAACATCAGGAGCAGTTCTACCTCTAGATCCACCTATTTCATGCAGACCAGTTACATTATGTTTCTTTATCAATGCTCCAGCCTCTTTGGCCGTAGCTCCACGTCTTATAGCTATAGCTACGCCCGGAGGGTAGCCTGCTTGATGTACTTTTCCATACCAAACTGATTGTGGAAGGTCTTGAATCTCAGCCTTTTCTCTGTCAATATTCCATAGATTAACTTGTGTAGCCTTACGCTTCAACGCGCCAGTAGCATCAAGAATTCGATCGCCACTAGCTCCGCCCTTATCAAACCTAACCTTTCCCATATCTCTCATCTTTAATGAGAAATCAGAAAGCGGCTCCCAAGGAACACCTATTGATCCACTCCTAGCGCTCTCTGCTTCAAAATTTGCACGAATGCTAGGTATCATTACTTCTACAACAGCTTGGTGTAGTGGACTACGAAACGATCTAATATCCACACCAAGCTTTTCTAAACGACTAGCAATAAATCCAATAGATGGGGAAAACAGAACCGTATCACTTAATCCAAGAGCGTGACCAAACCTTATAGCCCCTGGCGTATGTACGGCACCAGAGGCTTGCGGGGCCGAGCTACGAGGAGGCATTACCAAACCGTACCCATAGTAAACTTTGCAGGCCCAAGACTAGAGTCATCTTGGGTTGGAGTAAGAGCAGATGACGCATCATTTGGATAGAATGCTGGCTGTGCCAGATTAAGATCCGTACCAGCAACAGCATCAACCAAATTTATAGCCCCATCAACTATTCCATCAATTAAAGTTTCAGCTTGATGGATAAGTAGTAGTCCATAACTATTAGTGCTATCATCTTCCGAGTATGTAAGCTGATAAAACCAACCTACATACAGCATCGCAATTATCTTGCGAATTAAAGATGGAGTTGTATTAGCGTCAACCCAACCTGAAACGTTATAAGCTAGCGAAACTCTTCCGAGTACCTGGGTAACTTGTGTAGCTTCAAGTTCACTATCGAGTTCCCCAAAGTTAAGCTTGGATTTTTCAGCCCAAGCATTCGCCTCTGCGACAGTGATGTGTAGAGCCATGGGTTTCTACTTACGGAGTTGTCTTGGGAGGAGTTGTCTTGGCAGTGGCAGTAGATTTAGAAGCGTCAGGGTTGGCATCCTTGACCTCATCCTTTGGAGGGTTCTTGGCCTCCTCCAACTGCCGTTCAAGTTCTGCAACTCGCGCTTCAAGCTGCTCCTTTTCAGCAACAACACTAGGAAGTGAAGCAGGAGGATCGCCAACAGAACCATTAGCCTTCCACTGCTCTACTACTTCCTTTGGAGCATCCTTGATTTCTTCGCCAGCCTCGAACCAAACTACACTTTCGACATCGCCTGGCGTCTTTTCGTACCCAACCTTAGCTATAGCAACGACAGTCATTATGCGATAGCCCCCTTGATGAGATACGCAGTAACGCACTTCTGGAAGTCGCCAGATGCTGGGTTGATTTCATACCCAACAATCTTAAGATCGTAACGACGACGCACGCGAATAAGATCAGACGCACGCTTATCTTCACGCCAACGATCCGTAATCATTGGAGTTCCGCCATAGCTCCAAACAAATTCATAAGCGAATGCCGGAATCTTAATGCCTGCTCGCGGTGGAACCCAAGCAAGAAGAACATCCTTACCCCAGAGATAAGAACCTACAACGGCGTTACCCTGAGTACCTGCGCCACCAGAACCAACACCGACACCAGGAACAATTACATTAGGAACGCCAAGAACAGCCCCAATGATTTCTGGAGTCAGAATTGCGCGCTCTGAATACTTAATGCGCTCAATAATATCTGGATGATCTTCAAGCTGCGACATAACCTGGTAAGGAATTACCGCAGTATTAGGTTCCATGAAAACCTTAGCATGGACAGCACGAGTACCAGTGCGAACCATACCAATTGGATCAGACGTTGCGTAGGTATTCCACTGTGAAGCTGAGACAGCAGAAATGTCAATGCTCAGACCAGAAGCAAAGTTACCAACGGTAGTAGAAAGAGTCTGCATAGCAACCTCACGACTAAGAAGAATCTTAGACGTAAGCAACTCAGTACCATCACGATCTGGAGAAAGAGGCGAATCAACATTCTCGCGCTCTTCATCAGTAACCGGAATCTGGAGAGCATGCTCCTGCGCATAATACGAATCCAGGGAAAGCTTCAAACCTGAAACTTCATTAGCTTCTGTACCTGGCGCGCGGTAGTCACCAATTTCTGGCAACCAAGCTTCACGGCCAAACACGTAATACTTGTCAGACTGCTTCTTAACGCCTACTGGTGGGAAAAGCCGTCCCCCAACAAGGTCGTTATTAGGCCAACCCAACGAAATTTCAGTAAGAACGGCATCAATATGAACATTGCCAGTTCCTGTAGGCTGATAAACTGCCATTTTTGATTACACCTCCTTGAAAATTAGTTCATAGGATTTGGTAACATCAAATGGAGACGGACTAAGTGTGCTACCATTACGAAATTTAATAGTAACGTCCACATAAGTGTCGGTCCCAAATCCTTTAACAAGATGCACTACATAACCCTTATATGGCTCAGCAGTATTATCTTGCTGACTAAGTGTACTAATAACTAACGTAGGCGTCGCATCCAATACTATATCTCCACTAGCCATTAGTACAACGCCCCAGGAGTAAGTAGCACGTCAATGTCTAATCCAACGGTATTACCAGTTAAGGCAATACCAAGAACTGGAACCGGACCACCAACCGTGCGTGCTACGTTAACGGCACGAGACGTAGCATCTGATCTAACCCGAGAACCAGCAACTACAGTAGCTCCGCATTTAACTCGAACTATGCCTTGAATAGCACAGTTTATAAACGCCTTGCCTGTAGCTAGCCGGACAGTGTCAAGATCTTCCATAATGACAACAAGAAGTCCTGTATCACCAGATACAGCAACGGCTCTCTGAACGCTATTCATAGTAGTGGTAAATGAGCCACCACCGACAATAGCTAATCCAATTTCGCCTGTAAGATACGCAGTTGCGCCTGTAGCAAGAAATCCCTTGCTAAGAACGTAGTTCTGGCCGACACCCATTAGTTTTCACCCCCAAAGGAATAAGCATCTTCCTGGTACTTCTTGTAAAGTGCTGGGTCCTGCATAGCAACCATATCGGCCGCATCAGCAAAACTAAGGCCCTTATCCTTTTCCTGAAGAGCCTTAACAGCCTCGGAGAACTGATCGCTTGCAGTCTTACCCTCGTCATTAACCTTGTTACGAAGGTAGCCACGCTCGCCAAGAGCAACAATCTGAGAATCAACCATCTGGTTGAACCCATCAAGAATAATCTTGGAAGTACCGGCATCATTAAGCTGCAAAAGAGTAGCAGTCAAAGACTCACGCATTGGGATCGGGATGGAATAGCCTTTGTTCTTTGCTCGGTCGCACAATTCCTTAACGGTATCGTTAACCTGCTGCTCCTTGAACTTCTTACTGAACTCAGAGAGCTGATTACCCTGTCGCTGAACCAACTCAGACTGAGTGGTGTAAAGCTGCAACATAGTTGCAACAACTGGGCTATTTTCGCCTAGCTTCTTTGCCTCTTCAATAGCTGCAAGAACGGCAGGATCAGTAATAGGCGCAGGCGGATCCGGAGGAACTGGAGGAATAACAGTTTGGGGCACTGGCGGAATAGGAGTAGGCGGAGCAAAGTTAACCTTCTCCAATGCTTCAAGCACCTGAGCCTCAGTCGCACTCTCACCGAGTCCCAACTTAATACCAAAAGCCTTGATCTGTTCTGGCGTCATTTCACTACCTCCCTCATTGGGATTGGTGGGCGGACCTGGGACATGCTCAAAAACCTCCGATAGATTGATTGGCATTATATCTTTTAGAAATGGACGGTTGGTAAGTGCGCCTCCGAATATGACATTCTTATAAGTGACACCATCCTTTGGATTGGTCCACTCATCATCAAACTCTGCAGAGAAATAACGATAAGCCTTGTCCTTAATTGACTGAAATGCTTTCTTAGTAAAGTCAACTAAGAGCCAAAGCCCATCATTACCCCGGTCTGCTGCATCCTTTACCCAACCAGCAGCATCCCCACCATATTGTTTATGATCGTAGTCAATGTCAAGCTGCTGCATACGAACATTATTCTTCACATTATCAACATATTGCTTTACTCGCTCCGGAGTAACAGCAATAGTTCCATACTGTGGATGCTCGTACGTACCCAATGGCATAGCTTGAATCCAAAGTTGAGTGGATTCGGCGTTATCGTCGAGTGCCATACTCGACAAGTCTACTAAATAACTAGCCTTGTAAGGCATCCATTTCCTCCTTACGTTCTATTTCAATTGTAGCCTAGACAATGCCGTACCATATGCAAGCTATTATATAATGTATAACATGCGCTTTTTGGTGCCATAAAACCGCCACAGGGTGGGTAGTCTATAAAATCTACAGGCCAAAGGCACCCCTTAAATCACCAGCAGTGGCCGCATTACGTAACCTACTAACTCCAGCATTATCTTCCATCCATCTAGCTAACGCATAGTGGTTAAAGGTTCCAGTCACCTGTACGCTATGCAACCTTGGATCAATTGCTACAAAGGCAACATGATTAGATGCCGAATTGTCGTCCTCATCAAAAACAACAATAATTGTAAGATTTCCTGAACCGTAATCTGGGCCAGCCATGATGATTGGGAGCCAAGAATTGAGCCAGTTGTCTGCTACGGTTGGAGTGCAATCGTGTGCATCATTGCAAAGATTTGGAGTTAATTCCCCAGTTACTGGTAGGTTACCTGTGTTCACATCATTAAGGAAATTACCACTAGTAGTAGATCCTGATGGAACATTGTTAGCATTGCATGCAGCACGTTCAGTCGCGTCAGTCCAATAGGGCCATGGGCTATGCCGAGCGACATAATTCGTACTACTAGCAGCCTGGCAGTTTGTGTTCATTGATTCGCTATAAGCTTTAGCCGTCTTATTGGCTGCTAGCGTCTGTCCCCAAATACTCGGCGGAGTAGGAATGCAACCAGTAGATCCTACACCACAATCGCTAGTAGTGCCGAATGTGTCGCCACCCCATATAGCAAGATAGTTAGGCAACGAGGGATGACGAATAGCGAAATAGTTAGTAGCCTGTCCGTAAGTCGTAGCATAGGAATTAAGATGTGGCATGGATGACAGAACAGTATAAGGCTTATTTTCCTCGGGTATTACTAATACCTTATGCCCAACTGGAGGAGGGGGCGGGCTTGAACTTACTGGTGGGGTAGAACTAACGGTCGGTGTGGGACTAGGCGATGGTTGGGCACACGTTGTATTGTTATGCAACTCATCTAGATAAGTTCCTTGTCCGGAAGAGGATGACCACTGATCTGCCGATTCTACAGAAGTGCCTTCTCCCCATTCATTGAAAGTCGTGACCAGTTTTAGGTCGGCACTTGAACAGTTCATATCTGTAACATTTGAATGCCAACGAGCAGTATCTCTACCAAGCAGTGGAGTGCCGGAATCGTACTTCCAGAATCCTGGACTTATAGAGAACGAATGTGATCCTTGTGAATCCTCAGCTACAGCAGGACCATACTGGTGCCAATTATTAGGTTGGTTAGCACAAGTACCATATCCACTGAACACCTTTAATACGATATAGAATTGACGGTTAGCCGCTGCATTAGCTGCTGCCCATCTGTCTGCCATTGTGCATCCATCACCTGAATCAGCAAAGGCAAATATTACAGGCTTTCCACCAATAAACATATAATTAGAATCGCTTGCGTAATTTAAGCTTATGTAGTTTAGATCAGAAGTAATTTGCGCGCTAGTAGGATTTGGCGATCCAGATTCACTAGCAATTGTATTACCTTCGGCCTCGTAATACGGAGCAATCTTAACTGAAGTTCCATGTGAGGCATTAAGAAGATTCTGTAATCTTAAATCCTCTTTACTACCCTGTCCCCACCATGACGACAATGCAAAGTTAAAATGGCCATAGTTCATGCCAGCTATCTGCTGACTAAACACACTAGTAGATGTATAAAATCCTAGAGTAGGATTGTAGTGTGTGCCTGGATTAAAGCTACCCTGAGTCCACGCTTCTGGATACCAAGGATAAATAAATGTTCCACGAGCAGGTAAGGCTGTGTCTGTAGGAGGGGCGCCAACTGTTTGAGTAACAGTTGCAGTTGCTGTAACAGTTGTAGTTGCAGTATTAGTTACTGTGTTTGTTGGAACATCAAGAGCACCAGTACAGTGCGCTCCAACGTCAATTGTATAATTACCACTTGCATCTATTGTAGGACTAGCACTACTAGTGCAAACAGGAGGACTGCTAGTCGTTGCCGAATTTGCAGCAATAGCAACAGAACCTGCAACCAACGTGGAAATTCCAATTCCAATACCTATAATAGATAAACGTCTATTACGCATAGCTATACCAACTTAAGTATGCCAACAATACGGACAGGAATGTCCGTACCAGTAAGTCTTAGCCAAACAGTATATGTTCCAGCCGCAAGTGCGGGCGGTTTTACTTGGGCACGATAAACAATAGTGCTAGTGCTAGCATCTACGTCCCAAACTCCGGCAGTCCAAGTAGTAGGTTCCCCACCAGTCGTATAGTCTACGAATGCCATTTCTACAGTCATGCTCGTTGGAACGAAAACTGCGCCATTGACTTCTGCGGCAACTGGCACACGTATGGGCTCGCTAGAAAGTCTAGGGCGCTCTATAGTCTTAAGGCTCATATGTCATCAACTCCAATCTTGGATTCCATAGGCTTAAGCTTCCACTTAGGCTCTATATTTGTTACTGTCCATTCAGAACTATTACTGCCTATGTCCCATTTCATTTCAACGTTTGCTACGATCCATATAGGCTCTAAATCTCCAGCAACATAAGATGGGAACTGGACATTGACAACTATAGAAATATTGCCAACACTTTGTTGTGAAACTATACCAAAGGCAGCAATAGTTTGTGTAAGTAGAACTGCTACGTTACCAACTACCCCACCAGATGGAATTCCAAATGCATTTACTGTTACGCTGCCCGTAGTAACAGATACATTTCCAACACGTTCGCTAGAACTAATTCCAGTTGGGCTAACAATACTAGCACCGACTGTTACAGAAACATTTCCAATACTCTCTGCTGAACGTATACCAAATCCAGTAACCGTAACACTTCCGGGAGTTACAGTTGCATTACCTATGCTTTCGCTACTTGGAATTCCAAACGGATTAATACTTGGAGCAGTTACAGAAATAGTAACGTTACCAACGCTCTCACTGTCTAAGATTCCAAACGGTGAGAGAGTCTGAGCCACGCCAGCCGTGCCCACTGACTCGGCGGAAGCGATGCCTACAGCATTGACAGTGACCGATCCTGGCGTCGCTACGGCATCGCCTACCGTGCCCGCAGAAGGGATGCCAAAAACGTTGATAGATTGCGCTAATTGAACAGTTACATTTCCTATAGTCTCAGAACTTTGAATACCAAATGCATTTGTAGTAACTGCGCCCGGAGTTACTGTGGAGTTTCCAACAGTTTCAGAACTGCGTATCCCAACAGGAGATACAGTTAGTGAAGTAGTTACATTGCCAACAGATTCTGTATCTACAATACCAAATGCGTTGACAGTTACACTAGATGTAACTCCTATGTTTCCGACAGATTCTTGGTCTTGAATACCGAATGGAGATACTGTAACAGCACCTGGCGTTACTGTACTATTTCCTACCGATTCGCTAGATACAATTCCAACTGGATTTATAGTTATAGCCGCAGCAGTAACATTAACGTTACCGACTGTTTCGGTGGAGATTATTCCTGTGGGACTTACTGTTACTGCTCCAGGCGTAACAGATGCATTGCCTACAGATTCAAGGCTGCGTATGCCTACAGGATTTATGGCAGTAATAACTGTAGTCGAAATATTTCCGACTGATTCGATATCCTGTATACCAAATGCAGAAATAGTAACAGAACTGGTTACAGCTACATTACCAACAGTCTCGCCGGATTGTATACCGGCCGGACTTATAGTCACAGAGCCAGGAGCTACTGCAACATTCCCTACGGATTCACTATCTTGTATTCCAAAGCAAGAAACGTTTTGATCCGGAATAGTTATGGCACCGGCATCAGTAGTCCCTATTAAAAATGGTACAAATTTACTTCGTCTAGATGGCTGTATACCAGGAGTAACTACTCGTGTTGGTATAACTAAATCGGATGGAGCAGGAATTACCTTATTAAATACTGCGATACAAGATGAGACCTGATCCGCAGTTGGAACATAAGTCATCGTAGTTGTTGCAGATGACCCAATAGCTAAGCCGTTTCTTAATGCAATAAATAACCCAGCTCTACCTCCAGATCCCACCTCCTGTATCTCATTAAAATCATTAGAATAGCTTGGCTTACCGACTACAGACTGAAATGAGTCAATACCAAAAAATGCTAAAGCTCCACCAAATGCTTTTGTAGCGCCAGTTGTTCCAGTAGGAATAGTAGCAATTGTAGTTTCATTTGTTGGTATAGATGCTTGGCCAAGAATTTGCCATACACCATTATCTGGATTATCCGCAGAAGTAAATTCTGCAATCCACATTGAGTCACCGGCCGCATCTGTACCGACCTCATGTGTAATTGTTAAAGTAGTTTCGGTGCCGTTGGCTATCTTCCAGCCAACCCACATAGTTACAGATGAAGAAGCAAAATTAAATATGGATTGGAATCCGTCAGGTATAGATCGAATCAGGTCTAATTTATCACAGGCAATTGCGGCCCATAAAATGTTTCCAGACTTGACAGGTGTAGCAAAAGTGGCGCTGTTTGTTGTGAATGGGGTTGAGTTTGTTGAGGTAGTAGATTGCACTAATATTAATGGGGGCGTTACTGTAGACTGCAGAAACGTAAATCTCTGCAGTCTAGGAGCAACTTTAGGGCCAAGCAAATTTCCAGGCATGTATTAGATACCTGACATGAGCGATTCTACTTTATACTGATGCAAAGTCATTGCAGTTGTAGCAGTAGCTACAGAGAACTTAGCCTGCAAATCAATTTTCTGAGAAGCAGTTGGATCAAACGTAGGAGACACGGCCGGTGCGGATGCCGGAATAAATAAAGTACCAGAACTTCCGGCACTTGGTAATGGAGATCCCACTACAGCTTCAGATGACCATTGTCCTTGGCACATTAATGTCGCAGTCGCAGCCGTACCAGTAAATGACATAGTTCGCACCGTCATTAGGATTTCAAGCCACCAGGCGACATCAGTCTTGGCGACCACATTCAAGTTCATTGCTGCTGCACCATTATTGTAAACGGCTGTGGCCCCAAATAACACCTGATATAGAACTGTACCTGGGGTTGTGACAACACAGGAGATCCGGCCCTGCGCGGTGATTTTTAGCATCTGCCCAACGTATTTGAAGTAGTTCGCTGGCAGAGTGTACTGTGCCTGTGCAGGCAAAATAGATGCTTGGGTAACTGTGTTCAAAAGTTGTGGCCCATCTAACTGAGCCGATACAAGTGTTTCCTGCCAACCTGACATATTTATCCTCCTATAGCTTGAAGATTCCACGGCCAGCAGTGTTGTCATAAGCGACACTGGTCATAATAAAGCCTTTCTATCCCTTGATTCCTGCGTTCTTCGAGCACAGCATTTTTTACAACGCCGTTTCATATACCCATGTTCAAAGTACATGGTTAGATTATATGATCCATTAGAAATGTCGTGCCCATAACTGCAAGTTGTAGACGTGCCCTTAGTGGGGCCAGATTCTTTATACGCAGACAATACAGTTAGAGCTTTTTCAAGCCTACGATATCCTAGCCAAGGAACTAAAAGCTTCAATAATCCGGCTGCATCATCTCTTTTGGTAACGGACCATTTCCATTTTTCTAGATTTTGTCCTTCTCTTGGAGGAATTGGGCCGGTTATGTTTCCTACTTCTGACCATTCCAAAAGACGCATTATTATATCTTCATCCGTCATAACCACTTGAATTACGGGTCGTCCATTTCTTACTCCAATATACCCTTCGCCTTCAATAATTCCCGCTATCCAAGCTACACGAGATTCATTATTTTCGTCGATCATAACTTAAAGATTCCTCTACCTGCTGTATTGTCATAGGCCACTACTATGTTACCGCCATTTGGAGTTACTGGAAGTCCAGAACCAGTAGCAGGAGCTAAAGCACGGCCACCAGATGTTACGGTAGTAGACAATACTGTTAGAACGCGATCTCCGACGTTGGCAACTGCATTCAAAGTAGCAGATTGTGCAGCACCTGCTCCAGAAAACACTAGAACAGTACCGTTTGGTATAGCAGCAGTCAATGGTTCTACAACTAAAGAGGTACCCGCACTCAGTGTTGCATCTGCAGTGACTATATGTTTACCAGTAATAAGACAAACCATACGACTTGTTGAGTTAGTACCAGTATCCCTGAAAATTGCAATAGCTTCCACAGAGGCGCCAGAAACCGCAGTAAATGTAGTATCAGCAGCATCAGCTACCCCAGCTACGTCTGTTGCAGACGTAAGAGTTACTTTTGCCCCAACAATACCTGCTACAAAATCGTCCCAGTTATCGCCAGATGCAGATGGTCCATAGTTAACAGCATAACCTGTAGCACCGCCAACACCATTACCAGTCGAGTTGGCAGCAGATACAGGATTCGTAAGTTCGAATGTGTTAGCTGCCTGGTTTGCAATTTTCCAAAATCCGTTAGCTGCAGTATTAGTAGTATGCCCATCAATAAAGACTAAATCGCCATTCGTGAATCCATGGGCAGTTGCAGTAACTACAATTGGAGTAGCATTTGTGCTAGATACAATCTGCTTAACGCCAACACTAGAAGTGTTAAGATCAAGAAGAGCTGCAGCAAAGTTGCTAGCTCCGGTCCAGCTTGCAATAGTGCCATCTAAGAACCCTTCACGGCCCTTTTCAAACATTGCATTGACCATTATATTTCCTTCCTTTACTTGGAGCCACCACTTGTTCCGGAATTATCCGTACCAGCATTCTTTTTCATTTTACCGCTAGGAGGAGGGCCTTGTCTTGGCAATCCCACTTGAGCACCACGTTGTTTCTTACCTCCCCCACCACCTGCCGTAGCCTGTCCTGGCTGAATAGGAGCCCCTGGCGTATTAGGTCCGGTACCAACAGGAGGAGTTTCACTAGGAACAGCCTTCTGCTCGCTCCTATTAAGCGGAGTAGCAGCAAGACGACGAGTTTTCTTATCTATTAGCGGAAGATCCATTTCTTCCCTGAGCATTTCTTCCAGCGGATCGTCAGGTACGAGAGCGCCAGCCCCAATAAGGTTACGAATAGCAAATGATAGCGTGCGCCAGTCGGCCTGTTCACCTATTCTCCTAGCCTTTAGCTTGGGATAACCAACCCGACTGAAGTTCGCATCTATCATCTTGGGAATAAGATACGTTATGAAAGTTTCACAGACTATATCTGCAACAAATCGCGTCGCTTTGAGGAACATAGTCTGATCTTCTTCTGTGGTGGTCGAATCGACTCCCATAAACCCAAGAAGAATGTTTTCACGAATAGCTTGCTTGTGCTCCTTAATAGATTCCAAGCAATTTACTGGCTGACCTTCAATCTTAGCAAATAATATTTCCCAATTCGGAGGTAGAACTACATGCGCCCTTTCATTGGTTCGTAGATTTCTACCCAAATTCTCGGCAACGTTTTTATCATCATTGCTAAACCCTGGCGGAAGTTTGATAATAGGTACACCGATACCATGCCGTTCTTTCTGTATGGCATCAATTTTGTATAGCTGCTCCATGTAGTACCAGTGCTTGTATGCACTTCGTAAAACTGAAATTCCTTCAATATCCCCAGCTTCACGATCAAACGTAAAGACTACAAGCTTAGAAATAGGTATATCTACAGGCTTACTAACCGGATCAGCAGGAAGCATTGTAACGCCAGCAGGTCCGCCATTAGCATCATAATGCCAAGTCCACACGTCCATAGGATGACGTGGTGCTAGCTTCTTAACCCAAAGTCTTGGTTGCCCGTCTACTATCTTCTCTTCCCAAACTATTTCGAACATGTAATAGCCAAATTCACACATAAGCAAGGACTCAATAAGAAGTTGAGGCCAAGTTATGGACATTTCCTGCAAGTTTTTCCATATGTATTTGGCAGCATTTACATCTGCTACCTTTGTATTATCTGCAGGCTCCATAAACCAACGGGCAGCAAGAACTGGAGTTTTAAGAGAGCGTAGAGTCCCTCTTACTGTTCCATCAGATTTCCGCATCTTGTCATATGCTTTTAGACCCAAAATACCGACAAGATCGCGATTGTATTCTCTACGTGTAAAAGATGTAAATGGGCTTACAGATGATGATCCAATTTCTCCAATGCTAACATCTGTATAGTCTACAAACTTCTTACTCTCTTCTTTAAGCAGGTTACCTTGCTCATCTACCTTAAGTTCAAAAGTTGGAACAGCAAATGGATCACTAGCTTTTCTGGTCTGATACTCTTCCCAAGTTTCACTAGGACGTGGCAAACTTGTTGCATAGGGAGTTGGATCGTATGCCTTATCTCCACGTTCTGCCACAATAACAAATGGGTCACCAGAGTTGGCAACTACTTCTACCAAGTCATACTTAGTTAGAACTTGGCCTAAAGTATAATCTGTACTTGCAGAATGCCCATTAGACATAGTCTTATGACCATTACTAGCAACTGGAGGACGTATTGGCTTTCTATTTCTCTTACTCTTACCCATTAGAATTCCCCACCTTGGGTGAAGTAGCCACCATAATCTCCATTTGGTACTCCCATAACAAGGTCGCTACTATAAGATTGTGCAGGTGCCGTATTCAAATCCATCACATCGGTAAGGTGATAAGTCGCACCAAGCTTGTAGATATGAACGAGCCCGTATCTAATGGCATCCATAGCGTGATCGTCGTGCTTGGCTCCGATTTCTTGGACGTTCTTGCCATTGACTGAGTTTGGCGATTTATAATTATTGAATTCCTTGATGGTATTGGCACATGAGAAATCCACGAAAAAGGCTGGGAAATAAACTGGCCCGCCGTATTCATCTTCCTTTTCCTCACGGTTCATAAAGGATCTTACTAAATCTATGCCCTCACGCCAGTTGACTTTCGCTTCTGGTAATGCGTAGCACGATACAAGCTTTTCCGAGACCGTTGCTGCCGCTTCTGGATCGGCTGCGTCTCCAAAGGCAAGGTCAAGGTGGTATCCTCTTGGTTGTTCTCTCGCTTTGAGTTGTTCACAATGATCCTCCACACGAGTAAAGCTCTTATAGTGCTCTCTCCACACATAGATACGATCATCAGGACTAATTTGGAACTCAATAGCCGCTAAAGGATTTGTATATCCCCAGTCAAATGCAATGTAATTTGGCCACTCAGGATGGAATGGAACATGTCTAACATGAGTTGAAACATCCCACTCTGGATAAATCTTACCAACAAAGCTACCGAAATCCGCTCCAATTTCCTGAGCAAAAGCCTCTGGAGACATGGTCTTGCGCAACAACTTTATTTCTGGGTCATCTTCCCCGTTAGGATAAACATTATGGTTATCCCAAGAGGGAAAACGCCAACTCTCATAGTCAGGAAATTCTGGGTTTTGCCCAAACATCCAAAGCTCATACAACCAGTTATAGCCCTCTGGAGTAGTTGGAAAGTCCGCTCCTCCACGTTTATCCGCTAAAGCTGGCCTAATGAACCGCTCCCAAGTATCCTTTTGGTGCTTAGCAGCCTCACTCATTATAACGTGGTCTAATGCATCACCAACCAAATTCTCTGGGTGATCGGCAGACTTACATTCGACCTTAGTCCCCCAAGGAAACTCAATAAACATATTTCCCTGTTTCGGAGAGTAAGCTTTCTTAATCCGCTTGTCACGTCCAAGCTTCTGATTAATAATAAGGTCCTGCCAAATTACACGGAATTCTTTCTCAGCCAAAGAATAGACTGGTCCAACTATCCAAAATAGCTTATTAGGCAGAAAAAGCTTAGGCTCTAAGTCCTTACCGGCCATTGTGGACTTTCCATAACGTCGTCCACAATTGGCCAACCTAAATCTAGCTCCAGATTGGTGAAACTCAATTTGCCCAGAATGAGGCTCATACCCAATCTTCTTGAAAAAAGCAGATTTAGAAATGGCCTGTCCGCCTGTTGGATCAGTCATAGCACAATCTTTCTGTAACTATAAACCGGCCCCCGCACTTGACAAGGGCTCCACAGGGAGGCCATTTTCGGTATTCCAATCTTAGGGGCAATGACGAGGCGCGAAAATCTCGTGCAACTTCGCTTCAAATATTTTAGTCCTAGCCTTTTCCGCAGGAGTTGAATTAGTATTAGGACTAAGACTTATTACAAATTCCCACAATTTTATCTGGTCGGATCTCGTATCATTTCCGTTGTGACAAGAGACTTTTTGGTTGTGGTGCAATTCAGAAACAAGCTGCTGTGTCCTAACAAACCCAGGAATTACTACTATTAAAAATATAATCAATGCTAGAGCAAATGGGTGCTCATGCGCCACGCGATGCATTCTTGGCAAATGCGTATATGGGCTCATCCCTTTAACTCCATTACAAGAACGAAAGTAACAGCTACTAAGCACAATATAACATAAACCGCTGTGATTGGGTACCGGCTCATCAAATCGGCTATGCGGTTATAACGGTTCACAAGTGAGTCTCCTCTTCAATTTCCTTTCTATTGCGCCTAGCCTCGTCTGCACGCAATACAACGGGTGAAAGCAACAATGAAGTTAGTGCTGTTAAAACTGCGGGTCGTGCCCCACCAAAAATTATTTCGTAAGCAAGTAAACCTATTGCTGCTACTGTTATAAGACCATCACGGGTTAAACGTAAGCCCCTCACTACCCGCTCCTTGCTGGTCATTACTCCTATCAGCTACCCACACGTAAACTAGTACCAGCCCATACAAATTCGTCTACTGGCCTATGCTTGCTACAATGGGCACAATACGTAGCCCCATAAAAATTCGGGTTAATAGCGTATGTTTCTGCTATTGTTTTACCCATAGTTGTCAGTCTACCGCACGCACCATCCTTAAGGTTCTCCGCAGTGCCACCAACTCCTACATGCACGTACGACGTTCTTAATGGCCTAACAAACCCTTTAGCTCTTTCATTCTCACTCAAAACTAAATAAACTTCGTTCTGTGGTACAGGCTCGTCATTTGGGCCATGCCCAAGTCTCAGGTCATTCGGGTCTGTAGTTAGCCCCATCAGTATCTACCATACTCTTTCATAGGCTTGTTCCCAAACATCGGAGTATCCACGATACCGCCACCAACTAGTGTTACTATAAAAGGCTCAGTAGCAATCCATTTCGTAAGGTAGGGCTTCTCAGTTACACCCTTATCTCCGGCCTCAAATTTTGCAAGTATTTCTTCTGGGCTCTCATCGTCTTCGTAAAAATCCATCAATACACCTGCCAAGTATTAGCCTTAGTGGCTGAGTGGTTAAAAGGCTCTCTGAGAATTCCGGTTGTAGCGTCTCCTACAGTTCCGCCGCCGTGCCCAAGCCTTAAAATAACTCCGCCGTTAACACTACCAATAGCGGTAATGGTGGCTGCGCGCGCTCTAGTTGGAGTACTAGTATCAAAGTACGTTACGTGTTTATTAACCTTCAACGTCAATGGCCTGGCCATTAGTTTATCTCATCAATACGCTGTCGCTGCAAAGTAATTTTTCGGTGCATGCGCTTACCACAAATCTTATCAAGCGTTTTTCTATCTGTTACAGCGTAGCAATAGATAAGCTCGCCAACTTCTAATGGAGCTAACTGCTTAATATGCCCATCAGGGCACGCCCAAATAGAGTACTCGTACACTTCAAGGTAATTAGGGTATAGTGTAGGCATAATCGTTTACCTAAAACACCGTGTAATACGCGTTTGTAGAATGCGTCGTAGTAGCAACTGGCACGTTATCTACAATCCAGTTGTTCCCACCAATTCTAAGCTTGAGCCCAAGCGTCCCAGCAACATATGCGCCAGCAGGAGTAATAGCTCCAGTATCCACAAAACTGTTCGTGGCTGTGGTAGCCATAAACAAAGGAGCACCAGTCGCACGTCCATAAACGCGGTATGCAGTAGCCCCTGCCTTAGCAGTCCAGTTAAGAGTAACTGTGCTAGTTGCCCCAGTGGTAATCTGACTTACTTCCGTCGGAAGTGCAGTCTCTGTGTTATTAATAATGGCACTAACATTGTAAAAGTAAGTGCCAGCTGCCAATGTACCGCCTGTCGTGCTTGTACTTGGAGCAAGACCGGCTATAGCTGTACCAATAACTCCTGCCCCCAAAACGGTGGCATTGTGGTGCCTACCAGTAATAGAATTGTACCTAACATTAAGTATGCCATCCGTGCTTTTTGGTCCGCTGGCTACAACTAGTGCTCTCTTATCTTTAAACCCCATATCATTTACCTCCCTAGGTTACTTAGCCTTACTAGTACCCTTGTTTACGGGTACGCCACTTGCCTTAGAGTTAGTTCTACTAACTGCCTTAGTTCCAGTTGCCTTAACCCTAGGGTTAGTAACAACAGATGTGCCCTTACCGCCAGTAGTATTTTTACCGGCAGTTGCCTTCTTACCCTTAACTGGAGCAGACTTAGCATTACCAATCCTCCCAGATTTAACCATCTTAGCCGGTGGCTTGCCCATGCCCATATCACCAGTACCCATGCTCATTTCTGCTACTTTCCTTTCCGGGTCGGTTTCTTTTTCGCCTTGCTTGCCTTACTCATAGCAATTGCAACTGCTTGTTTCTGTGGCCTACCGGCTACCATTTCCGTCTTAATATTCTGGCTAATTACTTTTTGACTAGTCCCCTTTTTAAGTGGCATTATACATCACTTCTTACTTGTCTTCTTGGCAGCTACTTTTTTAAGGTTAGGGTTCTTCTTCTTAGCAGCAGGACTGGCCTTACGGCTTGCATTGGCTACAATAGCCGCGGCCTGCTCAGGTGTATATTTCCCTTTAGCTGCCACCGATTTGGCAGCCGCCTTAAACCCCATACCCTTCTTGGCTGCTAACGCTTTCTGTCCCCTAGTCGCCATCTTTGACTCCAATACGCTCTACGTTGCACGGACCACTGTGTGCATAGTGCAACCTGCAATAAGAATTAGAGCACGGTCCTTTTAATTCCAGTAGTTCAGCTTCCCGGTCATAGAGCATGCTCTGTAATTGCTTAACTCTACGCTTAACAACATCCAAATCTGCAATGCTAATATGTACGGTTGCTTCGCTACTCGGCATCTCTTAACACATCCTTCTTCAATTCCCAGAGCGCCAATTGAACAAGTCCTATAGACAATGGCAAACTAGTATCTGGTCCTATACTATAATCGTGCGCTTGGGCCAGTTCTCCATTATCGTTAAATCTACTTGTGCCTATACATAAAACCCAACCAGTAACTACACCTTTGCGTTCTAAATTTTCGGCCGCGTACTTACGCACAGCTTCGTCTAGCTTAGTTCTGTTCTCTTCATAAATACCATCTGGGTCATCAATATGTCCATGATTTACTTCCATACAAACCCCCACAGAGGTTGGGTTGCGCTAAATCGTGGTCTGACTAGTCCGAACTCCTGGCGCTAAGTGCAAAGGGTCTATTGGCTTAGCACCGCTGGTCTTAATCTTCTTTGTAGGCTTAGTGCCCTTTTTGGGTGTAGATTTTACTACTCTCTTGCCAGCCTTTTTCTTGGGGGCCATTAATACCACCTGCGGTCTAGTAGTAGAGCAACGAAACCTATAACTAATAAAATTAGACCAATAAACTGTAGGAGGCCAAGGCTAAGTATTAACCCTAAGATCAATAAAACTACACCTAGGACTATCACTTGGCTTGGCCCCCTACTTGTTTATCCGATCAATGTCGCTCATTACAGACTCGATAAGCTCCCGTATCGGAGAACTCTCTTCGGCCACCGGAGCCTCGCCAATACGACCAAGAGTCCTATCAAGCAGATATTTACCGGCATCAAGGCGGATTCGCTCGCTCTGACTATAGATAGCAAGATGAATCATAGACTGAGCTACTAGTGGAGCATTCTCTTCAACGAGTCTAGTCGCAGTCTTTTTGTTGGTCTCATTGCGATGGACACTGCGTTCCATAACCATAGATTCAAGGGCTTCATCTGGAATCCACTCCCTACCAGAGCCCATAGAAGTGTTGTCGCTATCAGACATTTGATTCACCTCCTTTCTTAATAAAATAAAAGTGTTTCCCTCCGCATTTCCTATTACTAGTGTAGCGCTATTTCATCCCTTGAAGTGTGCATTCTTATATAATGTTAATATTGAGACTTTTTAGTAATTCTTAAACGGAACAAACTTTTATTGTCAAATTTAGAAATGGATAAGAAAGGATTGTTTTGGATAGGCATAAAGATATGTCAGTGATAAAACCAAAACACTTTCACCCAATATTTTCAATATGCCAAACCACTTTTGGCTCACATTTTCAGGATGGTCTACCCTACTTGTTGATCTTGCGAAGTTGATCAAGAATATAGTTAACAAATCAGACAAAAGCTATCATCACAATTGCGACATTAATCAATAATTGGACACGACAAAAGCCGCGGAGTATCATAAACCTAGACAAAAAATCGGGACAAACTAGGACAGTGCTAATCTTATCCCAGATCGAAAAGAGGAAAACCACCACTAGCGCTAGCTATGCCTAGGCTCTCCTGCCTAAAAGCTAGAACTAGAGAAAACAAAGTGTGGCTATGCGCTGCACCCTATACAGACAGTGTCCCGCATACGGACTTGCCTGACTCTGACATACCTAGCGGCCTATGGCCTACCGCAGAGTCTCAGACGTCAAGACGTAACCGGGTAGCGCGCGGTAGCGCAGTCATTGTCTGTATAGCGTGGAGTACATAGCTCCAGAGAGGCAGTAGTGCCATGCATAGCAACGATGTGTTGCTTGCAGTGTTGGCACAAAACGGATGGGATGCGGCTATAGCCCTAGCCCAAGAGGACGTTGACATACGCTCCCCTAGGTCACTGGGTAAGGCCCACTCCGCAAGACAAGCGCCACGTAGTCACAATGGCGCATTGATGGTAAACGCTGTAGGCGGCGTCAACAGCAAGAGCAATTGGCGTAGTGCCACTCTTGACCCGAGATCATGCCGCGCTATCTACGGCTCTACCGACAGTGCATCAGAGGACCACGCGAACAGTGTGCTATGCCGAGCGCTTGACGTAGTGAAGTCCGTAAAACTCCACACTGCAAGGCATTATGATGGGCCGGAGTATGGTCCAAACGTGTACCGCTACGCGCCCAGCAATGGGCCGATAACGGAGAGCACAGAGTCCAGTGTCCCTACTAGTGCCGACAGTGCGCCGTCCGATGGTGTGCCGTCAAAGGCAGACATTGCCTACCTCCTAAAGCGCGCTACGGCGCGTAAAATGACTTTGGTCGAGTACTGTGCCCTAATCGGCATTCCGCTCGGCTAAAGGCGCCACAGGGTCGCATGATGCGGCACGCTATTCGCCGCTGCTACAGGTCAGAATCGCTCTTAAACGCGAGCATTACTGTAATGGCCTGCGTCAATGCCACCGCATCATGTCCTATGGTTCCGAATGGGCCGCTATGATAAGTGGCTCCGCCGTATCCTACATCGTGAGCACTAACGCTCTGTTGCGCTATGGTAGCCGGTGTGAGGTATCCCGTCATAGGGAGGTACGGTGCTAGGCAGGCCATTCCGCCCTGCCAATAAGTGAATAGGCGTCGCTATGACTGCCGTTCCGCAGATGGAACGCGCCAGTGACAGCACAAATGAGGGTTACTGTTGGACGTGCGGTTTCTATCGTCTGACGCTAGTCAACGCTCTGTGCCGTGACTGCCGTGGCCGTCCCAAAGGTGTCCGGCAAGGCAACTACGAAACTCAAAGGTTGGAACTTTGGGTCTAGTGCGCTGTTGAAAGGACAGTAGATAGAACATTGGCCAGGATACGGGCTATCCTGGCCTTTGTTGTGTCTATATGGCACAGGAAGGATGTGAACTAAACAATGACTAAGTTTGTGATGCCAACCGTCAGCTTTGTGGACGACTATGAGCCGACCACATCGCTCGGGCGTACGGCTGAGCCAAACCCGTTTGACGACACCGTCAAGGCGCTTGCCCTGTCATTTGACAAGGAATTGAAGCGCTCAAAGGGTGCTGTCAAGCTCGTTATCGCTCCCGACCAGACGCGCACTTCCGTGACGCAAAAGTTCGGCAAGGCGGCTAACAGTGCGGGTTATTCGGCGCGCTATGACGACAAGGCAAACGAGACCATGAAGATTGACGGCAAGTCCGTTTCTCTCGGGGTTATCGTCGCCTATCTCATTCCGCAAATCGTGCGCACTCGCAAGTCAAAGACTCTGGTTGTGACCGCTCTGCCAAAGGCAGACGAGTCCGCCGAGCCCGTGGAAAACACGGAAGAGTCTGAGACCGTTACTCCAGAAACTGCGGAGCAGAACGCGGCGTAATTCTAGCCGTACCCCATATCTTTTAAGTCTTGAGCGGTTAAGGGTACGATTCTCTTTTTGGGTTCACCGTACCCTAACCGCTCCATATCTTCTGGTGTAAGTGGCCGTTTAGTGCGATTCTCTATACCGGGTGTACGGTTCCTATCTGTATAGTCGGTGTAGCAACTAGCACAAACGTAAAAACACTTTCCCTTCCACTCTCTTAGCTGATAGTGGATTCGAATACCATCGTCAAAAAATTTGTCGAAGGTCATCCAGCGGTTACACTTATTACAAAGGATGTTTTCGATTCCATCGTAGTTAGATGGGGCGATTTCAACGGCCACTTAACACTCCCTTTACCACATTTAGCGTGGTTATCACGCACTCTCTAATGTAAGTATAATGTAAGTATACCTTACATTATAGCTACTGTCTACCTCTCTTATATACTACTCTATATACACTATAAGAAGAGTACTAGAGAAGAGAAGAGACGTCAAATTGCGACTTATATCCGCCTATGTCTGGGCAGATGAATTAAACCGGGAATTTCGTTGCCCGTTTTAACCTAGATTGGTTAGGTTTGAAGTTAGGTCCGCGTCAAGAATAAATCGGACATTAACAAGTGTTAAGATTTTTAACACAGTCCCTTAACTTGAGACCGTTAACACGCTTCACACCAACCAAACTTGTAACAGGTAAGTACCTGTGACAAGATCAAGAAATCAAAAAATCCCGGCATTCACGACAAAATTCGGACGTAGAATGTTTGGACCAACAACAAAATAAAGACAGGATCGACGCACCGATCTCGTAAGGATCGACGCTATGGTGTCCAGTCGCCATGCTGACAAGAGAATCATCAAAGTCCTATACCAACGGACCCTAACAATGTTGATCTTGTTAGCTTGGTGCTGAACCGCATGTTAGATCCGCGTGAAGTTGAGATTCTAACCAGCACCAATAACAAGAAAAGTAATAAAGAAATCGCACCATAGCAACAAAAGTAAACGCAACAGGAAATAATCTAGGATTTAAAAGAAAGCTGTGAGATATCAGAAAACCTTACCGTGACTTCACGCGGTCTATGATACGCTCCACGGGAATCAACCAAGAACGGGCAAAGAAAAATTTAAAATTGCATTTGCTATGACTACCCGTCAGACTATGACTGGACTTTAGCGTACGAAGCAACGAACCCGCTGTAGGGAGCTAAAACCGGAAAACATAACAGACCAACATAAGCGCGCCGTGACCCAAAGGGGCGCATAAAACAGCATAGGCGACCGTCACTAGCCTATGCGCTTAAAAATAGGTAACACAGAAAGAAAAGGTAGCGCTAAAGGCATACATCTAGGTTCGAGTCCTAGAAGCGCACAAGGTCCATGAAACTATCGGATTCGACAACCAATAGCTTACCCGAACGGTACTAGATACCTACGGTAGACCTTTACGTCGCAGCCAAACAGTGGATAAGGCTGCAAAAACAAAAGAAAGTAACCAGAATGATAAGCCAAAGCTACAGCCAGTTTTTTCAAGACTGGTATACAGCATGCGGCGGCCGGTTTTTGGGACTCCTATTGCAAGTGGCCTTAGTGACATTTATGGCCATGCTGCAGTACGGTAAGCGGACCCAATGGGAGCCGCCCAAGACCCAAGATTACTACTGTGAAACGCTAAACAGCGAACAAATCACAGTGCTGAATGCTAATACCACAACCAAATGGCAGCTGGAAGAAAACTAAGCAACAAAGAAAGTAACACACACACACACACACAATTAAATAGCTAGATGGGCAGTGCTGACAAGCCGTGTGAATGCGCAGCACGTAAATCTGAAGCGAACCGTAAAATAAAAGTGCTTTGGTACCTAATTATGGTCCTTGCCAGCACTGTCTTTCTAGCCATTCAATAAGGCTAAACAAAGTAACACAGTACAAATAAACGAAAGACACACAACAAAAGAGAGGCAGAGAAGCCACGATGGATACCAATCCTGAGACACTAGAGGATTTGGGTCTCGTCCACGCGCAAACCAATCCGCAGGATTTGCCGGTACCTGAGACTTATGTACTGGACGAGTACATGGCGGAGTACGATGCGCATTACGAGAATGACGAGCGTAACGCGAGAGCAGCGAAGATTAACGCTATGCGCGTTATTGCGGACTTCTACGAGCGCAATCCTGGCCTGCGGATTCCATACAAGCTAACCAGCGTTAGTGAACACGCATGGGACAAGGATGAACTACAGGCATGGACGAAAGCAATTCCGGGCACCAAGAGTAAGTCATCTAATGATGATTACTTCTACGTGGAAGGGTTTTTGGACCCGCCACATAACAC
>WNFY01000786.1_pt1 | contig 34428 bp, 24 predicted proteins | sample 5400091 | NCBI WGS metagenome assembly WNFY01 (sample SAMN13153364, study PRJNA577476) | soil metagenome | isolation source: 60 cm soil or saprolite under grassland replicate 1 | place: USA:California | collected 2016-06-15 | reverse complement strand
AGTACACTTCAACTCTAAATAGGCATGCCAATGAGATAATTACAACATACCTCGTATGAGAAGTCAAGTCAAACGTAATTGTATACTTGTATAGGACCAATTCGGTAAAAATATACAATCATTAAGATAATATTGATGCATTTTGTAGCTCCCGAGTGTATAATTCGAGGGGCCTGCCGATGAAACGTAGAGGCTGTTCTCCGCGTTATAACAGTGTCAAAAATATTCATGTAACGTGTCTCTTCAGGACTCCTCGCCGCAGGCGCTGAGGAATCAAGAAGAGGGGGTCCTGAAGAGTTACCATGTAACATAGAGCAGAAATAAAATATAGCAAGAGGGGCGCTATTTTGTCTGTTCTTACCTTATGTCTTTACTTCTCTGTAGAGGAGAACTCATGTCCAATAGCACATCTGCCAATAGCAACTCAGCAAATACTGTTTTGCCTGCCGATGCGACATCTACCGATGATCATACGGTAGAGAATGTCAGTGTGGACGTCGCTCCTGGTGACTTGATGGTGGCAGAAGAGCACGCCGTAGGAAGCACTGCGTCCGAAATTGCAGAGGCTGATACGGTGGTGGATCATGCCGTAGAGAATCTCTGGCTCGAGATTACCGAGGCCGACACGGTGAAAGAAAGCGTCGTAGAAAGCCTCGCACCTGAAATTACGGAGACTCCTCCTGCAACAGAGATGGAAGCGCAAGAAGTGCAAGAGCTTGCGGCAGTGGCGGATGTAACTGAAGAGGAAACAAAGAAAACCGGGGCGGTAGAGACCCGAGATATAAGCGAAGAGGAAACGAAGAGACTAGAAGCAAAAGTGGATGTGGAGAGCGTATCAGAGACGGCTGTGGCGCTAGATCTGCCTGTAAGTGAGCAGACTACACTATCTATGTATCCACTCAACCAGAAGCCGCAAAAGCGCTTTACACGCTATTGGGCACTCTCTGTTGTACTTCTGCTATTATTACTTGCTAGTATTATCACGCCACTTGTCGTAATGGCAAGTTATGGTGTAAACGCTTATGCGACCTATAATCTCTTACGAGCGCATGCATATGGCGGCGTGCAGCACCTGCTCACAGTCAAGTCTATTTTTACTGGAGCAAGTTCGCATCCCACCAGTGTGCTGGATATAAGCAAGTTACTACGTGCACAGCAAGAGTTCGAAGCAGCTCAAGACGATTTTAAGCAGGTGCAGACGCTTATCGATACTACTCCTCTGATCCATACAATTACACACTATCTTCCCCAGTATCAGCCGCAGGTGGCGAGTGCGCGCGCAGCCAGCCAGGTGGGTATCGATACAACACTTATTGGGGAGCAACTTATCTCGGCTGCTCTCGTACTGGCTCCCAGATTCCATAACCCCTTGTTGAGTGATGCCCATACCCCGCTGATTACCGCTAATGATCTTGACCTGGTGGGTCGAACGATTGATGCGATTATGCCATCTCTTAACGATATCCAGGTGCAATCACGTACAATTTCGTTGAGTACATTGCCGATTAGCAGTAGTCAGCGCACCCAGATCCAACAGTTGTTCCAGTTGTTGCCACAGGTACAGATGCTGCTACAGCGTGGACGTGATCTGCTGGGACCTGTTAACTGGCTATTGGGAGTTGGTCAGCCGCGTACATTTCTGGTGCAGACGATGGACCGCGCGGAGTTGCGTCCGACAGGAGGCTTTACAGGCCAGTATGGTGAGCTCTCGGTAAATAGTGGTCGTGTTGCTCCTTTTTCTCTGCATGATATCTCTAATGTTGAGTACTCAGATAACAGCCCGACCAGCGGGCACGTAGCTCCCGAAGCATACCGCTCCTGGTGGCCCTTTGCTAACTGGGGTCTGCGCGACTCGAACCTCTCCGCAGACTTTCCTACGTCAGCTCGTATTGCTATCAACCTGTATAAAGCTGAAGTAGGGCACAATGTTGATGGTGTGATTATGTTTACGCCCTTCTTTATCGAGCATATCTTACAGGCTATCGGACCCATACAGGTACCCAGATATAAAGAAACAATCACAGCGCAAAATCTAGAGGATCGTCTCCATTATTATCAGTTGGATAATGCCGGTATTCGTAAAATCGAGATTATTGAGCATGTTAACAACCCTGATCAGGCACGGAAGCTGTTTACTTCCGAGGTGGCGCGTATTATGATGGACCGTGTGCGTCATGCCTCACCTGAAGAACTCATGGCGCTAGGACTGCAGGTGCTCAGTGATTTGAGAACCAGGGACCTGCAGGTCTATATGACGAATGCACAGGTCGAAAGTCTGCTTGAGCAATATGGATATGCCGGTGAGATAGATCGCTCAAATGTGCATGATGGCCTGTATATTGTGCAGGCTAATGTGAGTGCCAGTAAAGCATCGCAGTATGTACAGACCTTGTTACAGGATACGGTTAAGCTGGATTCCAGTGGCGGTGCGACGCATACACTGATCATGCATCTTGTCTATAACCAGATTGGCCCTGTGTACGGACTGGATACTTATCGTGACTATGTACGCGTGTATGTACCTGAGTCTGCACGCTTGTTGTCTGGTGATGGTTTTGACACGGGACTGCCTCTCTGCGGTGGCCCTCTGCCTGCTTGTCCATCCGATGGCGTCTATCCACGGCAGCAGCTTGTTTGTCCGACGGGGCAGTATGATGCAGGGGCAGCGGCACCGATGCTTGGTGATCCTTATCAGGGGGGGTGGCATCCAATCGACAAGATCGGGCCACCGACTAATACGCAGAGCGACGAGTCGGGACGAACCATGTTTGGGGGCTATGTCGTGGTGCCGAAAAATTGCTCTATGACGGTTACGCTCTCATGGTATATTCCTCCGCTGAGCAATGGCGGCTATGATCTACTGATACAGCGTCAGGCATCCACGTTCCCCATATTGGATCTAACAGTCATCCCGGCAGCAGGGAACTGCGATCAAAGCGGAAGCTCTGATCTGCACTTCAACGGCATTCTGACCGAGGATAGCTCGTTTGTACTCAAGAGCACGCCCAATCCTCACTACAACACCACTACATGTACCTTGTTGCAAGAGGCCGTAACGACAAGCCAGCAATAGAGCCAGGAGCTATGCTATTCTAATTGACAAGGTTATGGGGAAGTCGTATAGTATCAGAAAATCTAGTTGCGATACTGCTTTTGCCATGAACTCATGTTTGTTTTATTGCAATCGTGTATAAAGCGATTGCCGGGACGATTGTAGAAGAGATGCTTCCATGGAACAACCAGCTCTATTAAGTATTGTACGCACAGACACACATTATCGCTTTCGCCTGGATCTTCCCGATGGTCCAGCACCCTCAGGCCAGGAATATAGCAGCGAGCTTAGCATTGAGACGCGTGAACGGTTGCGCCGCGTTCTACAATCTGCGGCCCAGTCTATGCACACACTGGCCTCGACGGAAGTGAAGCGCCAGACAGCTAAACTGGGTGCCGTCAATGATTCATTACTCACTCTGGGACGTTTTCTGTTCGAGTCGCTGTTGCCGATCCCGCTCCAGGATGCATTGCGTCGTCTTGATTCTTCTTTGCTTTTTAGCACGAATACGTCAGATATCCCCTGGGAACTTATGTTTGATAATGGCGCGAGACCAGGGCGTTACCTCTGTCATACGCTTGCTATAGGGCGCTTGCTCCACTCCGCCAGCCGGGAACGGGATCTACAGACGCGTCCTTCGCTTCCTGATCGTCCGATGCGAAAAATAGGGCGGCGTGAGCCGCAGGGGTTGTCAGTACTGTTCCTGGTTAATCCTACCAGTGAGCGTCCTGCGGCTGAAGAAGAGGTTGCTTCGCTCTGTACAACGTTGCCGGAATCGGTATCGCGCATCATTCTGTATCGGCAGCAAGCGAATCAGCTTGAGATGCGTATGCGTATCAGTGCTGAGACACCCCATGTCTTGCATTATGCTGGACCATTACCATTGTCACAGGGTCTGGGCGATCCTATGCTGGCTCTTTCAGGCAATTCGCGTTTAGATAGTGCAGCCGTCGAGCAGTTATTCCAGTCTCTTCCCAGGCGTCCACTTGTATTTCTAAGCTGCCTTGAGGATGAGCGACCAGCTCGTACCGGTGTCAATGCACACGGCCAGCAAGAACACGATGAAGTTATGGAACGCGGAGCTGGTGCATTATTGGCGGCTGGCGCGGGCGCTGTAGTGGCTCTACGCTGGCCTGTCAGCACGCAGCGTGTCTCTGAATTTGCCGCTCTCTTTTATCAAGATGTGGCCGATGGAGTCACACTGGGCGAGGCTCTGCGCCGCGCGCGTGTGGCGATGGCACAGCACTATATAGACGATACATCCTGGATGAGTTTTGTGCTCTATGGTGATCCTATGCAGCGCCTGGTTGCGAGTTCTCTTTCCAATAAAGAACGTCCTATTGAGCCACGCCTTGATCCTTTCGATGATACGCATATTATGGCACCAATACTGCCATCTGCTGGTACTCCCGATCGCCGCTTCCTGCGTGCAGTACTGGAGCTGGCCCTTGGTGAGGCGCGGCGCATGCACAAGGATTATCTTGGCACGCCACATCTCTTTATTGCCCTGACTAAACTGGATGGTGGTTGTACGCAGGATGCTTTACGTAGCCTGGGCTTTTCGTCCAAGCAGGTGCGTGATGTCATTCGCCTTGCGCTTGGATCTGGTAAAGCGACGAGCGATACTACGATCCTGCCCACGCGTCGCTGTAAAGAGATTTTGCAGACTGCCGAGCGTAATGCCGTGAATGCGGGTTCCACTGCCGTGGATGAGCGTGCAATTGCACAGGCCGTCCTGGGTGAAAACGATGGCGTTACCCACGAGTTACTTATGAAGCTGGGTATTAATCCGTCGCAGTTAATTGAACTGGTTATGTCCAGTAGTGCGCGTGCTCTACTTGAACTGGTGCCCTCGGTAGGCGCAAGTCCCGAGGTGGTGCCGGAAGAACTGCCAGGAGCGATTGGACCTGAAGGTGTTGCCGCGAAGGGTGGTGCAGGCAGTTCAGTATTGGAGCGCCTGGGACGTGATCTAACAAAGCAGGCCAGTGTAGGACAGTTGACGCCCCTCATTGGACGCGATAAAGAGATTCGCCTGTTGATGCAGACCTTGATGCTCAAGGATCGCAACAATCCCATCCTGATCGGTGACTCTGGCGTGGGCAAAACAACGATTGTGGGTGGCCTGGCGCAACGTATTGTGGATGGCAAGGTGCCCCCTGAGCTGCGTGGCAAGCGCCTGATCGAGTTATCGGCCAGTTCATTGGTGGCTGGTACCAAGTATCGCGGCGAATTCGAAGAGCGCTTGCTCAAAGTGTTGGAAGAAGCCGAGGGCAGTGGCAATATCATCCTATTCATTGATGAGATGCATCTGCTGATTGGAACCGGGCGCGCAGCCGATGGAAGTATCGATGCCGCAGGTATCCTCAAGCCTGCCCTGGCTGGTGGTCGCCTGCGCTGTATTGGCGCGACGACGCCCCAGGAATACCGCACAATTGAGAAAGATGCGGCAATGGAGCGCCGTCTGCGTCCCATTATGATCGAGGAGTCGACGCCCGAAGAGGCTCTGACGATCCTGACAGGCATGCGCGAACTCTATGAGCAACATCATCATGCCACTATCACGGATGAAGCTTTGCAGGCCGCTGTCAACCTCTCCGTCCAGTACCTGCCTAATCTACGGCTACCGGATAAAGCCTGCAGTGTGCTGGATGAAGCCTGTTCGCAGGCGCGTGTCTTCTCTGTAGAGAATGAAGCATCCGACCAGGATGATACTGAGGATGCCGATCATCCTGTCATTACCGCACCAATGATCGCCGAGGTGATCTCATATCGCACAGGCATTCCTGTCAAAGCGCCAGGACGCGAAGAGCGGGACCGCTTGCTGTCTCTGGATGCGCGGCTCAAGGCGCGCGTCATTGGGCAGGATGAAGCAATCAGCCGCGTGGCGCAGGCTATTCAGGTTGCACGCGCAGGTCTGAAGCCGCGCAATCGTCCGGCAGGTGTCTTCATGTTCCTGGGACCGACTGGTGTTGGTAAGACCGAACTGGCACGAGCGCTGGCGGCGGAAGTGTTTGGTTCCGATGAGCACCTGATCCGCGTCGATATGTCTGAGTATATGGAGAAGCACGCCGTTTCGCGTATGGTGGGTGCACCTCCCGGCTATGTCGGCTATGATCAGGAAGGTCAGCTCACAGGCAAGTTGCGGCGGCGTCCGCACTGTGTGGTGCTGCTCGACGAAGTGGAGAAGGCGCACCCGGAGGTCTTCGATCTTTTCCTACAGGTTTTTGATGCTGGACGTCTCACCGATGCGCAAGGACACACCGTTGATGCGCAGCATGCCATCTGGATCATGACTTCGAACGTTGGTACCGAGATGTTGGGACGCTCGATGCCCAGTGGCTTCCGTGCCAGCATGAAAGGAACCGGCGAAGAGATGCAGCGCGATCGCTTGATGGACCGCCTGCGTGAGACCTTCCGACCAGAGTTCCTCAACCGCATAGACGATATCGTCATCTTCCATCCATTGGAGCCACAGCAGGTGCGCTCGATTGCATACCTGCAACTGAACGAACTTGCAGCGCGTCTGCTTGATCAGGGTCTAACTCTACGAGCCGATGATAGTGTCATCGATCTGCTATGCAAGGAAGGTTTCAGCCAGACGCAAGGTGCACGTCCATTGCGCCGTGCCATTGAGCGTCTCCTGACCGTCCCGCTCAGCCTGCGCATCCTGCTGGCGAATATCCCCGAGTGCGGCGAAGTACACGTCAGCGCGGTGGATGGCAAGCTAGAAATCGATATTCGGGCACCTGAAACCGAAGTGGAGGAAGAGACGGCGATAGATGCCGAAGTGAACGCGGATTAGCTCCAAAGAGAAAAAGAGGCCAGCCCTACAACTGGCCTCTTTTTCACCTGTAGAGGGGGAAACCGGGGTAATGTCTGGTTGTGATGGCGATGATCGAAGTAACGTCTGAAACGATGCCTTTGCGAACGATTGGCAGAGAAAGCTCAACGGCGTCCATGCGGAGCCCGGCTCAACGCTGTGTAGCCGGAGCACTACCTGTTGCCACCGATCGAAGCAACGCTTATCAGAACAGATTGGCACCCCAACGATCACCACTCATCACTTCCTATAGTATACCTCTGATCACTTTACCGCTTCTTTTTTTGCGCTTCATTCTATTTGACGCTATCTTTTTCCTTGCAATGCCCTCATGAGCGGCATGAGCATAGAATTGCACATAATAATTAACCTCATGATGTACATTTCTAGATAAGAGTTTCTGTGTGTCTTACATAAGACAATTTCAAATTGCATAATGGCAAATGGGGGATGATGATGCAAGGTGGTATCATTATAGGAGCAATGTGATACACTACAGCGGAAAAGTGAAAAAGCTCATCGGTATTTCTACTGTATAGAGGGACAGTTACACATTATGATTGAAAGGTATTCTTTGCCGGAAATGGCTGCTATCTGGTCGGCGCAACATAAGACGGATAAGTGGCTGCAGGTTGAACTGCTTGTCTGCGAAGGGTGGGTGCGCGAAGGAGCGATTCCCCAGGAGGCGTTTGAGAAGATACGCCAGGCCAGCTATAATTCTGAACGCATGAAAGAGATTGAGCAGGAGACGCATCATGATGTGATCTCTTTTTTGCGTTCCGTTCAGGAACAACTTGGTCCCGAGGGTCGCTTTATTCATCTGGGTCTGACCTCCTCTGATGTACTCGATACCGGGCTGGCGGCACAGATCAAGGAAGCCGGACAATTGCTTACAACGTCGCTGGCGAACCTGGCTGAGGTGCTGGCACAGGCTGCGGTACAGTATAAATATACATTGATGGTTGGTCGCACGCATGGTATTCACGCGGAGCCGATGACGTTTGGCCTGAAACTGGCATTGTGGCTGGATGAGACCAGGCGGCAGCAGCAACGTCTCGCGGCAGCTCTTGAACAGGTTACGGTGGGTAAGATCTCGGGCGCGGTCGGGACGCACGCGACCGTGCCGCCACAGATTGAAGAGTTTGTATGCGAGCAAATGGGACTCGGCGTAGCGCCTATCTCCAGTCAAATTGTGCAGCGCGACCGCCACGCGCATTTTATGACTACGCTGGCCTTGATCGGTAGTTCATTAGAGAAGATGGCGCAGGAGATCCGTCATCTGCAACGTACTGAGCTAAGCGAGGCTTTTGAGCCGTTTGGTTCCGGGCAGCAGGGTTCATCGGCGATGCCCCACAAGCGCAATCCCGAATTGTGCGAGCGTATCTGCGGCCTGGCGCGTGTGCTGCGCGGCTATGCTGTGACCGCATTGGAAGATGTGGCGCTCTGGCACGAACGCGACATCAGCCACTCGTCCGCTGAACGTATTATTCTTCCTGACGCCTCTACGCTCCTGCATTACATGCTTTCCATCTTTACGAACGTGATGAAAGATCTCCAGGTCGATGCTGAACGCATGCAGGCCAACTTGAATATGACCGGCGGACTTGTCTTCTCGCAGCGTATCCTGCTCGCTCTGATCGATAAGGGTCTCGGTCGGCAGGAGGCATACAAGATGGTGCAGCGCAACGCCAAAAAAGTCTGGAGCCTGGCGAGCCATGGTCCGATTCAGGGACCAGCATTGCTTGAGGCCCTTAGCAACGATCCCGAGGTGGCTGATTATCTCTCGTCTGAAGAGCTAAAGGAACTCACAAGTACCGATTACTATGCGAAGTACATCGATGCCTCGTTTAAAAGAGTGGGATTGTGATTGGTAACTCTTCTGGTCCCCTCGCCGCCTACGTCGGCTCGCTCCGTTTTGTGTGGGTGGTGGGTTGGCGGCTCCGGGCCGCCAACCCACCACCCACACAAAACCACTTGCGAAGCGCCATAGGCGCTGAGGAATCAAGAAGAGAACACTTGAATAGCTACTGTAATTGCTTCTTCGTCTAAAGATGTTTATAAAAGAGAATAGTGTACGATTACAGCTACATAAATAAGCGAGAAAAGGACCGGTACCTGTTTGGCAGTATATCAGCGGCCTCCAACTGAAGTAACCACGATAAAAAGAACGGGAAGACGACTTGTTCCGCTGTTAATCGTTTTTATGTGCGTCTGCGAGCTGTTCTATCTGCAGATCTTTGCGCTCTCGCCATTGCCGGGACTTCATCTCAGTGATTCGCCGTTGACGACTGCGTGGTCCTGGACGCTTGCACCTTTTCATCTGCTCCTCACGAGTATTACACCTTTTTTTGGTACATTGCTGGTAGAGCATACCTGGTTCTCTTCGCTATTGTTGGGATCGGCGTTCATAGGGTTGGCGGCTGCGTATACGGGAGCCATTGTCGCGGTCGTGCGTCTGAAACATGCTGCATCGCGGCGTTTGCTCTTTTTGCTGCTGGGTGGGGCTTTGCTATTCGGGCTGACACTGCTCTTCCAACCAAAGCTCTTTTCGGATGATGTCTTTACGTACATCTTCTCGGGTCGCGTTCTGACGGTTTATGGTGCTGATCCGCTGAATACTGCGCCGCTTCAGTATCCTGCCGATCCTTATTTTAGTTGGGTGCTCTCCGGGCGTAACGCGCCAAATATCTATGGACCTCTCTGGCTCTGTGTTGCTGCGCTGCTAGCAAAGATAAGCAATGTCCCTTTTATTACATTGCTGATATTCAAGGGATTTGCTCTATTAACGCACCTGGTCAACTGCGTGCTGATCTGGGCTATTCTAGGCAAGATTGCTCCTACGCGGCGGGTGTTGGGCACGTTGCTCTACGCCTGGAATCCATTAGCAGTGATCGAACTGGCAGGCGGTGGTCATAATGAAGGCTTTCTGATCCTTCTACTACTATTGGTGACGTGGTTGTACATTCGATATGTAGATACCAGAGGACTGTGGTTCTTTACTGGTATGCTCACTGTCTTTGGGCTGGCAGTCAGTACAAACCTGCTTGCACTGCTCCTGGCACCGCTCTATATGTGGTTTGATATGCGCACAGAACTTTCCATTACGCATGCTATCTGGAGTTTCTGTCTGCGCGTGCTGGCTATACTGATCCCGGAAGTACTGATCTCCCTGCCGTTCTGGCGTGGCGCGTCTACCTTCTTTTCTCTTACGTCGGCTGTTGATATACAACATTTTGTGCACTCGCCTGTAGGTACGTTATCCATCCCGATTCGTGCCTTATTCCAGTTTGTAGCCGATGTAGAGCATTTTCCTCCCTTGTTACAGCCGATCAGTGCCGCTGATGTCACATTGCGAGCATCGGCGCTCTTCATTTTTGTACTTATCTATGCTAATCTCTTTAACAGGCTGCGCTATGCACCGGGTAGCGTAGCTCCAATACATCGCAGGTCGCGCAAGCCGATACTCGATACTGAGATGCGTCTGCCGGGGTTTGATGTACTATTTGCCAGTTGTGGTATCGCCGTATTCTGGTATCTGATCCTGGTCTCTGGTTGGTTCTGGCCCTGGTACGTCCTCTGGTTGCTGTGGACAGTCATGCTTCGTCGCCTTGACGCATTCACCTCTGCTATACTAATATTATCAGGTACTGCGCTCTTCCTCTATCCCTTTGTGGGATTCACCAGGGGGCCGATTGCAACATATCAGGCCGCACTTATTTTTGGCATACCTCTCGTCTACCTGGTCATTGCCAGCTTCAGGCAGAGGCTCGTAGAAAGGACCGCTGTATCTTATGAGCGACGAAGTGGAACAACGCAAGATTGAACATGTGAGCGTCGCCCTCGGGCAAGATATCTCAGTGCCGCAGCGTGCCAATTGGAATGATATACAGTTTGTGCACCAGGCGTTGCCAGAGGTCGACCTGGACGAGATCGATACTGCGGTCACTTTTCTAGGCTACAAGTTGAGCTACCCTATTTTTGTATCATCTCTTACAGGAGGTCATCCAGACGTTACCACGATTAATCTCAATCTGGCACGTGCTGCGGAACAATATGGCCTGGCTCTGGGCGTGGGGAGCCAACGTGCTGCTATCGTCAATCCTGATCTTGCCTCCAGCTATGCCGTTACGCGCGATTATGCTCCCAATGCTTTCTTGATTGCTAACGTGGGTGCGCCACAACTGATAGCTCAGGAGCGTCATGAGGCCTTTACGCTTGAACAGGTCCAGCGTGCTATTGACATGATTGGAGCGAATGCGCTGGCGGTACACATGAACAGTCTGCAAGAAGCTGCACAACCCGAAGGTGATCGTCGTGCTGCAGGTGAGGCAGCGGCACTTAAATCTTTGACAGGTCATGTAGGTGTGCCTGTGATCGCTAAAGAGACGGGAGCCGGTGTCTCCCGCGAGCAAGCTATCCTGTTGCGTTCGTGTGGTGTAGCGGCGATTGATGTGGGTGGTGCAGGTGGCAGTAGTATGGCGGCGCTGGAGGCTGAACGTTCGCGGGCGCACGGAGACGAGCAAACGATGAATATCGGTCTGCTCTTCCGTGATTGGGGAATCGCCACACCGATCGCAGTCGTCGAAGCTGGAGCGGCGCGTATCCCGCTCATCTCCACTGGAGGTGTGCGCAACGGTCTGGATGTCGCTCGTGCGCTTGCTCTTGGTGCTAGCATCGTGGGCATGGGCTTTCCCTTCCTTAAGGCGGCCAGCGAGAGCTACGAAAAGGTCTGTGAATTGCTAGAAGTTGTAATAGCCGAGTTGAAGGTTGCCATGCAACTGAGCGGTGCCGCAAACATAGCGCGACTACGAGCCTCCGATGTGGTAGTAACGGGTGCGACGCGCGAGTGGCTGGTATTGCGCGGCTTCGAGGAAGATCTGAAAGGTATGGCACAGAGACGTTGGCGACACCCGTAGTGGCAGGCCTTGCGTCTGCCGAGTAGCTCGCAATGTGCTACTGCCGAGTAGCTCGCAATGTGCTACACTAACCCTGACACTGTTCATGGCAGAACCCGTTGAACGCTGCAAAAGGAGTCCCGCATGTCCACTCTATATAGGAGGTATAGGTGTCTCCCCAGCTTGTTAATCTACAGTTTTACTGTCCTGCTGGTTTCCTGCTCTCCTCTTGCGACCCCGATTGTTCCGACAGCTTCTATTGATAAGGGAGAGACCTTCTATATCTACCACGGGCATCTCAACGCTGTACCTGCGGTCGCCTGGTCACCAGATGGGAAGCGTATCGCTTCGGCCAGTTATGACAGGACAGTGCAGGTGTGGGATGCCGCAACTGGGCATACTTTACTCACCTATCGTGGACACACGGATAGTGTCCTTGCCGTGGCCTGGTCACCAGATGGGAAGCGTATCGCCTCAGCAGGTCTTGATAAGACAGTACAGGTGTGGGATGCCGCAACAGGCAGGCGCATCCTGACATATCGTGGCCATGCGGACACGGTTGCTGCTCTGTCCTGGTCGCCAGATGGGACACATATTGCTTCGGCCAGTTATGACAGGACAGTGCAGGTGTGGGATGCAGTTAATGCTACTCCGGCAAGTCCACCGCTGACGTATCGAGGTCATACCGATAGTGTCACCACAGTAGCCTGGTCACCAGACGGAAAAATGCTTGCCTCGGCAGGACTTGATGAAACAGTACAGGTCTGGAACGCGCTTACAGGGAGCTTTCTCCTGGTCTATCGCGGTCATCTTCAAGGTATAACTGCCGTAGCCTGGTCTTCAGATGGAGCGCGCATCGTTTCGGCAGGTTTTGATCGTACCATACAGGTCTGGAATGCGGACACGGGAATGCCTTTGTGGACGTACTGTTGCCATGGCTGGGTCAATGGAATCGCCTGGTCGCGGGATGGAAAATATATTGCCTCGGCAAACACCACTACGACGGTCGATATCAGGGATAGCGTGACGGGGAAAGCGGCGTTCACCTATCATGGTCATCAAAACGAAGTGTTAGCGGTCACCTGGTCGCCCGATGGGACGCGTGTTGCCTCTGGCGGCGATGACAACACGGTGCGGGTGTGGGAAGCAATATAGCGCAATCCGCATAGCATCTAAAGTCTTTTCAGATCCTGAGGGGTATTCACATTCACAAAAGAGCGCAACTGCGGATCAATCGTTCGCAGTTGCGCTTCTTTTATATAGTGTACTGGCGCGACTTCCAGTAAGCTGCGAGGATCGCGTCGCCCGGCTTGCAGACGCTCCTCAAGCAGTGGGAGAATCGTGCGTGGATAGACGGCGAGCAATACCTGAGGAACACCATCCACTATCGGCACCAGGAGCGCCTCGTTCAGAGCTTGCGCGAGCAGGAAGGCAACTATGGCGGGTTGCACGAATGGCATATCTACTGCCATCACCAGTGCATGTGATGCCTGGATAGCCCTCAGGCCGCTGTACAATCCCATTAGCGGACCAATATCAGGTACCCTATCAGTTACAATACGTATTCCTGTGTGCTTTGTATACTCGGTTGCCTGCTTTTCATCACGAACCACCAGCACAACCTCGCTACACAGCGGTGTTAGCAAGTCTGTAAGATAGCCAACAAAGGTTCCCTGGCGAGTATTGGGCAGCGGTAGGAGAGCCTTATCTCTTCCCATGCGCCTGCTGTGCCCACCTGCAAGAATAATGCCTGCAAACACCATTTTACCTGGAAGTAGCTTTCGCCTTGCGCTTGTTTCCTTTTGGAATATACTGCTGCCGGTTCTGGTACGCGATAAAGTTTGCCCGCTCCTGTGGATATTTCCTTATTAAGTAGACTACCCATATGATGGCCCAGACCAGCAAGCCAACAAGCCAGAGGTAGCGCCAGAAACGCCACGCGAAGAAGTAAGCATCCAGGTACATACGTGAAAAGATGATGGGCAGACCGATAAAGCAGATGATAGCAAACCAGCCAAGGTAGCGATCAAGCATGTACTTAACGATCGGCTTATCCTTCACAAAACGCTTGCGTCCTTCCACTGAATAATAGAAGCAGACGAGCAGTCCGGCCAGACAAAAGATCAGGTAGGGCCAGAAGAAACGGAACGGTTCCGCTGTTGTTCCTCCTCCAGCCGTTACTGGATCTTGAAATAGCCAGTTGTATAGGTTGAATTGCATAGTGTGTCAACTCCCTTCTTCATGTATCCACTGAATATTGCAGTTAATGATAGCATGGATGGACCAGCGAGTCTAGCTTCTGGGATAAATCTTGAAACACAATCAACACAGAGAAATATAGTTATTCCGTGCCTTTCTATACTGATGAATGGGGAAGCAAGTAAGGGTCATGTGGCAGGAATAGTTCTTCGGTAAGAAAGGTTTAAGAATGAAGCGTAAGACAATTCTCTTGACGACGAATTTTATAATGGTCGTCCTGCTAGCAACATGTGTGGTTTCGGGGGCGCACGCTCGCCAACGGCCCAGAGTAGACAGCGTCCCCCCACCCTGGACTTCCGCAGATATAGGTAGTCCAGGGGTGGCAGGTTCTGCCACATCGAGTGGTGACACCTTTACTGTTAAGGGATCAGGCAGTGATATCTGGAACAACGCGGATCAATTTCAATATATGTATCAAAATTTAGCCGGGGATGGGCAATTATTTGCTCGCGTTGATAGTCAGAGCGAGGTGAGTGGATGGGCGAAGGCTGGAATAATGATCCGCGAAACGACGGATCCAGGCGCGGCTAATGTAATGCTTGCGTTGACTCCTGGTCACGGGTTGACTTTTCAATGGCGTGATACAGCCGGAGGAGACAGTAATTACAGACTTGGAGCACTCGTTAAAGCTCCTTACTGGATCAAGCTTGTGCGAGAAGGAAATGTCTTTACAGGCTATGCATCGAGCGATGGTCGTATCTGGACACAGGTAAATAGTCAGACCGTCACAATGGCTGCAAATGTCGAGATTGGCCTGGCAGTGACATCTCATGACAACACGGTACTCAATAGCGCCGTTTTTTCAAACGTTGGCCCATCTTCTGTTCCACTTCCGCCAGCACAGGGGCCAGGAAATTTAGCGCTCGGTATGTCGGTGAGCGCATCTTCCTATCATCCTCTTCATGGTCCTGAGAATGCAGTGGATGGTGATGCCACAACCTATTGGGCAAACTCGCCTAATGATGTGCACCCATGGATAGTGGTAGATCTCGGGGTCGGAAATCCGGTCAGTGGGGTAGTTCTATCCTGGTTAGATACCAATACCAGAACCTTCCAGATTCAGGGATCGCGTGATGGAAAAACATGGACCACCGTCACCTCTGTCACGGGAGATACGCAGGCAACAGACAGTCTGGATTTGGGCGCTACACCGATCTTCGCGCGCTACTTTCGCCTGGTTATACCCCAAAATCAAGGTAGCGTCTATAAACTGGCTGAGTTTGTCATAAATGGAGGAATCGGTTTACCCGCCGGCCCGAAGGGAGATACAGGGCCAAAGGGAGACACAGGACCTCAGGGACCCATAGGGCAAACAGGACCGGCAGGACCGCAAGGACCTATAGGGCCAAAGGGAGACACAGGGCCTCAGGGACCCATAGGGCAAATAGGACCGACAGGGCCCCAGGGACCCATAGGACAGACAGGACCGACAGGGCAAGTAGGGCCTCAAGGACCCATAGGACAGACAGGACCGACAGGGCAAGTAGGGCCTCAAGGACCATCAGGGGCAATAAATCTAGCACTCAATCGGCCTGCAAGCTCTTCCTCAAATGAGACAGCAGCAACAGGTCCCACCAATGCAGTGGATGGTGACCTTACCACGCGCTGGTCATCAGGAGCGGGGAATGCAGCCCAGTGGTTGCAAGTCGACCTGGAAGCTCCATACGCTATCAATGAAGTGAAACTGTTCTGGGATACGGCGTATGCCACGAGTTACCAGATCCAGATTTCCAACGATGGAATCACGTGGACGTGGATCTACAGTACTACGGATGGGTCTGGCCAGACAGAAGATTTAACGGGGCTGAGCGGTTCTGGTCGTTATATTCGCTTGTATGCAACTGGACATGCTAATGAGAATCCGGGCATCTCTCCTGGACATGCTAGTAAGAATGCGAATACTCCTCCTGGACATGCTAGCAAGAATGCACAATCCCCTCTTGGAGCGGCTAACGTGAATGCGAATTACTCTCTCTGGGAGTTCCAGGTCTATGGCAGCGCAGTCGGACCGCAAGGGCCGGAAGGTGATGTTGGGCCACAAGGACTACAAGGGCCATCAGGAGCAATAAATCTGGCACTCAATCGGCCTGCATTCTCTTCCACAGATCTGCTTCCAGGATTTGGTGCCCAGAATGCAGCAGATGGTAGCCTCACTACACGCTGGTCATCACAACTAAGGAATGCAAGCGAATCGTTGGGAGTTGATCTGGGAGCCATATACTCTATCAACGAAGTGAAATTGTATTGGGACGCAGCGTATGCTACAAGTTACCAGATCCAGGTTTCCAGCGATGCCGTCACGTGGACGACAATCTACACTACCTTGGCCGGGGCCGGTGGAGTAGAGGATTTGACCGGACTGAGCGGTTCTGGTTACTATATTCGTGTGTATGCGACTGGACATGCTAACGGAAATACGAATTTCTCGCTCTGGGAACTCCAGGTATACGGCAGTGCAGTCGGACCGCAAGGGCCACAAGGGCCACAGGGACCGCAAGGGCCAGCGGGAGGAGCATAAGGATCAGGAAGGGAGGATCGACAGGACTTTCTGAGACCAGAGCCTTTAAGAGGCTCTGGTTATTTGTTCCTGGGATATAGCTGGCTCAGTATTGATGGTCTGAAGGGCTAATCCACACTTCATGGGCTTCATCCCATCGCCATTTAAACGAAGCCATGTCCAGGGCTGGACGGCCCTTCTTTTCTACCAGCAGGCGCGGCCAGCCAGCGGCGATGCGTTCCATCGTTTCGGGCCAGCTCTTTATGCCACTAAGCGCATCAGCCGCTTCAACATTGCAGGCACCTACCGCACAGGCGGCTGATAGTGTCGCTTCTGGCGTCATGCCGCGTAGCAGTCCCATCAGAAAACCTGCTATCGTAGCATCGCCCGCGCCAGTGGTGCCAATCACCTGGGTTGAGAAGCAAGGAGCCCATAGCTCTCGATCGGCCCAGGCAACCAGCCTGGTGGGCTGAGCGCGTCCAATCTGCTCAAGTTTGTGCAGGTCTGCTGTGCGGAGATATAATCCACGATACCCGGCTTTGATGCCAATGATCCTGGCACCCATATCCAGCATCATACTACCCAGTTCCGAAAATATTTCCGGGCTGACGAGATCTAGTATGCTCCCATGTTTGCCTGCCTTCGAGGAGAGCTTTTCGAAGGTCTGACGGCGTAACAGGAGTAGTAACTCTTCAATGCTCGGCAGAAATACATCGACGTAAGGCAATGTATTGGTAAGAATAGTGCGCCAGTCGGCCTTGCCAGCGGGCGTGGCTGGATCGGGCATGGAGAGATCGAGCGATGTTGTGACTCCCAGTTCTTTGGCCCGCGCAAAGATGCGCGCCAGTTCGCCTCCCTCATCGCTGTACATACGTGCCATCAGTGGTGGGTAGCCAAAGTGAAACAGGCCCGCTGTTTCCAGCAGGTCGTAGCGCACATCGTCCGCACCAAAAGTATCATTACTACCGGGTGAGTGAATGATGACCCGGTCAGTGTTGGGTGGACTAAGAATGACTGAATACGAACTGCTTTCATCCCTGGCGATGACCATGCCTCTTGCCAGCCCTTTTCCCTCCGCCTCGATAAGTTGCAAGATGGCCTGCCCAAAGAGGTCGTCGCCGACCTTGCCCATCAGGCGCGTCGTAATACCCAGTTTATACAGCGCCAGCCCGGTATTGGAGACAGGGCCTCCAGTAGAGAGAATAGCTTTTCCGGCTTCAATCAGGCGTCCAGGCACAATTGTGATGGGACCGCCCGGCAGCGTGGGAATGATATCCAGGCAGATGTGACCGGCGACGATGGCTTCGACATCAACGGCCATGTGGGAAGGAGGCAAGGGCTGTGTCGCCAGTTCTGTCACTTCCGCCAGTTTGATGCGGTGACTATCTGTTTGTGGCCCCTGATCGTTGAGTAGTAATTCGTCGCTAATGTGTTCTAGTTCACTGATCGTCAGATCTTCTTCGGGATGTTCTATCTCGCTCATCAACAGCCCTCATTCTCCAAATCAACAATCTTCGCTCTGGCACGAATTTGCACAATGCTAGTGTATCCTACATGCTATAGAAATGCAAAGTCTCCTGGGTGTTTGCTAGCCTTTATGGTTTGCATAGTAAATCGTAGAAGCATAGGCAAGCCATGCCTCTACGGGAACCCTGCATTGTTCCCACGGGGACATTGTATTACAACATGTTTTAAAAGATATGGACAAACGTAGACAAATATGGACTTTTATTCCACCTTTTTAGCCTCTTCCTCTTTCGACTCTTCCCATATGGCAAGCTGAATTGTCCTACCTGGCAAGTAATGCTATACTACCATTATGAATACAATTTCCTGAGCGAAGAAGAAGAGGACGATGAGGAAGGGGAGTGGACGAGCAGCGTCACACGGTTGGTGAACCACATCTACAAGAGCCTGACGGATGATCGCTGCTACCGTGACCTGGATACCGGCGAAGCCTTACAGGGCTTTCTTCCCTGGCAAGTTGGTTGGTTGCTTCGTGACCTGACCCGCTTAGCGGAGACTGACCGCACGCTAGCCTGTGTTGGGATCGCACATCTTCGCTTTGTACTTTCCCTCCTGACGCAAGACCGTCCGGCAAACTGGCCGCGCTACGAGCCATACCATTCTCACATCCTGCATGATCATGCCGTGAGAGCGTTTCGGGCACGTATGCACGTCTACCGTGAGCAGAGCAAGAGCTACGATGAAGCGCAACGCTTGGCATTGTGCTAGAAAGAGAGACGCCAGGTAGGTGAGTTCCCGAACTCACCTACCTGGCGTCGAGAAAGACTTGTAAAGACCATGCGAAAGCAACGCAGGAAACGAGCAAAAAAGGGAGAGCCGCAACGGATCACCAAAGCGGTGACTCACATCCGACTTACCGAAACCAATCCGGGGAAGCTCGCTGCCCTCGACCAGCTTGCGCACGTCTTTCTTCCGCTTGTGCAGCAGTATGTGATCCTGTTTTGCAGCGATGAGATGCCGGATGCCTTTTCTGCTCCCTGCTTTCCGACTGAGCTTTCCGAGCGGTGGCATCGCGTGGCGATCCAACAAGCGGCTGGCATCGCCAAGAGTTGGCGCACCAATCGCGCCAGCGCCTATCAAAGTTATTTGGATGAGCTTGCAGAGTATCGGGAGCAAGAGGCTGATGGAACGCTTGAAGAAGGCGTGAAAGAGCCAGCATGGCACGAATGGGACGTTCCCACCGTGCGAGAAGTTTGCATCCAGGGCAACTGCAATGTCATCAAGTTAGAGCCTTCCACCGATTCCTGTTTTGATTACTGGCTCCGTGTGAGCACGCTGGACAAAGGCCATCCCCTGCTCGTTCCCGTCAAGCTCGCTGATTATCATATCGAGGCTCTCACCGATCCGAAAACGAAACAGCGCCGCCCCATCAACAGCAGTGTCACACTCAACAAGAGGGATGAAGCATGGTGGCTCACCCTCTCCTACGATGAATTGGTGCAGGTTCAGACACTACCCGATGCGCCTGTCATCGGAATTGACGTAGGGATCGCCAATTTCATCACCACTTCAGACGGCAAGCAGTACGGCACCTTCAACGGCAAGTTGCGCGAGCGACAAAAGCGGGATCGGGAGAAACGCCGCCGCAAAGCCAAACTCAGGAAATGTCTGGAAAAGAAGGGCGTGCCACAAGAGAAACTGCCTTCAACCAGCAGCGCAACAGGCCAGCGTCTTACTCGCCATGTCAGACAATCGATCAACCGGGCGGTCAACCTCTGTTACGCGCAACATGACGGATGCCAGTTTGCTTACGAGCAGTTATCAGTGGCCTCGATGAAGTTCAAGGCGAGAAGCATGAATGCGTACATGAGGGCTTCCAACCTGGGCCACATCCCTGAGCAGATTGCCTGGAATGCCACCAAACGCGGGGTAGCCGCCACCCGCGTCAGGAGTGCCTACTCGTCGCAGGAGTGCAGCCGATGCCATGACGTGGATCGCAAAAACAGACCGAACCAGCAAACGTTTTGCTGCGTCGTCTGTCAGTTCACGACCCATGCTGACCGCAATGCCTCGGTGAATATTGCTGCTCGTTTGCACGATGAGGAATTACGGGCCTGCGGGAGCCGAGCCGAGGTCAAGGCGTTATTGCTCCGCCGACATGAGCAGTGGAAACAGAAATTCAGCCTGGTCGTAGTCCAAGCTCCCGTCCAGTTGGGTTTGTGGGCAAGCTCGCCAACTTCAACGGACGTAGGTTAAAGCTGGTTTCGTGGGCAATGGAATAGTTGTCCATAAAATTAGCAACTATAATAGAAAAACTAAGTAACAATCTAGATTATTTTAAAGGGAGTCAAGGCATGCGACGAATAGCGATACTGGCCGAAGGAGCCTTTACGTGGCGTACGGCGAAAACAGCCACAGGCGTCATCCGTTATGGAAGGGATCAAGTGGTAGCGGTGATTGACAGCACACGCGCGGGGAAAGATGTCTCACAGGCGCTACAGTCCTCCATTGGCGTTGGTATCCCTATCGTGCGCGATATTCGCGAGGCGCTTGGTTACCGGCCGGATACATTGATGATCGGCATTGCTCCTGTGGGTGGTGCGTTGCCCGTAGAGTGGCGCTGGCAACTCCTCACAGCTATCGAAGCTGGCCTGGATATTATCAGTGGTCTGCATTTCTTTATATCCGATGACGAGGAACTGCGCGCCGCTGCCGAAAAGCGCGATGTAATGATCTGGGATGTGCGGCGTCCGCCTGAGAAGCAGCGTGTTGCTACTTTTACTCCCCACCGTCCAGGAAGCCATACAGTCCTGATGGTCGGCTCAGACTGCGCGGTAGGAAAAATGACAGCGGCGCTTGAAATCGATCGTGAGGCGAGCAGGCGTGGATTCAACAGTGCATTCGTAGCAACTGGGCAGACAGGCATTATGATTGCGGATAATGGCCTGCCTGTTGACCGTATTATCAGCGACTTTGTGGCGGGCATGGTGGAGGATATGGTTATTGATTTCAGCAACAAGCACGACTGGATCTTTGTCGAGGGCCAGGGTTCGCTCAATCATCCTGGCTATTCCACTGTAACACTTGGATTGATTCATGGTTCGATGCCCGACGCGATGATCTTCTGTCATAAGGCTGGTGCCAAAACGATTGAGGGATATGAGAATTGTCCTCTGCCCTCGTTAAATCGCCTTATCGAGATGAACGAAGAGGCGGTGAGCTGGCTACGTCCCGATCGTAGCAGCAAAGTTGTAGGGCTGGCTCTCATGACCCACCACTTCGATGAGCAAGAGGCCCGCGATGCAGTAAAGTACGCGGAAGACGAGACAGGGCTGCCAGCTACTGATGTCTTGCGCTTCGGTGCTGACGTTCTGATGGACGCCCTCAGCAGGCATTTTGCCGCCTGAGAACAGGTATCCTCGCCGCCTGCGGCGGCTCGCCATGTTTTTGTGATGGTAGTCAGGCGAGTAACGAAGCTGCGGTACTACAGACCTGCCTCACTATCACCTGCCCATCATTGAGAGATTGCTGTTCCTGTGTGTAAACAGAAATAATATAAGTTTCTTTGCCTGACGTTACGATACCTGAGGTGTTCATTGCCCACAGACCATCGGGGCCGGGGACCCAGCCATCTTTCATAGCTATCGTGAACCCGGCTGGCGCGGTATCTCCCACTCCCGCTTTCTGGTCAGACTCAATATTCTCCATCAGGTTCAGGGCAGTAGCGCGGTCTTTAGCTGTCAATATTTTGCCTTTTTGGAGAAGAGCGAGCAGGTCTACCATAGCCTGAGGCGTGATCACACTATAGCCCCAGGAGCCATCTTCTGGACTCAGGCCGGTTACCCCGATCTTTTGGAAGTATGCTGTAATTCCTGCTGAATTCCCGATCTCATTATATAGTGCCGAGGCAGAATCGTTATTCGAATTCTCGATCATAGTAATGAGCAGATCCATCTCACCATCATTGGGTTCACGTCCCTGTTGCTCGATCATGTCGAAAAATGCCGCCATGATAGGCACTTTTATAGAACTGGCAACAAGAAACTGCGTGGTGCTGTTATAGGTATAGTAGCGCTGACGAGTGACATCATAGAGGGCAACGCCGACGTTGGGACCAATAGTCGTAAGATAGGACGATAGTTGAGGCGATAATGCGTCCAGTGAAGCTCGCCCCGCTACTTTTCCTGGCGAAGTAAAGGTAATATCAGCAGCAGATACCCAGCCGCTCCTGGAGCTTTTTGGTGTGGACCATTGGACATGGTACCAGAGCATTCCTTGTATCCAGTCCGTGTCTCCCAGGAGGGAGAGGGGAAAATTCTGTCCGAGATGAGCAAGCGCATGCTTTGAAGTCGGCGTCTGGCGCAGAGCCGTCTCTCCTTGCGACCAGACTGTTTGTCGGCCATGAGTTGCGACGGTCGGTAGACCAAATGTATGCAAGTAATCTATACCAGTAGTGAGTTGTTGGATTATGGGCTGGCCTGAAGCATTCAGGCTGTCCTGGTCAAGGATCAGTGCATCATGTGAGAATGCCTGGATGAGCATATGATGGATTTTACCATGTATCTCGGTGGTGAAAGGTAGTGTCTCAGTAAGTGGGGAGCCAAAGTCTTTTTCCCAACCATCAGGTGAAACAGCAGGGAGATTGATGTAGCTCCAGAATGATTGTGGAATGAAGTGCCCGACATCTTTTCCTGCGCGTGTCCCTCCTTTAATGAAGATACTTAGTTGTGGGATAGGAAAAGAAATAGCTGTATGCTTCATTATTGGAGCTGGAGCGGGCTGCATCAGCTCGGGACTCGTTGCCTGACGCAGTATGACATACGTCATACTGCTTGCTGCGCCTCCAATAGGGACCTGACTGCCATTGGTAAGCAGTGCCTGGAGCAGAGGAAGACGAGCAATTCCGGTTGTAGGATCTATTATGCTATTATTGGACAGTTCAGTTAGCGTATCATTATTGTTACGAATATGCGTCTGCTGAGTCGTTGGCAAGAGTAGTGCACCTGCTTCAAAGAATTGCATCCAGCCCAGATTGGTAGGAAATGCTACGGTTATCGGCTTGCCCAGACTCTGTGTTGTACTGTGACTTTGATAATACTGTTTGAATAAAGGAGAGACGCCTCCCTTCCTGATCGCAGCTAGTGAGAAAGTAGATACTGGTGTCGTGATGATCTCATCGTCATCCCACTGATCAGACCCGTTGGTGGCTATCGTCTTTACAGGCGTCGAGATACTAGAATCAAGATACTGTCTGCCTGCCAGGGCCAGACTGGAGGATATGAGAATAGCACTGGCGATGATGCCTCCCATAGTCATAATAATGACCACATGACTGGCAAAAGGATGGGAGCGCTCCTTTTTCCCTTTGTCGGACATCCTACTCATTTTCTATCTGTACCTTACATTATACAAAATAACAATTTCCAGTGAGCAGCAAAAACTCATCTTTTACGCTCTGGTTGATATACTTCTATAGTATTATACAGGACGCTCCTAAAAATATGGATACAGAAAAGTTCAAGGTTTATTAAAGTTTTCGTACTCATAATGGAAGGATGTGCCTTCATACATAAAATGATCAGGTGGAGAAGCGTTTCTCCACCTGATCAGAAGTAAGCGTGCTTGCAGAGTCCAGATTACTTTATGCCGATGGCAAGAATGTGGATCTACTTATTGATTGTTACCCGTGTTTGTGCCTGTTCCTGCTGGTGCGGCGGGGCAGGTCACTGTGACGGTATTATTGGCAAATGCCACGGTGCAGGTCTGTCCATTGATTGTCGTAGTCCCTGCACAACCCGCGACTGCTGTACCATTTATGTTGCAGTCCGGTGTTGTAGTGGTACCCGTGCCGGTTCCGGTACCTGTTCCGCCCGTGCCGGTTCCAGTGCCGGTTCCACCCGTGCCGGTCCCCGTTCCGGTCCCCGCAGGTGTCAGCGTGGCAGCAGTCACGACGCCATTGCCATCAGTGGTCAGCGTGACCGGATTCTGGATTTTGAGCAAGCCAACACAGTTGAGCCCACCATCACCCAGCGTCGCGTTGAGGCGGTTCGCCAGGAAGGTAAAGAGCGAGTTGGCGGCGCCTGCATCAGGAGAGGCTGCATTCGATAATGTCTGCATATCCATTTGCAAACGTGGAATGCCTGTATTGATCAGGTTTTTGCAATAGGTTGTTGTGCTGGCAGCATTGAGCGATACAGCAGGTGCCTGATCAACGCCAATGCGGTAGAGATTTGTTTTGAAGAGGTTGAGATGATTATTGACGAGCACCATCTCATCACCTGCAGGGATCAGCGCAACTGGCGCTTGCTGGTTTGCTGCTGCCTGCAACTCGTCGGTTGCCAGAGTCGCCGTCATCGCACCATTATTCGCCAGGTCCGGGATTTGCCATGCCTGGCACCCGAGTGCGGGATCAACAAAGCGCGAGAGCAGCGCGTTATCGCTGGGATTGCCTATCGTGATCGCACCCTGCAACTGGCCCTGATTAGCGGTGGAAAGCTGAGCTGTCTGGCCCTGAGCATTGACGAGATATTGCGTCTGTACGTTATCGCTCTGATCCATATCGACAAGCGCAAAACTGCGTGTGGTGTAACAGGGTTGTCCATCGCTGGCGTTTCCAATCGCCGGAACCGTGAGCGCCTTCGCCTGGATTGCCCCATTCACAACCTGGAAAAAGCGCGGGGCATTACAATAGGCAAACTGGCCAAAGTCAGAGCCCCTGGTACCGTTAACACAGGCACCCGCGAAAGTACCACCAGTCAAATGCAGGAAGGTGCCATTGAATCCAAACCAGAGCCCAACGACGGCACCCTGCGGAAGCTGAGGTACCACCGGATCGATGGCTGGTTTGGTTCCCTTATCTATGACCAGCGGCTCATAAGCAGAAAGAGTGTTGGTAGCCGGGTCAAAGATAACTGCCTGTACAAATGCTGACTGATTGGCATTGTTCTCATTACACGTCTGTGCCGGGTCGGTAGCGGACAACTGATAGGGGGTTGCCAGCCCTTGCGCTGTAAGTGGATTGTTCGGTACCTGTAGCGAACAATTCAGGTTGACATCAGCAGCATGAGAGCCAGGGCGGCTACGTACAACAAGGAATATTCCTGCTCCTACTACAATAACCAGGGTGACGATTACTCCTATCAAGAACAGGGGAGAAAAACGTCTGGAACGGCGCGGTGATTTGTATGGTGCACCGGGTATCGGTGGTTGTGTTACCGTTTGCATCCTCTTAATTAACCTCTCTTGTAGAGAATTTGGGTCATGATCCAGTCAACATATGGACATGACGTAATTATAGGTACTGCTACAGCGCGAGTACCTGCGTGGTGCTGGTTCGTCCGGTGTTTACCCCTGCAGGGATAGCACTTTATTGGGGTATATGTGCAGGCCCTGTTACACCGGTTATCTGGCTATTAGAGAGAAAAGAGACAGTCACAACGGTAATGCCGTGAACTGATATGCATATTTTTGAAATATGTGATATATATTTCTATCCACGATATTATCACGTCTGATTTACATGCCTGTGTCAGCTTAGCGGAAATTAGGAAGTTGGTACTACACCCCGGTAGAGGTCTCTTCCCGTAGCGGCATGGCTTGCCTGTACCGAGTGTTCCCGCACCTACCAGATACCCATTGGGACGCCCGGCACAGGCAAGCCATGCCGCTACGGGAAGTTAACGTTCAGCTGGAGCAGTGCTTTGCAGGATCTGGTTCAGTGTACTCTGACGGATACGATAGCCATGTCGTTTACCGCGATGTGGTAGGATAACCGCTTCCAGGGCCCCGGATACAATCCAGCGCCGCACAGTCGTCGTATCTACACGTAGTTGACGAGCTACTTCACCGACAGTAAGCAATGCCTCACCTGCTGCAGAATTGCTGGGAAGTGCGTAAATCTTTTCGTTTTGAGTAGATAATGCATGTGCTTGTTGTGACATAGGAGTTTCCTTTCTGTTAAGCCATAGAAAAAAGTAATGGAGTAACGCGCAGACCCTGTGGCATGCGATGTTGTTATGAGTATAAGTTTTTGCACAAGGAAACACATCATGAAAACACGCTATTTTTGGCATGTTAGTGCGCTATAGATGGCTATGTGCTGTAGTGTATTTACACTACTCAAAGGACTATGCGCTATCTTTTACGGCAACTACCGCTGGCAATATTTGCGTCAAACAGTTATTATAGTGCTGACAATTAATTGCTTTAAACAAGCAAGGTGAAGTGTAGGGAGTATTAAAAAATGAGAAAAGATTGGGTTTCCCAGATCTGTGATCGCATAGAGCTGCAGGTGGGGAAAACGAAAGGTCCTGATGCCACCATTATCTGTGCGTCGGGCATCAGTCCTTCAGGTCCTATCCATCTAGGAAATCTGCGCGAAGTTATGACAGTGCACCTGGTGGCAGAAGAATTACTGAGTCGCGGTTGGCAGGTCGAGCATCTGCATTTCTGGGATGACTTTGACCGCCTGCGCAAGATTCCGGCGGGCGTATCCTCGTCGTTCGAGGCATATATCGGGTGTCCGATCTCGGACATCCCTGATCCATCTGGCGAATATGAGTCCTATGCCGCTCGCTACATAAGCGATTTTGCGCGTGGTCTGGAACGGCTGGGAATATACCCACGTTTTATCCGTCAGTCCGTTGCATATCGCAGTGGTAAATATACACAACAGATTAAAGAAGCTATAACGCATCGTCACGAGATATTTGATATTCTGGCTCAGTTTCAAACCTTGCAGGCACAGAAAGAGACCGTCTCAGAACGTCGCAACGTCTACTATCCATTTCGTGTCTACTGTGAGAACTGCCATAAAGATACAACCACGATTACCCATTATGATGAGGCGACTGCTACTATCACCTACGTATGTCAGTTTTGTCAGTACGAAGGCGCTTTCAGCCTGGATGAAAAGGTAGAGGGCAAACTGGTGTGGAAGGTCGATTGGCCAATGCGCTGGAGCGTTGAACGTGTCGACTTCGAACCGGCGGGAGAAGATCACTCCTCGCCCGGGAGCAGCTTCACCGTTGGGCAGAAAATTGTACAGGCCATTTACCACAGCGTACCGCCGCAGTATGCCAGTTACGCGTTCGTAGGTATGGACGGACGCTCAAAAATATCCAGCTCAGCGGGTACAACTGCCACCTTATCGTCCGCGCTTGACATTGTAGAGCCCTGTATTCTGCGCTGGCTGTACGTACGTCGAACAAACAACCAGGGATTCAACGTTGATTATGGACAGGGATTGCTACGCCTGTACGACGAGTGGGATGGACTGGTGCGCCAGGTCAAAGAGGGCAAAGCCAGCGAAGTCAACCAGAAAATCTACGAACGAGCGGTTCACACCTCGCATGGTAGCGTCCAACAAACGCCTCAGCCCGTCCAATTTTCGCTTCTGACATCGGTACTGGATGTCACGCAATGCAACGTCGCGCAAACATTGCGTATAGTCGCCCAATATAGTCGCAAAAATGTCGCTGCTGAGCCGTTGCAGCCGCGCCTGAACTGCGCCATCAACTGGGTCACAAACTACCTGCCAGAGGACGAGCGTACACGCATTCGTTCAGTGTTTGATGAGGAAGCATACGCGCAACTCTCGGCTGCCGATCGTGAGGGTATCCAGTTGCTCGTGCGCGAACTTGATGCTGCCTGGAATCTCGATGCGCTGACCGAACTCGTCTACCGTATCCCGAAGATTGTGCGTGGTCTGCCTGCTGATATGGCACCGAACGAAGAATTGAAACAGGCGCAGCGCGCCTTCTTTATCGCGCTCTACACCCTCATTTGTGGGAAGGATACGGGACCGCGTATCCCGACGCTCCTGCTTTCACTTGGTAAAGAGAAGGTGAAAGAACTGCTTGCACCTGAAGGTGCAGTTAAAATCGGGAGAGATGGATATGCATATTGACGCTAAACCGCTGGATCTCAAGCTGACAACGCCATTTCGTATTTCACGTGGTGTACAATATACATCGCCCAATGTGATCGTTGAAGTGAACCACGACGACTATACAGGCTATGGTGAGGCTTCTCCGACCGAATATTATGGTGAAAGCGTGGAGACTGTTTTTGCCTGTGTCACAATGTTTGCAGGCAATCTGGGCGACGATCCTTTTATGATTGAGGATATTATGCAGCGCCTGGATAAGATTATTCGCTTGAATCCATCGGCTAAAGCTGCCGTGGATATGGCGTTATACGATATTATGGGCAAGATGCTAGGTGTACCGGTCTACAAACTGTTGGGCCTGAATCCAGCTCGCACGCCTCGTACATCGTTCACCATCGGCATCGATAGCCCGGCGCAAATGGCAAAGAAGGCATTATTGGCAAACAACTATCCGATCCTGAAGGTCAAGGTAGGCACCAGGCACGACCTCGAAATTCTTAAGGCCATCCGCGAAGTCTCATCGGCCACTATTCGTGTGGACGCCAACGCGGGCTGGACACCTAAAGAAGCTATTAGAATGATTAATGCCCTGGTTCCCTACAATATCGAGTTTGTCGAGCAACCCATCACACCACGGGATCTTGCTGGTCTGAAATTGATACGCGACAATGTGCCTGTCCCCATTATCGCCGACGAAAGTAGCATCACCTGCGAAGATATTCCACTGCTTGCCAATTGTGTCGATGGTATTAACATAAAGCTAATGAAATGCGCGGGAATAAGGCACGCTCTGAAAATGATCCATGTCGCACGTGCGCATAACCTGCGTGTCATGATCGGGTGTATGATCGAAAGTTCGCTAGCAATCACCGCCGCCACTCACCTGACGCCCCTCGTCGACTACGCGGACCTCGATGGCAACCTGCTCATCGATAATGATCCATATGTGGGTGTAACAGTGGAGAATGGGAAACTGGTACTTCCTGATCGACCTGGATTGGGTATCCAGGAGACACCCCTACGGGATTGCGAGATGCATGTCTGTGTCTATCCAGAAAAGCTATAATTAGTTCGGCTGGCGAGTACGGCGTTGCTTGCGGCGTTGGGCGGCAGCTTTACGTTTGCGCCTGGCCTGTGGGCTCTCATAATGTGCACGTCGGCGAGCCTCGGAAAGAATACCGTCCTGTTGCACTTTACGGTTAAACTTTTTAAGAGCAACCTCAAAAGAGTCGCCGGGATTTACTCTGACTTCGCTCATTGTAATTACCAGCGCGATCTGCGATCATTGGAACGGCCTGTACCCTGAGCCTGGAAACAATCGCTGCAGTAGACTGGCTTATCGCCTCTGGGTTGGAACGGTACCTGAGCTTCGTTCCCACAATTCGAGCATGTGGTGGTGTACATCTGGCGTGCTTCACGCGGGGCACGACTGCTACTACCATAGCCTCCGCTCGCTTTTCGTGCTGCTCGGCACGATGGGCAGCGGCTAGGTGTATTCGTCAACCTGTGGCTTGCGTAAAATTCCTGTTCTCCTACGGTAAAAACAAATTCCTGGTTGCAGTCGCGGCAAACTAACGTCTGATCACTTAATGCCATGTTTCTCTCAATTCTTGGATATTAGATCCTGATGTATTCTCGTGTATGGCGCGGGTAGCACGGGTAGCAACGGCTTGCAACAACATGCAACAGATAGTTTTCTCCGAGCAACAATGCACTGCACTATACAACGCCATTTGAGTATATCATATATGACCCTCCAAAAGCACTATAATAGTCACATATTTTTCACTAAGACATAGATGTTCGTCATCTTCCCTGGCAGCTATGCTATAATAAGTTCACAAGCGGCCTATCTCCGCGCAATAGTACTATTTGAAAGGGAAAGTATGCCAACACGCGATGATGCTTATAATCTGATGACAAGTCACATAAAAAATGAGAACTTGCAAAAACATATGCTTGCAGTTGAGGCTGCCATGCGCTCTTACGCTCGCAAGTATGGCGAGGATGAGGAATTATGGGCTATGACTGGCCTGCTGCATGACTGCGATTATGAAGAATATCCTGATCTGCGCGAACATACCTGGGTCTCCGCGCGCTGGTTGAGCGAGGATGGCTATGACGAGCGCATCATTTACGCGATCCTGGCGCATAATGACCTCAATCTTGCAACCCATCCACGCAATAATTTACTCTCTAAGGGTCTTTATGCCTGCGATGAGATTACTGGTATGGTTACAGCAACGGCCCTGGTCCGTCCCAATAAGAGCGTTATCGGGCTGGAAGTCCCTTCAGTACGCAAAAAGATGAAATCCAAAGGCTTCGCAGCGGGTGTCAATCGCGAGGATCTTGTGAAGGGAGCGGCTGAGCTGGGCGTAGATCTTGATGAGCATATCGCCTTCGTCATCGAGGCTATGGCAAGTGTCGCCGACACGCTGGGACTTGCAGGTATCCAGGAGCATGCAGCCTCGTAGGGTTTGAGGAAATCTAGAAGCTGGTTCTTGCTATGCAGCAACAACGTAGACTACAACAACAGCAATATCAATCGCAGCGCATCTTCACCGCCAGTGAGGTAGCTGAATTTGAATATTGCCCTCTGACCTGGTGGCATCAGCAATTCGAGCCATTAGCCCGGGCTGATACGGAAGAAATCTTTGCCCGCCTGGTAGAATTAGAGCATGAGCATGGTCCACAGGCGCCTGCCTTGCCTGAATACCAGGTGGGCGAACAGTTACTGCTGCGCCGGGGAGCCTTCGAGGAGGGAAAGCAGCAGCATCTCGACCATGCTGATGAGGTTGCGGAAGTCGAGGCGGAGCGTATAGAGGTTGTCAGTAGTGGTGACAGGGCGCGCACGTTGGGACGCGTTGCTCTTGTAGTACTGGCGCTGGCGCTGCTATTGATAGCAGCATCTGTACTATTGATGCTGGTGCGTTAGGATACGGGCATGATAAGCAACATCTTGTTTCCAATCGGGCTGGTTCTGCTCATCCTCGCGCTTGCCATCCTGCTTCTGCTTTACAACGACCGCCGTTACCAGCGCAATCGCCTGCTGGAAGAGCGTCACAGAGCACTGGGCCTGCCGCCGGGGGAACTTGTCTACGAAGATGCGGACGGACAGGGTGAGACGCTTTCTTCCAGCCAGTACCCGCTGGCTGGTAAGCCTGATTATGTCGTTCAACTCACTGATGGGCGACCCGTACCCATCGAACTCAAACTGAATGTTGAGGATGCCAGTGCACCATATAGTAACCATATCGTCCAGGTTGGGGCTTATTGCCTGATCCTGGAAGACTACTTTACCCTGCCGCCGACGCATGGCATCCTGCGCTATGCCGATCGCGAATTTACCGTTGAATATACACCCGCTCTACGCAAGAAAATCATTCGCCTCCTCAGCGAAATGGAACGCTGCAGCGAACTCCAACCTCCGCCTTTGATGCGCCAGCGTGCAGCTAAGTGTCGTGTCTGCACATTTCAGCCTATCTGCCCCGTTGGAAGAAAAAGTGCGAAACCTCTGGCATGAAATTAGAAGGTAAGTCTAGGACCGGCTCACTTTGCAAGTGCCGATATGACAAACAACAGATTGACCAGGCTGTGCCAGACTATGCCAGGCACAATGGACTCTGTACGCCAACAAAGTAATGCCAGCACCACGCCGCTGGCAAAGTAAAATCCGGCATTCACCAGATCCTCATGTCCCAGCGCGAACAGCGTCGCACTGAGTATCACAGCTACCCATACGGGGCATTTCTTCAACAACTGACGAAAGACAAAACCTCGGAACAACGTTTCCTCGCAGAACGGCGCAAGGACTACGATCAGCAGGATCATTGCTGTTTGTGAGAAAGGCATGGTAGTATACCGTGTGATCAGCGTGTCCCTGCTGAACGGCGTGAGATGGAAAGCTGAGACCATCAATGCTGTCCAGAGACTACTGAAAATGATGACCAGGGGAATGCCCAGCAGCACCGCGCCGACGCAAAACCACGCCTTTTGTTGTGTCCATACTACATTGACAATGCCGGCATCAGAAGGTGATATTCGTGGTCGCCCTGTAAAAAGTTGCGTGCCCACATATGCAATAAACAACATCCCGACGTAGACCATGCCGATCTGGAGCGACAGGTACAGCGCATCAGCGACATCATTGTGTGCCTGGAACACGATCTTTTGCAGTCCCGTAAGGTATAACCATAGCAGGACACCAATGAGGAAGGCAGTGCCAGAGAGCATGATGAGCCTGAAACGTGACCTTTGTCCAGGGTGAGGCAAGCGTGTTGTTGGCCTCACTACTCCTCCTTATGAAGTTACTATTGACCGTCTAGTTTCCTTGTGACCTCGTCTACACTGGCCTTAACATACAGTTCGTTTCTACGGTCTGGCACTATAATAACCTCATATATTGTTTCTAATCATATAATAACATAAAACCTACCGACCTTAGCTAGTAATCTCATCATACCCAGGGCGCTTCAAACATCCCCGTAGAGGCAGGCCTTGCGTCTGCCGCATGGGTGGACCGAGGGTAGAGCAGGCCACCCGGCAGACGCAAGGCCTGCCTCTACGGGTCAATCGCCCTGCGGTATATCTTGTGATTGACAAAGCAAAACCCGCTAGCTTACACTAGCGATATCCTTACACCAGGAACATTATCTGTACGCGGTTATCTGTGCCCCATTAAGAAACCCGGAACTGCGGATCGTAGCAACCGGATAATGACGTATCTTATACAAATGAAATGAGAGTAGCAAAAATGAGTACAAGCGCAGTACATGAAGTCGTTGAATTAAGTGGTCATATCATTGACTCCTGGACCCTGCCACGCGCCTGGGATATTATCATGGACCGTGGTGGGAACTTTGATGTAGAGGAGATGCGGGTCGGGACGCATAAAACAGAACCCAGCTATATACGTTTGAAGGTTCTGGCACCCGATGGCGAGGTGCTCGACCGCATCCTGACCGAACTACAGCAGCTCGGTGCCGTCCTGACCCACGCGGACAATGCCCGTACCGCGGTTATCGAGCAGGATGGCGTGTTGCCGGATAAGTTTTACTCCACCACAAATCTGCCTACACAGGTGCGCGTGAATGGACAATGGGTCGATGTTGAGCATATCGAGATGGATGTTGCCATTGTTATCGATCAGGCGAAAGGGCGTGCATATTGTAAGCCGATGCACGAGGTCCGCGTTGGCGAACATGTTGTAATCGGACACGACGGTATCCGGGTGCAGCCGTTTGAGCGCGACCGTGATCTGGAAGCCTTTGCGTTTATGCAGAGCAATGTTTCCTCCGAAAAAGTCAAGGTATTGGCGATCCATGAGATTGCGCAGCAGATGCGTGAGACACGTAAGCGCAACGGCAAAATTCTTTTCGTCCTGGGTCCGGCTGTCATTCATACAGGCGCGGGACGTTACGTAGCGGAACTACTACGCATGGGCTATGTGCAGGTCATTTTCGGTGGCAATGCCATTGTGACGCATGATGTTGAGTCTGCACTCTTCGGAACCTCGCTCGGCGTCAATCTGGCGAGCGGTGAACAGGTCGAAGGTGGGCACCGTAATCACCTGCGTGCCATCAACGCGATTCGTGGGGCAGGTTCTCTGGAGAAAGCGATCGAGATGGGGCTGCTGCGTGGCGGCATCACCTACGAGGCGATCAAGCGTAATATTCCTATGGTGCTGGCTGGCTCCATCCGCGATGATGGTCCTATGCCCGGCGTCATCACCGACATGCAAGTGGCTCAGCGCCATATGCGCCAGGAAGTCCAGGGCGTCGAGATGGCTATCATGGTTGCCTCTATGCTGCATGCCATCGCCACCGGCAACCTGCTGCCCTCCTGGGTCCGCACCGTCGTCGTGGATATCAATCCTGCCGTCGTCACCAAACTCGCCGATAGAGGCAGTTTCCAGGCCGCTGGACTGGTCACCGACGCCGAGTTGTTCTTGCGTGAACTGTTAGAGGCATTGTCATAGCCCGTAGAGGCAGGGCTTGCCCCTGCCTGCTGCACTCAACGCCGGTGCTTGCAACAGGCAGGGGCAAGCCCTGCCTCTACGGGGTCGTATCTGGATTGTGTTATGAAACCGGTCGCGACATACCAGAAACTTCGTGGAGGATATTATACTCCGAAACCGATAGCAGACTTTCTTGCGCATTGGGCAATTCAAACTCCTGATGCACAGGTGTTGGAGCCCAGTTGCGGCGATGGGGTTTTGCTACAGGCAGCTATGGAGACATTACTGGAGCTGGGCGTCAATAATAGTGAGCTTGCTCATCAGCTGCATGGGGTTGAATTTGATCCGATTGAAGCACGTAAGTCAGCGGAGCGTATAAATTCCATCATGGGGCTAACTGCGGCCAATGTGCATAATGATGACTTTTTCGCTTACTGTCATACTCATCTGTCTGATAAATGCTATTTCGATGCTGTAATTGGTAATCCCCCATTCGTTCGTTATCAGAACTTCCCCGAAGAACATCGTAATATTGCATTCTATTTGATGCAGCGTGCAGGATTACATCCCACCAGACTCACAAACTCCTGGGT